>ERZ773193.9-NODE-9-length-333721-cov-13.161611_pt1 | contig 333721 bp, 308 predicted proteins | sample MGYA00511110_ERZ773193 | MGnify/ENA primary metagenome ERZ773193 (study PRJEB29015, sample SAMEA2737784) | human gut metagenome | biome: human gut; feature: human-associated habitat; material: faeces | place: China | collected 2012 ... | reverse complement strand
AAAAATGTCTGTATCAATATCGGGGCGAGGACGGCAGAAAGTGATGTGACCGCTATTTTTTCCAACATGGGAATCATCCGGATGCCGGAAAGCTATGAGACGTATATCAGGTATTTTGGTGTTTATACAAGTACGCCGAAAGTAGAGCTTTGTATGTGTTCCTTCCGGGATAAGATTTATCTGGGATTTACGTCCAGATATGACTGTGATGCGATCAAGGACAACTTTTTCCAGATTCTGAAAGAGCAGGAAGTAAAGCCTGAGATCCTTGAAGTGGAGTATCCGGAAAGTGTGATGACAGAAGCGAAAGGAATGCAGATTTTCAAAATATTTACATTTCTTTGCATGATCGCGATTGTGGCGGCACTGGGAGTGGATTATAGCATTGATACGAATTTCCATCTGTCACTGTTTGTGTGCGGCGGTGCGTTCAGTATGTGGTTGGCGCTCGCAGTCGGTTTCTTCAAGCGGTACAATCTGCTGAAGAATGCCATGTGGCAGCTGATCATTGTGACAGTCGGCTGTATTATCTGGGACTGGCTGACCGGCTGGCATGGCTGGTCGATTGACTTTGTGCTTCCGGGAGTCAGTGGCTTGATTATGATTTCGATGCTGATCATATCGAGGGTGTATTACCGTCAGGCGAAGGACTATCTGGTGTACTTTGTGATGGCGGCGCTTTACGGAATGATCTTACCATTTATCTTTTTGCTGACTGGTAAGGTACGAATTGTATTTCCGTCTGTGATTTCAATTGGGATGGGCGTGCTGATGCTGATCGGACTGGTGCTTTTCAAGGGAAAAGAAATGCGTCAGGAAATGGAAAAGAATTTACATGTATAAATCGGTGGTGCCGCAAAATTATCTGGATTGATGATTTTGCGGCACCATATTTTTTGCATTTAAATATCTGACGAGTGCGGTGATCTGGATCAGAAGTTCTTCCTGATGCTTTGCATCGAGTTCTTTAAATAAAGAAAGAACTTGGAATTCAAAACGAAGCAAAGAAACAGAAGGATCCGGTTCACCAATTTCCAAAGCTTCATCTGCAGAGATGCCATACAGATTGGCAAGGGTTGCGAAAGTGGAGAGATCCGGCTCGGCAACGTTATTCTCATAACCGGACAGAGATTTTCTGTGGATACCGGTCAATTCCATCACTTGTTTCTGGGTATATTCTTTATTCTCACGGGCGTTTTTCAGAATTTTACCAATATCTTTCATGAAAATGTTCCCCCTTCAAACATAGTATAAGTTCATTATAAATGGTCAGAGCAGGAAAAAGCAATGACAATTTATTTTGATTTTTTATCGAGATAGTCTGCGAGAGATTGAAACTGAATCAAAAGCTCTTCCTGGTGGCTGGTGTCAAATTTTTGGAAAAGAGTAAGCATTTTTCATTCGCAGCGCGAAAGGGAAAAATGCGAGGGGGGTAGAAGTCTTAATTCCTAATACTTCATCCGCAGAAAGTTGATATAAGCGGAGTAATCTGGCAAATGTGTCAAGATCTGGTTCAGCTACACTGTTCTCATAGCCGGACAGAGTCTTGCGGTTGATACCGGTCAGTTCTATTACTTTCTTCTGAGTATAAAAATTATCTTCACGTGCTGTCCGGAGAATTTCTCCTATATGTTCCATGGGCGATCGTCCTTTCGAAGATTTCATATATAATATAAGTGAAGTGGTATGTACTATTGCTATTATATAAGAAATAGACGTTAAAAAGAGTAGAATTCTTAGAAAAAGTACTAATAAATCAAAAAGTCTTAAAATTAAAGATACACATGTGCTATCATATTCAAACTTTAATCTCTAAACTTTAATTTTTCCGCCTATGATCTCTAACGAAATAGGAATTGTGAGACTTGCGGCGCCATATTTTTTGTATGCAAAAATCTGACAAGTGCGGTGATTTGAATCAGGAGTTCTTCCTGATGTTTGGGGTCAAGTTCTTTAAATAAAGAAAGAACCTGGAATTCACATTGAGGCAGAGAGTCGGAAGAAGCTTTTCCACCAATATCTAATACTTCATCGGCAGAAATACCATAGAGATTGGCAAGAGTCGCAAAGGTTGATAGATTTGGCTCGGCAACGTTGTTCTCTTAACCAGAAAGCGATTTCCTGTGGATGCCGGTTAATTCCATTACTTGTTTTGTGTATATTTTTTATTCTCACGGGCATATTTCAGAATCTTGCCAATGTCTTTCATGAAAACGGTTTCCTTTCAAATTTACTACTTTCTTATTATAAAGCACAAAGATAAGAAGACGCAATTTTGAAAACTATGGTTTTTTATCGAATTATTTATAAAGAATTTGCCTATTAAAATACTGAAAAATAGGGGAAATAACATTAAAAACCCACTATTATAGTGAAAGTGTTAATAAAACATTTAATTGTTTTGAAAAAGAAAAGAAAAAAATAAAATGTTTTGAAAAAAGTATGTTAAAAAGACCAGGAAGTCCTAGAAAAAGAGATAATACTGTTGACTTCTTAAAAATTAAGACTTATAATAACCAAGATAGGATACGTATGCAAAAAAGCATATAATTTTTTAAGATGAGAAAGAGAGGAAATTAGAGATGAAAAAGAGAAGAGTACTTCATCAGGCATGTGCGTTCTCTGTCGCAGTAATGCTCGTTGGAGTAAATGCTGTACCGGTTGTTGCGGCTGATAACAATAGTTCTGCTACAACTGTTGCTACAGATGAAAAAGCATTTAACATTACAGTAACTTTCAATTACTGGGATTATGCAGTGGGTGCAGACGGACAACACTTTTTAACTAAAGAGATGACGAGCGGTGATACTATCACGCCACCAACACTTACTGTTGAAGAGGGATATGAGCTCAAGGGATGGACAATTAATGATAAGTTTTTTGATGCTACTGCCCAAATGAGTTATGAGGATATTGTAAGAGCTGCTGGTACTTCAGAGTTTGTAGCTATTCAAGCAGTTATTAAACCAGTAGAGATAAAGAAAACTGCTCATGTTGCTTTCAATGTTGATCCTGAAAAAGGAAAATTTACAGACCCGGCTGGAGCTAAAGTAGTAACTTATGATTTAGATGAAACTGACGGAGACGCGCATCCTATTCCGAAAGTGGAAGCAAAAGAAGGATATGAATTTACTGGATGGCATGTTAGTGGAGCTAATGAAGCAGATTGGTTACCAGAGTCAGAAACATTTTATGTTTCAGGATTAGCATTCTATGAAAAAGACAAGAATGATGGATATGTGACATTCGAGGCGACATTCAAAGAAAAAGAAGCTGCAGTAGAGAAAAAAGATGCTGAATTACGTGTACATTACGTTGATGTAAATTCAGACAATTATATTAAAGATAATATCCAGACCATTAAAAAGAATGGTAAAGTTGGAGAAAGCGCTGAGTTTACTGCAAAAGATCTTACAATTCCAAAAGGATACGAACTTGCAGATGATAAGTGGAGTACTTCTGTAGAATATGGTAAGGATGCAGATGTTAATGTTAATGTAAAAGCTAAAGAAGAACCAGCTGAAGAAAAAACAGTAGAAGTATATTTCAATATTATTGATTCAGAAAAAGGATCATTCCCGGATTATGCACCATCAACAGTTGTTTCTTTCAAAGGTATTGCTGCAGACACAGACCAGCAGTTTGAAATTCCGGCAGTAAAAGCAAATGATGGATACAAGTTTACTGGATGGAAAGTTGAAGGCGCTGAAACACAGAATTGGGATGCAGATGCTAAAACATTTGGCGTGACAGGACTTGCACATTTCCCAGAAGGATCTAATGTTGGTTATGTAACAATTACACCTGAATTTGAAAAAGTTGAAGAAACACCGGCTGTAGCAGTAGCAAATGCAACAGTTGTAATCGATTCAGTAGCAGGATCATTCGAAGGATACGAAGGAGCAACAGAACTTCATAACGAAAACCTTCAGGAAGCAGAATACAACCTTGGATTCCTTCCGACAGTAGTAGCAAATGAAGGATATACATTCAAAGGCTGGAAAGTAACAAACAAAGCCGGCGAAGAAATCTACAACCTTGATGCAAATGCAACATCAATTTCATTCCCATACGGAGTAGCTGATGACTACACAGTAACAGCTGTTCTTGAAAAGAATGAAACTCCAGTTGATCCGGATCAGCCATCAGTTGATCCTTCAAAACCAAGTACTCCAGAAGAAAAACCGGGTACTTCAATTGAAGAGAACAAGAAAGATGACAAAACATCTACAACAGTAGCAAAAGATGACAAAAAGACAAACAAGAAGGAATCTGCTAAGAAAGCAAATGAGCAAAAATCTGATACAGTTCAGACTGGTGATCATAGCAACGTATTCGTATACGTAGCAACACTTCTTATTGCAGGTGCTGCAGCAGTTGTAGCATTCTTCAGAAGAAGAAACGCATAATCTGGTCTTAGCAATAAGCACAGATGATGTGAATTTAATCAGGTGGCTGTGAGTTCTCTCACAGCTACCTGAAGTTTATAAAGGATATTTCTATATGAATAAGCATACGAATCTAACTATCGTAAAAAGACCAAAGAAAACTCATCGTGACCGCGGGACAGAGATAGGTTCTGTTCTTGTCATACTTCTTGCATGTGTGGTGATTGGTGGAGGTATTTATTTTGTACGGCAAAATTTGAATGGGGGAAAGAATACCACACAAAAAGTTGGCGATACAATTACCATCACACCACAGAAGTTAGACAAGACGCAGTTAAAAGCATTAATTGACAACACAGAATCTATTAATACAGAGACCTATACCGATGAATCCGTAAATGAGCTGAAAGCAGCTGTAGAGAAGGGAAATACACTTTTACGTGGGGTTCCCGGACAGGATGCAATCGAAGAAACGTATATGGAAATTGTTAACGCGATCCAGGGGTTGACCAAAAAAGACACGCAGTAATGCGTGTCTTTTTTTGTTCTATATTGAAGTAATGGAAGAACAATTAACCAACTGTTCTGTATTTTTTATCTACTACGTTAAGAAGCTCATATCCGTCTTCTGTTACGAGAACAAGGTCTTCGATACGTACACCGTATTTGCCTTCGATGTAGATTCCCGGTTCGATCGAGAAGATCATACCCGGTTCAGCTACGTTCTTGTTGATCGGGCTTACATCACCGTATTCATGGTCTTCCTGGCCGATGAAATGTCCAAGACGAATCTTCCAGTATTCTCCGTATCCTGCTTCGCCGATGAGATCTCTTGCCTGCGCATCGATATCACAGAAACGTACGCCTGGTTTGATGATGGCTTCTGCTTTCTCAACCGCTGTACGAACAAGGTCATGGATTGTGACCTGTTCTTCGTCTACGCTCTTGCAGTAGAAGGTTCTTGTCATATCTGAGCAATAACCGTTCCAGATGCATCCCATATCGATCAGAACGCATTCTCCGGCTTTCAAAGTTCTTGTCTCGCTTGGTGAGTGATGTTGGTCAGCAGCGTTAGCACCGAAGCATACGATCGTATCAAAGCTGAGTCCTGTTGCGCCTTCTTTGTAGTATTCTGCTTCAATGAAATCAGCAATCTGTTTTTCTGTCATGCCTTCTTTAATGTAGGCAGCAGCTCTTTCCATAACCATGTCATTGATTACAGATGCCTGTCTCATGATCTTGATTTCTTCTTCATTCTTAACAGCACGAACACCGTCTACACAGTCAGATCCCCATATCGTTTTCAGTTCCGGGCAGCGTTCCTGAAGCGGGATCAGGAAACGAGCAGGAAATGCTTTGTCGATACCGATTACACCCTTGGTATCGATATGTTCTGTCAGAACCCCGATCTGATCATCCATATCACTGAACCATACTTCTTCAAATCCTGTATCAGATACATAATACAGATAGTTCAAGAACATGGTGTGCGTTCCGTTTGTACGAAGCAGCAGAGCGTACAATCTTTCCCCTGGATGTACCATGATGCCCGTTAAAAAGCGGATGCTGAGTGGATCAGATACAAGTAACTGATCGATTCCTTTTTTTCTCATTTTTTCCAATACGCGTTCCATTCTTTCGTTCATTGCTATAATGCTCCTCTCTTAAATACACTACACCAATCATAGCACATTACAGGCAAAATATGAAGAGAAAGCTGTCATCTATTTTTTAAAAAATGTGTCTTATGCGTTGCTGGTCACAGATACTGTGAACAGTAACTTTTACGAACAGTGCAGGATCTTCTTTGCATTTTCCACACGTTCTCTCGAAGGTGGATTGATCCCTTCGAGGGGATAATCAAGTCCCAGCTCTTTCCATTTGTAGGCACCAAGTGTGTGGTAAGGCAGGATTTCTACTCTTTCTACATTATCAAGTGTCTGGATAAAATCATTTAACCGGTTTAAGTATTCATCATAGTCGCTGCGCTCCGGTACGAGCACATGGCGGATCCAGACAGGTTTTTTGATATCGGAGAGAAAACGGATCATATCCAGAATGTTTTTATTCGTTTTTCCGGTCAGTTCTTTGTGAGCTTTTTCATCGATATGTTTGATATCAACAAGAAGAAGATCGGTATACTGCATCAGCTCCTGGAATTTGGAGAAAAATGGTTCTTCTATGGTAAAAGGACCGCCTGCAGTATCAATCGTTGTGTGAATACCTTTTGCGTTTGCTTTTTTGAAAAGATCCAGCAGAAAATCAATCTGAAGGAGAGGTTCTCCGCCGCTTACGGTGATTCCACCGCCATTTTTCCAGTAAGTGCGGTAACGCAGAGCCTGCGCAAGAAGCTCATCGGCACTGCGCCAGATGGCGCCGTTTTTATCTGTCATATTCCAGGTGTCAGGGTTATGGCAGAACTGACATCTCAGTGGACATCCCTGAACAAATATAATAAAACGTACCCCAGGCCCGTCAACAGAACCAAAGCTTTCTGTAGAGTGAATAAGTCCTTTGATTTGAGTCATATGAAAATCTCCTTTTTCATTGTGTGATTGGAAAACTGCGGATCAGGCAGAGTCTTTTAAATGCCTTAGTATGCAGGAAAAGCTGCCAGCAGCATCTCTGTATGTGCCGAAAGTCATGCACTTTAAAATGCATGACTTCCAGCATAACGATATGTTTGGCAAAAGAGTGTAAGTTCGGTAATTACATACGATCGTGGCAGGTTCTTGCGATCACATCGAGCTGCTGTTCGCGTGTAAGGTCGATGAACTTAACCGCATATCCTGATACACGGATCGTAAAGTTTGCGTATTCTTCTTTTTCCGGATGTTCCATAGCGTCAAGAAGTTTTTCTGTTCCGAATACGTTGACGTTCAGATGGTGAGCACCCTGAGAGAAGTATCCGTCCATAACATTTACCAGGTTGTTAATGCGCTCCTCCGGAGTATGTCCGATTGCATCCGGGTTGATGGTCTGGGTGTTAGAGATTCCGTCAAGTGCCCATTCGTAAGGCAGCTTGGCAACGGAGTTCAGGGAAGCAAGAAGTCCGTTCTGCTCTGCACCGTAGCTTGGGTTTGCTCCAGGTGAAAGCGGTGCGCCTGCTTTTCTTCCGTCCGGAAGAGCACCGGTAGCTTTTCCATATACAACGTTTGAGGTAATGGTAAGGATAGAAGTTGTCGGTTCGGATTCACGGTAGGTGTGATGCTTTTTCAGTTTCTTCATAAATGTCTGAAGAAGCCATACTGCGATATCATCTGCGCGGTCATCATCATTTCCGTATTTCGGGAAATCACCGGTTGTCTCGAAATCTACAACGAGTCCGTTTTCGTCACGGATTGTTTTCACTTTTGCATATTTGATCGCACTTAAGGAGTCAACTACATGAGAGAATCCTGCGATACCTGTTGCAAATGTACGACGTACATCGGTATCGATCAGTGCCATCTGAGATGCTTCATAGTAGTATTTGTCATGCATGTACTGGATCAGGTTCAGTACGTTTACATACAGTCCGGCGAGCCAGTCCATCATCTTGTCGTATTTAGCCATTACTTCATCATAATCAAGGTATTCAGAAGTGATCGGTGTGTAAGCCGGTCCTACCTGATCTTTTGACTTGCAGTCGACACCACCGTTGATCGCGTAAAGAAGGCATTTTGCAAGGTTTGCTCTTGCTCCGAAGAACTGCATTTCTTTACCTGTCTGTGTTGCAGATACGCAGCAGCAGATAGAATAGTCATCGCCCCATACCGGACGCATTGCATCATCATTTTCATACTGGATAGAACTTGTTTCAATAGAAATATGTGAAGCGTAGTCCTTGAAGTTCTTCGGAAGACGTTCTGTGTAAAGTACAGTCAGGTTCGGTTCCGGAGAAGGTCCCATGTTTTCCAGGGTGTGCAGGAAACGGTAGTCTGTCTTTGTTACCATAGAACGTCCGTCCTGTCCCATTCCGCCGACTTCCAGTGTAGCCCAAACCGGGTCACCAGAGAAGAGCTGGTTGTAAGATGGGATACGTGCGAACTTAACCATACGGAATTTCATTGTCATATGGTCAACTAATTCCTGAGCTTCTTCTTCGGTAAGGATTCCTGCTTCCATATCTCTCTTGATGTAGATATCAAGGAAGGTAGATACACGTCCGACACTCATGGCAGCTCCGTTCTGAGTCTTGATTGCTGCAAGGTATCCGAAGTACAGCCACTGGAATGCTTCTTTTGCATTTTTTGCTGGCTCGGAAATGTCGAATCCGTAGATAGCAGCCATTTCTTTCATACCCTTGAGGGCACGGATCTGTTCTGCAAGTTCTTCTCGCTGACGGATGACATTGTCACGCATGGATCCGTATCCGCAGTTTGCGAGATCATCCTGCTTCATAGCGATCAGAAGATCGATGCCGTAAAGAGCAACACGACGGTAGTCACCGACGATACGTCCACGTCCGTAAGTATCCGGAAGACCTGTAAGGATCTTATTGTGACGTGCTTTTTTCATTTCCGGAGTATAGGCATCAAATACTGCCTGGTTATGTGTTTTATGATAATCTGTAAAGATTTTATGAAATTTCGGGTTTGGTTCATATCCGTAAGTTTTGCATGCTTCCTCAGCCATTTTGATTCCACCGAACGGCATAAATGCACGTTTCAGAGGTTTGTCAGTCTGAAGCCCCACAACCTGTTCTTTATCTTTCAGTTCTTCGCAGATATAACCTGGACCGTAAGCGGTAAGAGAAGATACCACTTCTGTTTCCATATCCAGAACGCCGCCTTTTGCACGTTCTTCTTTCTGGAGTTCCTGAAGCTTGCCCCAGAGCTGGTTTGTTGCTTCGGTCGGGTCTGCAAGGAATGAAGAATCTCCCTCGTAAGGTGTGTAGTTGTTCTGGATAAAATCACGAACGTTGATTTCTTCTTTCCAGAGTCTTCCTTCAAATCCCTGCCATTGTTTTTTCTGCATCATTTGGTTATTCCTCCTTCTTGTGGGTGAGCCATAGTACCTATGACCCGGTTATTATACACTGTGTTGCTGCGGTTTATGCCCGGAAAGTTCTGGCAAATTCCAGACATATGAAAAGGTTCAGCCAGAAGAACCGATGGATGTTTACGCCTTTTATATAGCCCTGATTTATGATAATCTTATAAAAATGCGTAAAAAAAGCCGGCATCTGAGCTGAATCGCCCAGACGGTCGGCTAAATAATCAAATCCTCATATTTCCCTGTGGTTCATTCCACTTCCGTCAGTCATATGAGCAACTTTAATTTAACAAATTGCTATATAAATGTCAATGACAAATTTGTTTTTTTGAAAAAACATAATAATGATGTGAATGTCAATAAGTATAAATACCGAGAAAAGTTTAACATTTATCAAGAAATCTCTCAATCGAATTGAGGCATGTACCTGGAATAGAACATAAAAAATGTTAAAAAAATATCAAGCATCTATTGAATTCTGTTTTTTAGAGGATTATAATAAAAACATCAGGTGATTTACAAAATAAAGGAGGATTTTTATCATGGCAAGAAAAGTTGTTTTAGCAGGAGCATGTCGTACAGCAATCGGTGTAATGGGCGGACAGTTTGCAAATACATCGGCTGTAGAACTTGGAACGATCGTAATCAAAGAAGCTCTCAAAAGAGCGGGCGTTTCTCCGGATCAGGTTGACGAAGTGTATATGGGAAATGTTATCCAGGCAGGCAACGGACAGAACCCGGCACGTCAGGCAGCTGTATATGCAGGAATCCCGAATGAAGTACCGGCAACAACTATCAACGTACTTTGTGGATCCGGTCTTCACTGTGTAAACCTTGCAGCGAAGCTGATCGCAGCTGGAGATGCAGATATCATCGTTGCAGGTGGTATGGAAAATATGACAATGGCTCCGTACATGTTGAGAAACGGACGTTATGGATATCGTATGGGAAATGCGACAATCGAAGATGCTATGATCAAGGATGGTCTGACCGACGCATTCCATAATTATCACATGGGAATCACAGCAGAAAATATCTGCGAACAGTGGGGACTTACAAGAGAAGAACTGGATGAATTTGCAGCATGGTCTCAGAACAAATGTGAAAAAGCAATGGCAGAAGGTAAATTTAAAGACGAGATTGTTCCGGTCGAAGTGAAGAAGAAAAAAGAAACGATTCTTGTAGATACAGATGAAGGTCCTCGTAAAGGAATCACAAAAGAAGGTCTTGCAAAACTTCGTCCTGCATTTAAGAAAGACGGTATGGTTACAGCAGGTAACGCATCCGGAATCAATGATGGTGCAGCTGCACTTATCGTTATGAGCGAAGAAAAAGCAAAAGAGCTTGGCGTAACACCTATGGCAACATGGATCGGCGGAGAACTCGCAGGATGTGATCCGGCGATCATGGGAATCGGACCGGTTTATTCAACACGTAAGGTTATGAAGAAGCTGGGAATGGAGATCGGAGATTTTGATCTGATCGAAGCAAACGAAGCATTTGCAGCACAGTCTGTAGCAGTCGGAAAGGATCTTGGATTTGATCTTAGTAAGCTGAATGTGAATGGTGGAGCGATTGCTCTCGGACATCCGGTTGGCTGCTCAGGTGCAAGAATCCTTGTAAGCTTGTTGTATGAGATGCAGAAAGAAGATGTACATACAGGACTTGCAACACTTTGTGTTGGTGGCGGAATGGGATGCTCTGCTGTAGTTAAAAGAGATTAGGGATAGAAAAAAAGGGTGGATACTTTTTTAGTGTCTGCTCTTTTTTGAATAATTTAGGTTGTGTTGACAAATTGGGCAAAAGATAATGCGTCCCTCGAAGCTATTGACATTATTAAATAAAAGCGTAGTAACTAAAAAAGTCTGGCGAGGTGTGCCAGACTTTTTTCTACGATGAGATATATGCGTTTTGCATCTTTTAGGGCTTTGAAAAAAATTAATATACCAGAGGTTTTTCTTCGCCGTTTAATACACGGAGAGCGCCTTGAGCGAGGGCGAGGAGTTCATCTTCACCCGGGTAGACGGTGATTGGGGCGATGAAGCCGACCTTTTCTTTGATCTCAGATGTAACGTAGTCGCTGTATGCGATACCACCGGTGAGAAGAATCTGGTCTACTTTGCCGTTAAGTACGGCTGCCATGGCGCCGACTTCTTTGGCAACCTGGTAAGTGAATGCGTGGAATACACCGGCTGCTTCTTCGTCACCCTTTTCAAAGGCACGTTCTGCAACGTCGCGCATGTTGTTGGTTCCAAGGTATCCGTTGAGACCGCCTTTCCCGTTGATCTTTTTATATACTTCAGCCTGTGTGTACTGACCGGAGAAACACATTTTTACGAGTGCGCCTGCCGGTACACCGCCGGAACGTTCCGGTGAGAAAGGTCCGTCTCCGTCAAGCGTGTTGTTGACATCGACAACTTTGCCATTTTTATGAGCACCGACAGATACACCGCCGCCCATGTGTACAACTACAAGATTCAGGGAATCATAAGATACATTCTGTTCTTTGGCGTAGCGTTTGGCAACTGCTTTCTGGTTCAGTGCGTGGAAGATACTGATACGCGGAAGTTCCGGGATTCCGGAATATCTTGCAACAGGTTCCATCTCATCGACAACAACCGGGTCAACAATGTAAGAAGGAACTCCAATCTCATCACCGATTTCGCGGGCAAGGATGCCTCCAAGGTTCGATGCATGCTGTCCTTGCACACCTGCTTTTAAGTCAGCAAGAAGTGCGTCAGATACTGGATAGGTTCCACCTGGGATCGGTTTTAAAAGTCCGCCTCGTCCTACTACAACATTCAGAGATTTGATGTCGAAGCTGTTTTTTGCGAGAATATCTACAATCAGTTCTTTACGGAAATCTTTCTGGTCAACGATGGTTGCATATTTTGCAATCTCTTCGGTGGAATGACGGAGTGTTTCTTCGAATAACAAAGTTTCGTCTTCGTACACACCGATCTTGGTAGAAGTAGATCCCGGGTTGATTACTAAAATTTTATAGCTCATAAAAAGATCCTCCTTAGTCTGTGATTGATCCTGCGATTACGGTCGCAAGTGCAATAGAATTCAGTTTGGTTTCAAAATCGTCCGAACGTGAAGTAAGAACCACCGGAGCGCTTGTTCCGACAAGTACGTTACCGATCTTGACCTTTGCAGTGCGGACAAGAATCTTATATGTGATATTTCCTGCATCGATATTCGGGAAGAGGAGAATATCAGCATGTCCGGCTACTGGATTAGTCACACCTTTGTGAACAGCTGCTTCCGGATCGATCGCAAGATCCATGGAAAGTGGTCCGTAGATCTGGCATCCTTTGAAATCGCCACCCTCGTACATCTTGGTGAGATTATCGGCATCAACTGTTGGCTGCATCTTTGGATTCACTGTCTCAACTGCACACAGAGGAGCAACCTTCGGGCATTCGATGCCACATGCATGTGCGACTTCTACTGCATTGTTGATGATATTGACTTTATCTGCAAGGGTTGGATATGTATTGAAAGCTACGTCTGTGAAGAACAGAAGACGGTTAATGCCTTCAATCTCAAATACACATACATGGGAAAGCATCTTTCCGGTACGAAGTCCGACTTCTTTATTCAATACGCTCTTTAAGAATGTCTTTGTTTCAAGCAATCCTTTTAAAAGGATATCAGCTTTGCCGTTGTGTACAAGCTCAACAGCCTTTAATGCAGCTGCTTCGGTATCAGGCTCATTGATGATCTCGAAATCTGTCAGATCCATATCAATAGAAGCGGCAATCTCGCGGATCTTGGCTTCATCACCGACAAGGATGGCTGTTGCGATATTTTGCTCTTTTGCAGCTTTGACAGCCTGCAGTACCGGCTCATCCTGTGCGTTGGAAACAGAGACTTTCTTTAAGGTTTTTTGATTTGCTTTTGAGATTAATTCTTCAAAACTTTTGCTCATTTTCACACCTTCTCATTCATAATTTAATTATAGTATTCTGGTTGAATAATTTTTAACAATCTTAAGTGTAGCACCATATCTGGGAAAGGTCAATATAAAAGTGGTGTGTTGGAAATGACGAATAATGCAGATGTATTGTAAAAAAATGTTGGTGAAAATGTTAAAAGAAAATTAAATGATAAAAAATGATTGATAAATATTTGACAGAACAGGAAATGGGTAGTATATTAAAAAAAGAGGACAAAAAAGTCCCTTGCGAAAATCTTAAAAACGGAAAGTAAAACAGTATATATTTAATATGAAGTGATACTTACCATTAAGATGTAAAAGGAGGAAAAAGTGATGGCAAAGAAAATCGTGTTAGCAGGTGCGTGTCGTACAGCAATCGGAAGTATGGGTGGAGCTCTTTCTACAACTCCGGCACCGGAATTAGGATCTATCGTTATCAAAGAAGCTTTAAATAGAGCAGGTGTTGCTCCAGAACAGGTTGATCATGTATATATGGGTTGTGTAATCCAGGCAGGTCTTGGACAGAATGTTGCACGTCAGGCATCAATTAAAGCTGGTCTTCCAATTGAGACAACTGCTGTTACAGTTAATGTTGTTTGTGGTTCAGGTCTGAACTGTGTAAATATGGCTGCTCAGATGATCGAAGCAGGAGATGCTGATATCGTTGTAGCAGGTGGTATGGAAAACATGTCAATGGCTCCATATGCTGTAATGCAGGGACGTTTCGGATACAGAATGAATGATGGTAAACTTGTAGATACAATGGTACATGATGCTCTTTGGGATGCATTCAATGATTACCATATGATCAAGACTGCTGATAACATCTGTGAGCAGTGGGGACTTACTCGTGAAGAACTTGATGAGTTTGCAGCAAAGAGCCAGCAGAAGGCTGTAGCAGCTCAGGAGTCAGGTGCATTTGACGCAGAGATCGTTCCAGTTATGGTTAAGAAGAAAAAAGAGATGGTTGAGTTCAAGAAGGATGAGGGACCAAGACCTGGTACAACAGTTGAGACACTTTCAAGACTCAGAACTATCAATCCAAATGGTTTCGTAACAGCAGGTAATGCTTCAGGTATCAATGATGGTGCAGCAGCTATCGTTGTTATGAGCGAAGAAAAGGCTAAAGAACTTGGTGTTAAGCCAATGGCTACATGGGTAGCAGGTGCTCTTGGTGGTGTTGATCCATCTATCATGGGTATCGGACCAGTTGCTTCAACAAAGAAAGTAATGGCTAAGACAGGTCTTAAGATTGAAGATTTCGATATCATCGAAGCAAACGAAGCATTTGCAGCTCAGTCAGTTGCAGTAGCTAAGGATCTTGGATTTGATGTTGACAAGCAGGTTAACCCAAATGGTGGTGCAATCGCACTTGGACATCCGGTAGGAGCTTCAGGATGCCGTATCCTTGTTACACTTCTTCATGAGATGCAGGCAAAGGGTGCTAAGACAGGTCTTGCTACACTTTGTATCGGCGGTGGTATGGGCTGCTCAACAGTTGTTAAGATCGAAGACTAATCCGGTCGGCTGAAAAACCATATTACATTTCTATATAAGGAGATAAACGATGGAATTCGTAACATATGAACAGGACGGATTTGTTGGTGTTATCACTATTAATCGTCCAAAGGCATTAAACGCATTAAACAGCACAGTTCTTGAAGAACTGGATGCAACATTCAAAGCTGTTGACCTGAATACAACAAGATGTCTTGTACTTACCGGTGCAGGAGAGAAATCATTTGTAGCAGGTGCAGATATCGGAGAGATGTCAACACTTACAAAGGCTGAAGGCGAAGCTTTCGGTAAAAAGGGTAATGACGTATTCCGCATGATCGAGACATTCCCAATCCCTGTAATCGCAGCCGTAAATGGATTTGCACTTGGTGGTGGATGTGAGATCTCCATGAGCTGTGATATCAGAATCTGTTCTGAGAATGCAGTATTTGGTCAGCCTGAAGTTGGCCTTGGAATTACACCTGGATTTGGCGGAACCCAGAGACTTGCCCGTCTTGTAGGTGCAGGAATGGCAAAGCAGCTGATCTACACAGCAAGAAATATCAAAGCTGATGAAGCATACAGAATCGGTCTTGTAAATGCTGTATATCCATTAGAGGAGTTATTACCGGCAGCTAAGAAGATGGCTTCTATCATCGCAGCAAATGCTCCGATCGCAGTTCGTAACTGTAAGAAAGCAATCAATGATGGATTACAGGTTGATATGGATCATGCAATCGTTGTAGAAGAGAAATTATTCGGCGATTGCTTCGAGACAGAGGATCAGAAGGCAGGAATGGGCAACTTCCTTGAGAAAGATAAGGAAAAGAAATTAAAGGTTGTTCCTTTCCAGAATAAATAAATCAACAATCTTGATATTGACGTTTAGGGTGGTTATTTTGAAATCGAAATCAACCATCCTAAATGTTTGATATACCAAAGTAAGCATGTCAAACGAAACGTATATGAATTTCTCATGTTTGCTTAAAAATAATTTTTAGGAGGATATTAAAATGAAAGTTGGCGTTATTGGTGCAGGAACCATGGGTCAGGGAATTGCTAAGGCATTCGCTCAGGTTGACGGATATGAAGTAGCACTTTGCGACATTAAGCAGGAATGGGCTGAAGGCGGTAAGGACAAGATCGCTAAAGGTTATGCCAGACTTGTTGAAAAAGGAAAGATGACACAGGAGAAGGTTGATGGTATTCTTGCCAGCATCACTCCGGGTATTAAGGAAGACTTATGCGCAGATTGTGACCTTATCGTAGAGGCTGCTTTCGAGAACATGGAAGTTAAGAAGACAACATTTTCTGAGCTTGACAAGATCTGCAAGCCAGAGTGTGTATTTGCATCAAATACATCTTCACTTTCCATCACTGAGATTGGAAATGGTCTTACCCGTCCTATGATCGGTATGCACTTCTTCAATCCAGCTGACAGAATGAAGCTTATCGAAGTTATCGCAGGTGTTAACACACCGGCAGAGACTGTTGATAAGATCGTTAAGATCTCAGAAGAGATCGGTAAGACACCTGTACAGGTAAATGAAGCTGCCGGATTTGTTGTAAACAGAATCTTGATTCCAATGATCAATGAAGCTGCATTTATCAAGATGGAAGGTGTGTCAGATATCGCTGGTATCGATGCAGCTATGAAACTTGGTGCAAATCATCCAATGGGACCTCTTGAATTAGGTGATTTCGTTGGTCTTGATATCTGTCTTGCTATTATGGATGTACTCTATAACGAGACAGGCGACAGCAAGTATCGTGCATGTCCATTACTTCGTAAGATGGTACGTGGCGGCAACCTTGGTGTTAAGAGTGGTAAGGGATTCTATGTATACAATGCTGACCGCACAAAGACACCAGTTGATGCTCAGTAATTGACTGATAAATATATTTATGGAGGAAGAAATAGAATGGATTTCGCTTTAGACAAGAAGTATGAAATGGCGCAGAACTTATTCAGAGAATTTGCGCAGAATGAAGTAAAGCCTCTTGCTCAGGAAATTGATGAAAATCACAGATTCCCTAGAGAGACAGTAGAGAAGATGGCAAAGTATGGTTTCTTAGGAATACCTGTTTCTAAGGAAGATGGTGGACAGGGTTGTGATCCTTTAACATATGTTATGTGTGTTGAGGAACTTTCAAAGGTTTGTGGTACTACCGGTGTTATTGTTTCCGCACATACATCTCTGTGTGTAGATCCAATCCAGACATACGGTACACCAGATCAGAAAGCTAAGTACCTCCCAGATCTTGCTTCCGGTAGAAAGCTTGGCGCATTTGGTCTTACAGAGCCGGGTGCTGGTACAGATGCACAGGGTCAGCAGACAAAGGCTGTTCTTGATGGTGATGAGTGGGTTCTTAACGGATCTAAGTGTTTCATTACAAATGGTAAAGAAGCAGATGTATATATTATCATTGCAGTTACAGGTACAATTGAAAAACGTGGTAGAAAGCAGAAAGAGATTTCAGCATTTATCGTAGAAAAAGGCACTCCGGGATTTACATTCGGAACAAAAGAAAACAAGATGGGTATCTGTGGTTCATCCACATATGAACTTATCTTCACAGACTGCCGTATTCCTAAGGATGCACTTCTCGGACAGAAGGGCAAGGGATTTGGTATTGCAATGCATACACTTGATGGTGGTCGTATCGGTATCGCAGCTCAGGCTCTTGGTATTGCTGAGGGTGCTCTTGATATCACAATCGACTATGTTAAGGAAAGAAAGCAGTTTGGTCGTTCAATCGCTCAGTTCCAGAATACTCAGTTTGTACTTGCTGATCTTGCAACAAAGGTTGAGGCAGCTAAGTTACTGGTATACAAGGCAGCTAAGAAGAAAGAGCAGTACCAGGCTGATCACAAGACTTCATACTCTGTAGAAGCTGCTATGGCTAAGCTGTATGCTGCAGAAGTAGCTATGGAAGTAACAACAAAGTGTGTACAGTTACACGGTGGTTATGGTTATATCAAAGAGTATGATGTAGAACGTATGATGCGTGATGCTAAGATTACAGAAATCTACGAAGGAACTTCAGAAGTTCAGCGTATGGTTATTTCTGCAAACTTATTAAAATAATTAGGAGGTACTTAACGTGAAGGTTATAGTTTGTATAAAGCAGGTACCTGATACAAAGGGTGGCGTTCAGTTTAACCCAGATGGTACATTAAACAGAGGAGCAATGCTTACAATCATGAACCCTGATGATAAGGCAGGTCTTGAAGCTGCACTTAGATTAAAGGATCAGTATGGAGCAGAAGTTACAGTTCTTACAATGGGTCTTCCAAAGGCTGCAGATGTTCTTCAGGAAGCAATCGCTATGGGCGCTGACAAGGGCGTTCTTGTAACGGATCGTGTTCTTGGTGGAGCTGATACATGGGCTACATCAACAACAATCGCCGGAGCACTCAGAAAGCTTGATTATGATCTTATTATTACAGGTCGTCAGGCTATCGATGGAGATACAGCTCAGGTTGGACCACAGATTGCTGAGCATCTTGGAATTCCGGTTATTTCATATGCACAGGAGATCAAGGTCGATGGAGATTCCGTAATCGTTAAGCGTCAGTATGATGATGGATATCATATGTTAAAGGCTAAGATGCCTTGCCTTGTAACAGCACTTTCAGAGTTAAATGAGCCTAGATACATGACTCCAGGTGGAATCTTCGATGCAGTTAATGCAGAGATCACAACACTTGGCAGAGCAGATCTTGTAGATGTTGATGATTCAAACCTTGGTCTGAAAGGTTCACCAACAAAGATCGCAAAGGCTTCTGATAAGGTAAGAAAGGGTGCAGGCGAGAAGGTTGTACCTGATTCTCCAGATGAAGCAGTTAGCTATATTGTTGGCAAGTTAAAAGATAAGCATGTAATCTAATATAGTAAAGGAAAAGTGGTGAATAAAATGGGCGCAATGAACGCAGAAGATATGAAGAACTACAAAGGCGTATTTGTCTTTGCACAGCAGGTAGATAATAAGTTAAGTGGTATTTCATTTGAATTGATCGGTGAAGGAAAGAGACTTGCAGATAAGCTTAATGAAAAGGTTACAGCAGTCCTGATCGGTTCCGACGTAAAGGGTCTTGTAGACGAACTTGCAGAGTACGGTGCAGACAGAGTTATCGTTGTTGATGATCCAGAATTAAAAGAATACAGAACTGAGCCATATGCACATGCACTTGCTTCAGTTATCAATGAGTACAAGCCGGAGATCGTTTTAGTTGGTGCTACAGCTATTGGTCGTGATCTTGGTCCTACAGTATCAGCAAGAGTAGCTACAGGTCTTACAGCAGACTGTACATTACTTGAAATCGGTGATTTCCCTCTTGTTGCACTTCCAAATCAGGAGCAGAAGCACAATCAGCTTCTTATGACACGTCCTGCATTCGGTGGTAACACAATCGCTACAATCGCGTGTCCTGATAATCGTCCTCAGATGGCAACAGTACGTCCGGGCGTTATGCAGAAGCTTGACAGAGTAGCTGGCAAGAAGGCAGAAGTGATCGAGTACAATCCTGGATTTACTCCAAACAACAAGTATGTTGAGATCCTTGAAATCTCAAAGGCTGTTTCAGATATCAAAGATATCATGGACGCTAAGATCCTTGTTTCAGGTGGTCGTGGTGTTGGTTCAGCAGAGAACTTCAAGCTTCTTGATGATCTTGCAGAAGTACTTGGCGGACAGGTATCATGCTCACGTGCAGTTGTAGATTCAGGCTGGAAGCCAAAGGAGCTTCAGGTTGGTCAGACTGGTAAGACAGTTCGTCCACAGGTATACTTCGCAATTGGTATTTCAGGTGCGATCCAGCATGTAGCCGGTATGGAAGAGTCAGATATCATCATCGCTATCAACAAGGATGAGGATGCTCCTATCTTTGATGTAGCTGATTATGGTGTTGTTGGAGATCTGAACAAGATCGTTCCTGCTCTTACAGAAGCAATCAAGGCTGAGCTTGCTAACAAGTAATTCAGTTTATAATTGAAAATGGACATTTTGGACTGCCGGGTTTTATACCCGGCAGTTTGTGTGTAAATGAGCCAAGCACAGATATTCATATAAGCACAGATATTATGCTTGCATGAATATCTGTGCTTATATGAATATCTGTATTTGGCGAATAGGCGACATCGAGCCGACAGGCGAGATGGGGCGTGAAAGAACATGAGAATGTTCTTTCACGCACAAAAGAGAATGTATTGCTGTGCGGTGGAAGAGATGGGGCATGAAAGAACATGAGAATGTTCTTTCACGCACAAAAGAGAGTGTATTATTACAGATTTCCCTGTTGAAACAATAAATACAATGCTGTATGATAAATACTGTTGCGAAAAGACAAATGATAGTTAGATAAAAGAAGATTAGGGTTGATGAGAAAAATGAGTAAGTATGAAACACAGGAAGAATTAAAACGAGAAGAATTAAGTCAGGAAGGGCAACTGTTAAAAACAGAGGTTGACAACGCAAAATTGACAGGCGACAGTATGGATGTAAAAATGACAGATGCAAGTGAAGAAAGCAAAACTAACAATACTGCCGGAGAAAATAAGATGGGCACCATGCCGATGGGGAAGTTATTGATATCAGTATCACTTCCGATGGTAATTTCAATGCTGGTACAGGCACTTTATAATGTAGTTGATAGTGTATTTGTATCGCATTTTGATCAGGATGCACTGACGGCAGTATCGACAATATTTCCGTTACAGAATCTTATGATCGGAGTTACCTCCGGTCTCGGTGTCGGTTTTAATGCATTGATATCCAAGTCACTTGGTGAAAAAAATCAGAAAAAAGCAAATGATGCAGCCAGACAGGGAATCTTTCTGGAACTTATTGGATTTGCAATTTTCTTATTGATCGGTTTATTTGGGATCGATGCATTTATGAAGAGCCAGACGGATGTTGCAAAAATCATTGATTATGGAGTGGATTATGGACGTATCTGCTGTATCTGTTCCTTTGGTATCTTTGCACAGATGACATTTGAACGTATGCTGCAGTCAACAGGACGGACGCTTTACACAATGAAGACACAGGCACTTGGAGCCGTTATTAATATTATACTTGATCCGATTATGATCTTTGGATATTTCGGACTTCCGGCAATGGGTGCTGCAGGTGCGGCAATAGCAACAGTTATCGGACAGTGTATTGCGGCATCACTTGCAATCTATTATAATCTGAAAAAAAATCCGGATATCCAGTTATCATTTAAAAGCTTTCGGCCGGAGGGAGATGTGATCGGCAGAATTTTGTCCATTGCTGTTCCTTCAATCGCGATGGTTGCGGTAGGTTCAGTTATGACATATGGATTTAATCGTATTTTATTTACATTTACACCGATCGCAGTTTCAGTGTTTGGTATTTTTTATAAAGTACAGAGTATGGCATTTATGCCGGTATTTGGTCTGAATAATGGTATGATCCCTATCGTATCATATAATTACGGAGCAAAACAACCGGATCGAATGCTCAAAGCTGTTAAATATACAATGATGGCTGCGATCTGTTTCATGCTTTTGTGTCTGACTGCGATGCAGGTAATTCCGGGATTGATCCTTAAGGTATTCGATGCACAGGAGGACATGATGGCGATCGGTATTCCGGCACTTCGAACAATGAGCATTTCATTCCTGTTTGCAGGAATCTGTATTGTATGTTCCGGTATGTTCCAGGCGCTTGGTAAAGGTGTGTACAGTCTGATCGTATCTCTAGCCAGACAGTTGATCGTGCTGCTTCCGGTTGCTTATGCATTTGCAAAATTGACACACAATCTCGAGCTGGTATGGTTGTCTTTCCCGATTGCGGAGGTTGTCAGTGTGATTCTTTCGGTCTTCATGGCGCTACAGACAAAAAAGAAAATTATCGATCCTTTGAAGAATTCGGTGAAAGTAGTACAGGAATAAGCAGAACATTTGTCAGTAAAGAGCATATTCTATAAAATAGCAAAATAATTTATAAATGATCTGTAGAAAATGATGGTTCAGGATATAGCTATAGTACATAAAGAATCAGAAAGAAGGAAAAGAAATGAGTGATTTGATCTATCTTGATCATGCGGCAACAACGGCAGTTCATCCGGATGTTTTAAAAGAAATGCTGCCATATTTTACAGATAAATTCGGAAATCCGTCCAGTGTTTATGGATTTGCGGCAAATAATAAAAATAAATTGACAGAGGCAAGAGAGACGATAGCCGGAGTTCTTGGTGCAAAACCGGAAGAAATTTATTTTACGGCAGGTGGGTCTGAGTCCGATAACTGGGCGTTAAAATGTACGGCAGAAGCCTATGGAGTACATGGGGGACATATCATTACGACTAAGATTGAGCATCATGCGATCCTGCATACCTGTAAGTATCTGGAGAATAGAGGGTATGATGTAACGTATCTGGATGTAGATGAAAATGGATTGGTTGATCTGAATATACTTGAGGCAGCCATCCGGCCGGACACCTTTCTGATCTCGATCATGTTTGCAAATAATGAGATTGGAACGATTGAACCAATAAAAGAAATTGGAGAGATCGCACACAGACACGGTATTTTGTTTCATACGGATGCAGTTCAGGCATTTGGACAGATCCCGATTCGCGCAGATGAAATGAATATTGATATGTTAAGTGCGAGCGGACATAAGTTTAACGGACCAAAGGGAATTGGTTTTTTATATATCAAAAAAGGCTTAAAGTTAAAGAGCTTTATTCATGGTGGCCAGCAGGAGCGAGGACGCAGAGCCGGTACAGAAAATGTACCGGGAATCGTAGGTATTGCAAAAGCGTGTGAGATCGCAATGACAGAAATGGAAGAACGGATGAAAAAGGAGACGGAGCTCAGAGATTATCTGATCGAACGGATATTGAAGGAAATCCCGTATACCAGACTGAATGGACATTCAAAGAAACGACTGCCAAATAATGTCAATATCAGCTTTCAGTTCGTGGAGGGAGAATCCATTCTGATCATGCTAGATATGGCGGGTATCTGTGCATCCAGTGGCTCTGCCTGCACATCGGGTTCTGTTGATCCTTCTCATGTGTTGCTTGCGATCGGACTTCCGCATGAGATTGCGCACGGTTCTCTGAGGCTAACCCTTGGATATGAGAATACGAAAGAAGAAATGGATATGGTTGTCGATAATCTGAAACGGATCATTACAAATCTTCGGAATATGTCACCTTTATATGAGGATTTTGTCAAGAAAAATCATATACAGTAAGATTGTTAGAAATGAAAGATCAGATTCGGTCGGAGTGAATATAAGAATGCAATTGTGAAATGCGTGAGATAAAACGCCCCAAGTGTGAAGGAGAAAGATATGTACAGTGATAAAGTGATCGATCATTTCCAGAATCCAAGAAATGTCGGAGAGATTGAGGATGCCTCCGGTGTCGGTACGGTTGGAAATGCTAAATGCGGGGATATGATGCGGTTGTATCTGAAGATTAATGAGGAACAGGTGATCATAGACTGCAAATTTAAGACCTATGGGTGTGGAGTTGCAGTAGCATCCAGTTCCATGGCAACGGAGATGATCAAAGGAAAAACAGTTGCTGAGGCAATGAAGCTTACAAATAAAGCAGTTATGGAAGCATTGGATGGGCTTCCGCCGGAAAAAGAACATTGTTCCCTGCTTGCAGAAGAAACACTGCATGCAGCTTTGTGGGACTATGCAGAAAAACATGGAATCAAGATTCCGGGACTTGTAAGATCGGTACAGGATATTGAAGACCGGATGGTGAGAGAACTGGAAGATTAAACAGTATTTGTATACTTGACAGCCGGAGAAATCCGGTTCTATACTGCAAGCAGGAATTGCAGGAAGGAAGATAAGATGGATAAAAAGACAGTATGTGTCGGTATGTCAGGAGGCGTGGATTCTTCTGTAGCCGCATATCTTTTAAAAGAACAGGGATATAACGTGATTGGTGTGACTATGCAGATCTGGCAGGATGAGGATGCAGATCAGATCAGTGAGCATGGCGGCTGCTGTGGCTTGTCGGCGGTAGATGATGCGAGAAGAGTAGCTGCACAGCTTGAGATTCCTTATTATGTAATGAACTTTAAAGAGGATTTCCGAAAATACGTCATTGACTATTTTGTAGATGAATACCGGAACGGAAGAACTCCGAATCCATGTATCGCATGCAACCGGTATGTAAAATGGGAGTCACTGTTAAGAAGGTCTTTAAGTATCGGTGGAGACTATATTGCTACCGGACATTATGCTAGAGTGGAACAGCTTTCAAGTGGCAGATATACCTTACGCGTGGCAAAAGGAATCGAGAAGGATCAGACCTATGCACTTTATAATCTGACACAGGATCAGTTATCAAAGACGTTGATGCCGGTTGGGGAATATAATAAGACACAGATCCGGCAGATTGCCGCAGATATCGGTATCCAGGTAGCAAATAAACCGGACAGTCAGGATATCTGTTTTGTACCGGATGGTGATTATGCCGGATATCTGGAACGGGAAGAGGGCTTAAAGGCAGTACCTGGAAATTTTGTAGATATGAATGGAAAAGTCCTTGGTACACATAAAGGTATAATCCATTATACGATCGGACAACGGAAGGGACTTGGACTTGCAATGGGACACCCGGTATTTGTTGTGGATATTATCCCGGAGACAAATGAAGTGGTGATCGGAGAAAATGCAGATACATTTTCAAAAGAACTGATCGCAGATAAAACGAACTTTATGTCTGTCGAGCGGCCGGAAGATGGGATGCAGGTGATCGGAAAGATCCGGTATGCACATAAGGGCGCGCCATGCAGGATCTACATGTTGGATGCTGACAGGGTCCGGGTTGTATTTGATGAACCGGTCCGGGCAGCGACCAAAGGACAGGCGGTTGTCTTTTATGAAGATGACCATATTGTCGGAGGCGGTACAATAAAAGAGATCATACGATAGGAATAAAAATGACGCTGGTGTGGATGCTATTATTTAAAAAATTATTATTGTTCTGCCACATACTCACCTATTATTACGCAAGACACTTCCGTTCTAGTCCTCGTGCAGCGGTTCTAAGCTCGCCACAAAGTGGCTTGCTAAGTACCGGCCTCGGACAAGGCTTGCTTCATAATAGTGAATATGTGGTAGAACAGCAAGATTTTTTGTAATAGCATCCACACCAGCGTCATTTTATAATTTATGGAATACAGGCTTCATCTGCTTAAAGGTGCAGTAATAGCGGAAGCCTGTGGCGGTCAGGATATCTCTGGCATAGGTTTCAAAGTCATAGCCGATGTATTTTGGAACATGAGCATCACTTCCGACGGTGATGATCTCACCACCTAACTCCTTGTAGAGCTTCAGAATAGATGGATGAGGATGCGCATAAGTCATGTTTTTATACAGGCTTCCGGTATTGATCTCGATTCCTTTTCCATGTTCAATGATCGTTTTCAGAATAGCTTCAAAGACATCTGCATAATCAGAAAAGCGAAAGGCTGCTTCGCCGGATGGACAATAACGGACGGCATAGTCCAGATGGCCATATATGGAATAATTATCAAAGGTCTGCACATTTGCAAGAATGGATTCAAAATATTCCAGTAGTGCTTCTTTTTCCGAACGTCCTTCATAGTAAGCGGGATAGTAGGGATCTTTGCCATATACAAGATGAGAGGACCCTATAATAAAGTCAAAATCATGATATTTATCTGTGTAAGCAATGATCTTGTCTGCGATATGAGACATCAGACCGAGTTCGATGCCGAGGTGGATCGTAAGTTTGTCTTTGTACTGTTCCTGCAACTTTCTTACAGCAGAAATATATCGGTCTGTATCTAACAGAAAGGTATGGCCTTCCTCGTCTTTTGGATAATCAATATCATGATGATCTGTAATGCAGATCTCAGACATACCAAGATGAATTGCCTGTTCAGCAATATCTGTAAGTCCTGTTTCAGAATCATCGGAGAATCCGGAATGTAAATGATGATCGCAAAGCTTCATATGTAAAACCTCCTGTTGACTGTAGATGTTGTGAAAATTAATGTTATTATAGCACGTTAGAAAATAAAACACAGCTACAGGGACTGAAAAAATAGTGAAGAAGAGCCGAAGATAAGAAGAAATCATACAAAAGAAGCATATATTGGTAACACAAGAATCATGTGTGAAATATCTCGAAATACGGGTTTAATGGTTGCAATAAATATGAAAATATCATAAAAAGTTGATTCTTTGTACATTTTGCAATATAGTGTTTGTTTATTTTTGCGTGAATTGGACAATTTTTTTTTGAGAAAGACTTGAAATTTACACACAAATTAGGTATGATTTTGTTGTGTGAATAGCACGATTAATTACTGCGCTTTGCAGTATATTATAAATACTTTTATTATTCAAAACTTAGGAGGAATAAAAAATGGCAGTAAAAGTAGCAATCAATGGTTTTGGACGTATTGGTCGTCTCGCATTCAGACAGATGTTCGGAGCAGAAGGATATGAAGTTGTTGCAATCAACGATTTAACAAAGCCTTCAATGCTTGCAGATCTTCTCAAGTACGATACAGCACAGGGTGGTTACTGTGGTAAGATTGGTGAGAACCTTCATACAGTTTCAGCTGATGATGAGGCTAACACAATCACAGTTGATGGTAAGACACTTACAATCTACAAGGAAGCAGATGCAAACAATCTTCCTTGGGGTAAGATCGGTGTTGACGTAGTTCTTGAGTGTACTGGTTTCTACTGCTCAAAGGAAAAGTCAATGGCTCATATCAATGCAGGTGCTAAGAAGGTTGTTATCTCAGCTCCAGCAGGAAGTGATCTTAAGACTATCGTATTCTCAGTTAACCAGGATACATTAACAGCAGATGATCAGATCATCTCAGCTGCTTCATGTACAACAAACTGTCTTGCACCAATGGCTAAGGCTCTTAATGATTATGCTCCAATCCAGTCAGGTATCATGTCAACAATCCACGCTTACACAGGCGATCAGATGATTCTTGACGGACCACACAGAAAGGGCGACTTAAGAAGAGCAAGAGCAGGTGCTGCTAATATCGTTCCTAACTCAACAGGTGCTGCTAAGGCTATCGGTCTTGTTATCCCAGAGTTAAATGGTAAGTTAATCGGATCAGCTCAGAGAGTTCCAGTTCCAACAGGTTCAACAACAATCCTTACAGCAGTTGTTAAGGGTGCTGACGTAACAGTTGATGGAATCAACGCTGCAATGAAGGCTGCTGCATCAGAGTCATTCGGTTACAACACAGATCCTATCGTTTCATCAGATGTAATCGGTATGAGATATGGTTCATTATTTGATTCAACTCAGACAATGGTATCAAAGATCGCTGATGACTTATATGAGGTTCAGGTTGTATCATGGTATGATAATGAGAACTCATACACAAGCCAGATGGTTAGAACAATTAAGTACTTCGCAGAGTTAGCATAATTGACTGACAAATTGTAGTAATTAATTTGACCTTACAAGGGGTCCGGTCTTCATGGACCGGACCCTATATTTCTTTTACGGAGATGTATTTGCACTCTGTACAAATATGAAGATAAAAGTATAAAAATCAGGAGGTTTAATAGTAATGTCATTAAACAAAAAATCAGTAGATGATATTAATGTAAAGGGACAGCGTGTCCTTTGCAGATGTGACTTTAATGTACCATTAAAGGAAGGTAAGATCACAGACGAGAATCGTCTTGTAGCAGCACTTCCTACAATCAAGAAATTAATTGCTGATGGTGGAAAGGTTATTCTTTGCTCACACCTTGGCAAGGTTAAGACAGAAGAAGACAAGAAGACAAAGACTCTTGCACCGGTTGCGGTAAGACTTTCAGAGCTTCTTGGACAGGAAGTTAAGTTTGTTGCTGAGCCTGAAGTTGTTGGACCAAAGGTAAGAGAAGCTGTAGCAGCTATGAAAGATGGCGAAGTTATCTTACTTGAGAACACACGTTTCAGACCGGAAGAGACAAAGAACGGTGAAGCATTCTCTAAGGATCTTGCTTCTATCTGTGATGTATTTGTAAATGATGCATTTGGTACAGCTCACAGAGCACACTGCTCAAATGTAGGTGTTGCAGGTCTTGTTGATACAGCAGTTGTTGGATACTTAATGCAGAAGGAGATCGACTTCCTTGGAAATGCGGTAGAGAATCCGGTAAGACCATTCGTAGCTATCCTTGGTGGAGCAAAAGTTGCAGACAAGTTAAATGTTATCTCTAACTTACTTGAGAAGTGCGATACACTGATCATCGGTGGTGGTATGGCGTATACATTCTTAAAGGCAAAGGGATATGAGATCGGTAAATCATTAGTTGACGAGTCTAAGATCGACTACTGTAAGGAAATGATGGAAAAGGCTGAGAAGCTTGGTAAGAAGTTATTACTTCCGGTTGATTCCGTTATGATCGACGATTTCCCTAATCCGATCGATGCTCCGGTTGAGACAGAGATCTTTGATGCAGACAAGATGTCAGCAGACAAAGAGGGCTGTGATATCGGACCTAAGACAATCAAATTATATGCAGATGCTGTTAAGACAGCTAAGACAGTTGTATGGAACGGACCTATGGGTGTATTCGAGAATCCTACACTTGCTGCCGGTACAAAGGCTGTAGCTGCTGCTCTTGCTGAGACAGATGCTACAACTATCATCGGTGGTGGTGATTCTGCTGCTGCTGTTAACCAGTTAGGATATGGTTCTAAGATGAGCCACATCTCAACAGGTGGTGGAGCTTCCCTTGAATTCTTAGAGGGTAAGGAACTTCCGGGCGTTGCTGCTGCAAACGACAAATAAATTATGTACATGCTCCATCTGAATCGGATGGAAAAATATGCAGATAATGAAAATAATATTTTCAAGGAGATAAAAGACATGTCAAGAAAGAAAATCATCGCTGGTAACTGGAAGATGAACATGACTCCAAGCCAGGCTGTAAAATTATGTGAAGAGTTAAAGCCATTAGTTGCAAATGACGACGTAGATGTTGTATACTGCGTACCTGCAATTGATATTGTACCTGTAGTAGAAGCTGTTAAGGGCACAAATGTAGAAGTTGGTGCTGAGAATATGTACTTCGAAGAAAAGGGTGCATACACAGGTGAGATTTCAGCAGAAATGTTAGTTGATGCCGGTGTTAAGTATGTCATCATCGGACATTCAGAGCGTCGTGACTACTTCAAAGAGTGTGACTGTCTCTTAAATAAGAAAGTTAAGAAGGCATTTGAAGCAGGCCTTACACCTATCCTTTGCTGTGGTGAGTCATTAGAGCAGAGAGAAATGGGTATCACACTTGACTTCATCCGCCTTCAGATCAAGAGTGATCTGAAAGATATCACAGCAGATCAGGTTAAGAGCATGGTAATCGCTTACGAGCCAATCTGGGCTATCGGAACAGGCAAGACAGCTACATCCGATCAGGCACAGGAAGTATGTAAGGCAATCCGTGACTGCATCGCTGAAGTATATGATACAGACACAGCAGAAGCTGTAAGAATCCAGTATGGTGGATCTATGAACGCCGGTAACGCAGCAGAGCTTCTTGCAAAGCCTGATATTGATGGTGGTCTTGTAGGTGGTGCTTCACTGAAGGCTGACTTTGGAAAGATTGTAAATTACAATAAGTAATTAATTTTGCAGTAATTTTTGTAACTCATATATTTGAAATATACAAAGTTAATGCAATAAAGATACCGTAAAATACCAGATGACGACAAAATGTGCACTGTGTATTTTGCGGTATTTTTATTTTAATTGGTAATTCGTGCTAAATGAATAGATTCATACAATGGTTTTTGTACATCCCGGCAATCTATACTTCGTTGACGATTATGTTTAACTGTGATATAATTCAAACGATTTTTGAACAAATTAAAAGAAAAAGGATGTAAATATGGAATATTTAAAGACATTCTGGAGCAGAAGATATCTGCTTGCTGAACTGGTAAAGAAGGGAATCAAATTAAAATACAGACGTTCGTATCTTGGTATTTTATGGTCCTTGCTGGAACCGTTGATGACAACAGCAGTATTAACTGTTGTATTCGGAACATTGTTTGACAACAAAAATAAGTTATTCCCGCTTTATATTTTAAGCGGACGTTTGTTGTATTCGTTTTTTAGCAGTGGAACAAAGGCATGTTCCAAGGCAATTCGTGCAAATGCCGGTATGATTAAAAAGGTATATGTACCAAAGTATCTGTATCCAATGTCATCGGTTCTTTTTAATTTTATAATTTTTATGATATCATTATTAGTAATGATACCATTATTTGTTTTTTGTCATCATGTGCCGAAGCTGCAGATACTTCTGATGTTTATCCCGTTGTTGATTCTGCTGCTTATGACATTCGGTGTTGGAATGATCCTAGCAACTGTTACGGTATTTTTCCGGGATATGGAATATCTGTGGGATGTATTTCTAATGATCATTATGTATACATGTGCGATTTTCTATTATCCGACGCGTTTGTTAAAAAGTGGATATTCCTGGCTGTTAAAGTATAATCCATTATATTGTGTTATACACAATTTCCGTGCATGTGTGATGGGTGATCCATTGAATTGGAATTATATGCTGTATGCATTTATTTTTTCGATAGTTGCTATTATAATCGGAACATACACGTTCTATAAGAAACAGGATAAATTTATTCTTCATATTTAAGGGGACAGGAATGGGTAAAGAAGCACTTATTGTTGATAATGTCAGTATGAAATTCAACCTGAGCAGTGAAAAGGTTGATAATATAAAAGAATATATTATTAAATCTATTAAACATCAGATCAGTTATGATGAATTCTGGTCTTTAAGGAATGTCAGTTTTACAATGAACAAGGGTGAACGAATGGGAATCCTTGGATTAAACGGTGCTGGAAAGAGTACGCTGTTAAAGGTTATTTCCGGCGTTTATAAACCAACGGAAGGTAAAGTGATCCGTCATGGGAAAGTGGTGCCTCTGTTGGAGCTTGGGGCAGGCTTTGACCAGCAGTACACCGGTAAAGAAAATATATTTTTATATGGAACTGTTCTTGGATATACAAAGGGATATCTGGAAGAAAAATATGATGAGATCGTAGAATTTTCCGAGCTTGGGAAATTTATCGATGTGCCGATCAAGAATTATTCATCCGGTATGAAGTCCAAACTTGGATTTTCGATTGCAACGATTGCGAATCCGGATATTTTAATCCTGGATGAAGTGTTATCCGTAGGAGATGCAAAGTTCCGAAAAAAGAGTGAGGCTAAGATCATGCAGCTTATGGAGGGTGGAACAACCGTTTTATTTGTTTCTCATTCTCTTGCACAGGTTCGAAGAATCTGTGATCGGGCAATGATCCTTGACCATGGCACGTTAAAAGCCATTGGAGGAATAGATGAGATATCAAATCAGTATGAAGCGATGATAGAAGCGACGGATACTGGTAAAAAGAAAAAGTAGAAGGAGAATAACAATGAGTAAAAAACCTGTAGTTTTAATGGTACTTGATGGTTATGGAATTAGTGATAAGACAGAAGGCAATGCGATCGCACTTGCAAATACTCCTGTTATGGATAAGCTAAAGGCTGAGTATCCTTATGTAAAGGGGGCTGCTTCCGGTCTTGCAGTTGGACTTCCGGACGGACAGATGGGTAACTCTGAGGTTGGTCATATGAATATCGGTGCAGGAAGAATTATATATCAGGAATTAACCAGAATTACAAAGTCCATTCAGGATGGTGAATTCTTTGATAATGCAGAAATGTTAGAAGCTATCGAGAACTGCAAGAAGAACAATTCTGATCTTCATGTATGGGGATTATTATCAAGTGGTGGTGTACACAGCCATAATACACATTTGTATGCGATCCTTGAGTTGTGTAAGAAACAGAATTTTGAAAATGTATATGTTCATCCGTTCTTTGATGGTAGAGATACTGCTCCTGCATCAGGAAAAGGATTTTTAGAGGAATTGATTGCAGAGATGAAGAAGATCGGCGTAGGTAAGGTCGCTTCTCTATCCGGTCGTTATTATGCTATGGATCGTGATAACAGATGGGATCGTGTTGAACTTGCGTACAAGTCACTTGTAACAGGTGAGGGTGTACAGGCAGAAGATCCTGTTGCTGCAGTACAGGCATCTTATGACAAAGAAGTATATGATGAGTTTATCCTTCCTACCGTTATTACAGAGAATGGTAAGCCAGTATCACTTGTAAAGCCAAATGATTCGGTTATTTTCTTTAACTTTAGACCAGACAGAGCAAGAGAGATCACCAGAGCATTCTGCTGTGATGATTTTGATGGCTTTAACAGACCAAACGGAAGATTCCCACTGGTATATGTATGCTTCAAAGATTATGATGAGTCTATACCAAACAAGATTGTTGCATTTAAGAAAGAAGAAATCGACAATACATTTGGTGAGTATCTTGCAGCAAATGGCAAGACACAGGTTCGTCTTGCAGAGACAGAGAAGTATGCACATGTTACTTTCTTCTTTAATGGCGGTGTAGAAGAACCAAATAAGGGTGAAGACAGAATCCTTGTAAAATCCCCTGCTGTTGCAACCTACGATCTTCAGCCTGAGATGAGTGCTCCGGAAGTATGTGAGAAGCTGGTGGATGCTATCGGTTCTGATAAATACGATGTGATCATTATTAACTTTGCAAATCCTGATATGGTAGGTCATACAGGTGTTATTCCGGCAGCAATCAAGGCTGTAGAGACTGTTGATGCTTGCGTAGGAAAGGCAGTAGAAGCAGTTAAGAAGGCAGATGGTGTATTATTTATCTGTGCAGATCACGGTAATGCAGAGCAGATGATCAATTATGAGACCGGTGAGCCACATACAGCTCATACAACAAACCCGGTACCATTTGTACTTGTAAACTATGATGAGAGCTATGGTTTAAGAGAAGGTGGATGTCTTGCAGATATCGCACCTACACTTCTTGAGATCATGGAGCTTCCACAGCCAAAGGAAATGACAGGTAAATCACTGCTTATTAAGAAATAAAAAATAGGAACGTACAAATAAATGAAGAAATTTTTTCAGGAGTTTAAAGAATTTGCATTAAAGGGAAATGTTCTGGATATGGCGATCGGTGTTATCATCGGTGGTGCATTTTCAGGACTGGTAACGTCGCTGACAGACTGTTTTATCAATCCGATCATTGGATGCATCGGTGGTGCTGAAGTACAGGGTAAGATTCATCTGCTGGGAGATCAGTATATTGATTATGGTTCTTTCATTACAGCAGTGATCAACTTCATCATCATGGCGTTTATCATTTTCCTTCTGATGAAGGGAATAAAAAAGCTGTTATCTCTCGGTAAGAAAGAGGAAGCTGCGGCACCTTTAACAAGAAAATGTCCATATTGTTATGGTGACATTGATGTTAAGGCTACAAAGTGTATGTATTGTACATCTAATGTTGAACCGACAGTAAAAGCAGAAGAATAAAAATGATTGATATTCTGCATTATTCGTATTCATGCATCAGAATAAGAATGAATTGAAAATACCCGCCGGAGGATCATAGTAACAGATGATTTCTCCGGCAGGTATTTTTTTATTGCAGGAAAGTTTTTTGTCAGATAAAAACATTTTATTAAGATCATATAGAGTTTCTACGATCTGTTTACATCATATAAAATCCGATTCGTTATAAGATGAATACTTTGATAAAAAGTGTGAATACTATAAAAGAATAAAAATTGCCAATAATTGTACGGATAGAAAGGCAGAATGGAGAATCATATGAACAGATTGGAAATAATTGAAATTAAAGCAAGAGAAATACTTGATTCAAGAGGAAATCCGACAGTTGAAACAGATGTTACACTGGCATGTGGATGTAAAGGCCGGGCAATGGTTCCGTCCGGTGCATCAACTGGACAGTATGAAGCACATGAACTCCGTGATGGAGAAAAACGATATATGGGGCAAGGCGTATATGGGGCATGTAATAATGTAAATAACAGAATTGCAGATAAGTTGATCGGTATGGATGTTTCAAGACAGAACGAGATCGACAGGATCATGATAGAAGCAGATGGAACAGATAATAAGACACGTTATGGTGCAAATGCAATGCTCAGTGTGTCTCTGGCCTGCGCAAAGGCGGCTTCGATGGCACTTGGAATGCCGCTTTATAGGTATTTGGGAGGTGTTAATGCAAAAAGACTTCCTGTTCCGATGATGAATATATTAAATGGAGGAAGACATGCCGATAATACAGTAGATTTTCAGGAGTTTATGATCGCTCCAGTTGGGGCAGAATCCTTTCGGGAAGCGATGGAGATTGCCTGTGAAATCTATCATACATTAAAGATAGAATTAAATATCAGAAATTTAAGTACAGGTGTCGGGGATGAGGGAGGTTTTGCGCCGAATCTGGCAACGACATATGATGTATTAAATCTTCTTGTGGAAGCAATCGCAAAAGCCGGATATAATCCCGGCGTGGATGTGCAGATAGCAATGGATGCAGCTGCATCTGAATTATATGATGTAGCATCTGACCGGTATATCTTCCCGGGAGAGTCGAGAATGACCGGAAAAGAGATCCGAAGAAATTCAGAGGAAATGGTACAATTTTATGAGGACCTTGTTACCAGATATCCGATTTATTCAATTGAGGACGGACTGGATGAAAATGATATGAACGGATGGAAGGTTCTGACATACAGACTTGGAAAACAGATACAGCTTGTAGGAGACGATCTGTTTGTTACAAATAAAAAGCGTTTGTTAAACGGAATTGAAGATGGAATTGCAAATTCAATTCTTGTGAAGGTAAACCAGATCGGAACGCTGACAGAAGCAATGGATGCAGTTGAGACAGCTCATAAAGCAGGGTATTCATCTGTGATATCACATCGTTCAGGAGAAACAGAGGATACGTTTATTGCAGATCTTGCAGTAGCCATGAACTGTGGGCAGATAAAAACCGGTGCTCCGGCGAGAAGTGAAAGAACCGCAAAATACAATCAGCTGATCCGGATTGAGGAGGAACTCGGTAAATCAGCTGTATATGGTATAGATTAGATTTGCGTTAATATTTATCTTACAGGGATCTGTACAGTAAAATCATCCGGAAGCTTATTTCCGAATTTATTATAAACTGTATGATTATAAATTCTTGTAGCTGTTATATCATAAGAAAGCATTTTATATCCTACAGTATCTAATTGCCTGATGCCGTCTGCTGTTTTTGTAAAAACAGGAAAGGCGGCATTTTGCTTTATCTCTTTTAAGACGGATGAACCGTTTCTGCGAAGGGCAAGGATATGTCCGTAAAAGCTCCAGCCTTTATCCTTGAACTGTTCCATATCTGTTTTCTTCACATCAAGCAGCAAATGCAGGATCGCACGATTGATACGTGTCTGAGTGATCTCTTTTGATTTTACAGATTCAAGGATGTCATGATAGCAGCTGCATGTATCTGCCTTTTTGAGCTTATTATAAAGCTCAGGTGTCATATCGGCTGTATCCGGCATGGTTGTTTGCTGCAACAGCCGGTACTGTAACAAAGCAGAGAGATCATTTTCAAATACAGGGAGTGATTTGCCATATTCAGGCAAAAATAAAGAGGCAGATGCATCCGGCAGGATCTGCTTTATGGTATCAGTAATATTTGAAGAAATATTAGCTTTATTTGTTTCCTGAATAAGAGATCGAATGGCAGAAGCGGAGCAGATCGTACCATTAATATCGGTGCTGTTATATGCAGCATGTTCACGTTTGATGATGTATGGTTTTATCGATGAATTCAATTTCTTTAAGGCGGCAAGATATTCGATCGCAAGAATATTATTTGGTTCAGCAATAACAGGAACAGCATCCGGTAAAAGGCCGGCAAATGCTTTTGCACGTGCAGCCGGATAACTGTTACCGTCTGAAAGATACAGCCGGATCAAATCTGAGAATTCGGTAGGCTCGTCTATAAGAAAATTTGCAATTGTATTTAAAAGATCAATATCATCACATTCCGCACCAAAGACAAGATAATCAACAACATGAAGTTTTTCAAGCAGGGAGACTCCGGCAAATGCGAAATCTCCGGCACTAGCTGTCGCAAAGACCATTGGAAGTTCAAATACAGCATCAATGCCGTTTGAAACAGCCATATCCGCACGCAGATATTTGCTGCAAACGGCAGGAAGACCACGCTGGATATAATCACCGCTCATAACAGAGATAATATGCTCGCATCCAAGCGTGGAACAAATCTGTTCCGTCTGATACAGATGTCCGTTGTGAAAAGGATTGTATTCTGCTATGATTCCGGCTGTTGACATATTATACCTCCGTGTTTTTAAAAACATCCCTTGCAAGCAAGTGCTTTTTTTCTTCATTATATTTTATATTTTATTTTCTGTAAAGTATGGTATAATTGGAATGTGCATGGTCGGCGTAGTCTGGCCTTTTTTTCGTGAAGATGTACGATTTTTATCACATGGGTTCATGTATGATAAAACAGAAGATTTCGGGAGCTGTTAAACAGGACAGATAAGAAGAAGTCTTGCAGAAAAAAACAGGAGTGAATTCGATTTTCAGGATTGACATTTAAGAGAAAGGCTAGTAGTATAATAACAGGAATCGAACATTTGTTTATGGAGGTAGAAAGATGATAAAAGATGATGATAAGAAGAAGGCATTGGATGCTGCATTAGCACAGATTGAGAAGCAGTATGGTAAAGGATCTGTTATGAAGTTAGGAGATTCTTCAGCCAATATGAATATAGAAGTAATACCAACAGGATCATTAAGCCTTGATATTGCACTTGGCCTTGGTGGAGTTCCGAGAGGAAGAATTATAGAAGTATTCGGACCTGAGTCCAGTGGTAAGACAACAGTTGCTTTGCATATTGTTGCCGAGATCCAGAAAAGAGGAGGTATTGCCGGATTTATTGATGCTGAACATGCACTTGATCCAGTATATGCGAAGAATATAGGTGTCAATATTGACGATTTATATATATCACAGCCGGATTGTGGTGAACAGGCACTTGAGATCACAGAGACGATGGTTCGCTCCGGTGCGGTAGATGTAATTATCGTTGACTCTGTAGCGGCTCTTGTTCCAAAGGCAGAGATCGATGGAGAGATGGGTGATTCACACATGGGCCTTCATGCCAGACTGATGTCACAGGCACTTCGTAAGCTGACGGCTGTTGTCAGCAAGACGAACTGTGTTGTTATCTTTATCAACCAGTTACGTGAAAAGGTTGGTGTTGTATTTGGTAATCCTGAGGTAACGACCGGTGGACGTGCGTTGAAGTTCTATGCATCCGTGCGAATGGATGTCAGAAGAATCGATACTCTGAAGATGGGTGGAGAGATCGTAGGTAACCGTACCAGAGTTAAAGTAGTAAAGAATAAGGTTGCTCCTCCGTTTAAAGAGGCAGAATTTGATATCATGTTTGGAAAGGGCATTTCCAGAGAAGGTGATATACTGGATCTTGCCGTTGCAAATGATATCGTTGATAAATCCGGTGCATGGTATGCTTACATGGGCGATAAGATCGGACAGGGACGTGAGAATGCGAAGACATTTCTGGCAGAGAATCAGGCAATCTGTGATGAGATAGATGAGAAGATCCGAGAGAAGCTTGGTCTGGTTGAATCTGAGGATGCTGAAGAAAAAGGAACAGAGGAGTAGGAACAGAGAAATAGAAAGGCTGTTTATATATGCTGGTAACGGATTTAAAACGGATTGACGATAAAAGATTCTGTCTGTATCTTGATTATGAGGCGTTTGGACCATTGTATGCTTCGGATATCAAGCGGTTAAAGCTGATTGTAGGAGAGAATACAGATGCGGAGAAGCTTACACAGTTCCGAAAAGATTATTTCTTTAAGAGAGCAATGGATAAAGCCATTGCGGCGATTAAATATTCAGAAAAATGTGAATATGATATCAGGCAGAAGCTACAAGAGCTTTGTTATGATAACGAAGTGGTTGAAACTACGGTTGAGAAACTAAAAAAATATAAATATGTAGATGATGCCAGATATGCATCTGTATATGTCAGAAGTCATATTAATCGTAAAAGCAGAAGGGAAATCACATATGCGTTATCAGCAAAGAAGATATCGGATGAATGGATTGAGGAAGCCTTTGAAGAAAATCCGCTTCCTGACGAACGTGAGATAGTGATGAGATTGATACAAAAGAAATGTCCGGCTTCAGAATTGAAGGACAGAAGGGATAAGGTTATTGCATATCTGCTTCGAAAAGGATATCCATATAGGTTGGTTGTGACCTGCGTAGACGATATTTTAAGAGATGAAACAGCGGTTATATAAGAAAATTTGCACAGAAAATGAGGCAGAAAATTGTTGTTTTTGTTTGTTTTCACTTGACATAATTAGTAAAAAATATTAAACTAAAATAGTTGTATAAGTGTACAATGAAAACTTAATAAGGAGGTGCTCCTGTGAGTGATGTTGCGTGGATAATCATTTATATTTGCATCCTTGTTGTATGTATTGTAGCTACATGGTTCATTGCTATTGCATATAGAAAAAATATTGCAGAAGCAAAGATCGGCAAAGCAGAAGTTGCAGCAAGAGAAATTATAGATGAAGCTCAGAAAGATGCTGAAGCAAAGAAACGTGAGATCTTACTCGAAGCTAAGGAAGATGCTTTAAAGACACGGAATGATCTTGAAAAAGAAGTCAAGGACAGACGTGGTGAAATTTCCAGAATGGAGAAACGAGTTCTTGCACGTGAAGAAAGCATTGACAGAAAGACCGAAGCAATCGAGAAAAAGGAAGCAAGTCTTGCATCCAAGGAAGGTCAGCTCGAAAAGCAGAAAGCAAGAGTGGAAGAGCTTCAGGCAAAACGTTTACAGGAACTGGAAAGAATTTCAGGTTTAACCTCTGAACAAGCAAAGGAATACTTATTAAAGACTGTTGAAGATGAAGTAAAACATGAAACAGCAGTCATGGTCAAGGAATTAGAAACCAGAGCTAAAGAAGAAGCGAACAAGAAGGCAAAGGAGTATGTTGTTTCTGCAATTCAGAAATGTGCAGTTGATCACGTTGCTGAGACAACAATTTCACTGGTACAGTTGCCAAATGACGAGATGAAGGGAAGAATCATTGGTCGAGAGGGACGTAATATCCGTACACTCGAAACAATGACAGGTGTAGATTTGATCATTGATGATACACCGGAAGCAGTTATCCTTTCCAGCTTCGACCCGGTAAGAAGGGAAGTTGCAAGAATTGCACTTGAGAAGCTGATTGTTGATGGAAGAATCCATCCAGCAAGAATCGAAGAAATGGTAGAAAAAGCGCAGAAGGAAGTTGAAACCATGATGCGTGAAGAAGGTGAAGCAGCAACTCTGGAAGTTGGTATTCACGGTATTCATCCTGAATTAGTAAGACTTCTTGGTAAGATGAAGTTTAGAACAAGCTACGGTCAGAATGCATTAAAGCATTCGATTGAGGTAGCACATTTATGTGGTTTATTGGCCGGAGAGATAGGTGTCGATGTCAAGGTTGCAAAACGTGCCGGATTACTTCATGATATCGGTAAATCAATCGATCATGATATGGAAGGTTCCCATGTACAGATTGGTGCAGACTTATGTAGAAAGTACAAAGAGTCTCCGATTATTGTAAATGCAGTGGAAGCCCATCACGGTGATGTTGAGCCAGAATCTTTGATAGCATGTCTTGTACAGGCTGCTGATGCAATTTCAGCTGCAAGACCGGGTGCTAGACGAGAAACACTGGAAACCTATACTACACGTCTTAAGAAACTTGAGGATATTGCAAATTCCTACAAGGGCGTGGAGAAGACATATGCTATTCAGGCAGGTAGAGAGATTCGAGTAATAGTTGTTCCTGAACACGTCAATGATTCCGATATGGTATTACTGGCAAGAGATATTGCAAAGCAGATTGAAAATGAGCTTGAGTATCCTGGTCAGATTAAGGTTAATATTATTAGAGAGTCTCGCGTAGTTGATTATGCTAAGTAAAAGTTTTACAGCCTGTGGAAGAAATTCCACAGGCTGTTTTTAACTATAAAGAAGATTTAACTATAAAGAAAATTTAACTATAAATAAGAGTTAAGTATATATAATTGTTTATAAATGGATGGAAGATTTACAGGAGACGTTATTTATAGATAAGATGTTTAGATAAGGAGAGAAATATGGAAGAACGATTTATCAGAGAGAAAAAGGAACTGGCTTATCATGCACATATATTTGATGTATATAATGATTATCTGATCCTGCCGGATGGACAGAAGGTGATATATGATCTTATCGATCATATACCCGGGTGCTGTGTTCTGCCGGTGGATGAGAATGGACAGTTGATATTTGTCAGACAATATAGAAATGCATTGGATGATATGACATTGGAAGTGCCTGCCGGTTGTATGGATAAAGGGGAAACGCCGGAACAGTGTATCAGACGCGAATTAAAAGAAGAAACAGGATATACAGCAGAACAGCTTATGTTTGTGACAAAAACATGTCTGGCGATAGGAACCAGCAATGAGATGACATATGTTTATATAGCAACTGGTCTGACGCATGGGGAACAGATGCCCGACCGGGAAGAATTTATCAAACTTGAAAAGTACTCGCTGGAAGATGCAATGCAGATGATCGAAGATGGAAAAATCATTGATTCAAAGACATTGATAGCAATCTATGCATATGCGAATCATGTATTAAAAAAGCAGATCAGACAGGGTATATAATATTTCATTCTAACATATAAAATACAAGTATCCTGAATGCATGGGGAGGGTGTAATGAAGAAGAATCTGCTTATCTATGTTTACGTTATTGGTCTGATCCTTGGAACTGTGCTGATAAATACGCAATTTGATATGACAGCATTTATTTCCGGTGAACCGATGGCGTGGAGCTTGCCTGTTTATGGGATGCTTGTGTTAAAACGTGGGTTGGGGCTTATATTATGCTATTGGTTTATATATATTCTTCCTGAAAAAATAAGAATGCCCGCGCTCGCCTGTCTGGCGGGATGCATAATCGGAGTGACGGTATCCATACGGGCATATAGCGGATATTTTTTTGGATGTCTGCTGTATGGTATGATAGTTTGTGTAATGGTGATGGTTTATATGGGATTGATTCGTTGGATTCTTGTAGATGGGTCGGAAAAATGTGGTATTCGTGAGCCGCAAGGGCGAAAAAATCTGGTGAAACGATTAGTTATTATTACAATTGTATTAATAAACTGCATTTTTGAGTTAAAAATTCTGAAATTTTTTTGAAAAGAGTTTTACTACATGTGGTATACATAATTCTGGATGGACACATGATTTGGTAAAAATACAGAAAATAGTGAAAAACCTTGATTTTACTTGTAAAAATTATGTTTGATTTTATAGAAATTTGTATTTATAATGATATTTAGTCTACATAATAAGGGGAAAAATGCGTGGAAATTTACATAGAGAAATATGTTGATTATCTCAAAAATATTAAGAAATCAAGTGAAAATACAGTAGCTTCTTACCGGCGTGATCTGGTTAAGTTTTCTGATTTCTATCGGGAGAATGGAACAGAGGATATTCGTTCGATAAATGAGACAAATATCAACACTTATGTTCTGTATTTAGAAAAAAACGGAAAATCAATGGCAACTGTATCAAGAAGCATAGCCTCGATCAAGTCGTTTTTCGGATTCCTTTTCCGGGAGAAGATACTGATGGATGACCCGTCAGTTAATATCAAGCCGCCAAAGATTGAAAAGAAAATGCCGGATATCTTAACGATAGAGGAAGTGAACCGGCTTCTTGACCAGCCGGGAGACCAGTCTCCGAAGGAGATCCGTGACCGTGCAATGCTGGAACTGTTATATGCAACAGGAATCCGTGTATCGGAGCTTGTTACATTGAAGATTACAGATGTGAATCTGAAGATGGGGTATATTGAATGCCATGACCTCAGAAAGTCGAGAATTATTCCAATCGAAGATTCGGCACAGCGCGCACTTGATAATTATATCTCGAATGTTCGAGGAGATATGTGTAAGGATTCAGAATATTTATTCTCAAACTGCAAGGGAACACCGATGACCAGACAAGGCTTCTGGAAGATCATCAAGGTATATGCTGATAAAGCAGGAATTGATAAGGATATTACACCACATATGATCCGTCATTCGTTTGCATCACATCTTGTAAATAATGGTGCGGATTTAAAGGCTGTACAGGAAATGTTGGGACATGCAGATATCTCAACGACACAGATTTATCTGAACAGCAAGCAGAGCCGCTTAAAAGAGGAATATCAGAAAGCACATCCGCGGGCATAAGCGGAATGAATATAGCAGAAAACGATAAACGCCAGCCGACGGGCTATTGGCTGGGCAAAGCATAAGCTGCTGAATGTACATAGCAGAAACATATTTGTGGGCGGTTATGCCGTATACAAGGTTAATACGCAGTAAAGTATGGATTGTACGAAAAAAAGTACATGGAAATAGTTGCATCTTGTCTGTAAAATAGAATATAATCCTTTCGGTTGATAAAAGTTTAAAAGTGAAGGACGACAGGAGAAAGAAAAAATGGAGAACAATTATTACTCACCGGTACAGATTCTGGAAAATAATATAAAGGCAGGTATCAATAAAGCAAACATGGGCCTGCTTAAGATGATATTGCTTGGTATGTTCGCAGGTATGTTCATTGCGATCGGAGCAGAGGGTTCAAACCTTGCAGCTCATAATCTGACAGGCGTTGGTGTTGCAAGAACGTTAACCGGCGTGATCTTCCCGATCGGTCTTATGATGTTAGTTGTAACCGGCGGTGAGTTATTTACAGGAAACTGTATGCTTACAATGGCACTTGCAGACCATAAGATCAAAGCATTACAGATGATAAAGAACTGGGTAGTTGTATATTTCAGCAATATGCTTGGATCTATATTGACAGCAGCTTGTGTATATGCTTCCGGTCAATATGATTACTCAGATGGAGCACTTGGTGCATTCACGATCAAGGTTGCCATGGGTAAGGCAGATATCGATATCAGCAAAGCAATCTTTTCCGGTATCCTTTGTAATATTCTGGTATGTATCGCAGTATTGATGAGCAGTGCAGCGAAAGATCTGATCGGTAAGCTGTTTGGAGCATTTTTTCCAATTCTGATCTTCGTTATCTCAGGTTTCGAACACTGTGTTGCAAATATGTACTACATTCCGGCAGGAATCATTGCATCAGGCAACAGCAAATATGTAGATAAAGCCTGTGAGCTTTATGGATATACATCCACACAGATTTCAGATACACTTACAGTTGGTGGTTTTGTTCACAACCTGCTGCCGGTTACACTTGGTAACATTATTGGTGGCGGCATCATTGTATCACTGGGACTGTATGCAGCGCATCTGGTACTTGATAAGAAAGAGAAATAAAAAAGAAAACAGTATTTTAGATATGATAAAAAAGACCTTGTAGTTATGTACGACTACAAGGTCTTTTTTTGTAATTTTAATATACTATATGTCAACATATATTTAGAAAATATAAATATATGTTGACATATGTAATGCGTATATGCAATACTATAATTGCAACCATTATATTGCATAAAAGGGAGGAAAAATGAAGAAGATAAAAAGAAATATAATATTATTAGCATGTTGTATTACATTATTTAGCTCATTTGTTGTTTCGGCAACATCGGCGAGCAACTCTATAACTGATGGGGTTGCAACATTAACAGGATCGGCGCGTATGTATGATTATAGTAAGAAAAAAGATAAATGCATCATGACTGCAGCATTTGGGGGAGGAAATGCATCTGAAGTTACATCAGGTTCGATATCTGGTAAAATACAGGGTATAGATGTAAAAGTAAAAAGATTGGATACAGGTTATTTAGATAAAAGCAATAAAACCTATTCTGATTCAAAAATTGTTAGTGATGCGTACAGTGTTTTTACTGTTACAATATCATTAAAAGGTGCAGATTCTAAAGAAATATATGCACACGATTAATATATAATACAAGAAGATGTACATATAATGGTTGTAGATTATCAAAGGAAGTTAAAATGAAGATAAGAGATAAAGAATTTTTTAGATTGTTTTTGATCGTATATACACTTATGTTTGTGATTATTTTTCAGTGCTTTGATATTATTAATAAAATGCAGGCTGAGTTAAAGGGAAGGTTATATAATGGCAATTATTCTAATTTGGCGGGAATTGAAACAAAGTGTGATGTATGTATGAATCATCTTAAGGCAGAATATAATCAGGCGGGTGAACTTGAAGCTATGTCGATTGATGTTCCAGATAAGCATAGACAGAAGGAACATCTTGAAACTGCCAAAATGATTATAAAAGCAATGTATGGAAGAAAGTTCACAGTGTATTCATATGCCAATGTTCGGGTTAGTGGAATGCTTCAGGAAAGGTCAGAACTGGCAGTTTTTTCATTGAAGGATGAATTGCCATTTAATATCACTAAAGGACGATCAATATGTTCGGACGATTTAGAGAAAAAAGCTCGTGTTGCAATTGTATCTGAGGATATGATAAATACAATGGTGAAAAAAGAAGAATATTATTACATAAAAATTAATAATGAAGAGTATCAAGTTGTTGGAATTTATGAACCTGTTGCAGATAAGGCAGATGTGTGTTTTGCCTATTTTCCTCAAACAGAATATCAATTTGAGGAATTCTGCAGGAATTTTATAGATAATATTTTTTCAATTTCTAATATGAAGTGGGGAATATTTGGAGTTTATATTGGATCAGAAAATAGTTTTGATATAAATGAAATAGATGAATTTATTTCGGAACTTGAAAAAATATCCGATACAACATTTGATATAAAAGTAATAGATCGTTCGATTGCATCACCGAATGAAAAAATAAAAGTGTTAATTATAATATATGTATTATTGTTATTCTTTTGTATTGTTGTTTATATTCAGGTGATTGATATGTTTACAAAAAAAAGATATAAAGATTATGTAATATATCGTGCCTGTGGTTGCAACTGCAATATGATCGCAAGAAGATTATTTATGGAGATGCTGCCAATGTTTATCTGTTCATTTATTGCAGTTTTTATTGCAAATAGCGTATATAATGTCTGGCTGACAGATTCTGTATGGTATAGTATTTCATATGAAGGTGTTGCGTTTATGGCAGGAACATCGGTTGTTCTTGTTTATATGTCAATTTTCATCATAATTATGAAGTTGCGTCGGATTAATCTGGCAGAAGGGATTATGGATCTATAAATGAAACTTAGGTATTTATGGAAAATCACGTTGGATAATGAATGGAAACAAGGAATTCGAAGTTTTTTTAATGTTATTCTATATATTGTTGGAATTACAATAATTGGACTTCTGGTGTATTTTGTCAGTCTTGAAACAGATACGAAGAAGTCGGTAGAGCGTTCTATACGAAAAGAAATAAAAACATTAGGAAGCATAAGTATTGAAGGGAATCCTTCAGATATTCAGTATAATTCAAATTTTAATCTTTTGAAAGTTGTTAAAAGTTTTAGTGGCATAGATGCATGTTCATCTGGATGGGGAAATGGTTCACTGGCAATATCCGGAGACTGGCGTATCGAATATGATGCATCGGAATACAGAGATGAAGACTTGAAATTACTGCAAGATATACAAAAAAAGAATGTTTATGATCCCGGATATGCAATACAGGGGAAAAGTTTGGAAACTACCTGGCTAGACGCTGGAGCGTGGGATATGATGAAAATTGATCTGCTGCAAGGCAGATGTCCTTCTGAGATTGATTATGCTTTATATGGTGACGCGATTCCAATCTATCTGGGGTATCGTTATAAAGATAAAGTGCAGCCGGGAACCCGCCTTATACATGGAGAAGAGGTTTATGTTGTAGAGGGGATTCTGAAGAAGAACAGTGTATTAGCTCCAAATAGTGATGATCTGATGAACATGTATCCGGAAGACCAGAATGCGATACCCTATCAAATACTTGATTATAGCATTTTGATAATTTTAAATTCAGAAATGGACAATACATATAATTGTTTTTTTACATTAAAAGATGGTTATTCATTTGATGATGTTCAAAGTTATCTGGATGCGTTAAATTTGAACCCGGATGTAGAATTTTACATCAATAGTGTAGAAAAATATCTGGATAATATGAGCAGGGAATCAGAAAGAAAAGAAATGACTGGGTTATTTGTGTATGTCACTGTGATTGTGTGTTTGATTCTGTCGTGCTTTGAAATTAACACGATATTGGCACAGAGAAGAGAGTTTGGGATACTTCTTGCTTATGGGTTATCGCATAGAGATATTATAAAGATGGTATTGATCGATAATATAAAAAAAATGATCATTGCAATTCTGATTATGACGTGCGTAATAGCCGGTAAACTGGCAGCGAACATTATGGTAGAGAATATGACATTTTATATGTTGAAGAATACGATTTACAGTCGGTTAATCTTGACGATTGGAATGATAGGGATATTGCTTGTTCTTTTGGTCTGTATTGTACCGTCAATTCTGTTAAAGAAAATATCTCCGGCGGAATTACTTGGAGGAAAATAAATGATTCAATTAAAAGAAGCAAAAAAAATATACAAAAATGGCAGGACAGAATATCCTGCGTTGAATGGGATAGACCTGACTATAGAAAATGGAGAATATGTTGCAATTATTGGAACATCCGGATCGGGAAAAAGTACACTTTTAAATATCATAGGTGGGATGGATCAGACAACAGATGGTCAGTATCTGTATGATGAAAAGAATGTTAGCAAAATGAATTCTCATGCGCTTCATTTGTTTCGAAAGGAATATGTGAGCTTTGTATTCCAACGATTTGCACTATTGAATCAGTATAGTGTATATGAAAATGTCGAAGTACCGCTTTTGGCAAAGGGAATAGAGAAGAAAGAACGTAAGAAAAAAGTTCTTTCCGCATTGATGCAGGTTGGAATTCAGGATTTGTATAAGAAAAAGCCAAGTGAACTTTCGGGTGGGGAACAACAGCGGTGTGCAATTGCCAGAGCTTTGGTTATGGATACTCCTGTTGTACTTGCGGATGAACCGACAGGTTCTCTGGATAAAAACTCAGGCATTAAGGTTATGGAACTTTTAGAAGGACTGCATGAGCAGGGAAAGACCTTGATAATTGTAACACATGATATGGATATAGCAGAACATGCTGATCGTATAATACAGATTGAGGATGGAAAGATTGTTGCTGATACAAAAAAGAATTAAAAAATATTTATTATTGATAGGCGGAATTGTTATATTGCTTTCAGGTTGTGAAAAAAAAGAAAGTGATGATATGTTTGTGCTGGATCAGGAGGAAATGTCGATACAGGGAGAAGTTCAAAATAGTGAATTAGGGAAAAAAATGAAGGTACCGCAAAGCATCGATTGCAAGATGAAAACAGAAGATGCCGACTTACAAGCAATATTGATATCAGATAAGTCTGTCTGTATTCCAGATGTAGAACAACTTTATACAATGAAGTGCAGCAGAGAGAGACTGGATGCATCATACAAAAAGAAGATTTCAGAAGCAATATTTGGCGAAACAGTCCTGTATATATATGATGGCACCCCATTAATATCTGAATGTGATGAACAAATCCAATATTGCAAAAACAAGCAAAATATTTCGGATACCTTTTATAAACAATATTACCAGGCGAGTATTGAGGAGCTAGAGCAACAGAAAAAAACTGCACAGGAGATAAGAGAAAAGAATATTGATTTTTCGGCGGATCAGTACATTGGTATGATTAACGATCAAAAATATCTTCTTACATTTTATGGAAACGAAGACTATTGTGAATCCTTTGAACTAATGTTGTATCCGGAGAATTCAATGGAGAAATTTTTTGAGATTGATAACGGATATGGATTTGTTCAACCGACAGATATCTTGTCTGAAAATGAGTTGCTGTATTCGGATCTTTTGAATTATAGTGAAAATGAAGAAGATCTTTCAGCCGGGAATCGATGTAGTAAAACAATAGAGGAAGCGATAGATACCGCTTTGGGCTATGCTGGTGCATGTGTCTCATTGCCTGTTGATACGGGATGTGTAGAACCATTTTGTGTATCCTATATAAAGGGTGAAACAGAGGAAGAAGTACTTTTGTGTGATGGATATTCTATAACATTTCTTCCGAAAATTGAACAAGTTACTCCTTTTGTGTCAGATTTGTATTATGTAGAAAGTATAGCAGGCCAATATGACAACAGAAATGACAGCCAATCAAGCATTATGACAAATGGTTCAATATTACGCATTGTAATATCTTCGAAAGGTGTGGTTGGCATTGGTTGTGTAATGCCGGTGAAACAGGATGAAAAAGCGAAAAAAGTGGAACAGCTTTTAACGTGGGATGAGATTATGGAAGCCTTGAAAAATGGCTTGCCGGAATACATCAAAAAGCATGGTGCGTCATATTCGCAAATTGCATTTAATCATGTAGAACTAACATACTATTTAGAAGAAACAGAGGAGGGATATTGTTATATTCCTGTATGGCTTTTGGCAAATATTGATGCGCAGTTACAGGTTCCAGATCAGCTTATTCTACTGGATGCAAGAAATGGAAGATTTGTAGAAATAAAATAATATTCCAGATATACAAAATACAACTGCCCTATATAGAATAACATTGTGAAGATTTCGTTTTTCGATGTATATTGCCAGTAAATACAAATGCTTGTTTGATCCGTAGGTGAGTTAACACAGGAGTATTACGAATCAGGCATATGCATCGAATAGAAATCGCAACAAGTTATCTGTATAGGGCAGTTTGGTTGTATGTAGGGAATCCCATGCTGTAGAGGAAAGCCCTCCACTATTTATAGAACTCCACCAGCTTGTCCATTCTTGCGGACATATTATCAAACAGCGCATTCACGATCGTGATCGCAGCCATAGATTCTACAACGACTACAGCACGGGGACCGATGATCGGGTCATGTCTGCCACGGATCGATACATCGATATTTTCACCGGATTTGTTGATCGTTTTCTGCGTGCTGGCTATCGATGGCGTTGCCTTGAAATGGCAGGTGAGTAACAGATCAGAACCGTCGCTGATTCCGCCAAGGATGCCGCCGGCATGGTTCGAGTTCTTATTTATAACACCATCTTCGATATGGAAACCGTCATTATCATAAGAACCGGTATTTTCGGATACCATGACGCCATCCCCGATCTCAACCGCTTTCACAGCACCGATCGACATAAGGGCTTTGGCGAGATTTGCATCTAATTTATCAAAGACCGGATCACCCAGACCTGCCGGAACACCGGATACGATACACTTGACAGTAGAACCGATCGAATCATTTTGTGCCATGATATCAGAAAGATATGCAGATGCAGCTTCGTAGCTTTTTGCATCCGGCATGTTCAGCTCATTCTTTGAGATATAGTCTGCATCAAAGTCGACAGGGTCGGATACGATATCACCAATCGATGAGACATAGGTTGTAAATGAGATATTCAATGTCTTTAAGATCTTTGCAGCGATCGCACCGGCAGCAACTCTGCCGATCGTTTCTCTGCCGGAGGAACGGCCACCACCACGGTAATCACGAAAACCATATTTCTGATCGAAGGTATAATCAGCATGTCCCGGACGATAGTAGGTAGCGATATCCCCATAATCACCGGAGCGCTGGGAGGTGTTCCGAACCATCAGTGAGATCGGAGTGCCGGTGGTCTTTCCCTCGAATACACCGGAAAGGATCTCTATCTGATCGGATTCCTTTCTTGGCGTTGAGAACTGGGAGAAGCCCGGACGTCTGCGGTTTAAGTATACCTGAATATCATCCTCGGTGAGCGGAAGACCGGCAGGACAGCCGTCAACGACAACACCGAGTGCTTTTCCGTGGGATTCCCCCCATGTAGTGATCTTGAATTTATTTCCAAATGTTGAACCTGACATAATATGTTATCTCCTTTATGTAGAATAAACACAGACAGCATTTTATATTCGATGTATCTGTGTCAGATGTTATATTTGATGTATCTTGTGTCAGATGGCTGAAGAACAGTATATTTATATTGCTCTCCATACCATCACGATGCTATTATATAGTAGTTGAAAAACAAAAAGCAACAGAAAATGCTTTTTATATAGCAGTTGAAAAACAAAAAATGCTATTTGTGCTGTGAAAAACACAGAAAACACGGAAAACCTTGATTTTAAAGTTGACACACCTTTGAAAGTGTGGTAGTCTGACAAAGGTCAGCCTGTACTTAGTTTAAGGAGTCTCCGTCCTTTTACCCAGTTCAGGCCAAGTATAATATTATGGAGGATTGTTATTATGATAACAAAAGAGCAGAAACAGGAAATCGTTGCTAAGTACGGCAAGGATGCAAATGACACAGGTTCAGCAGAAGTACAGATCGCACTTCTTACAGCAAGAATCAATGACTTAAACCAGCACTTCAAGGCTAATCCTAAGGATCACCACTCAAATCGTGGTCTGTTAAAGATGGTTGGTCAGAGAAGAAACATGCTTGCTTACTTAAAGAGCAAAGACATTGAGCGTTACAGAAAGCTGATCGAGAGCCTTGGCTTAAGAAAATAATTTCTGCATCACAGATAAGAAAGACAGGTTGTTCCGATGTATGTTGGGATGACCTGTTTTTTTTTGACCTGTTTTTTTTGATTCAATCTTGTATTTGACATATGAGTATGCTAAACTTTAAGAGATTGCGGCATGGCAATTCGAGACTTCTACAAGCTGTATCTATAAGGTGCGTCTTGTAGTTGTTTCGAGCCTGCTGCGGTTAATAACAGAAAAACAGGAGAAAAGAAAATGAGCAAAGAATTCAAGACTTATTCTATGGACATTGCTGGCAAGACACTTCGTGTTGATATCGGCAGAGTAGCAGCACAGGCAAACGGCGCCGCATTTATGCATTATGGTGATACAACTGTATTATCAACAATTACTGCATCCGAGAAACCAAGAGACGGAATCGACTTCTTCCCATTAAGCGTTGAATATGAAGAGAAGATGTATGCAGTAGGAAAGATCCCAGGCGGATTCAACAAGAGAGAGGGAAAAGCATCTGAGAATGCAGTACTTACATCTCGTGTTATCGACCGTCCGATGCGTCCGTTATTCCCTAAGGATTACAGAAATGATGTTACATTAAACAACCTTGTTACATCTGTTGACCCTGAGTGCAGACCGGAGCTGGTTGCCATGCTTGGTTCTGCAATTGCAACAGCTATTTCAGATGTTCCATTCTGCGGACCATGTGCAATGACACAGGTTGGTATGATCGATGGAGAATTCATCATTAACCCATCCCAGAAACAGTGGGACGAGGGTGATCTGAAGCTTACAGTTGCATCTACAAGCACAAAGGTTATCATGATCGAGGCTGGTGCAAATGAGATCCCTGAGGACAAGATGATCGAAGCAATCTACAAGGCACATGATGTAAACCTTTCTATCATTGAATTCATCAACAAGATGGTAGAAGAAGTTGGTAAGCCAAAGCATGATTATGTAAGCTGTGCAATTCCGGAAGAATTATTTGCAGCTATGAAAGAGATCGTAACTCCTGCTGAGATGGAAGTTGCTGTATTTACAGACGAGAAGCAGGTAAGAGAAGAAAATATCAGACAGATCAGAGAGAAATTCGAAGAAGCATTTGCTGACAATGAAGAATGGCTTGCTCTGATTCCTGAAGCATTATATCAGTATCAGAAGAAGACAGTAAGAAAGATGATCTTAAAAGATCGTAAGAGACCGGATGGACGTGCGATCAACCAGATCAGACCACTTGCTGCAGAGGTTGATATCATCCCTAGAGTACATGGTTCTGCAATGTTCACTCGTGGACAGACACAGATCTGCGATATCGTAACTCTGGCTCCATTATCAGAGATCCAGAAGATCGATGGCTTAGATGAGAATGTAGTATCTAAGAGATATATGCATCATTATAATTTCCCATCATATTCTGTAGGTGAGACAAAGGTATCCAGAGGACCGGGACGTCGTGAGATCGGACATGGTGCACTTGCTGAGCGTGCATTACTTCCTGTATTACCATCTGTAGAAGAGTTCCCATATGCGATCCGTGCCGTATCCGAGACATTTGAGTCAAATGGTTCTACTTCCATGGCATCTACCTGTGCATCCTGTATGTCACTGATGGCTGCCGGTGTACCATTAAAGTCAATGGTTGCAGGTATTTCCTGTGGTCTGGTTACAGGCGATACAGATGATGATTATGTAGTATTAACAGATATTCAGGGTCTGGAAGATTTCTTCGGAGATATGGACTTCAAGGTAACAGGTACTTATAAGGGTATCACAGCAATCCAGATGGATATCAAGATCCACGGACTGACAAGACCGATTGTAGAAGAAGCTATCGCAAGAACAAGAGAAGCAAGATTATTCATTATGGATGGCGTTATGAGCAGTGCAATTCCTGCACCAAGAACACATGTTAATGAATTTGCTCCAAAGATCGTTCAGATCAAGATCGATCCTGATAAGATCGGTGAAGTAATCGGTCAGAGAGGAAAGACGATCAATACGATTATCGAGGAGACAGGCGTTAAGATCGATATCGATGATGACGGCAATGTATCTGTATGCGGTGTTGAGCAGGAGAGCATGGACAAGGCTATGAACATGATCAAGATGATCGTTGAGCCGCTTGTTGTTGGTGATGACTACAAGGGTAAGGTTGTTAAGATCCTTGACTGCGGTGCGATCGTTTCACTTGCACCAAACAAAGATGGTCTGATCCACATTTCAAAGCTTTCTGACAAGAGAGTTGCAAAGGTAGAAGACGTTGTAAATGTAGGCGACGATGTTGTTGTTAAGGTTATCAAGATCGATGAAAGAGCTGGACGTATCAGTCTCAGCTTAAAGGATGTTGAGAATAAATAAATAAATACAAAAATTATACGGGAGGGTATGTGTGTGAAATACGGACATTTTGATGAAACCAGAAAAGAATATGTAATAGACAGACCGGATACTCCTGCACCTTGGGCGAACTACCTTGGTTCGCCTGCCTATGGTGCGATCATCTCTAATAATGCAGGCGGTTACAGCTTTGAAAAGAGCGGTGCAAACGGAAGAATCATCCGTTACATCTTCAACAGCTTTGATCAACCTGGAAGATATGTATACTTAAGGGATGACGATACTTCAGATTTCTGGTCAGCATCCTGGCAGCCGGTAGGCAAGAGCCTGGATGAGTATAAGAGCGAGTGTCATCACGGAACTGCTTATACCAATATCATGGCAGATTATTCCGGTATCCATTCTGAGGTACTTTATTATGTACCGCTGGATAAGACACATGAGGTATGGAATGTAACTCTTACAAACAAATCCAATAAGACCAGACATCTGTCTGCGATCGGTTTCTGTGAATTTACAAACGACTGCAACTATGAGCAGGATCAGGTAAACTTACAGTATACCTTATTTATTTCAAGAACCTACTACAGAGATCAGAAAATCCTTCAGGTGATCAATGAGAATGTAGTGAATGATTCAGTGGATGGAAATGCTGTAAACAAGCGTTTCTTCGGACTTGCAGGCAGTGAAGTTGCTTCTTACTGTGGAGATAAAGAAGAATTCCTTGGTATGTATCACACATATGCTGATCCGATTGCTGTTATCAATGGTGACTGTGGTAATAAATTAAATTATAACGAGAATTCCTGTGGTGCACTTCAGACAAAGATCACACTTGAGCCGGGCGAATCAAAGACATTTTCATTTATTCTTGGCATGAAGGATGAAGCTACAGCAAATGAGATCATGAAAGCCTATGAAGATGAGAAGACCTGCGCTGCAGAGCTTCAGGAGCTGATCGATTACTGGCATGGCAAGTTAGATAACTTCCAGGTTAAGACACCGAGCGAGTCATTTAACAACATGATCAATACATGGAATTCTTATCAGTGCTTTATGACCTTTATCTGGTCAAGAGCTGCATCCTTTACATACTGTGGTCTGAGAAACGGTTATGGCTACAGAGATACCGTACAGGATATTCAGGGTATCATCCATCTTGCACCGGAAATGGCACTGGAAAAGATTCGTTTCATGTTATCCGCTCAGGTAGATAATGGTGGCGGACTTCCGCTGGTTAAGTACACACACAACCCTGGTCATGAGGATACACCAGATGATCCATCTTATGTAAAAGAGACCGGACATCCTGCATATCGTGCAGATGATGCATTATGGTTATTCCCGACCATTTACAAATATATCGCAGAGTCAGGTAATATCGGTTTTATAGATGAGGTTATCCCATTTGCAAATAAGGATGAAGGAACCGTATACGAGCATTTGAAGAGAGCAATCGACTTCTCTATGAATCGTCTGGGTGACAATGGAATGCCTGCAGGACTTCATGCGGACTGGAACGACTGCTTAAGACTTGGCAAGCGTGGAGAGTCTACATTTGTAGCAATGCAGCTTTATTATGCAATGACTGTAATTAAGTATTTTGCAGAGTTAAAAGATGATGCAGATTATATTGACTATATCAATGAGATCCAGTATAAGATGGGTAACACCATTCAGGAGAAGTGCTGGGAGGATGACCGTTATATCCGTGGATATAAAGAGGGCGGTATGGTGATCGGTTCCAAGAATGATCCTGAAGCAAGCATGTGGCTGAACCCTCAGTCATGGGCAGTTATCAGTGGCCTTGCTACCAGAGAACAGAGCGAGCTTGCATTGGAATCTGTTCACAGAGAATTAAATACACCATATGGTGTCAGACTGATGTTCCCGCCATATAAGGAGCATGCGTTTGACGGAGCGTTAATGCTTCTGTTCAATGCAGGAACAAAGGAGAATGCAGGTATCTTTTCACAGCCACAGGGCTGGATCATCCTTGCTGAAGCATTGATGGGACATGGTAATCGTGCATTTGAATACTTTGACGAGAGTTCACCGGCATCTATGAATGATAAGGCCGAGGTTCGTAAGTTAGAGCCTTACTGCCATGGTCAGTTCACGGAGTCAGTTGGAAGTCCTTATGAAGGCCGTTCCCATGTTCACTGGCTGACAGGAACAGCATCTACCTGTATGGTTGGATGTGTTGAAGGTATCATGGGTATGCGTCCTGATTTCTATGGAATTAAGATCGCGCCTGCAGTACCATCTGACTGGAAAGAGTTCGATATCACAAAGAACTATCGTGGTAAGAAGTTAAATATTCATGTTACAAATCCGGATGGACATGAAAGTGGCTGCCAGAGCATGACTGTAAATGGAAAGGTAATGGAAGATAACTACATTCGGTTTGATGAACTGGATAATGTAAATGAGATTACACTCGTTATGTAATTTATGAATAATTTCATATAAAGTATCAAACAATAGGCAGGAAGAAATGAAAAAATCTTCCTGCCTGTTATTTTTTTGCAAAAAAGTTATGGTTGAATGGAAAAGCAAAAATGATATTCGATTTATACAGGCGGAACATTTCTGACTATAAGAAAGGAAGTCGTTTATATGGATCAGGAATTAAAAAGACAGGAACTTATTGTAGAAAATGGTCAGATCATCATAAACGGAAACAAAGAAAAATATAATATATTGTTACTTGATATCATCGGGGAGATTGAGGGGCATGTCAGTCTGCCATCTGATACCAAGACTACAAAATATGAGCATGTATTGCCGGAGCTTGCGGTTGTTCAGGATGATGAGAGCATCAAAGGTGTACTCGTATTATTAAATACAGTAGGCGGGGATGTAGAAGCTGGTCTTGCAATAGCAGAGATGCTGGCATCGATCAGCAAACCGGTTGTTACACTGGTGCTTGGAGGAAGTCATTCGATCGGTGTGCCGCTTGCGGTATCGGGTGATGTATCATTTATCGTACCGACAGCAACAATGGTCGTACATCCTCTCAGAGTGTCTGATACCGTATTAGGTGTGAGACAAAATTACGAATATATCGAACGGATGCAGGATCGAATCATACAGTTTACGTCCTGCCATTCCAAGATCGATGAAGACTCATTAAGATCGATCATGTTCAATACACAGGAATTATCCAAAGATATCGGTTCGGTTCTCGTCGGAAAAGAAGCAGTCAAATGCGGCATTATTGACCGGATAGGAGGAGTATCGGATGCATTAAACATACTCTATGACTTGATAAATTGATGGAATGATAGTAAAATAGGCTGATGGTTCGTTTTTTTACGGCTTTTGGCCAGTACATAGAAAAACGGTATAGATAGAGAAAAATAATAAAACAGTGCTGGTTCATACAGCAGATCGGAGCAATTATGTCACTATTAGAATCAATCATTATGGGAATCATTCAGGGAGCAACCGAGTTTCTTCCCGTCAGCAGCTCAGGACATCTCGCAATTTTTAAGAACATGTTTCATGTAAATACAGATACAGGTATCATGTTTGATATTCTACTTCATTTTGGTACGTTGGTTGCCATCTTTATTGTGTATTGGAAGGATATTGTTGAACTGATTGTAGAAGGATTTACTATTATCGGTCTTGCCTGCTGCAATGTAGGGAGATTTTTTGCAAATCTGTTTTCCAAGGAGAAGAAACCATATCGTAAGATCATTGAAACGGAATACCGTAAATTTGTAATGCTTGTTATTTTATCAACACTTGTAACTATGGTGATCGCACTTCCGTTTGAGAGCAAGATTGAAAATGCCGGAAATACTTTATTAGTTCCGGGATTTTGTCTCTGTATCACATCTGTGATTTTATTTATTGCTGATCGTGTTCAGAAGGGCAATAAAGGACCGGCAGAGGCTACATATAAGAATTCATTATTTATCGGTCTGGCTCAGGGTATTGCAACTCTTCCCGGTATTTCCAGATCGGGCTCTACGATCACAGCAGGTCTTGCATGTGGATTCAACAGAGAATTTGCAGTAAAATATTCATTCATCATGTCGATTCCGACAATTCTTGGAGCATGTATTCTTCAGATCCCGGATCTGGTAGGTGCAAGTCTTGCCGGATCAGAGATCCTGAATTATGTGATCGGTATGATCGTTGCGGGCGTTGTAGGCTTTTTTTGTATCAAAGTGATGCTGAAATCAGTAAAGAACAATAAATTCAAAGGGTATTCCATCTATTGTTTATGCGCAGGGGTGATATCTGTTGTTTATTATTTTGTACGTTAATTTAAGTAAGTAAGTGGGAGAAGAAAATGGCTGAAACCAGAAAGAAAAACGGGACGGGAAAGAAAAATAGTACAGCTAAAAGGTCAAATACAGTATCGAACCCAAATACATCAAAAAAACAGATGGAACAACAGATAGAAGAAGATAACAGGGAAGTACGTCTGGAAGTAATCCTGTTAGTCATTCTTGCTTTTTCCATATTCTTGATGATCGCTAACTTTGGCAAATGTGGAAAGGTCGGCGATGCAATATCCGGTTTCCTGTTTGGTGTGATCGGATTTGCCGAATACATATTTCCGGTATATCTTTTTATATCATCGGCATTTATTATTTCCAATCTTGGTAATAAAAAGGTTAGAAATGAAGTAATCTATATCGGTGTGGTTCTGATGATCATATCGATGATCAGCCAGATGATCTTCACAACCGATTATTTATCTGTAAAACAGTTATATCTGGATGGATATAAGGAGCATATGGGCGGTGGAATTATCTGTGGCGGTTTGTTCTTTATTTTCAGAAATACGATCGGTATCGTGGGCGTAACACTGGTAATGATCCTTGGTGCGCTTGTTATGTTTGTCCTGATCACGGGAATCTCAGTGATCGATACATTTAAGGATCTGATCAACAGCTTTTACAGGGAAGAAGAATATGAGGAACCGGAGCAGGAACACAGACCGGTCAAGAAGAATAAGAAAAAGTCTGCAAATAATCAGGTAAGGCTTGAGAACCTGAAGGTCTATGAAAGCGGTGAAAAGCAAAAGGGCAAAGCGAAGGACTTCTTTGAGAATGAGGATGAGATTCATGAAATAAATGTACCGGATGACGATTTTCTTACATTTAATAATGATGTAGAGAAGATTGTACTTCATGATGAAAGAGAAGAACAGATACCGGTATCGTTTGCGAAGAAAACGTCGGTTACAAAGAGCAGGAGAAAATCAGAACCTGCTCCTGTAGAAACGGCAGCCGGTGTTTCGTCGGCAGTTCCTATGGGTGATACACAGGAGATTCCTGTTCAGCAGACAAAAGACATCTTTGATGCAGAATTTGAGGATGAAGAAGATGTTCTTTCCGGTGCGATCAATGGAAATGAGCATCCGGAGGTTGTCAGTGTGATACCGGATGATTATGATCCGGATATGGATTCTGCGTTTTCCAGTGTGACAGGAAAGACAGAGAACTCTCAGACGGTGAAGAAGCATGCACCGGCGGCAGACAAGCCCGGACAGAAGAACTATAAAGAGGGAGCAAAGTATAAATTTCCGGGATCCAATCTTCTGGCACAGCCGCCGAAGAATCACAATGCGAACCGGGATGCACAGGTACGTTCTACAGCGATCAAGTTGAAGAATACATTGGAAAACTTTGGTGTTAATGTTACGATCACAAATTATAGCTGCGGACCGGCGGTTACCCGGTTTGAAATGCAACCGGAGCAGGGCGTTAAGGTCAGTAAGATCCTTGGTCTTGCCGATGATATCAAGTTAAATCTTGCAGCCGCGGATATTCGTATCGAAGCTCCGATCCCCGGCAAGGCAGCGATCGGAATCGAAGTACCAAACAAAGAAAATTCAATTGTTGCATTTCGCGAACTGGTGGAATCGAATAATTTCAAGAATTCCAAATCCAACATCGCATTTGCAGTCGGTAAAGATATCAGTGGACAGGTTATTGTTACGGATATAGCCAAGATGCCGCATCTGCTGATCGCCGGCGCCACAGGCTCCGGTAAATCGGTCTGTATCAATACGCTGATAATGAGTATCTTATATAAGGCAAAACCGGAAGAAGTAAAACTGATCATGATCGATCCGAAGATGGTAGAGCTTGCCTGTTATAATGGCATTCCACATCTGCTGATCCCGGTTGTAACCGATCCGAAGAAGGCATCCGGTGCACTGAACTGGGCGGTAGAGGAAATGACCAGAAGATATCAGATGTTTGCAGAATGTGGAGTCAGAAATATACAGGGATATAATGACAAAGTAGAACAGGCACTTGCTTCCGGATCAGTAGATGATGAGAAACTTAAGAAAATGCCGACGATCGTTGTGATTGTGGACGAGCTTGCCGACCTGATGATGGTTGCTCACGGAGAAGTGGAAGACGCGATTGTCCGTTTGTCACAGCTTGCCAGAGCGGCAGGTATCCATCTGGTTATAGCAACTCAGCGTCCATCGGTAGATGTTATTACCGGTCTGATCAAGGCAAATGTTCCATCGAGAATTGCATTCGCTGTATCATCCGGTGTAGATTCCAGAACCATCTTAGATATGAATGGTGCAGAGAAGCTTCTCGGTAAGGGTGATATGTTATTTTATCCGACCGGTTATCCAAAACCGGTTCGTGTACAGGGAGCTTTTGTTTCTGATGAAGAAGTGTCAGCCGTTGTGGAGTATCTGAAGAAACAGAACGGTGTCGGAACTTATGATGATGATATATCTAAGTCTATTACACAGACCGGAGCGGCCGGTGCACCCGGTATGAGCGGTGGAAGTGATAAGGATGATTATTTTGTAGAAGCCGGACGCTTTATCATTGATAAAGAAAAGGCCTCGATCGGAATGCTGCAGCGTGCGTTTAAGATCGGCTTTAACCGTGCGGCACGTATCATGGATCAGCTTGCAGGTGCCGGGGTTGTAGGTCCGGAGGAGGGCACAAAGGCAAGAAAGATACTTATGACGCAGGAAGAATTTGACGAATATATAGATAATAATTTATAATACAGATTCAAATGATATTTATACAGGGAAAATGCCGGTGAAGGGATATAGCGTGCATAGGCAGATTTTACCTGCTATAGGATAAAATTACACTCAGGGAGGACATATTAAATGTTAAACGACATCGAAATTGCACAGCAGGCAGAGATGAAGAATATAAAGGAGGTTGCAGCAAAGCTTGACATCAAAGAAGATGATATCGAGATGTATGGCAAATATAAAGCAAAGTTGTCAGATGAGCTGATCGCTTCCGTACAGAAAAATGAGAATGGTAAGCTGATCTTAGTTACAGCGATCAATCCGACTCCTGCAGGAGAGGGCAAGACAACGATCACAGTCGGACTTGGTGAAGCTATGGGCAGACTGAACAAGAAAGCGGTTATCGCACTTCGTGAACCATCACTTGGTCCGTGCTTTGGTATCAAGGGCGGTGCTGCCGGCGGCGGATATGCACAGGTAGTACCGATGGAGGAGCTGAATCTTCATTTTACTGGTGATTTCCATGCGATCACATCTGCAAACAATCTGCTTGCAGCAATGATGGATAACCATATTCATCAGGGAAATGCACTCGGCATTGATGTGAACCGTATCGTATTTAAAAGATGTATGGATATGAATGACCGTGCGCTGCGTCATACCGTGATCGGACTTGGAAAGCGTGTAGATGGTGTGCCAAGAGAAGATGGCTTCGTGATCACGGTTGCATCAGAGATCATGGCGATCCTTTGTCTGGCAGCGGATTTCAATGACCTGAAGGAAAGACTTGGCAGGATCATTGTTGCTTATAATTATCAGAACGAGCCTGTAACAGCAAAGGATCTGAAAGCGGTTGGTGCTATGGCTGCACTCTTAAAGGATGCCATCAAGCCGAATATGATCCAGACGTTGGAACATACACCTGCACTTGTGCATGGTGGACCATTTGCAAATATCGCACATGGCTGTAACAGTGTAATCGCAACAAAGACAGCATTAAAGCTGGCAGACTATGTAATTACAGAGGCTGGATTCGGAGCAGATCTTGGTGCAGAGAAGTTCTTTGATATCAAGTGCCGTATGAACGGACTGAAGCCGGATGCAGTTGTTCTGGTTGCGACCGTAAAGGCATTGAAGTACAACGGCGGCGTACCGAAGACAGAGCTTGGTCAGGAGAATCTGGAGGCATTAAAGAAAGGTATCGTAAACCTTGAAAAGCACATCGAGAATCTTCAGAAGTATCAGGTTCCTGTTGTCGTTACTTTAAACCGTTTCATCACAGACACAGATGCGGAACTTGCGTTTGTGGAGAAATTCTGTAAGGACAGAAACTGTGATTTCGCTCTTGCAAATGTATGGGAAAAAGGCGGCGAAGGCGGTATCGAGCTTGCAAATGCAGTATTAAATACACTTGAGAACAAAAAGAGTGATTTTAAAGTATTATATAAAGATGAGCTGTCAATTAAAGAAAAGATCTCATGCATTGCAACAGAGATTTATGGTGCAGCAAATGTAACATACAGTCCGGAAGCAGATCGTGCGATCGCTAAGATTGAAGAGATGGGATTTGGAAACTTCCCTGTATGTATGGCAAAGAATCAGTATTCACTTTCGGATGATCCAAAGAAGCTTGGAAGACCGGAAGGATTTGATATTAATATCCGTGAAGTATATGTCAGTGCAGGTGCCGGCTTTGTGGTCGCAATCACAGGTACGATCATGACAATGCCTGGTCTGCCTAAGGTGCCGGCTGCTGAAAATATCAGTGTAAATGACGATGGTGTAATTTGCGGATTATTCTAAGGAGGAATAAATCAAATATGGCTCAACTGATTGATGGAAAAGCAATATCAAAACAGATAAAAGATGAATTAAAGGAACAGGTTGCAGAGCTTTCAGCAAAAGGTGTAAAGATCTGTCTGGCAGTTATCCAGGTAGGAAATGATCCGGCATCTTCCGTATATGTCGGCAATAAGAAAAAGGCATGTGCCTATATCGGCATTGATTCTTTGTCTTATGAGCTTCCGGAAGAGACAACGGAGGAAGAACTGTTAGAACTGATCGATAAATTGAATAAGGACGATGCTGTAAATGGAATTCTGGTACAGCTTCCGGTTCCAAAACATATCGATGAGGACAAGATCATTAAAGCAATCTCACCATTAAAGGATGTTGATGGCTTCCATCCGATGAGCGTTGGAGCATTAAGTATCGGTCAGCCTGGATTTGTATCCTGTACACCGGCTGGTGTGATCCAGCTCTTAAAGCGTTCCGGAATCGAGATCGCAGGAAAAGAATGTGTCGTGATCGGCAGAAGCAATATCGTAGGCAAACCGATGGCTATGCTGTTATTACGCGAGAATGGAACGGTTACGATCTGTCATTCAAAGACAAAGGATCTGAAAGAGGTATGTAAGCGTGCAGATATTCTTGTAGTTGCGATCGGCAGACCGAAGATGATCGATGCATCCTATATCAAAGAGGGCGCAACCGTGATCGATGTCGGAATACACAGAGATGAGAATAACAAATTATGCGGCGACGTTGATTTTGAATCGGCAAGCAAGGTTGCAGGAGCAATTACTCCTGTACCGGGTGGAGTTGGTCCTATGACGATCGCAATGCTTATGCATAACTGTGTAGATTCGATCAATATAAAATAACCTGAGGAAAGAACATATATGAAAGTATTGATGGTATCATTGGGCTGCGATAAGAACCTTGTGGACAGTGAGGTAATGCTCGGACTTCTGCATAAGGCAGGACATGAGATCACAAATGATGAACATGAGGCAGAGGCAGTTGTTATCAATACCTGTGCATTTATCAAAGATGCGCAGGAAGAAAGTATTAATACGATAATAGAATACGGAGAGCTGAAGAAGACAGGATCATTAAAGAAGCTGATCGTTACCGGCTGCCTGTCACAGCGGTATAAGGACGATATTCTTGCAGAACTGCCGGAGATTGATACAATTGTCGGAGCTGCAAATTATGATGCGATCGTGGATGCAATCGGATCTGAAGAAGAACATTCCTTTGTTACAGATATCAATTATATGCCGGAGGCAGTTGGTGGACGTATCGTTACAACCGGAGCTTCAATGGCATATTTAAAGATCGCAGAAGGCTGTGGCAAGATGTGTACTTATTGTGCGATTCCATATATCAGAGGAAAGTACAGAAGTATTCCGATGGAACAGCTTCTGGCATCTGCAAAAGAGCTTGCTGCACAGGGAGTAAAAGAACTGATCCTTGTTGCACAGGAAACAACACTCTATGGAGTGGATCTGTATGGTGAAAAGACACTTCCGAAATTATTACATGAACTCTGCAAGATCGAGGAAATCCAGTGGATACGTTTGATGTACTGCTATCCGGAGGAGATCACAGACGAGCTGATCGATACGATCGCGGAGGAAGAAAAAGTCTGTCATTATCTTGATATACCGATTCAGCATTCAGAAGATCCTGTATTGCGACGCATGGGAAGACGTACCTGTAAAAAGGATATTGTAGAATTGATCGCAAAGCTTCGGATCCGGATTCCTGATATTGCGATCCGTACAACGCTGATCGCAGGATTTCCCGGTGAAACAGAAGCGGATCATGAAGCGCTTATGGAGTTTGTGAATGAGTCGGAATTTGACCGCCTGGGTGTGTTTACATATTCACCGGAGGAAGGGACTCCGGCAGCATCATTTCCTAATCAGATTGAAAATGAGGTTGCAGAAAAATGGCGGGATGATATAATGGCATTGCAGCAGGAAGTATCATACGACAAGAATCAGGAGCTGCTTGGCAAGAGTCTTACAGTACTGATCGAAGGCTATGTTGCAGAAGACGATGTATATGTCGGAAGAACTTATCGGGATGCGCCCGATGTAGATGGTATGGTATTTGTTGATGCACCGTATGAGCTGATGTCCGGCACCTTTGTACAGGTTCGGATCACAGATGCAAATGAATATGATCTGACAGGGGAGATGATAGAATGAATTTACCAAACAAATTAACAATATTGAGAGTTATAATGATTCCATTTTTTGTTGTGTTTATGTATCTTGATTTTGCAGCAGCCAAATGGATTGCGCTTGGCATCTTTATTGCTGCGGCGATCACGGATACATTAGATGGACAGATCGCAAGAAGATGTAATCTGGTCACAACATTTGGAAAATTCATGGATCCGTTAGCAGACAAGCTTCTGGTATGTTCTGCAATGATCGCACTGGTCGATCAGGGACGGATTCCTGCATGGATCGTTATTATCATCATTGCGAGAGAATTTATCATTAGCGGATTCCGGCTGATTGCAGCAGAAAAGGGTGTTGTTATTGCGGCTGGTATCTGGGGCAAATTAAAGACTGTTGTCCAGATGGTCATGGTTTGTTTCCTGATCGGTAATCTTGGTGGAAAAGTGATATTTGTAATCGAACAGGTGCTGATCTACGCTGCACTTGTATTAACGATCATTTCACTGATCGATTATCTGGTATCAAACAAAAATGTCCTGAAGGATTAATATAAAGTTAAAAGCTGTATAGTTATGAACAACTAACCACAAAATAGACAATTATGGGGAAAATGGGGTATTTTCTGACAATTACTTCCACTTTCCCCTTTTGTTTTTTAAGTAAAAATAGCAGGGATGTTCGATTGTTAAAAAGTGCTGAAAAAACTGTGTCGTAATAATAATTTTACTTGAAATAAATTCGTAAAGGCTTTACAATAAAATCGGCATAAATTTGGAATTACTTTTATGTAACTCCTAAAAATAAATTTAATGGAGGACTAGAAATGAGCAACAAACTCACCCTGTCAGCAAGCGATAGAATTAATGCATTGCTTGATGACGCAAGCTTTGTTGAAATCGGTGCTTATGTGAAAGCAAGAAATACTGATTTTAACATTCAGGATAAGGATACTCCAAAAGATGGTGTTATCACCGGATATGGTGTTATCAATGGCAATTTAGTGTATGTATACAGTCAGGACGCTAAAGTTTTAGGCGGTTCTGTTGGTGAGATGCATGCTAAGAAGATTGCAAAAATTTATGATATGGCTATGAAGATGGGTGCACCTGTCATCGGTATGATCGACTGTGCAGGACTCAGACTTCAGGAAGCTACAGATGCACTGAATGCATTTGGTGAAGTATATGGCAAGCAGGTTATGGCTTCAGGTGTTATTCCTCAGATCACAGCTGTTTTTGGTGCATGTGGCGGCGGTGCTTCCCTTGTTCCATCATTATCAGACTTCACTTTCATGACAAAGGAAGGTGCAAAGTTATTTGTAAATTCTCCAAACGCTTTAGCAGAGAACAATATTACAAAGTTAGATACTTCCGCAGCTGATTATGTAAGTGAGAATACAGCAAATGTAGATGGTGTATTTGAGACAGAAGAAGAATTACTTGGTATGATCCGTGCATTGGTTGAGGTTCTTCCAAGCTGTAATCTGGACGACAAGGAAGCTTCTGCAAATGACAATCCAAACAGAATTATCCCAAATCTTGATTCTTACAAGAACGATCCAAGAGCAGTGATCCAGAATATTGCCGATGATTCTCTTGTGCTTGAGATGAAGAAGGAATATGCAGGAGATGTTGTTACAGCTCTGATCCGTATGGATGGTATCACAGTTGGATGTGTTGGTAATCAGGAAGATACGATCACAACAGCGGGTGCATATAAAGCAGAAGAATTTGTAGATTTCTGTGATGCATTTAACATTCCTGTTCTTACACTTGTAAATGTAACAGGTTTTGCTGCAACAGTTGAAGAAGAGAAGACCATCTCAAAGGCTCTTGCAAAACTTACAAATGCATATGCAGATGCAACAGTTCCAAAGGTTACGGTTGTTATGGACAAGGCCTATGGAACAGCATATACGGTTATGAACTCCAAGGCAATCGGAGCTGATATGGTATATGCATGGCCGGATGCAGTGATCGGTACTATGGATCCTGAGATGGCAGTTAAGATCATGTATGAAGATGAACTTGCAGCAGCAGACGACAAGCTTGCCTTCATCAAGGAGAAGAAAGCAGAATATGTTGCAGCTCTTTCAGGAGCAGCTTCGGCAGCATCCAGAGGATATATCGATGATATCATCGAGCCTGATGCTACAAGAAAGAGAGTGATCGCAGCGATCCAGATGCTCCTTTCAAAGGAAGAGATGAGACCTTATAAGAAACACGGTACTATATAAAAGGAGTGACAACTAAATGAAGAAAAAATTATTATTAATAGTTTCTATGTTAGCTGTTACTTTTATGTTTGCCGGATGTAGTGCTTCTGATGATAACGGAGTAAAATTTGCTTATAACGATCAGGAGATCGCTCAGGTAGCAAAAGATGCCTGTGAGACATATCAGAAATATGCAAGCGCAGATGAGACCTATAACTATGTTATAGAAGCAGGCGAGGATGCAGGGGTTTCTGAAAATGAGATAGAAGCAGTCAAGTCATTCCGTAATATCGGTGATGAGTGCGGTGAGTTTAAAGATTTTACAGGTGAATACAAGATTACAGAGACAGAAGGAAATGTAATCGTTACTCTTTATGCTGACTGTACAGAAAAAGAAGCGTTGATCAAGGTAACATTTGTAGACAACAGTGCAACATATAACTTACAGAGATATCAGTTAATGAATCAGTATGGTTACAGTGAAGAGCAGGCTGATGAAGCCCTTTCTTCACAGGGTATGTACCCATATAAGTCAACTGATGTTGAGATTGCAGCAAACATGACATTTGAAGATAAGATGAAGGCAGCCGGAACCAACACCCTGATCGGTATGGCAACTGTATTCGTTGTTCTTATCTTTATATCATTTATCATCTATCTGTTAAAATTTGTTCCCGGCTTCTTTGATAAAGAAGCAAAAGCAGCCAAGAAGGCAGCTAAAAAAGCAGAAGAAGCAGCTAAGGCAGAGCCTGTTGCTGAGACAAAGGAAGAAGATGCAGGATCTGCACCGGCAGGACAGATTGTTGACATCGTTAAGACAGAAACAGGTGAAAGCGTAATGAATGATTCTGAACTGGTTGCAGTTATCACAGCCGCAGTTGCTGCTGCATCAGCAGGACAGAATGCATATACAACGTATCCAAGCAAAGATAAGCTTGTGACACGTCCGATCAGACGTATTAAGAGATAATAATAGGAGGATATATCGATGAAGAATTATAGAATTACAGTAAATGGTACATCATATGATGTTTCAGTTGAAGAATTAGCAGGTGGCGTTGCCCCTGTAGCAGCACCAGTTGCAGCAGCTCCTGTAGCAGCACCAGCGGCAGCACCGGCACCAGCACCGGCAGCTAAGTCAGCGGGCGCAGGTTCCATTAAGGTTGCTTCTCCGATGCCTGGCAAGATCCTTGATGTTAAGGCAAATGTTGGTGATGCAGTTAAGAAGGGACAGGTTATTCTGATCCTTGAAGCTATGAAGATGGAAAACGAAGTTGTTGCTCCGGAAGATGGTACAGTAGCAAGCATCGACGTTGCATCAGGTGCAACTGTTGAAGCAGGAGATACATTAGCAACTCTGAACTAATGCTGTACTTGTATAAATCTGATAGGAGGAACGACTAAATGAGTAGTATAGTTGACGTATTGTCAAATTTAGCAAATCAGACAGGTTTTGCAAGTCTTGACTGGAAAAATTACGTTATGATCCTTGTAGCGTTCGTTTTCATGTTCCTTGCAATTAAGTTTGGTTTTGAGCCACTTCTTCTGGTACCAATCTCATTTGGTATGTTACTTGTTAACATGTTTCCAGATATAATGGCAGAAGGCGGATTATTACATTACTTCTACATGTTGGATGAATGGAGTATTCTTCCTTCACTGATCTTCATGGGTGTAGGTGCCATGACAGATTTTGGCCCGTTGATCGCAAACCCTGCAAGCTTTCTTCTTGGAGCTGCAGCACAGTTCGGTATCTACGGCGCATATTTCCTTGCTTTCCTGATGGGATTCAATGGTAAGGAAGCAGCAGCTATTTCTATTATCGGTGGTGCAGATGGTCCTACATCTATCTTCCTTGCCGGTAAACTTGGAATGGGTGGTACATTACTTGGACCAATCGCAGTAGCAGCATATTCTTATATGTCACTGGTTCCGATCATCCAGCCACCTATTATGAAAGCACTTACAACAAAGAAAGAGCGTCTGGTCAGAATGCCACAGCTTCGTCCTGTAACCAAGCTGGAAAAGATCCTTTTCCCAATTATCGTTACAGTCGTAGTTGTTCTGATCCTTCCTACAACAGCACCACTGGTTGGTATGCTGATGTTAGGTAACCTGTTCCGTGAGTGTGGTGTTGTAAAACAGCTTACAGAGACAGCATCCAATGCTATGATGTATATCGTAGTTATCTTACTTGGTACATCTGTTGGTGCAAGTACAAGTGCAGAAGCTTTCTTAAAGATCAGTACTTTAAAGATCGTATTACTTGGTCTGATCGCATTTGCATTCGGTACAGCAGCCGGTGTATTATTTGGTAAGTTAATGTGCCTGGTAACAAAGGGTAAGGTTAATCCGCTGATCGGTTCAGCCGGTGTATCTGCCGTACCTATGGCAGCCAGAGTTTCTCAGAAGGTAGGTTCCCAGTATGATCCTACGAACTTCCTTCTGATGAATGCAATGGGACCAAATGTTGCAGGTGTTATCGGTACAGCAGTTGCAGCAGGAACATTCCTTGCAATCTTTAATGTACAGTAATGATCATAATCATATGAGAATATATTCAGGAGGTTCGAAATGGCAGAAAAGAAACCGGTTAAGATTACCGAAACTGTATTACGTGATGCGCATCAGTCACTGATCGCTACCCGTATGACAACAGAACAGATGCTTCCAATCATCGATAAGATGGATAAGGTTGGATATCATTCTGTTGAGTGCTGGGGTGGTGCTACATTCGATGCATGTCTCAGATTCCTTAAGGAAGATCCATGGGAGAGACTTAGAAAATTAAGAGATGGTTTTAAGAATACAAAGCTTCAGATGTTATTCAGAGGCCAGAACATTCTTGGTTACCGTCATTATGCAGATGATGTGGTTGAGTATTTTGTTCAGAAGTCAATCGCAAATGGTATTGATATTATCAGAATTTTCGACTGCTTAAATGATATCAGAAACCTTGAAACTGCTGTTAAGGCATGTAATAAGGAAAAAGGTCATGCACAGGTTGCACTTTCCTATACATTAGGTGATGCTTATACACTTGATTACTGGAAAGATATGGCTAAGAGAATTGAGGATATGGGTGCAGATTCTATCTGTATCAAGGATATGGCAGGTCTTCTTGTTCCATATAAGGCAACCGAGCTTGTTCAGGCATTAAAGGAAGGTTCTTCCCTTCCAATCCAGCTTCATACACATTATACATCAGGTGTTGCTTCCATGACATATATGAAGGCTGTTGAAGCAGGATGTGATATCATCGATACAGCAATTTCACCATTAGCACTTGGTACAAGCCAGCCTGCAACAGAAGTTATGGCTAAGACATTTGAAGGCACACCATATGATCCTGGATTTGATCAGAACCTTCTCGCAGAGATCGCTGATTACTTCAGACCATTAAGAGAAGAGTGGATTAAGTCCGGCCTTCTGAATCCAAAGGTTCTTGGTGTTAATGTTAAGACATTATTATATCAGGTACCGGGTGGTATGTTATCAAACCTTGTATCACAGTTAAAGGAAATGAACGCAGAAGATAAGTTCGAACAGGTTCTGGAAGAAGTCCCTAGAGTTCGTAAAGACTTCGGTGAACCACCTCTTGTTACTCCATCCAGCCAGATCGTTGGTACTCAGGCTGTATTAAATGTTGTTACAGGCGAGAGATACAAGATGTGTACAAAAGAGGCAAAAGCACTGGTTGCCGGCGAGTATGGTCAGTCTGTAAAGCCTGTTGATCCGGAAGTTAGAAAGAAAGTAATCGGTGATCAGGAGCCTATCACATGTCGTCCTGCTGATCTTCTTGAAAACGAGCTTGGTAAGATCGAGAAGGAAATGATTCAGTACAAGGAACAGGATGAAGATGTATTAACATATGCATTGTTCCCACAGGTTGCTGTTGATTTCTTCAAGTTAAGAGAAGCAAAGAAGACAAAGGTTGATGCAACACTTGTAAACAAAGAGGATAAGGCATATCCGGTATAAGATTATAAAGTGTTATGTCGTTTGAAAAATGGCATATGCAGGTATACTATGGGAAGAGCAGACTGGTGGTATCCGGTCTGTATCTTCCCATGTTTATATCATGAATTTTGTTATCTGTCGGATAAGGCGGAGACAGGGGGATTGCATTGAGTAGAGGTCTATGGGTATATCATGAATAAGAAGAAATATGTGAACCGAAATTATCTTACAACAACAAGAATTATAGCATTGGGCTTTCTTATCACAGTTATTGTAGGAACGATATTATTATCATTGCCGATTGCATCTGCAAACGGAACATGGACAGATCTCCTGACGGCTGCGTTTACATCGACGACATCCGTATGTGTGACAGGTCTGGTAGTCGTTGATACATTTTCCTATTGGAGTTTGTTTGGTAAAGGTGTGATATTAATTTTGATCCAGATCGGCGGACTCGGAATCGTTTCGATCATCACACTGTTTATGTTGTTATTCAGAATGAAGATAACCTTGAAAAGTACAATGCTGTTGCAGGATGCATTTAATCTGAACAGTAAGCAAGGACTTTTGAAGTTTACGATAAAAGTAATAAAGGGAACGTTTCTGATCGAAGGAATTGGAGCATTTATTTACAGTTTTTATTATTGCAGAGAATACGGATTATTAAAGGGAATCTGGTTTTCAGTATTTCATGCCGTTTCAGCATTTTGTAATGCCGGTCTCGACATTATGGGTGCGGACAGTTTGATTCCTTACCATTCCAATCTTTTGATGATGCTGAATACTTCTTTTCTGATCATTATGGGTGGAATCGGATTTATTGTATGGTGGGATACGGTTGAAGCGTTTCGAAGAATCCGTACAAAGAAATGCAGTATCCGGTCGGCATGGAATGGTGTTCATTTACAGACGAAGATCGCAATTTTTATGACATTGCTGTTATTGATCGGTGGTACAGTTGTTATCTATTTCCTTGAACGCTCTAATCCGGACACTCTTGGTAATTTATCCGAAAAAGACCGGATATTAAATGCTTTTTTTCAGTCGGTAACACTTCGTACGGCAGGATTTGCGGCTGTACCACAGGCAGCACTTCGACCGGTAACGGCTTTCTTCGGGGCGTTACTTATGATGATCGGCGGTTCGCCGGTTGGAACAGCTGGAGGAATGAAGACCGTAACCATTGCAGTTATTTTCTTTACATTTGCTGCCATGATCAGAAATCATGAGGATACGGAGGTCTTCAAGAGAAATATTCCGGTATCCGTTGTAAAAAAAGCAGTTGCAATTGTATTCTTAAGTATGAGTACAATATTTATAATGACGATATTATTGATGGCGACCAATGATGTGAATCTGCTGGATGCCTTGTTTGAGGTTGCAAGTGCTGTCTGTACAGTTGGATTATCCAGAAATCTGACGCCTGTTTTGAATACGGCAGGACAGATCATCATTATGATCTGTATGTATATCGGACGAGTTGGACCGATATCTATGGTGGTAGCATTTAATACACAGAACGGAAAACATCGGCTTCTTCATTATCCGGAAGAAGATGTGATCGTTGGATAAGGAGGAAAGTATGAAAAAATCATTTGCGGTAGTAGGGCTTGGGCGATTTGGAACAAATGTTGCCCTCACTTTGATGGAATCCGGTGCGCAGGTTCTGGCGATCGACAGTAATCCTGAATGTGTGAAGCGGATTTCATCACAGGTTACCTGTGCGGTGACGATCAATGTATGCGAGACAGAGAGTCTGAAAGAAGCAGGACTTGAGAATATGGATGGTGTTGTAGTTGCAATGGGTGATAATCTGGAAGCCAGTGCAATGACGATCATAACAGCAAAAGAACTGGGTGTTCCATATATTCTTGCTAAATCGAATAACGATGAAGCAGCAAAGATCCTGTCCAAGATCGGAGCGGATAAAGTTATCTATCCGGAAAAGGATGCCGGAATTAATGTTGCAAAAAAGCTCTTATGTAGCAATTTTCTTGAATTCTTTGAGATTTCGGATAACATCAATGTAGCAGAGATCTCGGTTCGACCGGAATGGGTCGGCAAGACATTAAAAGAACTTGATTTCAGAAGAAGTTATAATATGAATATCATTCTGGTAAAGGAAGACGGACGTTCGATTGACCATATCACCCCGGAGCTACAGTTAAAAGAAAGCTACAGACTGTTAGTGACTATATCGAATGAAGGTTTAAAGAGGATGATGCAATGAAAAAAATAATAGTAGTCGGTGGTGGTGCGGCCGGCATGATGGCTGCGATCACAGCTGCGGAAAATGGCTGCGAGGTTGTATTATTTGAAAAGAATGATCGCCTTGGAAAGAAGTTATTCATTACAGGTAAGGGGAGATGCAACCTGACAAATGCAGGGGATGCAGACCGCTTTTTTCAGTCGGTGACAACAAACAGTAAATTCATGTACAGTTCGTTTTATACCTTTGATAATCAGATGACGATTGATTTCTTTGAGAAACTTGGACTAAAGACAAAGGTAGAACGCGGAGATCGTGTATTTCCGGTCAGCGATCATTCATCTGACGTGATCGGAGTATTAAAAACGAAATTAAACCGAAATCAGGAGATCATAGTAGAACTACAGACGGAAGTTCAGAAGCTTATCATAGAAGATCAGGTAGTAAAAGGCGTACAGATCAAGACGGCACATGGAAAGAAAGATGTGTATGGAGATGCAGTCGTCATAACAACCGGCGGGATATCGTATCCGCTTACCGGATCAACCGGAGACGGATATCGGTTTGCCGAGAGCGCAGGGCACACGATCAAAGAGCTTTTACCATCACTTGTTCCATTTGAATTAAAGGATGAATTCTGCAAAGAACTTATGGGACTATCGTTAAAAAATGTAGAGCTTGTGATTAAATGTGGAAAGAAGTGTCTGTTTGAAGAACAGGGAGAGCTGTTGTTTACACATTTTGGCATCAGCGGTCCTCTGGTAATAAAGGCATCGGCATATCTTCATAAATATCTGGATAAGGATTTAAGCATGTATATCGATCTGAAGCCTGCGATGACAGAAGAAATGCTGGATGATCGTATCCTTCGGGATTTTAGCAAATATGCTAATAAAGATTTTCATAATTCACTTGGTGATCTGCTTCCGGTCAAACTGATCGATGTAGTCATAAAACGTTCAGGAATCGATCCGTATAAGAAGGTGAATTCAATCACAAAGGAAGAACGAAAGAATTTAGTAACCGTACTCAAACAGTTTACACTTTCGTTCCGGGGACTTCGCGGTTTTGAAGAGGCAATCATTACAAAAGGCGGCGTCAACGTAAAGGAGGTTGTTCCGTCAACAATGCAATCAAAACTTGTAGATCATCTGTATTTTGCAGGCGAGGTTTTGGATGTAGATGCACTGACAGGTGGATTTAATCTGCAGATCGCATGGTCAACCGGATATCTGGCGGGACTTGCATGTTCAGAAGGTAGTAACTAAAGTAAATGGATAAAAGGAGAGAAAAAATGAATATAGCAATTGACGGACCTGCAGGAGCAGGGAAAAGTACAATAGCAAAATTGGTAGCAGGAAAACTCGGATATATCTATGTAGATACCGGAGCGATGTATCGTGCAGTTGCACTTGCATTATTGAATGCAAAGACAGATGTAACGGATGCAGATGCAGTGGCCGAAGAGATCGCAGGGATCGAGATCACAATCTGTTATGAAGATCATGCACAGCAGGTATATCTGAATGGCGAGAATGTAACCGGAAGTCTCAGAAAAGAAGAGGTGGGTAACATGGCATCCAGATCATCTGCAATCCCATGTGTAAGAGAAAAGCTGTTAGATCTTCAGAGAAAGCTTGCAAGAGAAAATGATGTCGTTATGGATGGACGAGATATCGGTACAAACATTCTTCCAAATGCAGAAGTAAAAATCTATCTGACCGCTTCTTCCGCAGTTCGTGCAAAGAGAAGATATGATGAACTGACAGCCAAGGGAGAAACACCGGATATCAATAAAATCGAAACAGACATTATCACAAGGGACAAACAAGACATGGAACGTCCGATTGCACCACTGAAGCAGGCAGAGGATGCTGTATATCTTGACAGTTCAGATATGAGTATCGATGAGGTTGTAGCTAAGATCATCAGCATTGCAGAAAAATAAAACCGGAGTATGGACAAAATATGGAAATTATATTAGCAAAGTCGGCAGGATTCTGTTTTGGTGTACAGCGAGCCGTTGATACAGCGTATAAAGAAGCAGGGAAACAGCATGTATATACTTATGGTCCGATCATTCATAATGAAGAAGTGATCGAAGACCTGAGAAAAAAAGGAATATTGGTGATCGATGATCTTGCCGAACTTGATCAGCAGAAAGATGCAACGGTTATTATCCGGTCACATGGAGTATCGAAAGATGTTATGGATCAGTTGGAAGCCAGACATGTCAACGTGGTAGATGCGACCTGCCCGTTTGTAAAAAAAATCCATACGATCGCACAGGATGAGAGCAAAAAAGGAAACCGTATTATCATAGTTGGTAACAGGGATCATCCGGAAGTCGAGGGTATTATTGGCTGGTGTGAGACGAAAGCATATACGGTACAGAGCGTTTCAGAGACAGAAGATTTGGTGAAAAATATAGAAAATGAGCCGAATTTTGAGCAAATTAACTTTAGTTTAGTATCACAGACCACCTTTAATAAGAATAAATTTAAAGATATTGTTGATATTATTCGAAAAAAATTGTATAATGTGTTTGTTCATGAGACAATCTGTAATGCAACGGCAGTTCGACAGACGGAAGCAAGGAACATTGCAAAGACTGTAGATGCCATGATCGTTATAGGTGGTCGAAATAGTTCTAATACTCAGAAGCTATATGATATTAGTAAACAAGAATGTGAGAATACTTACTATATACAGACACTCGTTGATTTGGATTTGACTACTTTTGAATCCGTTAGTAGGGTAGGTATTACTGCGGGGGCATCTACCCCAAATTATATTATTAAGGAGGTTCATAGTAGCATGGCAGAGTTAAGTTTTGAACAGATGTTAGAAAATGATGAAAGCAAGGCGTCAATCAGACAGGGAGAGATTATCGATGGAACAATTATCGGTGTTAAGCCGGATGAGATCGTAGTTGATATCAAGTATAAGTCAGATGGTATCATTACCAGAAATGAATATACAAATACTCCAAACGCTGATTTAACAGAGTTGGTAAAAGTTGGGGATCCAATCACTGTTAAGGTTATCAAGACAAATGATGGCGAAGGACAGGTTGCTCTTTCATACAAGAGAGTTGCAGCAGAGAAAGTAAACGAGAAATTAGAAGAAGCATTTAATAATGGTGATATCCTTACAGGTAAGGTTGTTCAGGTTGTAAATGGTGGTTTAAATGTTCTTTACGAAGAGACAAGAATTTTCATTCCAGCAAGTCTTGTATCTGACTTATATGAAAAGAACCTTGATAAGTACTTAGACCAGGATATCGAATTCCAGCTTACAGAGTTCAATCCTAAGAAGAGAAGAATCATTGGTAACAGAAAGAAACTCATCGTTGAGAGAAAAGCTGCAGCTGCAAAAGAATTATTCGAAAAGATTGAAGTTGGCATGACAGTAGAAGGTACAGTAAAGAATGTAACAGATTTCGGTGCATTCATTGACCTCGGTGGTGCTGATGGACTTCTTCATATTTCAGAGATGTCATGGGGCAGAGTAGAAAGCCCTAAGAAGATGTTCAAGGTTGGTGACACTGTTAAGGCATTCATTAAGGACATCAATGGTGACAAGATTGCGTTAAGCTTAAAGTTTGATGAGACAAATCCATGGTTAAATGCAGAAGAGAAATATGCTGTTGGAACAGTTGTAACAGGTAAGATCGCACGTATGACTGACTTTGGTGCATTCGTTGAATTAGAGCCGGGCGTTGACGCATTACTTCATGTTTCACAGATTTCATATGATCATGTTGCAAAACCGGAAGATGTATATAAGATTGGTGATGAGATCGAAGCTAAGGTTGTTGATTTCAAACCGGAAGAGAAGAAGATCAGCCTGAGCGTAAAGGCATTACTTCCGGCTCCGGAGGAAACAGAGGAAGTTGAAGAAGCTCCTGTAGAAGAATAATCAAAGATTATTTCTTATAAAATGTAAAAATACCCACTGTTGAAATTTCATCAGTGGGTATTTTACTGTTTTATGTATATTATATTTTGCCTATAACCTTGCTCTTATTCCGCATTCTTGCAATTTCCGCTTTTGCAGTATGTCCCGGAACTATTTGATCTGCTTTAAAATATTGAGGAGATATTCTTTTAACTGTATCCTGTCATTGATGAAAGCATCATCCAGTTCGATGTATCCGTCTTTATCGGTATGTTCGTATTTGAATATATGAGGCATTTTAAATTTGTTCTGTCGGATGAATACACTTGACTTTGTTGTGTACGCAGTTTCCGGGCGGGCTTTTTCTTTATAGGCGTTTTCTACATAACAGGCAACATCCTTGTGGATGGCAGTCTGTTCTAATGGCAGATAGAAATAATTCTTATAGTCCTTATAAAAATATTTCAGTGTATCATGGATAGCCGGAATATTGATCGTCACGATTTCATCTTTGCCTGAAATATGTATATCATTGCAGTTGGTATCAAATGGAATCGCAAGTTTTCTTGTCTGCATACAGATCATAAACTGTGTATCGGTGCAGGTGGTTTCCGATATCTCAAAGTCGCCATCAAAGAAAGAAGTAAGGGTAAGTGCACCTGATACATAAAACAAGCCATAGATATCATCCTTATTATGAGACAGAAGCATATCCAGTAGTTGCGTATCCTTTGTACTTAGGTAGTCATGATATGTATCGATCAGAAGGCCACCTGAGTGAAATTCGTCCCGTTCTATTCCCATAACAGATTCCAGGGCGGATTGTTTCATTGAATCCATCCGGAGCAGCTTTTTATATTTTCTTATTTTACGGTATACATCAATACTGATAATTGAATCGAAGGATATCTCTTGCCGGAACTGTCTGTATTTTTCCTTTATATATGGAAGATCGAAGGTGTCACCGTTATATGTAACAAGATATTTGTAGTCAGACAATATATCTTTAAATACAGCGAGTATCTTTGGTTCGGAACAGCCATCATCATTGAATAATAAAGTGATGCGAAGCTGTTCATTATTTAAAATCGTTCCATATCCGATCAGATAGAGATCTGATCGGGCAGCACTTAATCCGGTTGTCTCGATGTCGAAGAACAGATATTGATCCGACGTTTCTTTCATCCAGTTCAGGTTAACCGAAGAAAGCGGCATGGTATAGCTATATTGAATCATAGTGTTTAACCTCAAATGTAAAATATATCATGTAATTTAGATTGAAAATTAAATTAGTTTTATAGTAGTAATTTAAAATACATCCTTATATGTAAAAAATCAATCGAATAATTTCATGATATGCCTCTGCGGTCAAAAAATCAATCAGATATTTCCATAACGAGAAAACTGTGTTATACTTGGCATAGTAAAATTCGGAGACATATCATTATGATAGCATATATTGCAGGAGCACTTGTTAGTGCAGGAGAGAATTATATAGTAATCGATAACCACGGAATGGGGTATCGGATCTTCGTATCCGGTAAGTTCCTTGAGCGCATTCCGGCATATGGAACGCAGATTAAAGTATACACACATATGTATATAAGAGAAGATGAATTGACATTATATGGGTTTCATTCAGAAGAGGAATTATCTGTATTCCGTATTCTGATCGGAATCAGCGGGGTAGGCCCGAAGGTCGCTATGGCGATCCTTACAGCTCTTACGATCCAGGAGCTTCAGCTCGCGGTGATCTCAGAGGATGCAAAGACGATATCAAAAGCAAATGGTGTCGGCACCAAGGGTGCATCAAGGATCATACTGGAATTAAAAGATAAGTTAAAGATGGAAGATATGATGGATGCAGCCTATGAGCAGTCGATCGCACAGAATACACAGGATGTAAATGCAGCAAGAGATGCGATACTTGCACTTGTAAATCTTGGCTATTCGAATTCGGAAGCAGCACTTGCCGTAAAAAAGATCGGCGATATCGGACAGATGGACACAGAAGCTATATTAAAGGCAGCATTGAAGAAATTAATATAAAAACGGATACAGGTGGACATAGTGGGCAGAATTATTTCAACAGAAGCAGATATAGAAGAATTAAATAGCGAATACAGTCTGAGACCAAAGTATCTGGATGAATATATTGGACAGAATAAAGTAAAAGAGAATCTGAAGATTTTTATAGAGGCGGCAAAGAGAAGAAATGAACCCTTAGATCATTTGCTTTTATATGGTCCGCCGGGACTTGGTAAAACGACACTAGCATCTATTGTCGCAAATGAGATGGGTGTCAATATCAAGATCACATCCGGACCGGCAATCGAGAAGCCGGGTGAACTTGCGGCTATTTTAAATAATCTCTCAGAAAATGATATATTATTTATTGATGAGATTCACAGATTAAACAGTCAGGTAGAGGAAGTCTTATATCCTGCAATGGAAGATTTTGCGATCGATGTTGTGATCGGTAAAGGAGCAGGAGCAAGATCGATCCGTCTGGATCTTCCCAAATTCACATTGATCGGTGCAACGACAAGAGCCGGTATGCTTACAGCACCGCTTCGTGATCGTTTTGGAATGGTAGATCGATTGGAGTTCTATTCACCGGAGGAATTGAAGCAGATTGTAATTCGTTCCGGAGATGTGCTTGGTGTAGAAACAGATGATGCAGGAGCCCTTGAGATTGCAAAGCGTTCCAGAGGAACCCCAAGACTTGCCAACCGTCTGTTAAAGAGATGTCGGGATTTTGCTCAGGTGTGCCACAATGGCTGTATCGATTATGAGGTCGCAAAGACTGCACTCGATAAGCTTGAGGTTGATTCTATGGGGCTTGATAATACAGACCGGAATATCTTGATGACAATGATAGAAAAGTTTGGAGGCGGACCGGTAGGACTTGATACTCTGGCTGCAGCCATCGGCGAAGATTCCGGAACGATAGAAGATGTATATGAACCATATCTTATTAAAAACGGTTTTATTAACCGGACTCCAAGAGGTCGGGTTGTGACCGAGCGGTGTTATAAGCATTTCGGACTGGATGCATTTATCGAATAGAAAATATATTAGTAGAATAACGAAAAATAAATACCTGCATGATATGCACGGATATAACAAATATAAAAGAAATAAAATGAATATATAAAGGAGGAGAGTTATGTCACAGAAAAATGATATCCCGGTGGTTATTAACAATAAAGTGTATACATTGAGCGGATTTGAAAGTGAAGAATATCTCCAGAATGTAGCGTCTTATATCAATGGTAAGATTCAGGAGTGTCAGTCTTCCGAAAGTTATCGCCGTTTTAATGCGGAATATCAGAGCGTATTACTTGCACTTAATATCGCAGATGATTATTTCAAGGCAAAGCTTCAGGTGAATCAGATGCTGACGGAGGATGATGACAAGGACAAGCAGATCTATGATCTCAGACATGAAGTGATCGAAACACAGATTAAGTATGAATCTGCGCAAAAGATGATTGACGAATACAAAGAAAAAGTCAACGCTTTACAGAGAGAAATAATTAAGTTGGAAGCAGAAAATAATGTTAAATAGACCTGAGATTTTAGCTCCGGCAGGCTCGATGGAATCATTGAAAGCTGCAGTAAATGCAGGTGCAGATGCATGTTATGCCGGAGGCAATATGTTCAGTGCTCGTGCATTTGCGGGAAATTTTGATACAACAGAATTACTGGAAGCAATTGATTACTGCCATATTCATAATGTGAAGTTATATATGGCAGTTAATACTTTGCTTAAAAATAGTGAAATGAAAGATCTGATTCCTTACCTTGACCCTTTTTACAGGGAAGGTGTAGATGGGATTATTGTACAGGATGTTGGTGTTATAAGAAGTCTTTCAAAAGCATATCCTGATCTGCCTTTACATGGAAGTACGCAGATGAGTGTATGCAGTACTTACGGGGCAGAATTTCTTAAAAATCTGGGCATGACAAGATTTGTTCCTGCAAGGGAATTATCATTAAATGAAATAAAATCTATAAAAGAAGCAGTTGATATCGAGATAGAGACCTTTGTACATGGGGCGATGTGCTTTTGTTATTCCGGAAAATGCCTGATGAGCAGTTTTGCAGGCGGCAGAAGCGGCAATCGTGGACGTTGCGCACAACCTTGCAGAAAGGCTTATAACAGCAAACAATTTAATCATGAATATGCACTCAGCATGAAGGACATGTGTACACTTGCAAGCTTGCCACAGCTGATTGAGGCGGGTATTGACTCTTTTAAGATTGAAGGCAGAATGAAGAAACCGGAATATGTGGCTGCAACGGTTCATGCATATTCAGAGATTACAGATGAATGTATAAACGGACATTTGAATGAGAAGCGGATCGCATATCATACAGACAGGCTAATGGATATCTATAACCGGGGCGGTTTTTCGTCCGGTTATTATTATATGAAGAACGGAAAAGAAATGCTTGCGAACAAGCGCCCGAATCATACCGGAACTTTAATCGGTAAAGTAGAAGCGGTGGAAGCACCATTTGTCTATATTCGTCTGGAACGTGGAATTCAGGCAAAAGATGTCTTGGAGATCCGTACCGGTACAGAACAGAATATTGAACTGACATCCAATGTAACTGCACAGGCAGGACAGAAGATTCGACTGAATGCGAATAATCTCCGGCAGATTCGAAAAGATATGCATGTATACCGGACAAGAAACAATGCGCTGATCGAAGATATCGGTGTACGTTTTATACAGAAAGAAAAACAGACGGATATTTATGGAAAGGTAACAGCAAAAATCGGAGAGCCGATCACTTTGGAGCTGTTTTCAGGTGTGGACGATATCTCGGTAAAAGTTAAAGGAGAATGTATATCACAGGCTGCAAAACGTCCGGTTGAGGTGACGCAGATCATAGATAAGCTGTCAAAAACAGGCGGAACCGGTTTTAACTTTTATCTGGAATCAGAATGCGATGAGAATATCTTTATATCTCTTGGAAGTCTGAATGTATTAAGGCGGGAAGCTGTTCGCCGGTTGGAGCAGGCGCTGATCGGACGATATAGACGAAGGGTATCAGATGAGATGAAACCACTATATAACAGTCGGGAAGATATCAAGCGAAAAAATGAGATGAAAACCGATCTTAAAAGAGCTGCAGGTTGCTATGTGTCTGTAAAAACAATGGAACAATTTCAAATTGTTAATAATTATGAATTTGTACGTCATATCATTATCGATTATAATATAATACGTGAAGCAGAAGTCGGGAAGATGAACAGTGAGAAGAAAATTTATGTGGCGTTTCCTGATATCTTACGTGAAAACAAAAAGCATAACATGAAGGATCTTTATTTTCTGGCCGGAATGACAGATGGAATCTATGTAAAAAATATAGATGAACTGGGGCTTCTTAAAGAATACGGATATAAGGGAACTGTTCTGTTAGATTCTTTCCTGTATGCTTATAATGATGAAGCAATTCGCTTCTATAAGGATACATTTGATAATGTAATATTCGTGGGCTCGGTGGAACTGACTCATCATGAATTAGAAAGTCTTTGTACCGGTACGGTAGAACGGTTATACGGATATCAGCCGGTAATGATCACGGCACAGTGTTTTATCAATAATTATCTGGATGGCTGCGGTTATAACAGAAGCAAGCGCTTTTCGTTCCGGGATGAAAAGGGTAATCGCTTTTTCAGTGTAAATAATTGCAGAGATTGTTATTCAATTATCTATAACGGCGTACCGACAGATAATGTGAAGCAGTTGACAAATAACAGAAATACTGATATAACCAATGAATATTTGATTGATTTTACGATTGAATCCGTAGATCAGACGAAAAAGGTCATGGATCGATTGGAAAAGATTCAGACCGGTGAAACTGATATAGAATCGGATGAGTTAGATTATACAAGAGGACATTATATAAAGGGTATTGAATAATGGCAACAATAATTACTGAAATTTCAAAATATTTGATTATATTTTTTATGCTTTTATATACAGTTAAATGTTTTACGGTCTTGAAGCCTGTAAGAGAAGATAAAAAAAATCATGCACTTAATGTACAGATTTTCTATGTATTTATCATACATTTTCTGTGTTATCTGACCCTGTTTTTAAAATATAAAACAGTCAGTATTATTATTTTTTATCTGTTACAGATGATCGTATCCATTGTATATATGGTGTCTTATCACGGAATATATAAGAAATCATCCAGATTGATCACAAATAACATGTCATTTTTACTTTTGATCGGATATGTTATGCTGACCAGACTGGATTTTGATCTGGCAAAAAAGCAGTTTGCTTTCGCTACGATCACATTAGTTATTACTGCATTTATTCCGCTTGTTATTGTCAAATGCAAGAATCTTAAGAACTGGGATATTTTTTATGCAGTATTAGGAATCGGTTTCCTAAGTACGGTCTTTATTCCGTTTCTTGGAGTATCCAAATATGGTTCTACGAACTGGATCCAGATAGGATCGATCTCTTTGCAGCCGATGGAATTTGTTAAAATAATATTTGTATTTTTCCTTGCAAGTGCGCTTAATAAAGCGAGGAGTTTTAAGGATTTGATAAAGGTCACGGTTGTATCCGGATTATTTATGCTGGTGCTTGTTGCAGAAAAGGATCTTGGTGGTGCGGCTATCTTTGTTATGATCTTTATCATGATGGTATATCTTGCAACACAGAAGACGATGATCCTGATTGGAGGACTTGGCGGCACGGCGGTTCTTGCAACTGTAGGATATATGATATTTAAGAACAAATTCAGTCATGTGACAACCCGAATCAATGCATGGTTAGATCCATTTTCTTATATTAATGATGCAGGTTATCAGATTTGTCAGTCGTTATTTGCTATTGGATCGGGTGGAATGGAAGGACGCGGTCTGGGAAAAGGTTTACCGACTGCGATACCGGTTGCATCCAGTGATTTTATTTTTTCAGCAATCTGTGAGGAGTTCGGCGTAATCTTTGCACTTTGTCTGATCCTTATGTATATCAGTTGTTTTATTTATTTTATTAATATCTCAATGAAGATAAGAAATACTTTTTATAAAAATGTAGCATTTGGATTTACAATATGTTTTATATTCCAGACATTTTTAAATATTGGCGGTGTAACGAAGTTTATTCCTTCTACCGGTGTAACACTTCCGCTTGTCAGTTATGGTGTAAGTTCGGTAGTGAGCACATTATTCCTGTTTGGTATTATTCAGGGAATCTGTGTACTTGAAAATAATGGAGTTGGTGGCAATGAAGAACAAACGATCTACAAACAAAGCAATCATGAAGAAGTATTCTCAGGGGAGTAGAGAAGAAATCGAAAAAAAGAAAAATGATAAAAAGAACGTTCCTGTACTTATAGTGACATATTTTGTTGTCTTTATCTTTATTGGAATGATGGCGCATCTGATCAAATATGTAATCGTGGATTCAGATTCTGATATCGCAAATTCCTACAATAAAAGACAGAACCTGTATGCGGAGACAGTTATCAAAGGACAGATTATTTCGGATGATGGTGTTGTTCTTGCGGAGACAAAGACAGATGACGATGGAAATGAAACAAGAGTTTATCCGTACAGCAATATGTTCGCCCATGCAGTCGGATATGACAGCAATGGTCAGGCAGGACTTGAGATGGCATCAAATTATTATCTGCTGACCTCGAATCAGAATATCCTATATCGTGTGTACCATGCATTATCAAATAAAAAGAACATGGGAAATAATGTTATAACTACATTAGATTATGATCTTCAGAGTACAGCTTATAATGCACTGGGAAGCAATGATGGCGCGATTGTTGCGATAGAGCCGTCTACCGGTAAGATCAAGGTGATGGTTTCCAAACCGGATTTTGACCCAAACCAGATTACATCTGTTATAGAAGAAACAGCAAATTCAGATAGTTCGTGCCTGTTAAATCGCGCAACACAGGGAATGTATCCACCGGGATCTACATTTAAGATACTTACAACCCTTGAATATATCAGGGAAAATCCAAATTACAAATCATATTCTTATGAATGTGAGGGTGAGGGAATCTTTAACAGTGTATCCATACATTGTTATAATCATAAAGTGCATGGAACGGTGGGTCTGGAACAGTCACTTGCATATTCCTGTAATACTTCATTTTCCAATATAGGTACAAAGCTTGATATGGATGCTTTAAACAAGCTATGTGAGGATTTCCTGTATAATAAAGAACTTCCGTATGACGGATATTATTATAAATCCAGCTATTCACTGACATCAAAGACAGATAAATCTCTGATTCCTCAGACTGTGATCGGGCAGGGAAAGACATTGATTACGCCGCTTCACAATGCGATGATCATGTGTGCGATCGCAAATGGCGGTGTTCTTATGAAGCCGTATATGATGGATCGAATTGAGAATTGTGACGGAAGCGTTGTAAAGAAATTCTCTAAGAGCTCTTATGGCAGGATCATTTCCGCAAAAGAGGCACAGACATTAACGGATCTTATGCGGTCTGTTACGGACTATGGAACAGCTTCTGATTATTTTTCAGGCGCAGATTATACGGTAGCCGGCAAAACGGGAACAGCGGAATTTAATGAAAATAAGGACTCCCATTCCTGGTTTATCGGGTTTTCAAATATTAACAATCCTGATCTGGTGGTCTGCGTTCTGGTGGAGAATGCGAGTAATACAGGAACTTCGGCGACGTCCATAGCCAGAAAGATATTTGATGCATATTATGATTAATCAGCTTGAAATAATGCAGTAATACTGATATACTTATAACCAATTAAGGGCTGGCAGATGTAAGTCGGTTCAGAGTTTTATTCGTAGTCGAATGTGAGTAGAACTTGAAGCATTTACAACACCGAAAAGACAGGAGGATTTGCTGTGATCGAAGCAACAAGCTGCGGAGGTGTGGTAATCTTCAGAGGAAAAGTATTATTACTGTACAAAAACTACAAAAACAAATATGAAGGATGGGTTCTCCCGAAGGGTACAGTTGAAAAAGGTGAAGAGCATAACCAGACTGCACTCAGAGAAGTAAAAGAGGAGACAGGTGTTAGCGCATCTATTATTAAGTATGTAGGAAAAAGCAATTATACATTTAATACTGCTTTTGATGTGGTAAACAAGGATGTACACTGGTATCTGATGATGGCGGACAGCTATTACAGCAAACCGCAGCGTGAAGAATATTTTGTGGATTCCGGTTACTACAAGTATCATGAAGCCTACCACCTTCTGAAGTTTCCGAACGAAAAGGATATTCTGGAACAGGCATATGCAGAGTATGTAGAACTGAAACGGAATAATCTTTGGGGAAGCAGAAAGTATTTTTAAGGTTTAAAATCTGACTGTTTATTTAGAAATAGTCAGATTTTTACTTTATAATAATAAATTACAGTTGTATAAAAATTACATAAGGAGGATCTCGATTCGAATGAAAGAATCAAAAGAAAAGGCAGACATGGATAAGAGACAGCCGGATCAGAATTCAGATTATGATGATTCGTTAAAAAATATGAAAAAAAAGAATGGATTATTTTTAAATATCATACTTGTGCTGTGTATTCTGGTCTTCCTTGGCTGCGGCGGTTATCTGGGTATCTATTTTTATACGAATTATAAAGCGGAGACAGCGTTTTCGGCTATTAAGGAAACGGTAGAAGATGGTGACTGCACAGATGATAAAGGAGAACCTGTCTATGTAACAGTACAGAAGAAGCAGGTTTATAAAAAATATGCTTCGGTATATGAGGAGAATCCTGATTTTATCGGTTGGCTCTATATCTATGGAACGAGGATCGATTATCCGGTTATGTATACGCCGAATGATGAGGAGTATTATATTCACAGAAACTTTAATGGAGAATACAGTGCGGCAGGTACTTTATTTGCAGCGGCAAACTGCAGCCCGACAGGTGAAGTATCTGATAATGTTATCCTGTATGGTCACAATATGAAAGCCGGAAGCATGTTTCACGATCTGTTAAAATATGAGGATGAAAATTTCTATAAGGAACATAAGACGATCATTTTTGATACTTTAGATGGACCGGGTACTTATACCGTGATTGCAGCCTTTTATACAAAGGCATATCCGGAAGATGATACAGAGCATTATAATATATATAGTTTTATTAATGCCGAATCGGGAACAGCATTTGATGATTATGTAAGCCGCGCAAAAGTAAATACACCATATACAATAGAAGAAACAGCTTCTTATGGTGATCACCTGCTGACATTATCAACCTGTGCATATCATACAGATAACGGACGGTTTGTAGTCGTTGCAAAGAAGATTGATAACAGCAGCCGATTACAGTAACAGGGACAGCGCACCGATAGGAATCGAAATTACATTTGCAGAGCAGCTTAAGTCTCATATAAATAAAAAGCCACCAAATCTGGTGGGCAAAAGGTGGGCAAACACATATTGCATTAAGGGGCAATTTAGGGGCAAAATGTTACATTTAATTGCATATGTGATACAATATGAAGCGCCTAGAAACGGCTTAAAACCTAGCTTTTTTCAATTATATTCATGGTTGGGAAAAATTTAGAAAGTGCCGGCAGCGGGACTTGAACCCGCACGATGTTGCCACCAACAGATTTTGAGTCTGCCTCGTCTGCCAATTCCGACATGCCGGCGTTTGTGAACCTTTGTAATAGTAACACATGGTAAAAACAGTGTCAATAATTATTTCCTGAAATGAGGTATGAAACAATGATGAAACGTAATATAAAACAACAGTTGAACGCGAAGCTTACGGAAATGAATATGAATCTTGCCAATAACTATAAAGATCTGGCTCATGATGCTTTAAATGAACTGGATCGGATGGTAGAGGATTTTAAAGCATCTGGTGATCTGAAAGAAAAAGATTATCAGAAGATGCGCCGGATGGTAGACGATTATAAGAGAAAGTTGGCTGATTACCATCATTAAGATGGTGTCAGCTCATTTTCATAATCTCTTTTTTCAATTTCTTTATTATCTTTTTCTCTAATCTTGAGATATAGGACTGGCTGATCCCTAAAAGATCGGCCACCTCTTTCTGGGTACGTTCTATCCCATTGATAGTATTAATACCATAGCGCAGTTCTATAATAGTCCGTTCCCTTTCCGACAGATGTGAGACGGCGGTCTCCAATAAAGAATGATCCATCTCGGTTTCCATATTTCGATAGACGGTATCCTCATCCGTGCCGAGAATATCGGATAACAGTAATTCGTTGCCATCCCAGTCAACATTTAGCGGTTCGTCGATGGATATCTCCATACGAAGCTTGCTGTTTCTGCGCAGATACATAAGGATTTCATTTTCGATACATCTGGAGGCGTATGTTGCCAGTTTAATATTTTTATCACATTTAAAGGTATTGATAGCTTTGATCAGACCAATCGTACCGATCGAGATCAGATCTTCCACACCGATTCCGGTGTTGTCAAATTTCTTTGCAATATAAACTACAAGACGGAGATTTCGTTCAATCAGTATTTTTTTGATTTCTTGATCGTCGCCGTTTCCAAGACCTGCAACCATTGCACTTTCTTCATAAGGTTCAAGAGGAGCCGGTAGTACATCACAGCCGCCTATGTAATGGACATCCTTTCGGGATACAGGTAATAAAGTCATAATATTTGAAACTACTGAAAATTTAAAATCGTTATTTGCTAATGTATTTATCATTTTTTCTTACCTTTCTCAAATATGCTGAATTTAATAATATGCATTTGGACATATGACTGATTTGTAAGGTATGCCTGCTAAGCCCGATCAATGGTCGGTTTCGAATCAGCCGATTGTTAATAAAGAAGAAATCACAGTCGAAAGCAAGCATTAGGTCCGATTCAGAACTGATTGTCCGGTATGGAACCAGATGGATGCCTTCCGGCATTGATAAAGCTGATTTTCGATCGAAAGACTGGGTGCCGTTTGTGTAGTCATATACAATGTAATGGTATTGTCTGGGCAAAAGATCATACATGATCTCAGGGGATGCAATGACGACGTGTTTTCCTGTTGAAATGTCTTTTAAGGTATTTCCGGTATCCATAAAGCCATTTGCCTGTATTGTCTGATGTTTTCTGCCTATAAATAAATTAAAAAAATAGTTCATATGATTTACTTTCTTTTATTTTGCAAATGCAATTATATATACATACAGGGAAATATTTCGTCGTATTAGGGAATTTGAAAACAAGGAATCCCGACTGTATATGACAAATGTGGATAAATATAGGATGAAATACCTGTTTTTTAGACTGAAAATCTTATTTTTGTGTATAAATCTGTTGATAATGTGGAAAAGTTCTAACTTTATTTATATTTTTCGATGTTTTCAAACAATTAACAACATTTTGCAAAATGATTTGAATATTCTAAATTGCTGTAAAAAAACATATGATTAACAGATAAAGATTATACCTGAAAACAGGGTGGAAGTTGAAAATGGAAAATAATATTGATACGCAATTGGAGCTTGCGATATCGACAAGAAATACATACAACGAGAGCGAGGCAGAGCTGTATATCGGATACAGTTCCGAGAAGAGTACATGGCAGCTTTTGATTCGATATAATGATGATATATCTGATCTGGTGGAACGGTATCGGATGCAGATATATTATTTGTTGGCAGGCTATGCGATTATTGAGATTTCAGAAGCATATTTGAATGCATTTGCAGCAGATCCCAGAATTATCTATATAGATAAACCGAAAAGTGTGGAACAGCAGGTGTCTTATGCTCAGTATGCATCCTGTCTGTCCGGAACTTTCATCAATAATTACGGCCTGGATGGTGACGGAACAATCTTTGCGATTATTGATTCGGGAATTGATTATAGACATAATGAATTTGTCAGGGATGGGAAAAGCAGAATTTTATCTTTTTGGGATCAGCAGGCGGTATATCAGGATACATATGCAAATACTTATAAGCTGGGACGTATTTATACAAATGAAGAATTGAATTCAATACTGGATGGAAGTTATGCAGGAATTCTTCCATCTGAGGATCGTTCCGGGCACGGAACACAGGTTGCGGCTATTGCGGCCGGTACGAATATTGGCGTTGCTCCTCAGACAGAGCTTTTGGTTGTAAAGATCGGAAGCGATACCGCATCTAAGCTCCCAACTACACTTGGTCTTATCCTTGGAATTGACTATGCAATTCGGACGGGAATCGAAATGAATCGACCGATATCGATAAATCTCAGTTATGGAAATAATTACGGCTCCCATAAAGGTGATTCTCTGCTTGAAAATTATATCAACGATGTGTCCAGATTTGCTATCTGCTCAATATCGACGGGAACAGGAAATGATGCGATCAACCGAAGGCATCAGCGTGTAATTCTCGGAAATACTTCATATCGTATGATCGATCTGCTTGTAAGCGACTATGTAGCTTCATTTAATCTTCAGTTATGGAAAAATTATAATGACCGCTTTGATATTGTGATCATTGCGCCAAACGGAGACATCATACTGACCTTAAGTGAGTCGCAAAACATCGGAACAGGATCCTATCGAAACACTTTTGTAAAAGGAATCTATGGAACGCCAAATCCGTATAACCGTAATCAGGAAATATTTGTATCATTTCAGGGACAGAAAAATTATATAGATAAAGGGCAGTGGAAGGTCTTGATTCACCCGAAGCAAATTGTTAGTGGGGTGATAGATGCCTATCTGCCGATTCGGGCAAGTCTTACAGGAAATGTGGAATTCCTGAATCCAACAGAATTTGGGACACTTACGATTCCCGCTACTGCCGAAGGGTTGATTACGGTAGCGGCTTATGATCAGAATGTGGATGATTTTGCATATTTTTCAGGAAGAGGTTATACGGCAAATGACAGGATCAAACCGGATCTTGCTGCACCCGGTGTGGATATTTACACTGCATATCCGGGAAATGATTATTCCTTTGCATCGGGAACATCTATGGCTGTTCCGTTTGTATCCGGATCTGCATGCTTGCTGATGCAGTGGGGAATTGTAAACGGAAACGATCCGTTTCTGTATGGAGAAAAGCTGAAGGCTTCGTTGATCCGCGGAGCGAAAAGGATAAAATCAGCGAGAGAGTATCCAAACATATATATCGGTTGGGGAACTTTATGTGTAGAAAATTCTATCCGTTAGAAATGTGAGCCGTAAGGAACACATAAAAAGAGCCAGTCACTAGAAAAGCTAGTGATTGGCTCCGCTTAATACATGATCTTTAATTGCTTTAAAGCTTTCTTTGCTGATTACATGCTCGATCTTGCAGGCATCGGCAGATGCAATATCGGGATCAACACCAAGTTGTATAAGCCAGGCAGAGAGAAGCTCATGCCGTTCATATATCATCTCAGCAATTTCTTTTCCTGAATCGGTGAGTGAAATAAATCCTGCATCACTCATCGTTATGTAGTTGTTCTCACGAAGATTCTTCATAGCAACACTGATGCTTGATTTCTTATAACCAAGTTCATTTGAGATATCAACCGAACGGACAACAGGCAGCTTCTTGCTTAATACCAATATTGTTTCCAGATAGTTTTCAACTGATTCATTCGTTGTTAACATAGCTTTACCCCATTAAAAAATTATTTACAGAACATTATATCACAAACCGGAATAAGGTTCAAATGAAAGAAAGATAAAACTAATGGCATCCATGACAATTGTTACAGTTTCCTCCGCACTGAACAGATTTTCCGGATTTTTTATCTTTTACCATTGAACGGATCGCAAGTACGCACACAAGTATAATAATAGCAGCAACAATAATAGTACCTATATATTTCTCCATAATAATCCAACCTTTCAATTTTATAATCGTAATTAGTTTAAACTAACCATGTGAAAATGTCAAGCATAATAAATAAATTTGCATTTTAAGAATATAGCTTTGTTATATACGACTAAGATACGTTACAAGCTTCTAAATGATGTTATATTTTTCTAAAAAATGTTATTGACTTCTAATGATGGTTAGTATATACTAACGATGAAATTTGAAACAGCATATTGCTTAATGATAAATTTATACGATTATGAAAGAAGATGGAATATGATGCCTTTAACTTTTATGAATATTGGAGAAACAAAGACCATTACCAAAGTTGGTGGAAAAAATGAAACAAGACAGTTTCTTGAGAAGCTTGGTTTTGTCGTGGGTGGAGAAGTAACAGTTGTTTCAGAGATAAACGGTAACATGATTGTAAATGTAAAAGAATCCAGAGTTGCCATCGGAAAAGATATGGCAGCCAAAATTATGGTATAAGGATACCGAAAAAACAGAAATATAAGTATTTGCACATTGGTAGCTGCCGGTGCAATTGTTTATATACACAAATGTATAAGAAGAAAAGCCGTCACAGAATCCGGTCTGAATATGTGGAGACGTTCTTATATGTATAAAGAAAAAGAAGGAGCAAAATGGTATGAAGACATTAAGAGAGGTTGCCGTCGGACAGACAGTTAAGGTAACAAAACTTGTTGGCGAAGGACCTGTAAAGAGACGTATCATGGATATGGGAATCACGAAAGGTGTAGAAATCTATGTCAGAAAAGTTGCACCGCTTGGTGATCCGGTTGAAGTAACAGTACGCGGTTATGAGCTTTCTTTAAGAAAAGCAGATGCCGAAATGATCGTTGTTGAATAAATGTGTGGATCGTACCGATCCTACATACAACGAAGCAGATGATTTACTTATTTGATGAATCATAGAAAATGACAGACAAAAAGGAAGGAGCATAAAAATGTCAGTTAAAATAGCGTTGGCAGGTAATCCAAACAGTGGAAAGACAACATTATTTAACGCACTTACAGGTTCAAACCAGTATGTAGGTAACTGGCCTGGTGTAACAGTAGAGAAAAAAGAAGGAAAATTAAAGGGTCACAAAGATATTATCATCACTGACCTTCCCGGTATTTATTCACTTTCTCCATATACATTAGAGGAAGTTGTTGCCAGAAATTATCTGATCAAGGAATATCCGGATGCGATCATCAATATTATTGATGGTACGAACATCGAAAGAAATCTGTACTTATCAACACAGTTGATCGAGCTGGGAATCCCGGTTATCATGGCAGTTAACATGATGGATCTTGTAAAGAAGAATGGTGACAAGATTGATATCAAGAACCTGAGCAATGCACTTGGATGCGAGGTTGTAGAGATCTCTGCATTAAAGGGTACAGGAATTGATGAAGTAAAAGAAAAAGCAGTTGCGGCAGCACAGAAGAAAGTACAAAATAAGCGTGTACATAGCTTCGATCAGGCTGTTGAAGACGCAATCGACAGCGTAAGTGCAAAGCTTACAGTTGAAGAAAGAAAGAAGAGATTCTTTGCGATCAAGCTTCTTGAAAAAGACACAAAGATTGCAGAGCAGATGGACAGTGTTCCAGATTGTAAAGATGAGATCAAAGCACTGGAAGACAAATTTGATGATGATACAGAGAGTATTATCACCAGTGAGAGATATGCATATATCTCATCTATCATCGGAAAATGTGTGAAGAAGAATACAAAGGGCGAAAAGCTTACAACCTCAGATAAGATTGATAAGATCGTTACAAACCGTATCCTTGCGCTTCCGATTTTCATTGTTGTAATGTGGCTGGTTTACTTTATAGCAATGTCAACAGTAGGTGCATGGTGCACAGACTGGACAAATGATAATCTGTTTGGTGACGGTTTCCATTTATTCGGTATCGGAAGCAAAGATTATGAAGAGGCATCCGGTGATTACGATGCAGCTACAAATGCACTTGATGCATATGGCGTACTTGTAACAGATGATGAAGATGCAATAGATGTTGACGCAACAAAGGCAGCTATCGAAGCAAATACAAATACAGAAGCAAGTGTTAAGTATCAGATGGAAGATGAAGAAACTCTTGATACTTACGATATCGATGTATATTATTCAGAAGTACCTGCCGGTGCAAAAGAAGATAAGACAAATGCTATGTCTTATTTAGATGCAGTAGAATACTTCAACAAAACAGAAATGGCAGAGATCGATCCTGCTGATTATGGTGTGTTCGTTCCGTCTATTCCTGATCTTGCGGAAAGAGGTCTTGATAAGATCGGATGTGCAGACTGGTTAAAGGGACTGATCCTTGACGGTATTATCGCCGGTGTTGGTGCTGTACTTGGTTTTGTACCTCAGATGCTTGTATTGTTCATCTTACTTGCAATTCTTGAGTACTGTGGCTACATGGCACGTATCGCATTCATCATGGATCGTATCTTCAGAAAATTCGGCCTTTCAGGAAAGTCCTTCATTCCTATTCTTGTAGGTGTAGGTTGTGGTGTTCCTGGTATAATGGCATCTCGTACAATTGAAAATGAAAAAGATCGTCGTATGACAGTTATGACAACAACATTTATTCCTTGTGGTGCTAAGGTTCCGTTTATCGCTATGATCGCAGGTGCGATCTTCGGTGGATCTTCACTGGTTGCTACAAGTGCTTACTTTATCGGTATTGCAGCAATTATCTGCTCCGGTATTATCTTAAAGAAGACAAAGATGTTCGCAGGAGATCCTGCTCCATTCGTTATGGAGTTACCTCCTTACCATATCCCGACAATCGGTTCTGTATTAAGAAGTATGTGGGAGCGTGGCTGGTCATTCATTAAGAAGGCCGGTACCATCATCCTCCTCTCAACAATCTTTGTATGGTTCACAACATACTTCGGTATTCTGGATGGTAAATTCCAGATGCTTTCAGAAGATCAGATCGACCACAGTATCTTAGCTAAGATCGGTGGAGCAATCTGCTGGATCTTTAAGCCACAGGGATGGGGCGACTGGCAGGCAACTGTTGCATCTATTACAGGCCTTGTTGCTAAGGAAAACATCGTTGGTACTATGGGTATCCTTTATGGTGGTGGGGAAGGCACTGTATACAGCGAGCTTGCAAAAGCATTCACAACAGCAAGTGGTTTCTCATTCCTCGTATTCAACTTACTCTGTGCTCCATGTTTCGCAGCAATGGGTGCTATTAAGAGAGAGATGAACAGTGCAAAATGGTTCTGGTTTGCAATCGGATATCAGTGTGGTTTCGCATACCTTGTATCCCTTGTTGTTTACAGAATTGCAGGACTTTTCACAGGTGCATGCTCATTCGGTATCGGCACTGTTGTAGCAATCCTGATCATCGTTGCTTTCTTCTTCCTGTTATTCCGTCCGGATCCAAACAAGAAGGTCAAGACAAGCAAAGAATTCTTAAATGCATAATTATAAAGGCTAACATATAATACACATACAATACGATGCGCGCTTCCCTTTGTGGCAGCGCGCATTTTGTGTATCGGTTATTATACAGAAATCAGATTTATATAAATTCCTGTCTGCCGGCTGGCGTTCATAGAATTGACAGACAAGATGACAAATGTAGATATTTATTAAAACTCCGTGAAATGAGTTGACAAATAAATGTATGATAGAGGAAAATGAATGTATACTATAATACAAGAACACTTACTTGTCAGAAATGTTTTTTGAAAGTACAGATGTAAGATGATTGAGATGTCTGTATAATTAACGAATGACGAATTGGAGGTTTTTACTATGGCAGTTATACATTTAAATGAAAAAGAATATGAAGATCAGGTTTTAAAGGCAAAGGGACTTACGCTGGTTGATTTCTGGGCCACCTGGTGCGGACCATGTAGAATGGTTGCACCGATCGTTGAAGAATTGGCTGACGAATTTCCTGAGGTAAAGGTATACAAGGTGGATGTAGATGAGAATCAGGAACTTGCACTTGCAAACAAAGTTGCATCGATTCCGACATTTTTATTATATAAAGATGGAGAAGTCATAAAGAAAATTGTGGGAGCAGTTTCAAAATCCGAGCTGATTCAGGCAATCCGCCAGTTTCAGTAGATAAGAATGCAGTCCAAAACGCTTGCAAAAGAAAGCATATTATTATAAGATGAAAGACAGCGACCAGATAAATGGGTACATGAATTGACTAATTTACTAAACGGAGGTTTACAAATGAAAATGTTATCATTATCAGAGGAACTTAAGGGTAATTCTTATCCCGGCAGAGGAATCGTGATCGGACGTTCGGAAGACGGAACAAAGGCAGTTACCGCATACTTTATCATGGGTAGAAGTGTGAATTCCAGAAATCGTGTATTTGTTACAGAGGGCGAAGGAATCCGTACAGAAGCATTTGATCCATCCAAGCTTGAGGATCCAAGCCTTATCATTTACGCACCGGTTCGGGTTCTTGGCAATCGGACGATCGTAACAAATGGTGATCAGACCGATACGATCTATGATGGAATGGATAAAGAGCTTACATTTGAACAGTCACTCAGATGCCGCGAGTTTGAACCGGACGGTCCAAACTATACACCGAGAATTTCCGGAGTTATGCATATCGAAGGCGGACAGTATGACTATGCAATGTCTATCTTAAAGAGCAATAACGGAGATCCGTCGGCATGCAACCGATATACATTTTCATATGAGAATCCCGCAAACGGAGAAGGACATTTTATTCATACATATATGCATGATGACAATCCACTTCCAAGCTTTGAGGGAGAACCGAAGTTAGTTGGTATATCAGGTGATATCGATACATTTGCAAATATGGTATGGGAAAGCCTGAATGAAGACAATAAGGTATCCCTGTTTGTCAGATATATCGATATCGCAACAGGAAAGTATGAGACAAGAATCATCAATAAGAACAAGTAATTATCACGAATCGGGAGGAAATACAGAATGAACGAAATTCAATTAAAATACGGATGCAATCCAAATCAGAAGCCATCAAGAATCTATATGGAGGATGGAAGTGATCTTCCGGTTACCGTATTAAATGGTAAGCCGGGCTACATAAATTTTCTGGATGCATTTAATGGCTGGCAGCTTGTAAAAGAATTAAAGGCAGCAACCGGACTTCCGGCAGCTACATCTTTTAAGCATGTGTCACCGGCAGGTGCAGCAGTAGGACTTCCTCTTACAGATACACTTGCAAAGATCTACTGGGTAGATGATCTGGGCGAACTGTCACCACTTGCATGCGCATATGCAAGAGCCAGAGGTGCAGACCGTATGTCATCCTTTGGTGATTTCATTGCATTGTCAGATGTCTGCGATGCGGATACAGCCCGTCTCATTAAGCGTGAAGTATCAGATGGTGTAATTGCTCCCGGGTATACAGACGAAGCTATGGAACTTCTGATGCAGAAGAAGAAAGGTAATTATAATATTATCCGGATCGATGAGAATTATGTTCCTGCTGAGATTGAACGCAAGCAGGTATTCGGAATTACATTCGAACAGGGAAGAAATGAACTGAATATTGATAAGGATCTTTTATCCAATATTGTAACAGAGAATAAAAATATACCGGAAGAAGCTCTTATCGATATGAAGATCGCACTGATCACATTAAAATACACACAGTCTAATTCTGTATGCTATGTAAAGGGCGGGCAGGCAATCGGTATCGGGGCCGGTCAGCAGTCCAGAATCCACTGTACAAGACTTGCCGGTCAGAAGGCAGATAACTGGTGGCTTCGTCAGTCTCCACAGGTTATGGGACTTCAGTTTGTTGATGGACTTGGACGTGCAGACAGAGATAATGCGATCGATGTATATATGGGTGATGAATATGAGGATGTTCTCCGTGATGGCGAATGGCAGAAGCGTTTCAAGGTAAAGCCGGAAGTATTCACAGCAGAAGAAAAGAAAGCATGGCTTGCCGGAAATCAGAATGTTACACTTGGTTCTGATGCATTCTTCCCATTCTCAGATAACATTGAACGTGCGAAGAAGAGTGGTGTTGCGTACATTGCTCAGCCGGGTGGATCTGTCAGAGATGATCTTGTGATCGAAGCATGTGATAAATATGGAATGGTAATGGTATTTACAGGTATCCGTTTATTCCATCACTAATCAGGAGCGACAGATATGGCAAGAAGAAACAGAAGACGACGCAGAAAGAAAAGATCCAATATTGATTTTGGAAAAGTATTTATATTTTTGCTTGCATGTGCGATCATTATTTTTGCTGCTGTTGTGATTCTTTCAAAATTAATATCACATAAAGATCGGTATTTTGATGAAGGACTTACATATTATCAGAATTCGGAATATGACAAAGCTCTTGATAAATTCACAGAAGCTCTTTCGGAAAAACAGATTTTTTCTCAAAACAAGGATAAGAATACCAGACTTTATATTGCAGATATCTATATGAAAACTGCAGATTATAAAAAAGCGGTAGATGAATACGATACGATCCTTCAGAAGACATCAGCGGATAAGAAGGATGTGAAGAAGATGCAGGAAATTGCTCAGGCGTTATCGGATTTCTCAGATTCGAATTATGCCGGAGCACTTCCGGTTCTGGAACAGTATGTTAAAGATTATCCGGAATTATATCTTTATATCGGAACCTGTTATGCTTCCATGGATGATTCCGAGCATATGTTTGAAAATTATGAGAAGTATATAAAAAAATATGGATATAATTCTTATCTGTATGCACAATATGCGGCATATTATATCAGTATTGGCGAACTGGATAACGCATACGGCTACATCAATAATGGTCTGGCCAGTGATAACACATTCCAAAAGGAACTCCGTTTACAGGAGATCACATATTATGAGAAGATACAGGATTATGATAAAGCATATGAGCTTGCAAAAGAATTATATAATCTGTATCCCGATTATCAGGCGGGTGCAGATGAATATAATTTCCTTTACACCAGAGTATCCCATGATGATGAATAGATAGAATTGGCAGGAGGCATTTTATTCATGGAAATACAATTATGGAAGGAGATCTTATCTCCATATGAGCAGGCAGTAGATGAACTGCTTCTGAAATTTAAGCATATCATAAAAGATTACCGCAGTCAGGGAATGTATTCTCCGATCGAGAATGTGACCGGACGTGTGAAAAGAATTTCAAGTATTTTGGATAAGATGCAGAAGAAACATATTCCGATGGATCATATCGTGGAAGAAATGGATGATATCGCAGGAATCCGTATTATGTGCCAGTTTGAAGAGGATATCTACAAGGTTGTAGAGATCATAAGAAATCGCAAGGATATGTCAATCCGAGAAGAGAAAGACTATATTACAAATGTAAAGGCAAGCGGATACAGAAGTTATCATATTATACTGAATTATGATGTTTATACGATCAAGGGACTGCAGACAATCCAGGCAGAGATCCAGATACGTACAATGGCAATGGATTTCTGGGCGACGATCGAACATTCTCTTCAGTATAAATATCGTCACAATATGCCGGAGCATATCCGGGAAAAACTGTTAAATGCAGCAAATGCAACCGTTGCACTGGATAAAGAGATGTCATCTGTCCGTGGCGAGATTATGGATGCACAGAATTCATTTAATTATAAGGCATCTGTAGTAGCAGATATACTGACTAATATACAAAATCTGTATTATGTCGGTAATCAGCGAGAGGTTGTAAAGATACAGAATGAATTTTATGATATTTACCAGAAGGATGATCTGGAAAAGCTGGAGGATTTTTCCAAACAGCTTGATATTATCGCAGAAGGATACAAAGCACAGGGGTTATAGATTATGAACTTACCGGAGTCATTTACAAACAGGATAAAGACACAATTAGGAGACGAATATGAAGCATATATGAATTGTCTGGATCAGGGCATGCATCATGGACTTCGTGTGAATACAAATAAAATCAGTGTGGAAGATTTCTTAAAGATCTCTCCATTTGAATTAAAGCCTGTACCATGGACAACAAATGGTTTTTATTATGATGATAAAGCATGTACACCATCCAAACATCCATATTATTATGCAGGGCTTTATTATATTCAGGAACCGAGTGCGATGGCACCGGCGAGTATTCTTCCTGTTGAAGACGGGGATGTGGTTCTTGATATCTGTGCAGCACCGGGAGGTAAATCAACCGAGCTTGCAGCAAAACTTCATGGAACCGGGTTCCTGATCTCAAATGATATCAGTAATTCCAGAGCCAAGGCATTGCTAAAGAATCTGGAATTATTTGGAATCGGTAATATGTGTGTGGTAAGTGAAGCTCCGAATAAGCTGAGCACAAAATTCTATCAGACCTTTGATAAAATTTTGATTGATGCGCCTTGCTCCGGTGAAGGAATGTTCCGTAAATCCCAGTCAATGGTAACAGCGTGGGAGAACAATGGCGTTGAGTTATTTGCCGGTTTACAGCGAGGAATTTTAAATGAAGTTGTAAAAATGTTAAAGCCGGGCGGAACCATGCTGTATTCGACCTGTACGTTTTCTCCGGAAGAAAATGAACAGTCAATCGAATATCTTTTATCACTGGATGATACATTAGAATTAATCGAAGTTCCGAAGTATCCGGGCTTTTGCAATGGAAATCCGGCATGGGGAAAGACCGAAAATGCAGAGCTTGAGAAATGTGCAAGATTATGGCCGCATCATATCGAAGGGGAAGGCCATTTCGTTGCACTTATCCATAAAAAAGAGGCAGAGCAGACACAGGTGTTTCAGTCATGGATACACAGAGGCTGTAAGCCGGATAAAAATGCAGAAGAATTTTTTACACATATTTCGGCTGATGCAGGAATTAAGTCTGCATATATTGAGGAAAATAACGGAAGACTGTATTACATGGCAGAATGTATGCCGGATGTATCTGGGCTTCGGATGTTAAGACAGGGCTTGTTCCTTGGCGAGATCAAGAAGAACCGGTTTGAACCGAGTCAGTCACTTGCCATGTATCTGCGGCAGGGACAGTTTGATAATGAAGTAAATCTGACTTCTTCAGATGACCGTGTTTTTAGATATCTGAAAGGCGAGACGATTGAAGCATCGGATCAGAAAATTAAAAATGGATATGTGCTTGTTCTGGTGGACGGATATCCGCTTGGATGGGCAAAAAATACAAACGGAACGTTAAAAAATAAGTATTTATCTGGATGGAGGATGATGTCATGAGTAAAATAGCAGTCGTTACCGGAGCTTCTTCCGGACTGGGCAGAGAGTTTGTTGTTCAGATCAGTGAAAAATATAAGACGATAGATGAAATATGGGTGATTGCCAGACGTACAGAACGCTTGTATGCCTTAGAAAGAGAGATTGAAGGCAAGAAGGTTATTGTTCTTCCGCTGGATGTAACAAAGCAGGATGATCTTGAATCCTATAAGAAGATGCTTGCAAAGGAGCATCCATGGGTGCGTGTTCTGGTAAACGCAGCCGGTTATGGCATTATGGGACATGTAGAGGATGTTGTATGCGAGGAACTTACAGGAATGATCGATGTTAACTGTAAGGCTTTAGTTGCCATGACGAAGATTACTCTGCCATATATGAAAGAACAGAGCAATATCATTAATATTGCATCATCTGCGGCATATCTGCCACAGCCATCCTTCGCTGTATATGCAGCAACAAAATCAATGGTAAGAAGCTTTTCCAAGGCATTAAATAAAGAATTGGAGGACAGAGGCATTACAGTGACAGCAGTATGTCCTGGACCGGTTAATACTGAGTTTTTTGATGTAGCCGAGAAATATTCCCATACAAAGGCATTTAAAAGATTGTTCCGTGTAGAAGCAAAAAATGTAGTAAAACGTGCCTTATTTGATGCATATTATCTGAAGACAGAATCTACCTACAGCATAACGATGAAAGCGTTCAAGGTCGTAACAAAGCTGCTGCCGAATGACTGGATCGTTTCCATGATCAAATAGAGACAGATATCCGGTTAATACAAAGATTTACCGGGGATTTGAAGAACATTATAATAAAAACAGAACAGGACAAAAACAATGGAAAAAGGACAGTATGGATATATAAAAAAACATAAGAAAAAAATCATAACCAGTATTATTATACTTGGCGTTATGATCCTTACAGGAGTAATTCTTTCGCTTGTCATGTTTAAAACAACAAAAACCTTGATCATCATACTTCCGATATTGATCAGCCTGCCATTTGCCAAACAGATCGTAGCACTTATCATGTGCTCCAAATTCAAGCCTTTAACAGAGGAAGAACACAAGAAAATAGAAAAAGGGATCCATTATGAGAACCGGGACGGCATCCTGTATGATATCTCAATCAGTCGATACGAGGGAATGATGTTTTTCCCTGCCGTGATCGTACGGGATGGCAGAATGTTGTTCTTGTATCAGGAAGCATTTGATAAGAAGATTCCTGATGTGGAATTCCTGAAAAAAGAAATTGCACGTTCCTTTGAAATGATAAAGAAACCGTATGTCATTATTACAGCGTTAACCGTAGATGAATTTATAAAAAAGGCAGAGACGATCAAAGAACCGGATGAAGATTACGTAGTAAAGGATCAGTCTATGCGTGAAAAAATATTTGAACTTGGTGTATAGGAGCCGGACATGAAAGAGATCATTATATCGCAGAATGAAGCAGGACAGCGTGTAAATAAATTTCTTTTGAAATATCTGAATAAGGCACCGTCAAGCTTTGTTTATAAGATGATGCGAAAGAAAAACATCAAATTGAACAATAAGAAAATTGAAGGAAACGAATACATCTATATCGGAGATACGATCCAGATCTATATGTCCGATGAAACGATCGCCAATTTCCGAGAAGATGTCAGCGGGACAGACAGCACTTCCTCTAAAAAGAAGATTCCGGTCGAGATCATCTATTCGGATGAAAATATTCTGATCGCAGATAAGCCGGCCGGCGTTTTGTCACAGAAAGCATCAAAAGATGACTACTCCTTTAATGAAGCATTGATCGACTATCTGCTCGACAGTGGTCATATCACAACTGAAGAATTAAGAACATATCGTCCGTCTGTATGCAACCGTTTAGACCGCAATACATCCGGACTCATTCTTTGTGGGGTGAGTCTTACCGGAAGTCAGGAATTATCCAGAATTATAAGAGAACATCTATTACATAAATATTATTATACACTTGTACTGGGACGCCTGACGCAGAAGCTTGACAGTACCTGTTATCTACAGAAGGATAATGCAAAAAACAAAGTCCGGATATCGGATCGCCCATGGGAACATGGCAAGAGTGAAGAAATCCATTCAATCTTTTATCCGGTTAAAAAAAATGATGATTATACGTTGGTAAAGGTTGAGCTTATCACAGGTAAGTCTCATCAGATCCGTGCGCAATTAAAGCATCTGGGATACCCGGTAGTCGGTGATACAAAGTATGGCATACCTGAAGTGAACCGGTATTTTTCAGATTCTTATCATGTAAAGCATCAGCTTCTTCATTGCGGAAACATTATATTTAAAGAAACAGACGGTCCGCTTTCTTATCTGGGCGGGAAAGAGTATTCGGCATTTCTTCCGGAACCGTTTCGGACGATCGAAAAAGATTTATTTGGGTAATTTGGATAATAACTTTAGTAAGATCAGAATCAGATAAAGATAAAGAGGCAGAATCGGATGGCAACTTGGAATTCCAGAGGACTTCGTGGTTCCTCACTTGAGGAACTGATTAATTATACAAATGAATATTATCGGGAAAAGAAGCTGGCAGTTGTCCAGAAGATCCCGACTCCGATCAAACCGATCCGTATGGATAAAGACAGCAGCCAGATCACACTGGCGTATTTTGAAAAAGATTCTACGGTCGATTACATCGGTGTCGTACAGGGCATTCCGATATGCTTCGATGCGAAGGAATGTGCGGTTGATACGTTTTCCTTACAGAATATACATGAGCATCAGTATCATTTTATGAAAGAGTATGAGGAACAGCAGGGAGTCAGCTTCCTGATCATATTTTTTACGCATAGAAACAAATATTACTATTTACGTTTTTCGGAATTAAAGACTTATATGGATCGCGTGAATGAGGGACATGCAAAGAATTTCAAATATGAAGAACTGAATCCGGATTTCTTTATTCATGCAAAAAACGGTGCATTGGTTCATTATCTTGAGCTTCTCGATAAAGATTTGCAGTTAAGAGCATAAGGGTTCAGGAAAAAATCTTGACAAATATCGACTGCTCCCCTATAATGAGCACGTTGTTGAAATAACTAATTACCATGTTATCACTTCAATGTAGTAAAGCGATATGTGGATACAAGGAGGAAAAAAGATGCAGGACAAACTGTTGCAGACTCCGGATGGAGTAAGAGACACTTATGATGTAGAATGTAAAAAGAAAAGAAAGATTATTGAAAAACTGCATCATACTCTGGAGTTATACAGCTATCATGATATAGAGACACCTACATTTGAATATTTTGATATATTTAACCGTGATAAGGGATCTGCACCGTCAAATGAAATGTACAAATTCTTTGATCGTGATAATAATACACTGGTATTACGCCCCGATATCACACCGAGTATTGCAAGATGTGTAGCAAAATATTATAAGGACGAACAGTTACCGATCCGTCTGTGTTATACCGGTAATACTTATTCAAACCCGAGAAAATTACAGGGTAAATTAAAGGAAGTAACACAGATCGGTGCCGAGCTTATAAATGATGATTCATCTGCGGCAGATGCAGAGATCATTGCAACCGTTGTTGATTCTTTTAAGGCACTTGGAATCGATGAGTTCCAGATCGAGATCGGGCAGATCGATTACTTTAAGGGAATCGTCGCAGAAGCCGGAATTACAGAAGCTGAGGAGCTTCAGATCAAAGAATATATCAATATCAAGAACTTCTTTGGTTTGGAGGAATATTTAAAGAAGCTGGATATGAGCCCTGTTTTAAAGAAAGCCTTTCTTGCGTTTGACTCTTTATTCGGTGGAGAATGCATGTTAGAGGAAGCAGAGAAGCTGGTTACGAATCCGGTATCACTTGCAGCCGTTCACAGATTACAGAGAATCCATAAAGCGTTATGCTGTTATGGATATGACAAATATATCGGCTTTGATCTCAGTATGTTAAATGGTTATAACTATTATACCGGCGTGATCTTCCGCGGATACACCTACGGAACCGGAGATGCAGTTGTAAAAGGTGGACGATATAATAACCTGTTAAAGCAGTTCGGCAAAGATGCACCGTCTATTGGTTTTGCATTTACCGTAGAAGAACTGATCATGGCACTGTCCAGACAGAATATCGAGGTTTCGGTTGAATATTCGAATACGATCATTCTCTATGATATCGAGAATCAGGAGCCTGCGATCAGCCTTGGTAAGTCTCTGCGCCAGAATGATAAGAAGATTGAATTGATACGCAAATCTGTCAGAAAGTCAGTGGACGATTATCTGGAATATGCAAAAAGAGAGCATTTCTCCGGACTGTTTTATTTTGAAAACAGTGATACGGTCAAGGTATTTGATCTTGTGTCCGGTGATGAGAATGAGGTGGCAATCGCATCCCTGAAATAAGCGGACAAAAGCAGAAAGAAATTCAAAATTAGAATTTGATCGATGGATAGATTGGAGAGATAAATCAATGAGATATTTAACATTTGCGCTTGCAAAGGGCAGACTTGCAAAGAAAACCCTTGCATTGCTTGAACAGATAGGAATTACCTGCGATGAGATGAAAGACCCGGATACCAGAAAGCTGATTTTTATAAATGAAGAACTGAAGCTGAAGTTCTTCCTTTCAAAGGCAACAGATGTACCAACCTATGTAGAATACGGTGCAGCAGATATTGGTGTAGTTGGTAAGGATACGATATTAGAAGAAGGCAGAAACCTGTACGAGGTAATGGATCTCGGATTCGGCAAATGCCGGATGTGTGTCTGCGGTCCTCATAAAGCAAAAGAATTATTGAAGAAAAATGAGATCATCCGAGTTGCCAGCAAATATCCGAATATTGCAAAAGATTATTTTAATAATCAGAAGAACCAGACGGTTGAGATCATCAAATTAAACGGTTCGGTCGAGCTTGCGCCGATCGTTGGCTTATCGGAGGTGATCGTTGATATCGTCGAGACCGGAAGCACCCTTCGCGAAAACGGACTGGAAGTTTTAGAAGAAGTTTGTCCGTTATCTGCAAGAATGGTTGTAAATCAGGTAAGCTTAAAGATGGAAAATGAGAGAATTAGAAAGCTGCTTGCTGATCTGAATTCGTTAATTAATAAGGAGGCATAAAAATGAGAATTGTAAATCTGACGGAAGAAACCAGAAAGAACATTTTAAAAGATCTGTTAAAAAGAAGCCCAAGCAATTTTGGATCTTATGCAGATACAGTAGAGAAGATCGTAAATGATGTCAGAGATCGTGGAGACGAGGCGTTATTTGGATATACAAAGCAGTTTGATAAAGCAGATATCAATGCCGGAAATGTTCTGGTTACAAAAGAAGAGATTGAATATGCTTATACACAGGTTGATGAGAAGCTGATCGAGGTTATCAGAAAAGCAAAAGAAAACATTCGTACCTATCACGAAAAACAGCGTCAGTACAGCTGGTTTGATTCTGATCCGAAAGGTATCATGCTTGGACAGAAGGTAACAGCATTGGAATCTGTCGGAGTATATGTACCGGGCGGAAAAGCTGTGTATCCATCTTCCGTATTGATGAACATTATGCCTGCAAAGGTAGCAGGTGTTAAAAATATTATAATGACCACTCCTTGTAACAGCGAGGGTGAAGTATATGCGACTACACTGGTTGCAGCAAATGAAGCCGGTGCGACTGCTATCTACAAGGCAGGCGGCGCACAGGCAATCGCGGCTCTTGCATATGGAACGGAATCCATTCCAAAGGTTGATAAGATCGTAGGACCCGGAAATATCTTCGTTGCACTTGCAAAACGTGCGGTATACGGACATGTCAGCATCGATTCGATCGCAGGTCCATCCGAGATCCTTGTAATTGCAGATGAGACTGCAAATCCAAGATATGTTGCTGCCGATCTGTTATCGCAGGCCGAACATGATGAGATGGCATCCGCCATTCTGATCACAACTTCAAAAGAACTTGCCGAAAAGGTATCAGCACAGGTTGATGAATTTATAGAAGTATTATCCAGAAAAGAGATCATACGGAAATCTATTGATACATACGGCTACATCTTATTAGCCGATAATATGGCAGATGCGGTTGAAACAGCAAATGCAATTGCCTCCGAACATCTGGAGATTGTAACTGCAAATCCATTTGATGTCATGACAAGAATCAAGAATGCCGGTGCGATCTTCATCGGTGAATATTCATCCGAACCATTGGGTGATTATTTTGCCGGACCGAACCATGTACTTCCAACAAACGGAACAGCGAAGTTCTTCTCCCCGTTAAGTGTGGATGATTTCATTAAGAAATCCAGTATCATCTATTATTCCAGAGAAGCTCTTGAAGAGGTACATGAGGACATTGAAAGCTTTGCAAAATCAGAGCAGCTTACAGCACATGCTAATTCTATTGCAGTAAGATTTGAATAGTGGTATAATATGAAACCAAGATTGCACAGGCGTCTGTATTATCAGTCCGCCTGTGCTTGTAGTTGCCAAAGTATCGGAAGAAAAATGTATAAAAACAAGGGAGAAAAGATATGGCGGATAGAGCAGTAAAATGCACAAGAAAAACCAGCGAGACAGATATTGTTCTGGAATTAAATCTGGATGGAAAGGGAAATGCAAAGATCGATACCGGTATCGGATTTTTCGATCATATGCTGACAAGCTTTGCCAAACACGGATTCTTTGATCTGAATCTGACTGTAAAAGGTGATCTGTATGTGGATTGTCATCATACGATCGAGGATACGGGAATTGTTCTCGGAAAAGCGATCAAGGGTGCGCTTGGAGATAAGAAATCCATTAAGCGTTTCGGTAATTTCTTTCTTCCTATGGATGAAACGCTTGTTATGTGTGCGATCGACCTTTCCGGAAGACCATACCTTGTTTATGATCTGAACCTGACAACAGAATGGGTTGGATATTTTGATACACAGATGGTAAAGGAATTCTTCTATGCAGTATCCTATGGAGCAGAGATGAACCTGAATCTGAAGCAGTTCTCCGGTTCCAATGACCATCATATCATCGAAGCAGCTTTTAAGGCATTTGCAAAAGCTTTAGATGAAGCAACTTCTATAGACGACAGATTAAATGGTAAAGTGTTATCTACCAAAGGTTCACTTTAAGGAGGTACTATGAGTTATAAGAAAATTATTCCATGTCTGGATCTTGAGAATGCACTCGAAATGGCAAAGTTCTATAACGATGCCGGTGCAGATGAGATTGCATATTTTGACAGTAAAGCAACAAAGGAAGGCAGAGAAGCGAATATTGCAGTTATCAAAGAGATCTGCAAGAATGTCGATATTCCATTGATCGCATGTGGTGGAGTAAGAAGACTGGAAGATATCAAGAAGATGTTATACGCAGGTGCTTCCAAGGTTTGTATGAAATCAGCAGCATTAAATACACCGGAGCTTGTAACGGAAGCCGCTGACCGTTTTGGTTCAGAACGTATCATCGTAACGATCGACCTGAGCGAATGTAAAGAGCCTGTAGCCTATGCAGAGCAGCTTAAGGAACTCGGAGCAGGTGAGCTCCTGTTATTACATAATAATATGGTTCCGGAATATATGGATATCGTAAATGAGATCAAAAATCGTGTAGCACTTCCTGTTATTGTTTCCACCTATTCAACAAATGGGGAAGCAATCTGTGAGATGCTTGAAAAGACAAATGCTGAATCCATTTCTTTATATAATCTGAAACAAATGGATATAATGGAGATAAAGCAGGAATGCAGAAAAGAAGGCATTCCGGTTAATACATTTGAAAGTGCAGTATCCTTTGATGAATTCAAGCTGAATTCTGACGGGCTGATTCCATGTATCACACAGCATTATAAGACCGGGGAAGTTCTTATGATGGCATACATGAATAAGGATTCCTTTGAAAAGACGATTGCAACCGGCAGAATGACATATTACAGCAGAAGCAGACAGGAGCTTTGGACAAAGGGAGAGACATCCGGTCATTTCCAGTTCTTAAAATCATTAAAATTAGACTGTGATAAAGATACCCTGCTTGCAGAGGTTTCCCAGATTGGTGCAGCATGCCACACCGGCAGCCCGACCTGCTTCTTTACTGATCTGGTTAAGAAGGAATACGATAATACCAATCCGTTAAAGGTATTTGAAGAAGAATACGATATTATCGTTGACAGAAGAAATCATCCAAAGGAAGGTTCCTATACAAATTATCTGTTTGACAAAGGAATTGACAAAATACTGAAAAAGGTTGGCGAAGAGGCAACAGAGATTGTAATTGCTGCCAAGAATCCTGATTCAGATGAAATAAAATATGAGATATCAGATTTCCTGTATCACCTTATGGTTCTTATGGTTGAAAGAGGTGTCAGTTGGACTGATATTACCAAAGAACTGGCTGATAGAAGGTAGGAGGAGAAAACAGTGGAAAAATATGGCGTAAATCAGTTAAGAAAAATGTTTCTGGAATTTTTTGAGAGCAAGGGACATCTGAAGATGAACAGTTTCTCACTGATTCCACATAATGATAATAGTTTGTTATTGATCAACTCAGGTATGGCACCATTAAAGCCTTACTTTACAGGACAGGAGATCCCGCCAAGAAGACGTGTGACCACCTGCCAGAAGTGTATCCGTACCGGAGATATCGAAAATGTAGGTAAGACTGCAAGACATGGTACATTCTTTGAGATGTTAGGTAACTTCTCATTCGGCGATTACTTCAAGCATGAAGCAATTTCATGGTCATGGGAGTTCCTGACCAAGGTTGTAGGCTTAGATGAAAATCGTTTATATCCATCTATCTACGAGGATGATGACGAAGCATTTGATATCTGGAATAAAGAGATTGGAATTGCACCGGAGAGAATCTTCCGTTTTGGGAAAGAAGATAACTTCTGGGAGCATGGAGCAGGTCCTTGTGGTCCATGTTCCGAAATCTATTATGACAGAGGCGAAAAGTACGGATGCGGTAAGCCTGGCTGTACAGTAGGTTGTGACTGTGACCGTTACATGGAAGTATGGAACAACGTATTTACCCAGTTTGAAAATGACGGCCATAATAACTATACAGAACTGGTTCAGAAGAATATCGATACCGGTATGGGACTGGAGCGTCTGGCTGTTGTTGTTCAGGATGTAGATTCCATCTTTGACGTTGATACGATCAAAGCGTTGCGTGATAAAGTATGTGAGATGGCTGGCGTGAAATACATGGAAGACGAGAAGACAGATGTCTCGATCCGTGTTATTACCGACCATATCCGTTCCGTTACATTTATGGCATCTGACGGTATCCTTCCATCAAATGAAGGACGAGGCTATGTATTAAGACGTCTTCTCCGTCGTGCAGCAAGACATGGCAGATTACTTGGTATCGAAGGCAGATTCCTTGCAGAGCTTTCAAAGACAGTGATCGAGGTTTCTAAGGATGCATATCCGGAGTTGGAAGAAAAGAAAGCACATATCTTTACCTGTATCAATACAGAAGAAGAAAACTTCAATAAGACGATCGATCAGGGCTTATCAATCCTGAACGGCTTCGTTGAGGAGTTAAATAACAGCGGCAAAAAAGTATTAAATGGCGAAAATGCATTTAAGTTATATGATACCTATGGTTTTCCTCTTGATCTTACAAAAGAGATTCTGGAAGAAAAGGGTATCGAGGTTGATACCGAAGGCTTTAATAAGGCTATGGACAAGCAGAGAGAGACTGCTCGTAAATCAAGAAAAGTATCAAACTACATGGGAGCAGATTCAACTATTTATGAAGACATCGACACAGCTCTTACAAGTAAATTCATTGGTTATGACAAGGTAGAAGCATCTTCCAATATCATTGCCATAACAGCAGAATATAAAGAAGGCGATCAGGTAACATCCGAACTGGTTGATGTTATTTCCGAAGGCACAAACGGTTCGATCATCACAGCAGAGACACCATTTTATGCTACTATGGGTGGTCAGATCGGTGATGCCGGTGTGATCGAGACAGAGAACGGACGTTTCATCGTTAAAGATACGATCAAGGTTGCCGGTGATAAGATCGCACATCTTGGCTATGTTGAATCCGGTGAATTAAAGAATGGAAGCACAGCGAAGCTTTCTGTAACAGCAGACAGACGTGCACTGATCTGTAAGAATCATTCCGCTACACATCTGCTCCAGAAAGCCTTAAAGATGGTTCTTGGTGATCATGTAGAACAGGCTGGTTCTTATGTATCCGAAGACCGTTTAAGATTCGACTTTACACATTTTCAGGCTATGACTCCTGAGGAAATCGCCAAGGTTGAAGCAATCGTAAATGAACAGATTGATAAAGACCTTAAGGTTAAGACAGAGGTTATGAGTATTGAAGATGCCAAGAAGACAGGTGCTATGGCATTGTTTGGTGACAAGTACGGCGAGAAGGTTCGTGTTGTATCTATGGATGACTTCTCCGTTGAATTCTGTGGTGGTACTCATGTTCCGAATACCGGTGTGATCGGTACATTTAAGATCATCTCTGAAATGGGTGTTGCTGCCGGTGTCAGAAGAATTGAAGCACTGACTTCTGTTGGCGCATTTAATTATTATAAAGAGATGGAAGACGAGTTGAAAGCAGCAGCAAAGGCAGCAAAAGCTGAACCTGCAAAGCTGGCTGAAAAGATCGAGACAATGCTCGCTGAGATCAAGGCTCTGACATCTGAAAATTCCAAGCTGAAGGATAAGCTGGCAAAGAATTCTGCCGGAGATGCACTTGCAGATGCAATAGATATAAATGGCGTAAAGGTTCTTGCTACCAGCGTAGAAGATACCGATATGAACGCACTTCGTAATCTGGGTGATGATTTCAAGAACAAGCTTGGTACATCGGTTATCATTCTTGCTTCCGCAAAGGATGGCAAGGTAAATCTGATCGCTATGGCAACAGACGATGCTGTAAAGAAGGGAGCACATGCAGGAAATATTATCAAAGCGTCTGCAGCACTTGTAGGCGGTGGCGGCGGTGGTCGTCCAAACATGGCTCAGGCCGGGGGAAAGAATCCTGCCGGTATTGTAGATGCACTTGCAAAAGCAGTTGAAACAGCCAAAGAACAGTTAAATGCCTAAAAATAGAAAAATAGAAAATAATAAAATTTTTTGTTGACGTTTTAATAATATATGTTATAATTGACTTCGTGCTTAAATAATACCCAAACAGTTGTTATTTTATTAGCATAGTACACAACTGGAGGGAGGTCAGGTGAGAGAATGTCAAATGTAATAGTTAAAGAAAACGAAACATTAGATAGCGCTCTTCGCAGATTCAAGAGAAATTGTGCGAAGGCTGGTATCCAGCAGGAGATTCGTAAGAGAGAACATTACGAAAAGCCAAGCGTTAGACGTAAAAAGAAATCAGAGGCAGCTAGAAAGCGCAAATATAAATAATCTATAGTTTGGATTAGTAAATATGATTTTTTTGAGTACCGAGCAATCGGTACTCTTTTTTTACGCGAGCAACGAGCCGAAGTCTGTGTTTACACGAGACCTCGGCGACTGCCGCGATAACCACAAGAAAATTACAAAGTAATTTTCTTGTGGTTGCGGAAGTATCTATCTGTGCTTGGCTCACTTACGCAAAAAAAGAATATATAAAACGTATGCGAAACAATTAGGTATGATGGTGCGGTGTAAGAACATGAAATGTTCTTACAAACACAAAAAAGTTGACGCTGACATCACTATAATATATGATGAAATTAATATACAAAAACGAAAGGGACAAACGAATATGAAAAACGCAATTAATATTCTTGCAATAATCTTTGCCTGGGGAGCACTGATCTTAAGTATTTTTGCATTTGGCGATATGACCGGAAATATATTTAAGGCAGTTACCTATGGATTGATTGTAGGAAATGCCGTTCTGGTTAATTTTATCTGTGTCCATAATCTTAAAGAGAATAAAGAGTAAGTCATAATCCGATACCCAACCAACATAGTATAGATATAAAGTCAATTGGGTATCAGATCATGCAGCTTCCATTTAATCATAACAGTCTATATGATGTGCCGGATGTCACACCGGACATTAAAAAAAGTTCGTCTAAAATCACAATTCATGATAACCACATTATCTATATTGAAAACTATAAATGTATTATATCCTGTTCAGATACTCAGATCCTTGTTAAAACTAAAAAGAATACCATATCGATAAATGGAATTTGCCTGAAAATTGAATATTACTGCCCGGAAGAACTGAAGATATCAGGCAATATTCTATATATCAATTATGAATGATAATATTGTATACATAGAAGGGAGAAACCGGATGTTTGATATTATATTAAGGTATCTGTATGGCTTTGCAAAAATTCATCTTCGCGGCATTCATATCAACCGTTTTGTTAATCTATGCAAAGCGAGAGATATTAAACTTTGGGATCTGGAGCAGAAAGAGAATGAAATCTTCTTTTTTGTTGCCTCTAAGGATATAGCGCACTTAAAAGAGCCGGCACTCAAAACCGGAAGTGAAGTCGAAATTCTGAAAGAATATGGTATCCGACAGTTTATTCGAAAAAATAAAAAAAGAATTCCGTTTGTGATTGGGTTTATCTTGTTTACAATTCTGGTCTATATACAATCGTTATTTATATGGGAAATTTCCGTTTCCGGTGAATCAGATTATACATCGGATGAGATACTACAGCATATCAATGAATATTATGTGCAGACAGGAACTCCGAAATCAAAAGTAGATTGCGCCGAGCTTGAGAAGAACCTCCGAAAAGATTTTGAAGATATCGCATGGATATCATGTGCGCTTACAGGAACAAAGTTGTCTGTAGAGATTACGGAAACATTGAATGTATGTACGGACACCTCCATGAAAGGACCATGCAACATCGTTGCATCAAAGAACTGTACGATCGCAGAGATCGTAACCGCTTCCGGTACACCGGTGGTTAAATCAGGGGATGACGTAAAAAAAGGGGATGTCCTGATATCCGGAGCTGTCTATCTGTATGATGACAATAACGAAGTGATGGATACAAATTATGTGTCGGCAGAGGGAGAGGTTTATGGCATCTGCGTGTATCATTATGATGAAAGTATACCAAGAACAAATTATGTGAAAGAGTATACCGGAAACGAGAAAAAATATTATTCCTTTGGATTGTTAAAGTATGATTTTACCCCTTATGTACCGAAATGTCCTTATGATACATTCGACCGATTAAGTGATGATAAGAGATTACACATAGGAAAAAATCTTTATCTGCCATTTGAGATAAAAAAGACTACAGTCAAAGAATACACATTGATGATGAAAAAATTGTCCGAAAAAGATGCTACAGATAAAATGCAGGAAAAATTAAATCACTATATTGGCAATTTGCAAGAAAAAGGGGTGCAAATAATAGAAAAAAATGTTAAAATAACATGTAGCGAGGACGCATGCCATGCAGTTGGAGATATCACTGTAAAACAGCTGATCGGTGTCCCGCATGAATTACAGATAATAAGTGAGGAGCAGACACTTGAGTGAATTCAGCAAATCAATTACTGTTATGTCCGAATACGTTCAAAATGTATTTGGACAATTTGATGTACATGCAAAAAAAATTGAAAAAGCATTTCATGTTTCTATGATCCTGCGCGATGATAAGCTGAAGATTTCAGGAGAAGAAAAAGACGTGGAGCAGGCGGTTCATGTACTGATCCAGTTATTTGCAGTTGCAGCCAGAGGTACTGCGATTGATGAACAGAAGGTCGATTATACGATAGCCATGTCTAAGGATCATCCTCAGGAAACACAGGAAAATATCGCTGAGTTGGATCGGGATATCATTTGTCATACGATCAACGGCAAACCGATCAAACCAAAAACACACGGACAGAAAGCATATGTAAATGCAATCGATAAATCCATGATCGTATTCGGTGTAGGTCCTGCCGGAACCGGTAAGACATATCTGGCAATGGCGAAAGCGATCACTGCATTCAAAAACGGTGAAGTGAATCGTATTATATTGACACGTCCGGCGATCGAAGCAGGCGAGAAATTAGGTTTTCTGCCCGGCGATCTGCAAAGCAAGGTCGATCCTTATTTAAGACCGCTTTATGATGCGCTCTATGAGATCATGGGACCGGAATCTTTCGCTAAAAATATGGAAAAAGGATTGATCGAGGTTGCCCCACTTGCGTATATGCGAGGCCGAACTCTGGATAATGCGTACATCGTGCTTGATGAGGCACAGAATACAACTCCTGCACAGATGAAAATGTTCTTAACCCGTATCGGATTTGGATCAAAAGCCATCATTACCGGTGACCTTTCACAGAAAGATCTTCCGTTTGAGACAAGATCCGGACTTGAAGTTGCACTGATGGTTATTAAAAACATCGAAGAAATCAGTGTTTGTCATCTGACAAGTCTTGATGTTGTGAGACATCCGCTTGTACAGAAGATTGTCAATGCCTACGAAGTGTATGAGGAAAAGCAGAACAGACAGAAGAAAAGATCCGATCAGACAAAGCATGAGATAAGTGACAGCAAGCGTTACGGAGATAACCGCAATAATAAGAGAAAAAGGTAAGGATGTACAATGTCTTTAAATATTGAAAATGAATTCGGAGAGATCCGTGTGCCTGATTATGAACATGTAATAGAGACTGTGATCGGACAGGCGCTGGATTTTATCAAATGCCCATATGAATGTGAGATTTATGTATTACTCACAGACAATTCGGGCATACAGACTATCAATAATTGTCAGAGAAATATCGATGCACCTACAGATGTGCTGTCATTTCCTCTGATTGATTATAAAGAACCCGGAGATTTTAGTGTTGTAGACGGGGATACCTGTGATTATTTCAATCCGGAATCAGGAGAACTGATGCTTGGAGATATTATTATTTCCATGGATCGAGTATATGAACAGGCAAAAAGTTACAATCACTCGAACACCAGAGAACTGGCATTTCTGGTTGCACACAGTATGCTTCATTTATTTGGTTATGATCATATAGATGAAGAAGAACGCAAACAGATGGAAGATCTTCAGGAACAAATACTTAATGAGAAAGGATACACAAGGGATTATGAAGAAAACTAAATATGCAATTGCATTAGCAGCATTAGGAGTTTTATCACTTGGTGTTATGGGATGTGGAAAGAAAGAGACATCAACAGAAGGAACCACAGAAACCACAACGACAGAAGCAACAACAGAAGCAACTACAGAGGCAACAACAGAAGCTCAGCATGAGGGCGTGTACAACGACCTGACCGGAGAATGGGTTACAGACCGTACAGAAGAATATGGACGCCCGATCGCGGTTATGTTAAATAACATTTCTGACGCAATGCCGCAGTGTGATATAGGAAAGGCAGATATTGTTTATGAGATGAAGGTAGAAGGTGGAATCACACGTTTGCTTGGAATCTTCAATGATTATTCCAATCTTGAAAAACTGGGTTCAATCAGAAGCTGCCGTCCATATTATGTAACAGTTGCTATGGAATATGATGCTATCTACATGCATTATGGTCAGTCTCCACAGGGAGAAGATAAGCTTGCAAGCTCAGGGATCAATAATCTGAGTGGCTTAAGCTCAGAAGGTGGCGTAACATACTACAGAGCATCTGACCGGGTATCTCCACATAATGTATTCACAGATACCGAGAAGATCAAAGCCGGAATCGAACAGAAGGGCTATGAAACAAAACACAGCGACAGCTTTGAAAGTGTATTTTCATTCAATGATGAGATCACAACACCTGCCGGTGGGGAAACCGCTAACGAGATCAAGACACCAATCAGCAACTATACATCACCTTGGTTTGAATATCATGCTGATGATGGTCTCTATTACAGATTCCAGTATGGCGGAGAACAGACCGATGGAAATACAGGCGAACAGCTTAAGTATGAAAACGTCCTGATCCAGTTTGCTCATTATACAAGCATTGACGATCACGACAGACAGCAGCTTGATCTGGTCGGTGAAGGCACAGGCCTTTACGCATCAAATGGTGTGATCATTCCTGTAACATGGAAAAAATCTTCTGAAAATGCTATAACAAAGTACTACACAGAAGACGGCAATGAATTAAAACTGAATCCGGGAAAAACATGGGTAACTGTTTTTGAAAAAGATAAAGCAGACAGTGTAACCTGGAACTAAAATTTAATCAGACTTTTAAGATGTCTGTCATATCGGTTATGATATGGCAGGCATCTTTTTGTATATTTAGCCGTAAAATGCAGATAATCACTGATAAGAGGTGATTATTATGAAAAAAGTGCTTTTTTTGATCGGTGGAGCGGTGTTACTTTTTTTATTTTCATTTTACTGTTCATATTCGATCTATAAGAATTCTCGTGGATGCAATGATACAACGAAAGGACAGTCTAATATCGAAGAATATATCTGGACGATTGACAGAACAGATTCAGAAGAAACCACGGATGCGGTTGACAGGGTAGAGACGGTTGAAACCATATCAAAAAAAGAAAACTCCGAAACAGAAGAAGCTGCAGAAAAAGACTATCATTTTCTGGTCAGTGATCTGAATGGTTATGTTGCGGTTTTTACAGAAAAGGGAAGCTTATATGAATTTACCGACATTCGGATGGATCAATTGGAAAATAATATGAAAAAACGAATAGAAAATGGAATAAAATTTCAAAAAGCGAAAGAATTATTTACTTTCCTTGAATCATGTTCCAGTTAATGCTAGAATATGGGATGATTTAAAAGGAGAGAACAAATGATATATGATATGATCGTTATCGGTGCGGGAGCATCCGGCATGACAGCGGCTGCCTGTGCAGCAGATCCGAATATGATTTCAGATAAAAAGACTGATCCGGCATCGAAAAAACAACTTAAAATTCTGCTACTTGAAAAAAATAAAAAGATCGGGAAGAAGATTTATGCGACAGGAAACGGAAAGTGTAATATCGCAAATCAGGCATTTGATATAAACTGTTATTTCAGTAACAATGAGTTTTTCCCTTATAAGGTAATCGCTGCGGATGATTATAAAAAAGTAATTTCATTTTTTGAACAGGTGGGTGTATTGGTATCAGATGAAAATGGATATTATTACCCGATGTCCAGACAGGCTTCGACTGTTGTATGGGCATTTAATGATGTTCTGAAAAAGAATGAAATCGAGATCCATACCGGAGAACAGGTTGCAGAGATATCCATAAACAAGGATCATATCTATGAGATAAAAACAGATTATGCCGTGTATCATACAAAAAATGTTGTTCTTTCATGTGGCGGATCGGCAGCCCCGGCTCTTGGAGGAACAGATGCCGGTTTAGATCTGCTGGAACAGTTAGGCGTTCCTGTTTATCAGTTTCATCCGGCATTATGTAAGGTGAAATGCGCAGAAGATATATCTGAATTATCAGGTGTTCGATGCAAAGCAGGCGTTTATGTTGAATGTGGAGAAAATTCGACTTCTGATCACGAGAAAGAATTTGGCGAGGTACAGTTTACTGATACCTGTATCTCCGGCATTGTCGTATTCAACCAGAGCCATATCATCGGTGAAGCCTTAGAAGCCGGCGAACATGTCAGGCTCCACATATCACCGATACCGACGATGAATAAAGAAGATGTATTAAAGTATCTGAGAACATTTGTAAAGAACAATCCTGAGCGGAATATTCAGGCCTGTCTGAACGGACTGGTGCATGAAAAGCTCGGAGCCTATATAATAAAAAAATGCGGCACAGAGAAAAAGAGTGTGCAGCAATTATCAGAAAAAGAACTGGTAGAGCTGGCAGGTATACTCTTTGATCTACGGTTTGAGATCACGGACACAGCAGAGTTTACAGAGGCACAGGTAGCACGCGGAGGAGCAGACACAAGATTTGTAAATCCTGAAACAATGGGATTAAAGATGGTTCCCGGATGTTATGTTACAGGAGAACTATTAGATGTAGATGGTAAATGCGGCGGATACAATCTTATGTGGGCAGTTATCACAGGAATGAAAGCAGGAAAGAGTATATATGATTCGTATAAATAATATCAAATTGAAAATCGGCTATACGGCAGATGATATAGAGGCTGTAATTAAGAAAAATCTGAAGCTTTCGTATGTGCCTGCATATAAAATTGCCAAATTATCGATTGACAGCCGTAAAAAAGATCAGATCCATTATGTGGCAGCTGTAGATGTAATTTGCGACAACGAAGAAAAAATATTGCAAAAAGTTCACAATAACAATATTATGTTAACAAAAGAAACGATATACCTGATACCGGAGCCGGGAACTACGCCGATGCAGTATCGACCGGTTATTATCGGAAGCGGCCCGGCAGGTTTGTTTGCAGGACTTTTTCTCGCAAGAGAGGGCTATCGACCGATTATTCTGGAACGTGGTATGGCGGTTGATGAACGAACAGCCTGTGTAAATGGATACTGGAAAAAGGAACATCCGTTAAATCCAAACTGCAATGTTCAGTTTGGGGAAGGCGGAGCCGGAACATTTTCTGACGGTAAATTGAATACCGTAATTAAGGATAAATCAGGAAGAAGGACTGCGGTTCTTAAGACATTTGTCGAATTTGGTGCAGATCCGTCAATCCTATATGTGAATAAGCCTCATATCGGTACAGATGTGTTATTGACTGTAGTCAAGAATATCAGAAATGAGATTATAAGGCTGGGTGGAGAGGTGCGATTTGAGCAGCTTGTAACAGATATAGAAGTGATAGATTCTGAGACAACGCTCTTACATATAAAGAAGCTTTTGAAACCGGAAGACACATATGAATTAAAAAGCAATGCGGTGATACTTGCAATCGGTCACAGTGCAAGAGATACCTTTGAAATGCTCTATAAGCGTGGAATTCCGATGGAACAGAAGCCGTTTGCAATGGGACTCCGGATCGAACATCCAAGAACCTTTATCAATGAAGCACAATATGGATATCATCCCGATTATGAAGATTTACTGCCGACAGCAGATTATAAGCTGGTGCATCAGGCAGCAAACGGACGGGCGGTCTACTCCTTCTGTATGTGTCCCGGTGGTTACGTTGTAAATGCATCCTCAGAATCCGGAAGGATATGTGTCAATGGTATGAGCTACAGTGATCGGAAAGCGGATAATTCAAACAGTGCGATCGTTGTGAATGTTACGCCGGAAGATTATCCGGGAGATCATCCGCTTGCCGGTATGTATTTTCAGAGAGAGCTTGAAGAAAAGGCGTATCAGGCAGGAAAAGGAGCAGTTCCGGTACAACGTTTCGGTGATTTTAGAATGAACAGAATGTCTGAAATAGCCGGCAAGATCAAGCCTTGCATAAAGGGGGCTTATACGTTTTCCAACCTGAATTGTTGTTTGCCAGAGTATATCAGAGATGCTATAATAGATGGTGTTTTGTCATTTGACCGGGTGATATCCGGTTTTGCAGATGATGATGCAATATTAAGCGGCGTGGAAGCAAGAACATCTTCGCCGATAAAGATACTACGCGATGCAGATCTGACATCTGCACATACTTGTATTTATCCCTGTGGAGAAGGTGCAGGTTACGCGGGAGGTATAACATCCGCAGCCGTTGACGGAATAAAAGTTTTTGAGGCGGTTATGTCGAAATTTATGATACCGGAAGCATCAACCGGAAATCAGAGAATGTGAGGTTTCAGATATAAAATGGAAGATCGTTTATACTTAAAAAATAAAAAAAGAATCGTGATCAAGATCGGCTCATCTTCATTGATCCATGAGGAGACGGGTGGGCTTGATTACATAAAACTTGAAAAACTGGTACGGATCATCAGTGATCTGAAAAATCAGGATAAGGATGTTGTATTGGTATCCTCCGGTGCGATCGGTGTTGGTTCGAAGTCGTTAGGGCTTCAGAAAAAACCAAAGACAACATCACTCAGACAGGCATGTGCAGCAGTTGGACAGGGACAGCTCATGATGGTATACCAGCGCCTGTTCTATGAATATCACCAGATTGCAGCACAGGTTCTTCTGACATTTGATGTAATCACATCTCAGGAAAGAAGACATAACGCTGTAAATACTTTTAATGAATTATTACAAATGGATGTTATTCCTGTAGTTAATGAGAATGATACAGTTGCAATTGAAGAAGTGGATATAAACTTTGGAGATAATGATACCCTATCCGCTATCGTAGCCAACATGATCAATGCTGACCTTTTATTATTATTGACAGATATTGATGGCTTGTACACGGACGATCCGAGAAATAATCCGGATGCAACATTGATCCCTGTCGTAGAACGTATCGACGATAAGATCAAAGCAATGGCAAAGGGCGCCGGCTCCGGATATGGAACCGGTGGTATGACGACAAAAATCTCTGCAGCGAAGATTGCTGCAAATTCAGGAGCAGATATGCTTATTTTATCAGGAGATGATATAGGGAATCTCGGTCGGGCATTAAATGGCGAATCTGTCGGAACCTTATTTAAAGCATATAAAGAGCCGAATTTTGATGTCGTAAGATACATTACACATAAGGAATATCTGCAGTAGCAATGGATATAGTGTGTACCATTGTATCATATATAAGATGGTATCTGATCAAACAGAAGCAGTATACGATTCAGAAATAACAGTAATGAACAGGTGAATAAGAATGGACGAAAAAAAGATTGCAAGAATCAATGAATTATATAAGAAATCCAAGACTCCGGCAGGACTTACGCCGGCTGAAAAGGAAGAACAGAAAAATCTTAGACAGGAATATATTTTTTCCATGAAGCAGAATCTGAGAAGTGTATTAAATAACATTGATATCAAAGAACCGGATGGTAGTATTACCAGACTGGAAGATATCGATCCAACAAAAAAAGTATGATGGAACAGACAAAAGCAGAACTAAGAAAACAATATAAACAAAAGCGGCGTGCCTTAACACCGGAGCAGGTGACCGCTGCTTCAGCACAGATCAGGAAGCGATTTATGAATTCAGATGGATATAAAGACTGCAATCATCTGCTGATCTATGTCAGTCAGGATAATGAAGTGGATACGATCGAGATTATAGAGCAGGCACTTACAGATGACAAAATCGTTGCTGTGCCAAAGGTATACGGAGATCATATGCATTTTCATCGGATTCATGGAATGAGCGATCTAAAGGTAGGTGCATATGGCATCTTAGAGCCTGTCGGCTGTGATATGCTTCATCCGACGGAAGGAATTCTGATCGTTCCGGGAATTGTATTTGATAAAAACGGACATCGGATCGGATATGGTGGAGGATATTATGACCGTTATATGAAGCTTCATCCGGAACTTACTGCGGTTGCATTTGCCTATGATTATCAGGTGTTGCCGGAGATTTCATGCGAATCATTTGACGAAAGGCCGGATCAGCTTCTGACTCCGTCAGAGATATACAGCTTTATGGAGAAGAATATTGGTTAATAAACTTATCAGAATAACGAAAACGAATTTATACAAAAATTCAACAAGAACATTAAACACATACCGGAGAACAATATGATTAATGAAATTGATAAAAAAATAGATACAATCGATATAACAGAACCTTGTCCTGCCGAAGAACCATTTCGGCAATATTATTTTATAAAAAAAGCAAGGGGGTATTACCGGGAGCTTGCGAAAAAAGCAGGAAGAAACCTGACCTGCTCGATCCAGACCTATGGATGTCAGATGAATGTAAGAGACTCCGAGAAGCTGACCGGTATTCTGGAAGAAATCGGATATACAAGCAGTGATTCTGAGGATGCAGACCTTGTTATATATAATACCTGCACAGTCCGTGAGAATGCGAATCGAAAAGTCTACGGACATCTTGGAATCATGAAACATGACAAAGAGACACATCCAGATAAGATGATCGGGCTTTGCGGATGTATGATGCAGGAACCGGATGTTGTAGCTACAATTCAAAAGAAATATCGATTTGTAGATATGGTATTTGGCACGCATAATGTATTCAAACTGGCTGAAATCTACTGCAACCGTATCGAAGCCGGCGGACAGGTAGTGGACATCTGGAAGGATACCAATCTTGTTGTGGAAGATCTTCCGGTTAAGAAGGAATTCCCATTTAAGTCCGGTGTCAATATTATGTTCGGATGCAATAATTTCTGTACATATTGTATCGTGCCATATGTCAGAGGCAGAGAACGCAGCAGACAACCGGAGGACATCATAAGAGAGGTTAAGCGGCTTTCAGAGGAGGGTGTAAAAGAGATCATGCTCCTTGGTCAGAATGTGAATTCTTATGGAAAGACGTTAGAGAAACCGATGACATTTGCCGAATTATTGCAGAAGGTGACAGAAGTTGATGGAATTGAACGTGTTCGTTTTATGACCTCCCATCCAAAGGATCTGTCCGATGAACTGATCGATGTGATCGCGGCAAATGAAAAGATCTGCCGTCACATCCATCTTCCGATGCAGTCCGGCTCATCCAGGATATTAAATCAGATGAATCGTCGCTATACAAAAGAATCTTATCTGGAATTAGTAGACAAGATCCGCAGACAGATTCCTGAAATATCACTTACAACCGATATTATTGTCGGTTTTCCCGGAGAAACAGAAGAAGATTTCTTAGAGACAATGGATGTAGTGAATCGGGTAAGGTTTGATACAGCATTTACATTTATATATTCCAAGCGCACCGGAACACCGGCGGCAACATTTGAGGATCATGCAACAAAGGAAGAGATCCAGAACCGTTTTGACCGTCTGATCAAGCGAGTATCAGAGATCAGCGGTGAGGAGATCTGCCGTTATAAAGGTCAGGTCATGCCTGTACTGATTGAAAGCGTCAGCGAACAGAATCCGGAACTCTTAACCGGTCGTCTGTCAAATAATATTCTGGTACATTTTAAAGGTGATCCGTCTATGATCGGCGAGATCCGGGATGTTTCGCTGGATGAATGTAAAGGCTTTTATTATATGGGAAATCTTGTATAAACCGAATTTATAGAATAGGGGTAAAAAACAGTGGCAGCTTTAACACCAATGATGCAGCAGTATATGGAAGTGAAGAATCAGTACAAGGACTGTATATTATTTTACAGACTTGGTGATTTCTATGAAATGTTTTTTGATGATGCCCTGACCGCATCCAAGGTTCTTGAGATCACTTTGACCGGAAGGGACTGCGGACAGCCGGAACGTGCACCGATGTGTGGCGTTCCATATCATGCCTGTGATGTCTACCTAAATAAGCTGATCGAGAATGGTTTTAAGGTAGCAATCTGTGAACAGGTTGAAGATCCAAAGCTTGCAAAAGGCATAGTAAAACGTGAGGTTATCCGGGTGGTAACACCGGGTACAAATATGTCAAATGCAATTCTTGATGAAACAAGAAATAATTATCTGATGAGTATTTTTGAAAACGATGGTGCATTCGGAATCTCACTGGTAGATATCACGACCGGTGAGTTTAAGACAGCGAGAGTTCCATCCTTATCAAAGCTTACAGATGAGATCAACAAATATTCTCCTGCCGAGATCATCGGCAATCATTCTTTCATGAATTGTGATCTGGATTTCGTTTATCTGAGGGAGAAAATGAAAATTTCCATTTCTGAAGCGCCGGAGCATTATTTCAATCAAATGCTATGTGAAGATGCAATTATGAGGCAGTTCGGCGTTAATAATATGGACGGGCTTGGACTGAAGGATTTCCCTGACTGTATCTTATCCTCCGGAGTCCTGCTTCAGTATCTGCATGAGACACAGAAGAATTTCCTTGCACATATCAATCATATCGTGCTGTATTCCATCGACGATTTCATGATTCTTGATTCCGCAACCAGAAGAAATCTGGAGCTTTGTGAGACACTTCGTGACAAGCAGAAACGAGGTTCTTTGTTATGGGTATTGGATAAAACCAAGACAGCAATGGGTGCGAGAATGCTTCGAAGCATGATCGAGCAGCCTTTGATATATAAAAAGGATATCGAAGCAAGACTTGATGCAGTAGAACAGTTAAATAATGATATGATCAATCGTGATGAGATGCGGGAATATCTGAACCCGATCTATGATCTGGAGCGACTGATGACAAGGATTTCCCTACGATCCGCAAATCCACGCGATATGATTGCATTTAAGACATCCCTTTCATATCTGCCGTATATCAAACAGCTTTTACAGATCTATCCGGATGGGCTTCTTGCAGATATTTATGAGAAAATGGATGAATTACAGGATATTTATGACCTGTTAGAGCGTTCGATCAACGACGATCCTCCGATACTGATTCGTGAAGGCGGTATTTTCAAGGATGGTTATCTGGAAGAAATTGATACTTTAAAATCGGCAAAGACAGATGGCAAGACATGGCTTGCAGAATTGGAGGAACGGGAAAAGCAGAAGACAGGAATAAAGAATCTTCGCATCAAGTTCAATAAAGTATTTGGCTATTATTTTGAGGTGACTAATTCCTATAAGGATCTGGTACCTGAATATTTTATAAGAAAACAGACACTTGCAAATTCAGAACGATATACAACAGAAGAACTGGACAATCTTGCAGGTTCGATTCTTGGTTCTGAAGATAAATTATATGCACTGGAATATGAAACCTATATTGCGCTCAGAGATAAGATTGCGGGTGAGATCCTGCGTGTGCAGAATACAGCAAGACAGATTGCTTTATTAGACTGTCTCTGTTCGCTGTCATATGTGGCATCTGCCAATCAGTTTGTTCGTCCGGAGATAAACGAAGATGGTGTAATTGATATCAAAGAAGGTCGCCATCCTGTCGTTGAGAAGATGATGAACAACGGTATGTTCATATCAAATGACACCTATCTGAATAATTTTGAGAGCAGGATATCGATCATAACCGGACCGAATATGGCTGGTAAATCCACCTATATGCGTCAGACGGCACTGATCGTTTTAATGGCGCAGATCGGAAGCTTTGTTCCTGCTGCTTCAGCAAATATCGGTATCTGTGATCGTATCTTCACCAGAGTAGGGGCATCCGATGATCTTGCAAGCGGGCAAAGCACTTTCATGGTAGAGATGAGTGAGGTTGCAAATATTCTTCGAAATGCAACGAAGAACAGTCTGCTGATCTTAGATGAGATCGGACGAGGAACCAGTACATATGACGGACTTAGTATTGCATGGGCAGTTGTGGAATATATCAGTAACAGTGAACTGCTTGGAGCAAAAACGTTATTTGCCACCCACTATCATGAGCTGACAGAATTAGAGGGTAAGTTATCCTCTGTAAATAACTACTGTATTGCAGTAAAAGAAGACGGTGATGATATCGTATTCTTACGAAAGATCGTAAAAGGCGGAGCGGATCGAAGCTATGGTATTCAGGTAGCAAAGCTTGCCGGAGTACCGGATATCGTGATCGATCGTGCAAATGAGATCTGCAACCAGCTTATCGATACGGATATAACGACGAAATTAAAAGATATCAAGATAACAAATGATTTTCATAAAAGTGCTTCCGATACCCAGATGTCATTTCTGGCAAATCCGGAAGAAAGTGCTATTTTAGAGGAGATCAAGAATGCGGATCTATCCAACATGACACCGATGAAAGCATTGTTATACCTGAATGAATTACAGGAGCGAATCCGTTAAGGAGAACCTATGATTAAATTACTGGATCAATATACAATTGATAAGATCGCAGCCGGTGAAGTGATCGAGCGTCCCGGCTCGGTTATAAAAGAATTAGTGGAGAATTCCATCGATGCGGGTGCAACCGCGATCACCATCGAGATCAAGGAAGGCGGAATGAGTTTTATCCGTATCACAGACAATGGATGCGGTATCTCAAAAGAAGAAGTCCCGGTTGCCTTCCTTCGCCATGCAACCAGCAAGCTTCAGACGGCGGATGATCTGTTAAAGATCGCATCCTTAGGCTTCCGTGGCGAGGCGTTATCTAGTATAGCCGCAGTTGCCCAGGTAGAGCTGATCACCAAGCAGGAAGATGCGCTTACCGGAACCAGATATCAGATCCATGGCGGAAAAGAGATCTCAAATGAGGAAATCGGCGCACCGCTTGGTACAACGATCGTTGTAAGAAATCTGTTCTATAATACACCTGCCAGAAAGAAATTCATGAAGACGCCTGCAACAGAGGGCTCGTATATTTACGATCTTGTCTGCCGTATGGCAATGTCACATCCGGATGTTTCATTTAAGTTCATTATGAATGGGACAGATAAGCTATTTACATCCGGCAACGGCAGACTAAAAGAGATCATCTATCATATATATGGTAGAGATATTACGAATAACCTCCTGGAGATCAATGCAGCAAATGATCAGGTAAAGATCACAGGATATCTTGCAAAACCGAGTATATCCAGAGGTAACCGTTCATTCGAGGATTATTATGTGAATCAAAGGTATATAAAGAGCAATATATTAACAAAGGCAATCGAAGATGCATATCGTACCTTTGTTATGGTTCATAAATTTCCATTTACAGTTATCAATTTTGAGATTGATCCATCTCTGATCGATGTGAATATCCATCCTGCAAAACGGGAATTGAAGTTCATAAATGAACCGGATATGTATGATTTTACTTATATCAGCGTTAGAAAGGCCCTGTTATTTAAAGAGCTGATCCCGACTGTTACACCGGGAAAGGATATGCGGCCGGAGACACTGGCAGAACGCAAAGTGGAGAAACGCCCGGAGCCATTCGAAGCTAACAGGAGAGCCGCAGAGCTTCCTCCGCAGCCGGCAAGGCCAGCGCAGCAGAAAAAGCCAAGCATGCCAATGCAACCGGCAAATTCAGGTATATCTGCTCAACCAACGCCGACACCATCTGTTACGATGGAAAACAGAAGTAGCTCGCCGGTTGAAATCCAATATTTGAAAGAAGATAACCAGTCTGGTAAAAATATCACAAATAATATGGTCGCTGAAAATATTGTTCCGTATTTGACACAACCGACAAAGACAGCATTAAATCCTGCTGAAGCGGGTGTACAGACTAACGAAACATCAGAACAGAAGAAACAGGAACCGATCACCCCGGAAGCTAAGGTCAAATACGAGCAGATGGATATGTTTGAAGATAAGTTTCTGACACCGGAAGCTAAGAAAAAGCACAGGATCATCGGACAGTTATTTAAGACATACTGGCTGATCGAGTATGAAGACAAGTTCTTTATCATGGATCAGCATGCCGCACATGAAAAGGTAAAATTTGAGGAATTAATGGCAAACTATAAGAATAAGACAGCCATTCCACAGTATCTGATGCCGCCTGCGATCGTATCCTTGAGCGGAACAGAATCAGAGTTCTTACGGGAAAATCTGGAATTTTTCCAGAATCTGGGATTTCAGATCGAGGGCTTCGGAGGAAAGGAATATAAACTGTCAGCCGTTCCGGCAAATCTGTTCGGATTAGACGGCAGGGAACTGTTTCTGGAATTTATCGGAGAGTTATCCGAAAACGGACAGAAACAGACGATCGACACCTTTATCAGCAAACTTTCCACAATGGCGTGTAAAGCTGCGATAAAAGGGAATACTTCCATTAGCTTTAAGGAGGCAGACACCCTGATCGACCAGTTGATGAAGCTTGAAAATCCATATACCTGTCCGCATGGCAGACCAACCCTGATATCCATGACAGAGACAGAACTGGAAAAGAAATTCAAACGAATTGTTTAGTAATTAAACTTATATAGAAACGGAGCAGCAAATGAAGCCTCTTGTTATATTAACCGGACCGACAGCCGTAGGTAAAACAAATCTGTCGATCGGTCTTGCAAAAAGAATAAATGGTGAGATCATTTCTGCAGATTCCATGCAGGTCTATCGAAAGATGGATATCGGAACTGCCAAGATCATGCCGGAGGAAATGGATGGAGTTCCCCATCATCTGATCGATGTATTAGATCCGAAGGAGCCGTTTAATGTTGTATTATTTAAAGAACTTGCAACAAAGGCGATGGATGATATCTATGCCAGAGGACGGATACCTGTCATTGTCGGCGGAACCGGCTTTTATATTCAGGCAGTTTTATACGATATTCATTTCGATGAAAATGACGATGATAAAAGCTACCGTACTTATCTGGAACAGCTTGCGGAAAAACATGGAAATCTCTGCCTTCATCAGATGCTTGAAAAAGTGGATCCGGCGTCAGCCGCAGCCATTCATTATAACAACCGCAAACGTGTGATCCGGGCATTGGAATTCTATAAAGAGACAGGAATCCCGATCTCCGAACATAACGAGAAAGAATCCAAACGGATTTCTCCATATAATTTTGAATATTTTGTGTTAAATGATGCAAGATCAAAATTATATGATAGAATAGACAGGCGGATTGACATCATGGTAGAACAGGGATTGATTGAAGAGGTAAAGGCATTAAAGGATCAGGGATATACAAAAGATCTGATATCCATGCAGGGTCTTGGATATAAAGAGATCCTCGATTATCTGGATGGTGTAACAGCTCTGGATGAAGCCCTCTATATCTTAAAACGTGATACCAGACATTTCGCCAAGCGTCAGATCACATGGTTTAAGAGGGAAAAAGAAGTCACCTGGGTGGACAAGAGTGAATTCACATCAGAAGATACCATTACGGATTTCATGCTTGAACAGTTGCGGTCAAAGGGAATTATTTCATAAAATAAAATGGAGCAGATAAAATGAACACATTATTAAAAGATTATTATACATCCTTACACATTGATGAACGGGTATTTGATTACTGTCAGAAGATTGAAGACAGCTTAAAGAACCGTTTTGCAGCGATCGATGCCATCTGTGAGATCAACCAGATGAAGGTCATCAAAGCCATGCAGGATAATCGTCTGGCAGAAGCGCATTTTGCAGGTTCCTCCGGATATGGTTATACCGATGACGGACGAGATGCACTCGAACGGATCTATGCAGATGTATTCCATACGGAAGATGCGCTGGTCCGTTCTCAGATCACCTGTGGAACACATGCGATCTGTACGGCGTTATTTGGTAACTTAAGACCGGGAGATGAACTGCTTGCAATCTCAGGAAAACCATATGATACGATGGATGAGATCATCGGACTTCGCCCTTCACCGGGTTCTTTGGCAGAATATGGTGTTACATACGCCCAGGTAGATCTGACACCGGAAGGAGAGTTTGATTTTGACGGAATCCGAAATGCGATCAATGAACACACAAAGCTTGTAGAGATCCAGCGTTCCAAGGGTTATGCCGTACGTCCGACTTTATCCTGTGAGAAGATCGGAGAAGCAATCGCATTTGTAAAGAGTATCCGTCCGGACATCATCTGTATGGTAGATAACTGTTATGGCGAATTTGTGCAAGATAAAGAACCAACAGACTATGGCGCAGATCTGATCGCAGGTTCCCTGATCAAGAATCCGGGTGGCGGACTGGCTCCGATTGGTGGTTATATCTGTGGTAAGAAGGAATATGTGGAAAATGCCGCATACCGTCTTACAACTCCGGGACTTGGCAAAGAGGTTGGTGCATCTTTAAATAATACAAAGGCTTTTGCACAGGGCTTATTCATGGCTCCATCGGTTACGGCAAGTGCTTTAAAGGGTGCGATCTTTGCTGCAAATGTATATGAAAATCTTGGTTTTAAGACAGTTCCGAATAAGACAGAGGATCGTTTTGATATCATACAGGCAGTTGAACTTCAGACACCGGAACGTGTAGTTGCTTTCTGTGAAGGGATTCAGGCGGCTGCACCGGTTGACAGCTATGTAAAGCCTGTACCATGGGATATGCCGGGATATGATTCTCCTGTCATCATGGCGGCCGGTGCATTTGTATCCGGTTCTTCAATTGAACTTAGTGCGGATGCCCCTATGAGAGAACCGTATGCTGTATATTTTCAGGGAGGGCTTACCTATCAGCATGCAAAATTTGGAATTGTAATGACATTGCAAAAAATGGTAGAAAATAACCTTATAGTGTGGTAGATTATTTTAGAACAAAAGCCGAAAAGAAAAAACGGTAAATACTCCTTACCGATTCGTGGAGAGACGGAGACGAAGGAGGAAAAATGAGATCAGAATTTACAATGAAAGATATGGCGGAATGTGAACGCCCATATGAGAAATGTCTGTCGGAAGGTGCAGCCGTCTTATCAGATGCGGAACTTCTGGCAGTCATACTTCGATGTGGAAGCAGACATGGGAATGCTTTGTTGACTGCACAGAAAATATTAGCTGCACACCCGGTTCATAAAGGGATCATCGGATTGAATTATCTGTCGGTTGATGATCTTATGAATGTTGATGGTATCGGAAAAGTAAAAGCAATTCAGATGCAGTGTATCGCTGAGTTGTCCAGAAGAATGGCAAGATCAGAACACCGGTCAGGAGTTACCTTTGGTAATCCGAAAAGTATTGCAGACTATTATATGGAGCGCACCAAATATTTGTGCAAAGAACAGGTATATGTATTAATGTTTGATTCGAGCCATCATTTGTTAAAAGAGTGTCGACTGTCAGAGGGAACGGTCGATCATGCAGTTGTATCGCCGAGGGATATTTTTATTGATGCATTAAAATATCAGGCTGTATATATCGTACTATTGCATAATCATCCCTCAGGGAATCCGGAACCCAGCAACCCGGATATTCTTCTGACCAAGCGTGTGGAGGAAGCGGGAAAAACACTGGGGATACGTTTATCGGATCATATTATATTAGGGAATAATTGTTTTGTCAGCCTGGCAGAAAGAGGAATCATAGAATGAGACGACGTAATCGTAAAAGAATAGAAATTACACCAAAATATTTTTTGCTGGCCCTTACAATCTTGTGTGTGGTGCTGATGGTTACTTCTTTATTTTTTGACGGAATGATATCATCCGTCAGAAATGTAACTAATACTTTTATTGTACCGATGCAAAAGGGAGTTAATACAGTAGGTACATGGGTTGAATCCAAGGTAGAAGCCTTCCACAATTACGAGAGTGTAGTAACTGAAAATGAACAGCTTAAGGAGAAGATATCTTCCTACGAAACAAAGCTTGCGCAGTATCAGCAGGATTCCTATGAGCTTGACCGACTTCAGAAATTATATGAATTAGATGCTCTTTATACAGATTATGAAAAGACCGGAGCCCGCGTAATCTCAAAGGATACCGGCAACTGGTTTGATGTCTTTTATATCGATAAAGGTACAAAGGATGGCTTATCTGTTGGATGTAATGTCCTGTATGGTAACGGACTCTGTGGTATCATAACAGAAATCGGTGAATCCTATGCAAAAGTTCGTACGATTATTGATGATACATCAAATGTTAATGCCATGATCCTTCCAAGCAGATCCATCTGTAATGTGTCAGGAAGTCTGACGAATTACGCAGACGGATATATGATTGCTGAAAATATTGATAAAGATGCCGAAATATCGGAAGGAGATCAGGTTGTAACATCCTATGTCTCAAACAAATATCTTTCAGGTATTAATATTGGTTATGTGTCAAAGGTTGAGAGTGATTCCAACAATCTGACGAAGACTGCCTATATTATACCTGCTGCCGACTTCTCAAACATCGAAGAAGTACTCGTAATTTTACAGACTAAGAAAAATATCACGGATTAACAGAAAGAAGTGTAACATTGAAAAGAGTAATAATACTTGGAATATTAATAACAATATGTTTTGTTTTGCAGACTGCCCTTTTCCCGTTTCTTGAAATAGCAGGTATTGCACCGGATCTTATGCTGATCCTTACTGTTTCCTTCGGACTGATGCGGGGAAGAAAAGAAGGTATGCTGGTTGGGTTTTTCTGTGGTTTTTTATATGATGTATATTTTGGATATGCCATCGGACCATTTATGATCTTATATATGATTCTTGGCTATTGTAATGGTTTTTTCCACAGACTTTATCTGGTAGAAGATGTTCTTCTTCCAATAATTATAATCTTAGTTGATGATCTTATTTTTAATTTTGCAACCTATGTAATTTTCTTCCTTATGCGGAACAGACTGGAGTTCGCAACTTATTTAAAAGATATCATATTACCCGAAATGATCTACACAGCACTTATCACGTTGATCGTATTCAAGTTTTTTGCATTTGTAAATAAGACATTGAAAAAAATGGAAAAAGCAAGTGAATGATCCGGCAATTGTCTGATTATATGATCGTGAAAGGAACGTAAGAATGTTTAAAGAATTTTTCAGTTTGATAAAAGAATCAATAATTGAACATGTCAAGCATCGTCTGTTTGTTGTAACGGTCTTGTTTCTGGTTCTATTTGGAATACTTATATATCGTTTGTTCGATCTGCAGATCGTAAATGGCGAAAAATATCAGGAGAGTTTTACTTATAAATCCGTAAAGACAGTAGCGGTAAAAGCGACCAGGGGAAATATATACGATTGTAACGGAAAGCTTCTGGCTTATAACGAAGCATCCTATACTTTATCTTATATAAGTGGAACGGACCTGACGGAAGCGGCTGCCGCAAAGGAAACGACTTCGAATGAATTGCGTAATGACATAGTATATAAAACTATTCTGATCCTTGAACAAAACGGAGATAAGATGTCAGTGAGTCTTCCTCTGAAGTTAACCTCGAAGGGCTTTGAATTTACTGTATCCGGAAATACGTTAAATACTTTTTTAATGAATGTATATGGTGCAAGCTCTGTCGACAGTCTGACAGAAGAGCAGGCGTCTTCAACTGCCGATGATATATTTAAATATATGCGTGGAAAAGATTTATTCAATATCTCCGAAACATATTCCGATGAGGCGGCATTAAAGATCCTCGCGGTACGATATGAGATATGGCTGAATCGTTACCAGCAGTATATGTCTGTTCAGCTTGCTGATGGTATCAGTGAAGAAAGCTATGCAGCAATCAAAGAAAATTCGGATGAACTTCTCGGCATGGAGGTAAGTGTTGAATCACATCGTGTATATAATGATTCTGTATATTTTGCTCAGATCATAGGTTACATCGGAAATATCTCCAATGAGGAACTGGAAAAATATAATGAAACTCTGGATGATTCAGAAAAATACAGTGCAAATGATATGGTCGGTAAAATGGGACTTGAAAGTGAGTTTGAATCTTATCTGCGCGGCAAAGATGGATATCAGAAGATGTATGTCGATAATATGGGTAAGGTAATAGAAGTGATCGATTCCAAAGATCCTGTCGCAGGTAATGATATCTATTTGACAATTGATTCCGATCTGCAAAAATATTGTTATAATGCGCTTGAAACAGAAATTGCATCCATTCTTCTTGCCCATATAAAGAATGTAACGACATCCACGGATAAGGATGATATTCCGATCACCGATGTATATTTTGCTTTATTTGATAATAATGTTATAAGCATTGATGACCTTGCGGCAAAAGATGCATCTGAACTGGAACAGTCCGTTAATTCTTACTTCCAGTCCGCAAAACAAAATACACTTTCAAGACTGGATGATATATTAAACGTCAGCCATACTCCATTACATGATCTGACATTACAGTATCAGGATTATATGGAATTTATCTGTGAACAGTTAAGTGAGATGGGAATTTACAACCCGAGCAAGATTGACAAATCTGATGCTGCTTATGTTTCGTATATAAACAACAGTATTTCGCTGTGCGAATATCTGAAATATGCGATCAGCCAGGGCGCCATCGACATCTCCGGCATATCAACAAAGAGCGATTATTATGATACAGATGAGATTTACAACGTACTGACAGAATATATCTTAAAAGAATTTGAAAATAATACCAGTTTCGACAAACTTGTTTTTAAATATATGATAATATCAGGAGAACTTACAGGAAGTCAGGTAATTAACCTGTTATATGACCAGGGTATCCTTAATATGGCAACAGACGTAGATTATTCCGATTATAAAGCCGGTGTTATGGGAAGCTATGACTTCATATGTAAAAAAATTAAAAATCTTGAGATTACTCCGGCAATGCTGGCACTTGATCCTTGCTCCGGTTCAATTGTCGTTACGAATCCGAATAATGGGACAGTTAAAGCAATGACAAGTTATCCAAGCTATGATAATAATCGTCTTACCAATATGATTGATGCAGATTATTATTCGAAGATTACGACAGACAAAACAACACCAATGTACAGTAGGGCAACTATGCAGCAGACAGCGCCCGGTTCTACATTCAAAATGATCACCGCATTTGCCGGTATGAATGAGGGCGTTATCGGGGTCAACGATGTGATCCAGACCAAAGGATACTTTGATAAAACAGAGACACCTGCTAAATGTTGGATTTATCCGTCTGCACATGGAACAATCGGTATATCTAAGGCAATTGAGGAATCCTGTAACTATTTCTTCTATGAACTTGGATATCGGATGGCAACAAAAGATACAGGAACCTACAGCGATATCACCGGTGTGGAACGGCTTCAGAAATATGCAGGTATGTTTGGATTTGACAGCACATCAGGCATTGAACTGCCTGAAAGTAAACCTCAGATATCAGATGCGGATTCGATCCGTACTGCGATTGGACAGGGTACGAATAACTTCACTGCAACTCAGCTTGCCCGGTATGTTACAACCCTTGCAAACAGCGGCACATGTTATGACTTAAGCCTTGTTTCAGAAATAAAGGATATTGATGGCAATGTTGTATATAAAAATGAGCATAAGGTTCATAACCAACTTGATTTTCCTGCAGAACAATGGAATGTTGTAAGACAGGGTATGCGACAGGTTGTTTCCGTTCATACAAGCAGCAGTGCACTGATCAATCAGATCAATGTCGCAGTAGCAGGCAAAACAGGTACTGCCCAGCAGAGCGAAGCCAGACCGAACCATGCGTTATTTGTATCATTTGCACCATATGAAAATCCTGAGGTAACGGTTACAAGTGTAATACCATTTGGATATTCTTCCGGTAATGCAGTCGAGCTTTCAGGTCTCGTATATGCATATTTGTATGATCCTGATGTTCTTGAGAATACAACTATTACCGGTAACAATGCACTTTCCGATTAAATTCCTGATTGAATATAACAATTTGGATATCAGATACACCAGATAAAAGAGCCTTGGTTTGCAGGCATTTTATTATGATGAGGGATTGAATATGAATACCGACGTTGTTATGAAGGCAAACAGCCATGGAATACGTATCATTCTGAATGAAGATAATTCAATGGAACAGATTCTTTCTGATATCAGAGAGAAATTATACAGTCAGGAAGTATTTTTGAAAAAAAGCGGAAGAGTACCGGTTACATTTGAAGGGAGACTGTTATCCTCCGGAGAAGAGGAACAGATCCTATATGAATTGAATCATCTTCCAAATACCGAAGTGGAATTCTGTCTGGAAGCTTCCAAACAGGATCTGTGTAGTCAAATCGATATTCCACCTCACAGAGCAAAGAGTCCACCTGAAAAAAAACAGGTCAAAAAAAATGTTCAAAAGAAATTGTCTGACAAACAGTTTTCAACAATAGAAAAAAAAGCATTACCACCGGATATATTTAAGAATGATACGATTCAGTTTTTTTGCGGGAATTTACGAAAGGGTCAGACGTTGGAGGTAAAAAAGAGTATAATCATACTCGGAAATATAGAGAAAAAAGCAACGATTATTTCGAATGGAAATGTCATTGTTCTCGGAAAACTTTCAGGAAACGTGATTGCCGGACAGGATCACTTAAAAAACAGATTTGTTCTGGCTCTTCAGATGGAGCCGGTTCATATAAAGATCGGTTCAGCTGTTTATAATAAAACAAAACAGAACCGAAAACAATTTCATACAGATGATGCGATGATGGCAAGCTGCGAAAATGGACAACTTCTTTTTCAGGCGCTGTCACAGACTTCACTTTAAGATAAAATTTCAAAGCATATTTTAAAACAGGAAAAGATATTGACGGAGGTGTTTTATGAGTGAAGTAATTGTTGTAACATCAGGAAAGGGAGGAGTTGGCAAGACAACTACATCAGCCAACATCGGAACCGGACTGGCAGGGTTGAAAAAGAGAGTCGTTATGATAGATACCGATATTGGTCTCAGAAATCTGGATATTGTCCTTGGACTGGAAAACCGGATTGTATATAACCTTGTTGATGTTGTAGAAGGAAACTGTCGGTATAAACAGGCTTTGATCAAGGATCGGAACAACCCGGATCTTTTTCTGATGCCATGCGCACAGACAAGAGACAAGACTGCAGTTTCACCGGAACAGATTATAAAGCTTGTCGACGAAATGCGGGCTGATTTTGATTATATTATTATCGACTGTCCGGCCGGAATCGAACAGGGATTTAAAAATGCTATTGCCGCAGCAGATCGTGCCATCGTAGTTACTACACCGGAGGTATCTGCAATTCGTGACGCGGATCGTGTTATAGGATTATTAGAAGCAAATGAAATAGACAAGATCGACCTTATCATAAATCGTATCCGTTATGATATGGTGAAAAAAGGTGATATGATGTCTGTAGATGATGTTGTCGATATCCTTGCAGTAAACTTGCTTGGGGTTATCCCGGATGATGAGCAGATTGTTATTTCAACGAATAAAGGAGAACCACTCGCGGGAAGTAATACCATATCAGGAAATGCTTATATCGATATTTGCAGACGGATACTTGGTGACAGCATTCCTCTTACAGATTTTAATGTTTTTAAACGAAAACCTTTTAAGCGTTTATTCAGAAAAAAACATGCATAAAGGGGTGAAGTTTAATATTATGAAAGAAAACAGAGCAGTATCGAATGTGATAAGCTATAATTCCGGGCATTATGCCAGAGAACGATTAAAAAATATATTAATGGCTGATCGAATAGGTTGTACTCCGGATGTCGTAACAAGAATTCGGGATGATATGCGAAAATGCGTTGCGGCCTATGTTAATATCGATTCAGCAAATATGACAGTACAGCTTTCGGATTCATTTATCATTGCACGAATCCCGGTTGTAGGAATACATATGAAAAAGGACAAAGAAAAAGATGAAACACATGAAACAGATGGACATGTCAACGGAAAAAAAATACAGTCTGATCAACTATAATTTTAAGCTTGTATTATTTGTGATCGCAGCTATGATTATGGGAACAATCACAATCTGCAGCGTTCGACCGGATTTTCAGACGAAACAGTTGATCGGTGTAGGCGCATGTGTAATTGGAATGATCATTGTATCATTGATCGATTACAATTTTATATGCAAATATTATATGATCCTTTATGCAGGAAATATACTTTTGCTTCTGCTAGTTCTGTTGGTCGGTTCCGGAGGAGGAGATCAGGGCGTTCGCCGTTGGTTCTATATATCAGACTCTTTCACAATACAGCCATCAGAATTTGCTAAAATTATTTTGATCATTTGTACAGCAGTTTTTCTGGAAAAAAACTACGAAGATTTGAACACGCCAAAGGTACTTGCAAAGCTTGCGGTATTTTTGGCTGTTCCTGTTGGTCTGATCGTGGCAGAACCCGATTTGTCTACCTCGATCTGTATTATGGTCACACTATTTATTGTTATATTTGTAGCAGGACTCAGTTTGAAACTCATAGGTATTATGATCCTGATTCTTGTTCCATGTTTTGGTGGATTTATCTGGTATATCCAACAGGAAAATCTGCCCCAGTTTTTGAAAACTTATCAGATTAATCGTATTCTGGGACATATATACGGAAGTGAATATGGTGCATCCTCCGATCAACAGGATAATTCAGTTATGGCGATTGGTTCCGGTCAGTTATCCGGTAAGGGTATTAATAACTCAACCGTAGCAACCGTTAAGGATACGAACCTGATATCTGAGCAGCAGACAGACTTTATCTTCTCGGCAGTAGGTGAAGAATTAGGTTTTATTGGAAGTGTGATTATTATTGCAATTTTATGCCTGATAGTGTTACAATGTATTCGGGTTGCTAGGCACGCAAAGGACAAAAAGGGTATGTATATAGCAGCGGGAATCGGTTCACTGGTTGCTTTTCAGACATTCATTAATATTGGAGTTGCAACTGCGTTATTACCGAATACAGGCCTTCCGCTTCCGTTTATCAGTTACGGACTTAGTTCTCTTGTAAGTATGAGTGCCGGTATTGGATTGGTATTAAATATAAATCTGCAAAAGAAGAAATACTAGGAGGAGAGTTATGAATATAGGGTTAATAGCACACGATGCGAAGAAAAAACTGATGCAGAACTTCTGTATTGCTTACAGAGGAATTTTAAGTAAAAATGATTTATATGCGACAGGAACAACGGGACGATTGATTGAGGAGGTTACCAATCTGAACGTTCATAAATATATTGCGGGACATTTGGGTGGTGAACAGCAGTTAGGTTCACAGATTGAGAACAATGATATTGATATGGTTATTTTTCTCCGGGATCCTTTGCATCCAAAGGCACATGAACCGGATATCAACAATATCTTTTTATTATGTGATATGCATAATATTCCGCTTGCAACAAATCTTGCAACTGCAGAGCTCCTGATCAAAGCTTTAGACCGAGGAGATCTCGACTGGCGGGAATTTTATAAATAATTTGGAGATATAAAGATGAAAAAATTGACAAAATGGATGGCAGTCATGCTGATTCCCATTCTTGTTTTATCCGGATGCACAAAAAGAAGTTATGATACAAGCAATCAACTTGCACTTGGAATATCTGAGAATCTGCCTTTATACAGCTCTGACAGCTTTGGTGACCAGTATACAGTCATACCCGATGGAGAGGCTCTTGCTGATGAGAACTACAGCGCGGTTAAGTCGGCAGTTTTGATAAATGACTCAGCAAAAGAGGCTTTAGTTGTACATAACGCACATGATCGTATTTACCCTGCAAGCATGACTAAATTAATGACAGGTCTTCTTGTTATGGAAAGTATCGAAGACGGAACTTTATCTTTAGATGACACGATTACATTATCACATACTGTTACATTTCAGGAAGATAATGTAGGTGTGAGCGATCTTACAAAAGGATGCTCTGTAACAGTAAAGAATCTGTTATATGGCCTTTTGATTCGTTCATACAACGACTGCGGTGTTCTGCTTGCAGAAAAGATTGCAGGAAGTGAGGATGCATTTGTTGAGAAAATGAATGAAAAAGCATTTGAATTAGGTGCTACAAATACTCATTTTGTGAACTGCCATGGATTACATTCAGACGATCATTATACGACTGCATATGATCTCTATCTGATCTTTTCAGAATTCATAAAACATGACATAGCATATCTGATTGATTCACTCGATTCATATGATTTTACATATACAGATGAAACAGGTGCAGAGAAAAGTGTCACATTACAGGCAACAAATGGTTATATATCCGGTGAGTTTAAATTCCCAGAGGGGTATTCGTTAGGTTCCTGGAAATCCGGTACGACCACAGCAGCCGGCAACTGTCTGATCCTTGAATTTGTAAAAGATGATACAGGTGATAAATATGTTGCTGTTATTGCCGGAGCAGAAGACAGGGATACGTTATATAATGATATGACTATGTTAATTAATACTGCAAAATAAACAGCTATCTGAGTGGACATTTTGTCCACTCAAAATGTATAACTGTTTTAATATAATTCAGGAGGTTTTATTATGATTCAGATTATTACAGGTGATAAGGGTAAAGGAAAAACAAAGGTTCTGATTGACAAGGTTAACAATGAGGTAAAAGTTGTAACAGGTTCTGTTGTCTTTATTGATAATAATAACAAGCATTTATATGAGCTCAGTAATCGCGTCAGAATGATTAACTGTACAAACTACGAAGTGGATAATCTGGAAATGTTTGCAGGCTTTATTCTTGGTATTATTTCTCAGAATAAAGATATTGAAAAGATTTATATTGACAACTTTACATCTGTAACATATGTAAAGCCGGAGCAGATCAGCTATGCTCTTGATCTCATGAACAAGATCAGTGAAAAATATAACATCGGTATCGTTCTCTGTTTTGCAACAGACAGCTCCGAAGTTCCTGATACATATAAGGACAATATCATTGCCGCATTATAATAAAAATATACCTGCGAAGGGTACTGTGTCTCTGATTCAGGATCAGTACACAGACTAAAGGAGATATATATGACTTCCATAAAAAGAAAAGTCAGGAAACGACAGCCTGTCAAGATCAGTTTCGGGTTTATCATTTTTGCGATCATGTTTATATATATGCTGATCCGTATCATTATATCAATGAATGATCACGACCTGAGTGTATTTCAGGTAGAAGAAAGCAGCTATGATACTAACTTTACTGTTCCGGGGCTTGCTGTTCGAAAAGAGACATTGAACTACAGTTCAACCTCCGGCTATATCTGTTATTATATCCGGGATGGCGAAAAAGTAGCAAAAGGATCCAGTGTATATTCTGTTGATGAGACAGGTTCTATGTATGATGCACTTTATGAAGTACAGAACAGTAACAATACTTCGTTATCAGCAAACGATTATAATGATCTGAGTAAACAGATACAGATTTTCAAAACTGGATTTTCGACTTCTGATTTTTCAGAAGTATATGAATTTAAAAATACAATTGATAATAAGGTTCTTGAAATGTATGAGGATATGGCTTTAGAACAGTTATCCTCAGACAAATCATTTGATTCGACATTTACAGCGGTTAAATCATCGGCCAGTGGAATTGTATCCTATTATATGGATGGTTACGAAGACTTTGATATCAACAATTTATCGGCTGATGATTTTGATAAAACCAAGTATTCAAAAGAATTGTTAAAAAAAAGCGATATTGTTGAATCCGGAAAACCTGTATATAAGATTATTGATGATGAGGACTGGAAGATTGCTGTCATGCTTACAAAAGAAGAATACAGCAAAGTAAAAAAAGATGAACATGTTCGATTTCGAATCAATGACTCAAGTAAAAAGATTTCAGCCAAATACGAGACAATTGAAAAAGATGGAAATTATTTTATTATCATTGACATGAGCAGATATCTTGCTGAATATGTTTCAGAACGTTATCTGAATCTTACATTTATCTTCTCCGAAACAAAAGGACTTAAGATCCCAAATTCAGCGATTGTTGAAAAAGATGTTCTTATGATACCGGTCGGATATCTGTCCGGCGGAAGCGGAACGACGGAAAAGAAATATTTTAACCAGATCGTATTAACAGAGGATGGCTCAACTTCGGTTGTACAGATATCCCCTACTATATATTTTACAGATGATCATTTCTGCTATGTTGATCCGGCAGATATCAAGGAAGATGCGGTTCTCGCCGCAAATGAATCGGATATCACCTTTAATGTATCAACAGCGGGAATCTATAAGCTAAAAGGTGTTTATTGTATCACACAGGGAACAGCGCTGTTCAAACAGATCGATATAACCGTAAATGGAGATGATTATTCAATAATCGATCCTAATACAGCATATGGAATATCAGCATATGATCGTATTGTACTGGATGGTACATCTGTAAAGGAAAACCAGATCATATATTAGGAGTGATAGAAAAATGTTAAAAGAAAACTATGAGTTAGTAGATCAGAAGATTACAGAAGCCTGCAAACGGGCAGGCAGAGACAGAAAAGATGTTACACTGATCGCAGTCAGCAAAACAAAGCCTTTAAGTGATATTGAAGAACTGCTTGCAGAGACAGACGCTATAGATTTTGGCGAGAACAAAGTACAGGAACTGGTTGATAAGTATGAAACCGTTTCCCGCAAAGTAAACTGGCACATGATCGGTCATTTACAGACAAATAAAGTAAAATACATCGTTGATAAGGTCTGTCTGATTCATTCTGTTGATTCGGTAAATCTAGCTAAAACGATTGAAAAAGAAGCTGCAAAGCACGATGTTATAGTTAAGGTATTGATTGAGGTAAATGTCGCCGGAGAAGAGAGCAAATTCGGTGTTTCTGTTGAAGAAACAGAAGATCTTATTATGCAGATCAAGGATTTTCCTCATATACAGATAGAAGGTCTGATGACGATCGCGCCGTTTGTTGATGATCCTGAGGATAATCGGGTTCATTTCCGACGCCTGAGAGAATTATTACTTGACATCAATTCTAAAAACATTGATAATGTCCATATGAATGTCCTCTCGATGGGCATGACAAATGACTATGAAGTTGCCGTTGAGGAGGGTGCCACTATGGTCAGAGTGGGTACAGGAATTTTTGGTGCAAGAAACTATAATATTTAAAGGAGAACCATTATGGCAAAGAATGGAAAAAAAAGCTTTCTGGATTATTTTAAAATAAATGACTCCAGCGATGAATATGAAGATGATTTATTTGATGATGATGAATATGATGACGATGAAGATGATTTTGATGAAGAATATGAGCCAAAGCCAAAGGCTGTAAATGGAAGATCATCTGCATCTACATATACAGCAGCTGCTACACAGAGTGCCGGCGCTGCTGCTAAAAAATCAAAATTTGTAAAACCGGCAAAGAATACAGCTACAGCTTCCAATAATACAAAACTTGTTTCATTTAACAACAGAAGTCAGGGCGGTTCCCAGCAGGTATTTGTTATTAAACCGGATGAATTTGATGATGCACAGATGATCATCGACCATTTAAAAGGCGGACAGGCGATCGTGATCAATATGGAGGGAATGGAGCTGTCTACAGCGCAGCGAATTATCGACTTTATTGCCGGTGCATGTTATTCCCTTGATGGATCGTTACAGGCAATTTCCGGTAATATCTTCATTGCAGCTCCGGCAGATATCTATGTATCCGGTGACCTCAGAGAAGAATTATTGAATGATGCATTCTTGTCTCCAGAATTAAGCAAGTATTAATAAATGACTAAATAATGATCTGCACTTGCAGATTCTGAAGGAATGTTAAGGGAGGATTACAAATGCTTACACCTGTTGATTTACAACAAAAGAAATTTCAGCATGGTATGGGGTATACCAAAAAAGATGTTGATTCATTTTTTGATATTGTTATTTTGAGTTATACAGAGTTGTATAAATCAAATGCTGAACTGACCAATCAGGTCAAGACACTTACAGATAGTCTGGTGCATTACAGGACTACAGAATCAAAGCTTCAGAAATCACTTATGCTTGCAGAGAAGAACGCAGAAGAAGCTACAAAGAATGCAAATGACAAGGCCAAGATTATTGAGAACGATGCAAAAATCAAGGCAAATAATATTGTTCATCAGGCAAGAGAAGAGTTGGAAAGAATTGAAGACAGTATTGAGGGCATTAAGCAACAATACAGAGATTACACGATGGCATTTAAAAATCTGATGGATTCACATCTTCAATTTCTTGCAACGAATCCGATCAACGAAGAATTAGGTGTTGATTTTGACGAAATTATGAAGGATGCCAAGTATTTTAATGGAAATGCTGCAGCATATGCTCCTGCAGGTTCTGATGGCGAGGGGGCAGGTTCAGGCAGTTTTTCTACTTTCAGTGGCGATCCGCAGGGACGTGAAGAATCTACACTTGGCGGAGGAGGAGGTTCCGGTATGGGAGATTCCACACTTGGCGGATCATCCGGAGGTAATCTTTCAAGTGATTCTTCAGTATATACAAAGAATCTTGGTGGCGGTTCTTTCGTAGATCCGTTCAAATATAAAAACCAGTAAATCTAAAATCAAATAACAAATAAAGATTCCCTGCCTGAATATTGTTTCAGACAGGGATTTTACTGATAAATGCAAAAAATCATAGAAAGGAAATCAGAATGAAAAAAAACAGTATATTTGCAATCGTAAGTGTATTCTTACTGATTGGTCTGGATCAGCTTGTAAAATTCCTGATCACAAGCCATATGGCGTTATCCGATACAATACCAGTCATAAAAAATGTATTTCACATCACCTATATCCAGAATCGTGGAGCAGCATGGGGTAGTTTACAGGGAAAACGTATCTTGCTATTAGCTGTTACACTGCTTGTACTGATATTCCTCGTATACTTTTATATTAAAATGTTAAAGATGGATAAATATAAAGATCTCAGGATTCTGTTTTTATTTGTATTTTCGGGCGCAGTTGGCAATATGATCGATCGCATCCGCCTTGGTTACGTTATAGATATGTTTGATTTCCGTCTGATTAATTTTCCTGTCTTTAATGTTGCCGATATCTATGTAACTTGTAGTATGATCATTCTGCTTATCCTTATCTTGTTTAAATATAAGGATAATGAACTGGAAGATTTGTTTGGAGGGTCTAAAAAGGGCTCTGATCAAGAATAAATATATGGAAACTTATAATATAGAAGCAGATGAAAACTGGACAGATAAGCGAGTTGACAAGGGATTAGCCGATTATTTTGACAATTATTCACGCTCTTTTCTGAAAAAGCTGTTAGAGGATGGGAATATACTGGTGAATGATAAAAAAGCAAAACCAAGTCTGAAAATCGCGTCCGGTGACAGAATAGACATTACGATTCCGAGTATTGCATCCGTTGAGATTGAACCGGAGAATATTCCACTTGATATCGTATATGAAGATGAGGATATTATTATTGTAAATAAACCAAAGGGAATGGTTGTTCATCCGGCTCCCGGGCATTATTCCGGTACACTTGTGAATGGCTTAATGTATCATTTTAAAGATTCTCTGTCAGGGATCAACGGAGAACTTCGCCCCGGTATTGTCCATCGAATAGATATGGATACAACCGGGCTCCTTGTTGTCTGTAAAAATGATGCTGCTCATAATTTTCTGTCAGAACAGCTTGCTGTCCATTCAATCACAAGAAAATATTATGCAATCTGTTTTAATTATTTTACAGAAGATGAAGGTATCGTTGATCTGCCTATCGGAAGACATCCGACAGATCGAAAAAAAATGGCAGTCAACTATAAAAATGGTAGAAATGCAGTAACTCACTATAAAGTTCTGAAAAAACTAAAAAACAATTTCTGCCTGATTGAATGTCAGTTAGAGACAGGAAGAACGCATCAGATTCGTGTTCATATGTCATATATTAAGCATCCGTTGTTAGGAGATGCCATATATGGACCTAAAAATCAGCCATATCATCTGCAGGGACAGACACTTCATGCCGGTGTACTTGGTTTTATTCATCCATCCACAAAAGAATATGTAGAATTTTCAAGTGAACTTCCTGAGTATTTCCAAAAGTTGTTAAAACAGTTGGAGCTTTAAATGTCTGAGGATTGTAAAATTTCATTTCTAAAAAGATATTCGTTTGAATATTCTTCCATTAATTTATTAAATTCGTTTTATATTATTTTTAGATATAAAACGAATTTTTTGATTTACATTTTTTTGTGGAAATGTTATAATTTTTATTATAAAAAATAAACAATTTTATGGTTTTTATACAGAAAACCGTAGTTTGTTTTTTACAGCAAATAAAAATCATACTTGCAAAGGGGGCTTTTATTATGGCTTGCAATAAAATTATAACAATAGGACGACAGTTTGGAAGCGGCGGAAGAGAAGTTGGACAGAAACTTGCTGAAAAACTTGGTATTCCGTTTTATGATAAGGAACTTTTAAAGATCGCAGCAAGAGACAGTGGTATCTGCGAAGAATTATTTGAGAACTTTGACGAGAAACCAACAAACAGTTTTCTCTATACATTAGTTATGGATCCATATTCATTAGGATTCGGAACATCCGGTGAATTGCCATTAAATCATAAAGTTTTTCTGGCTGCATTTGACACTATCAAATCTATTGCTGAAAAAGATGGTACCTGTGTATTTGTAGGTCGTTGTGCAGATTATGCCTTAAGAGATTATTCTAACGTTGTAAATGCATTTATATATGCAGATATTGATGATCGTATAAAACGTATTGCAAAGAAATACGAACTTACAGATGCGAAAGCAAAGGATTTGATCCGCAAAGAAGACAAATCAAGAGCATCCTATTACAATTATTACACGTCCAAGCGTTGGGGTGAGATGAAAGGCTATGACATCTGCCTGAATTCCAGCCAGTTTGGAATTGATAATTGTGTAGATATGTTATACGATGCCGTTACAAAGTATTAGACCATGATATAATGAACGCAAAATTATTTGCTCGCAAGGATGCTGATTTTGCGAAATGCATAGAATGTGCGAAGCACATGATATAATGATGAAAAATCGCTTGCTTGCAAGGGACGATTTTTCGAATGCATTGAGTGAGTTATGCTCACGATATTACATAATGAAAAAATGCGCTGAGAGATATTTCCCGGCGCATTTTTCATATCAAATACTTAATATTATTCTTTTATTAATTTTCAAAGAATGTTCTTTATTCTAATAACATTTATACTTTATTGCATAGGGGAGTTACAACTGATTTAATCATCACGTTTTTCTCGTAATTGAACACGATTCCTGGCACTTCGCCGCCTGTCCTCATCCATATCTGCATAATGTTTTCTTGTTGTATTTACATCGCTGTGACCAAGAACATCCGCAACCAGATAAATATCACCGGTTTCTCGATACAATTCTGTGCCATAGGTGCTTCTTAATTTATGCGGAGTAATATGCTTCAAAGGGATAACGCCTTCTGAATATTTTTTTACCAGCATTTCAACAGACCGAACAGACATTCGTTTTTTTTGACTGGAGAGGAAGAGAGCATTTTCATATCCTGATACTGGCTCGATATGTTTGCGTTCCTCAAGATAATCTGTTAATGCGTCTGTAACTTCATCACCAAAATAAACATAAGATTCATAACCGCCTTTTCTGGTAACTTTTACGCGGCTGTTATTAAAATCCACATCTTTAAGATCGATTCCAACACATTCAGATACACGGATACCTGTTCCAAGCATGAGCGTCAAAATTGCAAGATCACGAACCTTTGTCTTTGCATGATATGCCTGTTGGTGTTTGGTTAAATGATCACCATATTCAACAGCATCTAAGAAATCTGCGATCTCATTTGTATCCAGTCTGGTTATTGTTTTACCATGAATCTTTGGCATATCCACTTTTTCAGCCGGATTTGACTTTATACGGTCGTTTTTATACAAATATGCATAGAATACCCTTAATGCAGATAATTTGCGTTTAATAGCCCGTTCAGCGTTCGTATAGACCTTTCCATCCTTTTCATAATACTTAAGATATTCCAGATATTCTTCAATATCTTCAGCTTCGAGGGCTGATATATCCTCCAATGTGATATCAATCGGTTTTCGTCCTCGAAACTGTGGGCATTCGCTGCATAAAAAGTTATAAAATGTTTTTATATCTCTGGCATATCCAAGCCGTGTTCTGGATGAAGTTCGATTTTCAATCCCACGAAAAACAATCTTAACATATGAAGGAAGCTCTGCTAGAATATTTCGTAGAAGAATTGTATTTTTTATATTGATGTCATTTGTATATTCGTTTGCCATTTGGAATTACCTTTTTCCTTTCTACTAACAATATATTTACATATTATTTATTGATTCCGTGTATGTTTTTATATATAATATCTGTTAAATGTATATCAAAAATTGATGTAATTGCAGAATATCATTTAAATGTGGTGTATATTTAATTATGTTTTTTCGTAAAACCTGAGTTTTGCGAAAAGTTATATCTGCTAAATTAGTTATATCACACTCTGCCTCTGAGTGCAATTCTTTCATCAATATTTTCTTGAAACCAATTCCTTTTATAAGTATAATATACACGGTTATGAAACAAATCTTATCATTTTGAGGTAATTATATGAAATTACAAAAGTTATTAAGTTATACAAGACGTGCCATCGATTCATATGAAATGATCGATAATGGTGATAAAATTGCAGTTGGTATTTCCGGTGGTAAGGACAGCCTGACTTTACTCTATGCTCTGGCTGAATTACGACAATTCTATCCAAAAAAATTTGATCTGATCGCTATTACAGTTAATCTCGGCTTTGATAATTTTGATACTGCAAAGATCGAACAATTATGTAAAGAACTGGATGTTCCTTATTATATTGTAGATACAGAAATATATGATATTGTATTCAATGTCCGAAAAGAGAAAAATCCATGTTCTTTATGCGCTAAAATGCGAAAAGGCGCATTAAATCAGAAATTAAATACTCTTGGATGTAACAAGATTGCTTATGCGCATCATAAGGATGATTTTATTGAAACCTTCCTTATGTCATTATTATATGAAGGCAGAATCCATACATTCTCACCTAAAACATATCTGGATAAAAGTGAATTGATGGTTATCCGCCCTCTCATGTATATAAACGAAGGTGAAATTATCTCGTTTAAGAATGATATGCAGCTTCCTGTTATCAAAAGTCCATGTCCTGCTGACGGATATACAAAACGTGAATACGCCAAACAGACACTTGCTAAACTGGAAAATGAAACTCCCGGCTGTAAGCAGCGGATTTTTTCTGCAATCGAACATGGAACCCTGGAGGGCTGGCCTGTAAAGATTGACAATCCAAGACTTTACAATAAAGATGCCAAATAAGCACATTCTATTATGTAATTCGATAATTATGATTCTTTATACCACGAATTCTGTGTATTATAAATATATATAGTAATATTTTGAATAAAAAAGTATCTGTTTTTATCCTCTTATAAGGCAAATCTGTTTTAAACAGATAAACCATATAACATTTTATAACAGATACTTTTTATTATTTATTCGTAATCATTTACTTTATAATATGGAATCAGTAAATTGGTTCCGTCCACGATCACATCTGTATTCAGATTATTTATTGCAAGCACTTCATCGATATAATCCTGTGTAGAAGCATACTCTTCTGTCTTATATTCATTTGCGATATCCCAGAGGGTATCTCCTTCTTCTATGGTGATACATTTATAATATTTCTTACTTGCGTTCGATGCGCTGGTTGCCGGTGAATCCTTATGGGATATAAGGATATATAATACTGTGACCAGGATAATACCTGCTATAATGAAAATCTTCTTTGTACTGATAAATCTTACTACGTTCTTCATGTTCTTTTCCTCCTTAGAATTCAAATCTATATGTAATATAATCTTCTGAACAAATGTTTGAATAAATTATATCGAACAGTTGTTCATTTGTCAACACATTTTCGAACATTTGTATGGTTTGTTCGAAAATATATTCGTCATACCCTGATGACTTCTCTATAATAACAACATAGATGGGGAAAAAAGCGCGCACGAGTAAAAGAACATTTGTTTGCAAAACAAACAATTATGTGCTACTATTATTCATATAAGTTTTTTAAATACATTTAGGAGGATTTACATATGGGAAAAGAAAAGCTCACGGATAAGCAAACTCAGATCCTTGAATATATACGTCATGAGATTCTTGCAAAGGGGTATCCGCCATCAATCAGAGAGATCTGTCAGGCTGTTGATCTGAAGTCTACTTCTTCTGTACATGCTCAGTTATCATCATTAGAGGCAAAGGGCTATATCAGAAGGGATCTGACAAAGTCCCGCTCAATTGAGATCATAGACGATGATTTTTCACTGACAAAACGGGAACTGGTAAATATTCCTATAGTTGGAACGGTTTCCTGTGGTCAGCCGATCCTTGCAGAACAGAACATCGAAGACTACTTTCCTGTTCCACCGGAATATATTCATAATACGAACAATCAGACCTTTATGCTTCGTGTAAAGGGTGACAGTATGATCAATGTAGGTATCTATGAAAAGGATCTTGTGATTGTTGAACAATGTTCTTCTGCCAGAAACGGCGAGATCGTCGTTGCATTGATCGAGGATTCAGCAACAGTTAAGACCTTTTATAAAGAAAACGGTTATATTCGTTTACAGCCGGAAAATGATTATATGGACCCGATCATTGTTGAAAATTGTGAGATTCTCGGACGTGTGATTGGTCTGTTCCGTAATTTTATCTGATCTGATTTAGATAAGTGCTTTCCGGATAAAAACGATTAGTACAAAAATATATTTTGCACATCAAAAATACACCTCAATATGACCGGCATAATAAATGCCTGATCATTTCAGAGGTGCATTTTATTGATTTACAAACAGCTTCTTTGCATAATTATATAAGGCATTCTGCCATACTACCGTCTGATGACCGCCTGTGGTTTCATAAAAGATATGTTCGATACCGCGTTTATTCATATAATCATCTAGCTGATAGGAATATTTACCGCATATCTCATCCGTTTTACCCGTAACGATCATAAGCAGGTTAAATGATTCCGTATCTGTTGGCAGTTCCTGCATCAGGCATGGCATCCAGTCCGAACCATTTGCTGCTTCACATAGCCGTTTTAATTTTTTTGAATGCATTTTTATTCAGCAACCTTTTTCTGACTCAATCTTTTCTTAAATATATGATAATACACATTTAATTCAAAATTGTCTGTAGGAGCGTAATTTTTAGGAATTATGCTTAACAATTTTTCTTCGATATCCTTCGTTATTTCCGGATCCCTAATATCTGTTAAGCCGTTTACGTTCAGAAATTTGTCAATTTCAGATATTGCTTCCTGAATTTGCTGTAATTCAAGATAGTAATCAAAATTATATCTGGTCTGACTCTCCCATTCTGTTATTTGAATTGCATTTTTCTCCAACCACTCTGTTATTATACATGCCGATCCGTTATCCTTCGACATACGAATCAGTTTATTTAGCTGATGAGTTTCCGGCACTGTTACACCTTTACATTCCAAAAAGGCTTTTAATGTAAATTCCACACACTGTTGAAGTTTGTAAGCAGTATCATTAATAAATAGTTCATCCCAACTGAAACATTTTAATGCTTCTTTTGCTGATATAAAATGATGTCGTGCCATTCTGAAATATCGAATATCACACATACTATCCCCTCCTGTAAACTAATACACCGTGCTCCCACAAAATCTTTTTTAAACGTTCACCAATATCAAACAAAATATCGACGTCACTATTTATTTCAAAAAAATCATTCGGTACTTTTTTATAACCATCATTTCGTATAACTACCATGTCTATATCACTTTTTGAGTTACAACGAAATTCAACCGAACTACCAAATATAATTAACGCATCAAGTCCGTTATCCTCGGCACAGCTATTTACTAATTTCTGGATTTCTTTTTGCTTTAAAGGGTGAATCCGGTTACAATTCATAAAACTGACGCCATCTAGGATTTCAAAATCCCATAGATTAGGATTGTTCTCATTAATTAAATCTGCCGGATCAATATGATCATTCTGCATTTTATTCACCTCAAATCCACATCAGATATAATGTTTAAACTATTCATATTATTTATAACTGAGATTCAAATATTTATAAAAGGTCCAGACATTTATATATGATTCAGACATTTATATAAATTCTAATAATGGTTTTCAAAAATGAATAATAACTTTCGATAAAACTATTTAATTCTTAATTTTTTTTCAATACATTCAAATTAGAATGGAATACATCCGAATAATTCAAATAAATGCTTTCTATTTTATCAATATTCAGAAATACTCCTTTAATAATATACATTAAAACCAAGATAATTTCCATTAGAATCATATGCATATCCATATATATCTATGTGAAATCTTAAACTACCATCTCCATTATATGATGCTCCATATGGTCTTCCACTTTTAAATAAATTATTTACAGGACCTGGATCATTGTACTGTTTCGCAGGAGTAACTTTCGTTACATCTTTTTTACCATTGGTAAACTTATAGCGTTTACCGTCGCTTAATGTTACATATCCGGTACACAGGGCATATTGCTTTTTAGATTTATTCCACTTCTTAACAGTCTTTTTATTTGAATCATATAAATAAGACGCAGATTTTGAATTTTTATAAAAGAAATACTGCTGTCCTGATTTCTTATCTTTTTTCCATTTATTACTTTTTACAGAATATGCTGTTTTCTTACCTTTTTTAAAGTAATAATATTTACCATCACTTAACTTACAGACACCATTATATTTTTTAAAACTACCGTTTTTCCAATGATAAAGAGTCTTATTCTCCCATTTATAAGATGCCGTCGTTTTATTCTTATTAAAATAATACTGCACACCTGACTTTTTATACCAGCCGGCTTTATGGCTTATTTCCTTTGCAGTAACCTTTTGAGTTGTTTCATTAATTTTTATTTCCGAAATTTCGCTGCCTTTTTTAACTGTAATTGCAGCAGCTTCAGCAGTATACGTGTTCACAGAACAACATGTGATCATCACACATATAACAATTAATAAACTAACAATCCTTTTAAATCCTCTCATAAAGTCCCTCTCTTAATATACCTGTTTATCCGGCTGTCTCTCTGCGATCTCCTTGAATGCATCAAAGTTCTGCTTGAACAGCTCTACAACCTGCGGATCAAAATGTTTTCCGGACAGGCTTACGATCTCATTATACGTCTCTTCTACGGACCATCCGCGCTTGTAGTACCGTTCAGAGGTAAGCGCATCAAAAACGTCACATACTGCCATTAAACGGCTGATATAGGCAATCTCCTCACCCTTCATGCCAAGATAGCCTGTTCCGTCCCAGCGTTCATGATGCTCCTTTGCAATCGTTCTTGCAATCTGCATGATCTCACCCGGACAATGCTCCAGAAGTGCATCACCATAGAGAACATGGCTTTTCATGATCGCATATTCTTCATCTGTCAGTTTACCGGGCTTATCCAGGATCTCCTCACTGATCATAAGCTTTCCGATGTCATGCATCATGGCAGCCGTTGACAGCTTATCAACGTAATCATCATCAAAACCGGATGCCTTTCCGAGCACCCGCATGTAATCTGCTACACGTTTGATGTGTTCTCCTGTATATTTGGATTTACTCTCGGATAATTCAGCAAATGCAAATATCAGCTCTTTCTGATTGCTCTTTACTTCTTCTGCGTTATCAATTACGGAATTCAGCATCGTAGAGTTTCTGGATACAATGAAGTATGCAACGAGTGACAGGATCAGAATCGTGATCACACACGGAAATACCGATAAGACCATGCTGTCTGTATAGTCCAGATAAATCGGCGCAACCATGAAATCACAGTATGTAAGATTGATAAAATCTGCAAGGATAACACCGACAGTAGACATCAGCGCAGTAAATACGACCAGCGTCTTATTATAATATAACGATGTCAGCAGGATCGGGAAGATCCAGACAACCAGTGCCATATGGGAAAATACAGAGCTCAATATCATACAGTTAAAAACTGCGATACATATGACTACATATTTGATTGCCTCATTCCTGTCATGCTTGAAAAAGTCAATAACAAGCGTCGGAATAAGCGAAAAAATACAGCAGAGAACCATACATATCGTAACCACTACAAGGTTACATTCTCTGCTGAAAAATGCAAATGCCCATAACGCAACTATCAGTGCAACAAAAAAACGCATACACTTCGCTGCTATATGATTGATCTTTATATAATTGTCTTTTAATAATCTGTTATCGTTCATACCTACCCCAAAAACATATCTATGAAAGTAAATCCTTTGTTACATCGGCTGCATCATTCCAGATGCGTTCGATATCATAGAATCTGCGTGCCTCATCCGAAAAGATATGAACAATTATATCATAATAATCTAACAAAATCCATCCTCCCTGTGAATATCCTTCCACACTTTTTAAAGAATATCCGGCTTTGTGCATTTCTTCTTCCACACTGTCGCACATCGCCTGTACCTGATTCTTGTTTGTTCCGTCTGCAATAACAAAATAATCAGCTACAGCAGAGATCTTTTTAATATCAAGTATCTTAATATCAAAGGCTTTTTTATCATCCAGGGCTTTATAAACAATTGCTGCCATTTCCTGTGCTGTATTCATATATGACGCTCCTCCTGCTCTGTATATTGATTTTAATATTGTACCCCATCCGTTTATTTATTGTTGCCTGTTTAAATATCGTCTTCTTTCAGCTTATCCGCTACCGATTGATGAGCAACATAATAATTATAGGTATCGATTGACATCGGATCAGTATCATCCGTTGTGGTCTCAAGATACGATAAAGTATTTTTCAGTATATGAACGATGCATTTGTCAATATCGGTAAATGCTTCCTTCCGGATCTCCTCGATCTCCTTTAATGGTTTCCGGTTCGGCTCGATATAGTCTGCAACAAACAGGATCTTCTCAAGCATATTCATTGCCGGTTTTCCGGTGGTATGACATGCGATCGCAGACAGGATATCCGGATCCTTTACATCGTACTTTTCTCTTGCGTAGAATGCCCCAAGCTTGGCATGCAGGAGTTCAGGATTATTATATTCACATTCGCTGATTGGAAGATTATTCTTTGTACAGCGTTCAATCTTTTCTTCCGGTGAAAGGCACTTTGCACAATCATGTAACAGTCCGGCAGTCAGTGCTTTTTCTACATTTACACCATGTACCATAGCCAGACAGCCAGATACATATTCTACACCTAACGAATGTTCAAATCTTCGATCTGTCAGTTTCTTCTGAAGTTTATCTCTCATTTCCTGTCTGTTCATTGTTCTGCCCCTTCTCCTGTAAACTATTCCTGAACTATATTATACTGTTTTACCAATCTGCGTCAATTATTTGTCTGTTGATCAAGGATTTAATCAAGGTTTTCATCCGTCTGATATAGCCCATATTCCTTAATATAGCGGCATACTGCCATTGGTACGGCTCCTGATATATCCTGTCCGGTTTTAACAGCTTCCCGGATGCCGGACGATGACACATCAACCGGATGGATCTGCATCTGTCTGATATCCGCATCTGCATATATTTTCTTTAAATGCCGGATCTTAGCATCGACATCTTCCGCCTGGATCTGATCTCTCGTTGTAACGATCAATTTAGAGAGAGAAAGAATCCTGCCCGGCTCTCTCCAGCTGTCAAATGCAAGGATTGAATCCCCACCCATGATAAAATACCATTCCGTATCCGGATACTGTTCATGTAGCTGTGCCAGTGTATCAACGGTATAGGTAACTCCGCCACGCTGTAATTCCAGATCCGAACAACGAAGTCCGTCATGATCCTTTACTGCAAGTTCTACCATATGGAGTCTGTCTTCATTTGTAACCGATCTGTCCCACTTCTTGTATGCCGGGATATGATTCGGCATCAGCCAGATCTGATCCAGTGCAAACTGCTCCAGAGCCTGTTTTGCAAGCTCCAGATGGCCGTTATGAACCGGATTAAAGCTGCCGCCTAAAATACCAATCTTCATATTCTGATCTTTCATATTATTTTGGAAGTTCAATCTTCTTATGCTCTTTGGATGGACGATAGAATACGATCTTACGGCCGATAACCTGAACGACTTCTGATTTGGTACGTTCTGCGATCATGGCAGCCATTGCTCTCGGATCATCCAGACAATTCTTTAATACTGAGATCTTAACCAGCTCTCTTGCCTCTAACGCTTCATTTACAGACTGTGTAAATTCCGGTGTCAGGGAACTCTTACCGATGTTTAAGATTGGATCGATATTCATTGCCAGTCCTTTTAAATATGCTCTCTGCTTACTTGTCATAGTATACTCCTAACTTATATCCTGTAACCGGCAGGATCGCCTGCCGGTTTGTTATCACATTTATCTTTATTTATAATAGTCAAATTCCAGTCCATACATACGAACGGTATCACCTTCGCCGATTCCAAGTGCTTCCAGCTGGTCTAAGATACCATTTGTCTTTAAGAATTTCTGGAAGAACTCAAATCCTTTTTCTGATTCCAGATTCGTATATCCAAGCATACGTTCAATACGAGGTCCCTCGATCACATATACTTCATCTTCTTCATTATAGCTGACCTCAAACGGAAGATCCGGGTTATCATGGAAGTCGAGATCAACCTCCGGTTCGAATTCAACTACATCATCCGGTGCATTCTTTACAAGGTCGTTGACATACCATAAAAGCTCGGAAATACCCTTGCCGGATACTGCTGAGATCGGGAATATCTTTACACCGTCTTTTTCAAATTCTTCCTTTAACATCTCGATCACGGTCTCATAACCAATCTCGTCTAAGGCATCGATCTTATTTGCCGCTATAACCGTTGGACGGCTTTCGATATCTTTATTATATTTTTTCAATTCTTCATTAATGATCTTTACATCATTCACCGGATCTCTGCCATCGATCGAAGCTGCGTCGACAATGTGGATGATCACCTTTGTACGTTCGATATGACGCAGGAATTCCAGACCAAGTCCGACACCCTCTGCTGCGCCTTCGATGATTCCCGGAATATCTGCAATAACAAATCCGTTATGCTCTCCGAGATCTACTACGCCAAGATTCGGTGTCAGTGTCGTAAAATGGTATTCTGCGATCTTTGGTCTTGCATTTGTAACTCTTGCAAGAAATGTTGATTTTCCTACGCTTGGGAAACCAACAAGACCGACATCTGCGATACACTTAAGTTCCAGATCAACGATCAATTCTTTTGCCGGCTGTCCCGGCTGTGCATACTTTGGAGCCTGCATGGTTGACGTAACATAATTACGGTTACCTCGTCCGCCTCGTCCACCCTTTAACAGTACGACCGGCTCTTTCTTATCTGCCATATCAAGGATCACTTTCCCTGTCTCAGAATCCTTAATGACAGTTCCAGGTGGAACTTTTAATACAACATCTGCACCATTTGCGCCATGACAGTTTCTCTTACCGCCCGGTTCGCCATCCTGTGCTCTGTACTTTGTTATATGTCTGAAATCAGTCAGGGTGTTCAAACCTTCATCTACTACAAAGATCACGTCTCCACCTTTGCCGCCATCTCCGCCATCCGGACCTCCGTCCGGCACGTATTTCTCCCGACGGAAGGATACATGTCCGTCTCCGCCTTTTCCTGCTCTGATAAATATTCTGGCTCTGTCTGCAAACATTGCTTTCCTCCTTTATACATACATCCGTATGTAAAGAAAAAGCCGGAATAAACTATATTTACTCCGGCTAATAACATGCATAAACTAAGTAATATTACTCATTTACTACAGGGTAAATAGAAACCTGCTTCTTATCTCTACCCTTTCTCTCAAATCTAACGATACCATCAGCTGTAGCGAATAATGTATCATCTCCGCCGATACCAACGTTAAGACCTGGATGAATCTTTGTTCCACGCTGTCTGTAAAGGATGTTTCCAGCCTTAACGAACTGACCGTCAGCGCGCTTAGCTCCTAATCTCTTAGACTCGGAATCTCTGCCGTTCTTAGTAGAACCAACACCTTTTTTATGAGCAAAAAACTGAAGTTCCATCTTCATCATTTCAATTACACCTCCTTAAAGGTTATACAAACAAAATCACTATAGGATTCACTGATATCCGTAATACCTGTCTCAAACACTCCCATGATCAGTAAGGCATCATGTCCCGGCTGTTCATCAAACAGAAACTTCATATCTCCGTTTTTCTGATCGCTGTCTACATGAAATGCTTCCTCACAAAAGCTTTCAACAGAATTCACAACTGTGATCGCAAGTGCCGATACAGCACTGCATACGATATCAGATCCTGAATCTGCATATCCTGCATGACCGGATAAATAAAATCCCATCGTGTCTGAATTAGCGTTTTTATAAATGGTTACCTTTATCATAACAGATTATGCGTTGATTGACTTGATCTCAACCTGTGTATAAGCCTGTCTGTGACCATTCTTCTTATGATAGCCAGTCTTTCTCTTGTACTTGTAAACAACTACCTTCTTAGCCTTGCCATCACCAATTACAGATGCTGTAACGGTTGCGTTTGCAACTGCATCACCACATTTAACGTCTGAATCAGTACTTACTAAAATAACGTCGTCAAATGTTACTTCGCTGCCAGCTTCTGCTCCAAGCTTCTCAACTCTGATTACGTCTCCTTCAGCTACCTTGTACTGCTTACCGCCTGTTGCTATAATTGCGTACATAGGGTTTACCTCCTTAATCAAACTCGCCAGTTATGGTGTCGCATAAAAATATGCAAACTTATACCTCACTGTGCGGCACACTAGTACACTTTACCATTTTGGTTTTATTTTGTCAACTGTTCTTTCAACGATTTGCGAATTTTTTTTCGGGTCAGTTCCACCAGGGAAAGCTTAGTAACATCCACAAATGCTGCAGGAACAGAATCCTTTGCAAGCTCCTGTTCGAGAATATCTTTTATAACATCCATCGAGCCCGGCTGCTTCATATTTATAAAATCAACTACAATGATCCCCGACAGATTCCGCAATCTTAACTGTCTGCACACCTCTACTGCCGCTTCAGAATTGATACGGAGCAGATGCTCCTCAAAGGAATGTTTATCGACCGATTTACCGGTATTTACATCGATCACGACCATTGCCTCCGTCTGTTCGATCACCAGGTAGGCACCCGACTTCATCCATACCCTTTCCTTTTTCAGATTTTCCAGATCTCTTGGTAGATTATATAAAGTCAACAGATTACAGTTCTTATCATTATACATGGTAAGCTTCACATCCGTGATCTGTTTTTCCGACAGATAAGTTGCAAATTCATCAAATACCAGCTTCTGATCTGTTACGATCTCTTGAAGTCCGGCATTATGCTTTAATATAAAATAATCGAGATATTCTGCATCATTCTTATACAGACAGGAATAACAGGTTCTGGTCTTTGCTGTCTGTATGATCTGTTTTAATTGTTCGGATAGTTCGCTCAAATCAGACAATATCGCTTCATCCGGCAGTTCCTGACATACTGTCCGCAAGATACAGCCAAATCCATCCGGCAATACTCTCTTCGCCAGTTGATGCAGATGATCTCTTGTCTCTTTCTTCCGGATCTTTCCGGATATACCGATCCTGCCTGATGTATTTACAAGCAGATTTTCTGTCTTTAACTCGATCTCTGATGTGGCGACCGGATTCTTTGTCTTGATCGCGTCCTTGCTCACCTGCACAAGGATCTCATCTCCAGCTTTTAACACAGAATCTTTTTTTGCATTTAAAAATATATGTTTATTATCACTGATGCTGTAATAGCATGGAAGCCCTGTGCCGATATCGACAAAAGCAGCGTCAATATTGGCCACGATATTTTCTACCTTGCCGACATAGATATTCGATAAAATGGACTGACGGTCAAATAACATCAGATCTGACAGTTTCCCATCCGAATAAACCGCTTCCAGTATATGATCTTCATAATTTGTTATTACAAGCTTATTCATCAGAATTCTTCACCTGCCATATAAAGCGGCTGTAATGAGCCGTCTTTGTCATAATAAGTTTCCAGTCGATGAATATAGATTCGGAAGAAATCATAGGTCTCACCACAAAGGTCATATAATGCCTTTACCACTAATTCCGGTTTCAGATTATAGACACTTCCTGTCTGTAACAGCATGTAGATACCGTCACCTCTCCGTTCCAGCTTTAAAATACCCGGACGGATATTTTCTTCTTTTTCACTCTTTTTTGTTTTCTTTAATACAATGATCTCGTCCTGTTTATTCAGTTCATCCACAGAAGCAAGCAGCTTTTCGCTTAGATCATTCTGCTCCCGAAATGTGATCTCATAATCCGATGCAGCAACAATCGACATAGCATTCTTTGCATTCTCCGGGATCTGCACACATTTCGTAACATGTATCTCATCAACGGATACCGCATTTAAGGCTTCGATCATATCTGCCGAAGTTGTCACAGAATTAAATTCTGCGTCAAAATATTCACCATCCGATGTGATACCAAGTGCAAGTGGCGCTGCAAATGAAATGATCTGGTGTGGGGAATAACCTTTGGAATAACTGATATCCAGCTTCGCCCGACGGATCTCCTTCTGGAAATATCGCATGACATCCAGATGACCGATAAATTTCAGATTCCCAAGCTTGGAGTATTTAATTCTTATTTTCAAAACAAACACCTCCTCCAAACTTCGCTGCGCCGCAGCCGGAACACTGCATCCGGCAGTTTGGTGTAACGACCTCTGCTTGTGCGCGTTCCCATTCCTTTTCCATAAACTTTCTTGTCACTCCGATATCTATGAAATCCCACGGAAGAATCTCATCTACACTTCTGTCACGATAGGTATAGAAGCCAATATCAATATGATTTTTTTCAAGCGCATTGTCCCAATTTGATTTATCAAAATATTCCGTCCACGCATCAAAGATCTGTCCTGACTGATAGACATCGTAGATCACCTGACAGAGCTTGCGGTCACCTCTGGCAAGCAGTCCTTCAAGAATCGTAATATCCGCCTCATGATATGCGAATTTCAGACTCTTGTGGTTCTTTGCTTCGCGGAATTTATCTTTTACAAAATACGCACGCTTCTGGAATTCCTCCGGTGTTATCATCGGCGCCCACTGGAATGGTGTAAATGGTTTTGGTACGAAATAAGATGCGGAAGCCGATACCATGACACGGCCATCCCGCTTCTCCTTTGGTATATTTGCAAAATACAGCTCACTGATCTCCTCTGATAGATCAGCAATACCTGTAATATCGTCATAAGTCTCTGTCGGAAGTCCCATCATAAAATACAGTTTGACCTTATTCCAGCCGCCAAGGAACGCCTGTAACGAACCGTTTAATATATTCTCTTTCGTCAGACCTTTATTTATAACATCTCTTAATCGCTGTGTTCCGGCTTCCGGTGCAAATGTCAGGGAATTCTTCTTGATATCCTGAATCTTCTGCATAACATCAAGGGAAAATGCATCGATTCTGAGAGATGGCAGGGAGATATTGACATGATTGTTGTCCATCTTCTCGATCAGACAGTCCGTAAGCTCAGGAAGTGACTGATAATCACTGGAACTAAGCGAACTGAAGGTAATCTCCTCCTGACCTGTATTGTCTAACATAGCCTCTGCATAATGCTTCAGTACGTTTACATCCTTTGGTCTGGTCGGACGATAGATCATACCCGCCTGACAGAACCGACATCCACGGATACAGCCACGCATGATCTCTAATACAACACGGTCCTGTGTAACCTTCATATAAGAAACAACCGGCTTCTCCGGATAGACAGCGGATGACATATCCGTAACTACCTGCTTAAGGATCGTCTTTGGAACCTCTTCGTATTTTGGTCCAAATGATGCGATCGTTCCATCCTCATGATAAGTGACATCATAAAGAGCCGGCACATAAAGCCCCGGAATCTGCGACACCTTGATCAGGAATTCTTCTCTTGTCATATCGGAATGTTTATAGATCTTATATAATTCGATCAGATCTCCGTATACCGTCTCGCCCTCTCCGATATAGAAAATATCAAAGAAATCAGCGATCGGTTCCGGATTATAAGAACAGGGACCTCCTCCGATCACGATCGGATCCCCTTTTTTCCGGTCCTTCGACCAGATCGGAATCTCTGCCAGATCAAGCACCTGTAAGATATTCGTATAACACATCTCATACTGAAGAGTGATTCCAAGAAAATCAAACTCTTTTAAAGGATCTTGAGATTCCAGGGCAAATAACGGAATGTGCTGTTCTTTCATAACTTTATGCAGATCCGGCCACGGAGAATAGACACGTTCACACCAGGTATCTTCTCTCCGGTTGAACATGTCATATAAAATCTGGATGCCGAGATGGGACATTCCGATCTCGTACACATCCGGGAAACACATGCAAAATCTGACATCGACTTGTTCCTTGTCCTTCATGACACTGTTATATTCCCCTCCGATATATCTGGCAGGTTTTTCGATACTCATTAAAATCTCATCTGATAATGCAAGCTTTCTCATTTTGTTCTCCGTTATTTATATTAGTTCTTGAAACTGTGGATAGGCGCAGGGATTCTGCCTCCACGGTTAATAAATTTTTCACATGAAAACCGGTTGACCGGCATGATCGGCGCATAGCCAAGCAGTCCACCAAATTCAGCCTGATCACCAACACCCTTACCGATAACAGGGATCAGACGTACAGCCGTTGTCTTCTGATTGATCATACCGAGTGCCATCTCATCTGCAATGATACCGGAAATGGTAGCCGCTGATGTATCACCGGGAATTGCGATCATATCAAGCCCAACTGAACATACACAGGTCATTGCCTCTAATTTCTCAAGGGAAAGTGCTCCTGCTGATACAGCATCGATCATACGCTGATCTTCGCTGACAGGGATAAATGCACCGCTTAAACCACCAACATAAGAAGAAGCCATAACACCGCCCTTCTTTACCTGATCATTTAATAAGGCAAGTGCTGCTGTAGTTCCCGGAGCACCGGCATATTCCAGACCGATCTCCTCAAGGATCTCACCGACACTGTCTCCGATTGCAGGTGTAGGTGCAAGTGACAGATCTACGATACCAAACGGAACACCGAGACGCTCGGATGCTTCCTTTGCAACAAGCTGTCCAACTCTTGTAACTTTAAATGCTGTCTTCTTGATCGTTTCACAAAGAACCTCAAAGTTCTCACCACGAACTTCTTCCAATGCACTCTTAACAACACCGGGACCGCTGACGCCGACATTGATAACGCAATCGCCCTCAGTAACGCCGTGGAATGCCCCAGCCATAAACGGGTTATCATCCGGTGCATTACAGAATACTACGAACTTACAGCATCCAAGGGAATCTTCCTCTTTTGTAAGCTCTGCTGTCTCTTTTACCATTTCACCGATCAGTTTTACAGCATCCATATCGATACCGGTCTTTGTAGAACCAACATTTACAGAACTGCATACCTTACCGGTACATGCAAGTGCTTCCGGAATGGAACGGATAAGAAGCTCATCGGATGGAGTCATGCCCTTACATACAAGAGCGGAATAACCACCGATAAAGTTTACGCCTACGGCATCTGCAGCCTTATCCAAGGTCTTTGCGATCGTTACATAATCATCTGTTGACTTACAAACAGAGCTTCCGATCAATGCGATCGGTGTGATCGAGATTCTTTTATTTACGATCGGAATACCATATTTTCTTCCGATATCATTTCCGATAAATACAAGATCCTTTGCCTTTGTTGTGATCTTGGTGTAGATCTTCTCACAGGTTTCTCCTACATCCGCACCAACGCAGTCTAACAGGCTGATACCCATTGTGATCGTTCTGACATCCAGATTCATCTTGCTGATCATGGCATTGGTTTCAATTACTTCATTTATACTAATCATAGTGTGACCTCTTTTCGCCTATTTCTATTCTAAATCTTAGATTCTGTGCATGGTTTCAAAGATCTTCTCATGCTGTACCTTAATCTGTACACCGATCTCATCGCCGATCTCTTTCAGCTCATTTGCGATAATTTCTGTTGACTTTGAAGATTCCTGTATATCAACGACCATCATCATATTGAAGTACCCGCCTACAATTGTCTGTGCAATATCAAGGATATTGACACTGTTCTCTGCAAGGTATACACAGACCTTTGCTGTGATTCCGATGCTGTCTTTACCAACTACTGTAATAATTCTTTTTTTCATGATGTATGTATCCTCCTATATATCACCATTTACTGGGTTTTATAATTAATTCTTTTGATATGCAAAAGAATCTTCTTCAAATAGTATTTTTTGACTGAAGAACAATTCATTATTATTAATTTCCGACTGTGAGCAAAGCACCGGGCCGGTCGCGCCTCGCTACCTCTAGACCGAATTCCCTGACATCCGATGCATATTCATTATCTGAAAGCTCAAGCTTTACCGTTTCATATGCCAGCTCTTCAAAATTATTTTCCTTACTCAGGTGTCCAAGCAGGATTGCTTTGATATGGCTGTTTAACAACGCCTTTATCAACTGCCCGGAACGCTCGTTGGACAGATGTCCGCGGTTTCCCAGAATACGTTGCTTCAGATAATACGGATACGGTCCCGCCTGAAGCATCCGTATATCATGATTTGCTTCGATCACCATGATATCGGAATTCTTTAATTTATTTACAACATATTCATCATAATTCCCCATATCTGTTGCAATGGAAAATTTACTTTTTCCGTCACTGATACTGTAACATACCGGATCAGCAGCATCGTGCCAGATCGCTGATGCATCGATCGACAGATCGTTGATAAAGAATGGTTCATCCGGTTCGATCTCATGGAACAAGCTGTCATCAATCGTTCCAACGGATGACATTTTCTTAATCTCTGAGATCGTTCCCCCAGTTGTATAGATCGGTATGCCATGCTTCCTCGCCATAACGCCCAGTCCTTTCACATGATCGATATGCTCATGTGTCACAAGGATTCCATTCAGATCCGAAGGCTTTCGGTCGATCTCATTTAACGCTGATTCAATTTTCTTACCACTCACACCTGCATCTACAAGCAGATGTGTCTCTTCGCTGCCTACATAATAGCAGTTCCCGCTGCTACCGCTGGCGATACTCAGTAAATCCATATTCTACGCCTCAACTCTACATCTCCAAAATGTATGAAAAAGCTTTCAGGATATCAGCTTATTCTATCTTCCATACATATTCCGGTCTAATATGTCCGAAACGGCAGATGCTCGATATATATTGTATTAAAATCCGAACGATTACTCAGATCCACATAACGTATCTTCTCTTTAAACCTGTTTATTGTATCAATAAAACCCGGTTCAATCAAGGACAAATATGCACCCTCAAGTGAAGTATTACCAAGAACCTTCATTTTTCCCTGAAAGCTCTGCGGAAATAGTCCCAGTGTAACTGCATTTGTCAGATTCAGATGAAATCCAAAACCTCCCGCAATACAGACTTCAGCGATATCGGAAAATTCAATACCGATCTCTCTTACAAGCATCAGGATTCCTGAAAGGATCGCTGATTTTCCAAGCTGAAATGCCCGGATCGTCTCCATGTCGATCTTCATATTGTTACCCATCGAGATACCGGATTCAAAATATGGTTCCGCAAGCACTCCATCTGCATCCATCTGTCCCCGTTTTAACAGTAATGCCAGCATGTCAAATATATTCGATCCGAATATATTTGCTGTTCGAAAACATCCTTCAAACGCCGAACCACAGGCAGCAGAGGTCGCCACTCCGTATTCCTTATTACAGAGAATGATCTCCCCGTTTGTTCCAAGATCGATCAGCATACGATATGAGAAATCCCGATCAATCTCTGCGGCAACTGCGCCTGCTGCAATATCTGCGCCGGAAAATGCCGCAATATTCGGCAGACAGATAACATCCGAAGCCGCATTCTCAAAAGATGGAGAAGCGATAAAGTCATTCTGTTCTATCACCCGGATATCCGAATTCTTAAGTGTAAACGGGTATCCAAACAGATTCTCTGTCGTAAGCCCTTCTGCGATCGAAAGCATCGTTGCATTTCCTGCCAGAACATATCTGCGGATATGATCTACAGCTTTCGGCGTATTTATAAGCATATGGTCAACACCCTTTTGAATATCCGAAAACAAAAGTGACCGCAGATGCTCCAGACCTTCCTTTGTATCTGCCGCCTGAATCCTCGCTACGACATCAGCACCTGTCGCAATTTGTGAGTTAAGCGTACTGAATGAGCATTTAACCGCTTTCTCGTTCAGATCCACAAGCTCCATACCGATCGTAGTCGTACCGATGTCAATGGCAATGCCATATGCGGAAGTAACAGACTTCTTTCTCTGTTCGGTTGGCAGATTCATCTTATGCCCTGTGATACCGGTAAGCTGTTCTTCCTCCAGCCGTATCGAGATATCCCTATCTACAATGTACTGGCAGCTTTTTACAAAACTGCCAGTATCCTGATTCCATACCAGACACCGGTTACAGCGTCCTTTCATGCCGCAGTTTCCTGCAAAGACATGTCCTGCCGCAGTCAATACCTGATACAAATTATCTCCTTTATTACATTTGATCTGTTCTGTTCCGTTTACAGTTACATTTATCATTAATTATAAATTCCTGTTGTCATTTTTTCCTTTGGTCTGTAACCATGTTCTGCAAGCGTATTAATGATCAGCTGCTTATGTTCCGGACCAAATGCTTCCAGTGTGATCACAAGTTCAACTGCCGAATTACGGTTGATCGATACGAACTGGTTATGCTCCAGTTTGATGATATTTCCCTGTAAATCTGCAATGATCTTGGAAATATTCATCAACGCGCCCGGCTTATCCGGAAGCAAGGTTGAAACTGTGAAGATACGGCTTCTGGCAATCAGTCCGTGCTGTACTAAGGATGCAAATGTGATCATATCCATATTACCGCCACTTAAGATGCTGACAACCTTCTGTCCTTTCACATTCAGATGCTTTAAGGCCGCAACGGTAAGCAGGCCGGAGTTCTCAACCAACATCTTATGATTTTCAAGCATATCAAGGAAGCAGACGATCAGCTCATTATCCTCTACGGTGATGATGCCATCCAGATTCTTCTGAATGTATGGGAAGATCTTTGATCCCGGAGTCTTAACTGCCGTACCATCTGCGATCGTGTCTACCATTGGAAGTGTCGTTACTTTCTTATTTTTCAAAGAAACCTGCATACAATTTGCACCTGCGGGTTCTACACCGATCACTTTGATATTCGGATTCATCATCTTGGCAAGTGTAGATACACCGGTAGCCAGTCCGCCACCACCGATCGGAACAAGAATATAATCTACAAACGGAAGCTCCTTGATGATCTCCATTGCAACAGAGCCCTGTCCGGTCGCAACATCCAGATCATCGAATGGATGAATAAAGGTATAACCCTTATCTTCTGCAAGCTCTAATGCATATGCGCAGGATTCATCGTATACATCTCCATATAAGATAACCTCTGCTCCATATGATTTGGTTCGGTTTACTTTGATCAGAGGAGTTGACGATGGCATAACGATTGTTGCTTTTACCCCATATGCTTTTGCTGCATATGCAACACCCTGTGCATGATTTCCGGCTGATGCAGTGATCAGACCCTTCTGCCTTTCTTCGTCTGTCAGCGTACTGATCTTGTAATATGCTCCACGGATTTTATATGCTCCGGTAAGCTGCATATTTTCCGGTTTAAAAAATACTTTATTTCCTGTCAGGTTGCTGTAATATTCGCTCTCTACCAGCTTTGTTGGTAAAACAACTTTTTTAATTATATTATATGCCTCTTCAAATTTCTCTAATGTAAGTTCTTCTGCCATTGTCAGTCTCCTTTTTCTGTATTTCATATTCAGACAGTTATCATCCACCATTGTCATATCTTTTTTATTTCCAAACAGCTACTATAATAAACTGCACTATTTTCATAATTATAGATCAGCTCCATCCATAAGAATGTCAAGCTCGCTTCGGTCTTCGTCAAAGCCTGAGAACAGTGCTTCCACATATGCGGACGGATCAAAACGCTGTAAGTCGTCAATCTTCTCACCGATTCCGATAAATTTAACCGGAACATTCAATTCTGCCTGAATTGCAATCGCGATACCACCCTTGGCTGTACCGTCTAACTTTGTGATCACGATACCATCAATCTCCGTTACATTGCTGAACTGTCTTGCCTGCTCTAATGCATTCTGTCCGGTCGTTCCATCTAACACGATCAGGGATTCTACATTTGCATCCGGATAATCTCTGGAAATGATGCGGCGCATCTTAGCCAGCTCATCCATCAGGTTCTTTTTATTATGAAGTCTTCCGGCTGTATCGATCAATAAGATATCGGTATTTCTTGCCTTTGCAGCAGATACCGCATCGTATACAACTGCCGCAGGATCTGCACCCTCATTATGAGAGATCATCTCTACACCTGCACGATCCGCCCAGGTCTTTAACTGATCGATCGCGGCTGCACGGAATGTATCAGCAGCTGCGATCAGAACCTTTTTACCGCTCTTCTTATACTGGGCCGCCAGCTTACCGATCGTAGTTGTCTTACCGACACCATTTACACCGATCACAAGTATAACTGATTTTTTCTTTTCAAAATCATATGCACTTTCATCCACCATCATCTGATCTCTTATGATATTGATGATCAGTTCCTTGCATGCCGCAGGTTCTTTGATCCTGGCCTCCTTGACACGTTCTTTCAGGTTCTCAATCACCTTTTCCGTTGTCTCATATCCCATATCAGCCATGATGAATGTCTCTTCCAGTTCTTCATAAAAATCATCATCAATATGGGATGCTCCGAACACGGAAGAAAAACTGTCTACGATACTATTTCTTGTCTTACTGAGTCCTTCTTTTAATCGTTTGAAAAATCCCTTCTTTTCCTCAGCCATAGCTTGTACCTCCTTATTTGTCCAGATCGTTCTCGATCAGATTTACGGATACCAGAGTGGATACACCCTTTTCCTGCATCGTAATACCATACAGGATATCGGCTGCTTCCATGGTTCCCTTTCTATGTGAAATGACAATAAACTGTGTGTCCTTTGTCAGTCGGTTCAGATACTGTGCAAATCGTCTTACATTTGAATCATCCAGTGCTGCTTCGATCTCGTCCAGCAGACAGAATGGTGATGGTTTCAGACTCTGGATCGCAAATAACAGTGCAATCGCAGTCAGTGACTTTTCACCACCGGAAAGCTGCATCATGTTCTGTAATTTTTTTCCCGGCGGCTGTGCAATGATACGGATACCGGTCTCTAACAGATTGGTATCGTCGACCAGTTCCAGTGCGCCTCGTCCACCACCGAACAGCTCTTTAAAGACCTTGTCGAACATAACCTGGATCTCTTTGAACTTCGTATTGAACTGTTCCTGCATGGATACATTCAATTTCTCGATCACATCTAACAGATTCTTCTCTGCAAGAACGATATCATCATGCTGTCCCTTTAAGAACTCATATCGTTCTGATACTTCTTTATAGTCCTCGATCGCATTGACATTGACATCACCAAGTGATTTGATCTTTGCTTTTACTGCAGTAATCTCTTTCTTTAAGGATGAAAGATCGTTTAATTCCTCATCCCGGAACTCTGCCGCCATATTTAATGTCAATTCATATTCCGCCCACATATAATTCGACAGTTCATCCGACTTCTCTGTATTCTTCTCAATCGCTGAATCAAGCTTGAATACTGCCTTTTCCAGACCTGCGATCTTCTCGGATAATTCTTCCCGGATCGCAAAGAATTCTTTATGACTGGCTGTCATATCATCCCGTTCTTTATGATATGCTGTCAGTTGTTCTTCCTGATCAGATACTTCATCGGAATCTTCCTCGATCGTCTTACGAATCGCCTCTGCCTGTTCTTCTAACTTCGTGATATCTGTGCCTGTCGCCTGTACCTGTGTTATATAGGATGCCAGTTCTTCCTGTAATTTCTCATCATCCTGCCGGATACGTCTTATATTCTCCTGAATAAAGTCATCCTTCTGTTTTACCGAGTTATATTCGATCAACAATTCAGATACCTTTGTATTTGCTGCTGCAAGCTTACTCTGTGCTTCGATAGACTTGGCTTCCAGTTCCTTGATCATTTCTTCACACTGAACCTTGGCAGCTTCATGCTTCTTATTATTATCAGCAAGCTGATCTTTATTTGTATTGATCTCCGCTATCTGACTGTTCAACTCATTGATTTCTTTCTGGATCGATGCAAATGCTTTCTCGGATTCTGCAAGCTTGGATGCTACCTGCTCCATATTTAAAGACAATGTATTCTTCTCAAGATATGCCTGCTGAAGTCTTGTATTTAAGGTCTCAATCTGCGCACGAAGTGCATCTCTTGATGTCTTTAATTCTTCATCCAGTCCGGCTGCATCCTTTGCGATCAGATTTAACTCATCGATCTTTTCCCTGATCTCATCCAATTCTCTCTTTCGTCCAAGAAGATTACTGGAATTACGGAACGCACCACCTGTCATTGATCCGCCCGGATTGATCAGTTCACCTTCGATCGTAACCAGTCTCAGAGACTGATTATATTTTCTCGCAACTGCAAGTGCATGATCGATATTATCTACAACCACGATCCTGCCAAGCAGGTTCTTAACAAGACGGTCAAACTTCGCATCAGCCTTTACCAGAGAAGATGCGATACCGATCACACCCTGTTCTGACAGAACTTCATTTCGAACCTGACCACGGTCTGTGATCGTATTCAACGGAAGGAATGTTGCACGACCATATTTGTTCTGTTTTAAGAACTGAATGATCTTCTTTGCCGTGCTGTCATCCTCTGTAACAATATTCTGAATACTTCCGCCAAGTGCTGTCTCGACAGCAACCTCAAACTTCTTATCGACATCGATTATATCAGCAACAACTCCGATAATGCCCGGATTGTTCTTTTTCTGCTCCATAACACGACGGATGCTGTTGCCATAGCCATCATAGCGTTCTGTAATATTCCGGAGTGCTTCCATCTTGGATCTGGTCGCTGATAATTCTTCGTTTGTATTATGTATCCGCTCACGATTGACTTTATTTCTGCTCTGATTTTCTTCCAGATCCTTTTCTGCAGTTTCGAGTTCCTTGATAATGCCGGATACATTCTGATCCAATACAGATAGCTTTGCCTGTAACTCATCATGTTCCTTCCGGTCGTTATTATCATCACTTTTAAATTGCAGATATCTCTGGTTTAACTGGGTCTTACGGAAGTTGATATTCTCAAGCATCGCATCATATCTTCCGACCTTCGCTTGAAGATTTCCACTCTCATGGATATATTCGATGATGTCGGATTTACATTCTTCGATCTTATCCTGACATTCATGGATATAGGCATCCAAGCGGCTGCTTTCTCCTTTTGCAGTATCCAGAGAACCGGAAATGGTTGAAACCTGATCTCCAAGGGCATCCTTTTGTCCTTGATAATTCTCCATCTCTTTCCGGTCAGTTTCCCGCTGACGGTTGATCCTGTCGATCTGTTCCTGTATATTCTTATCATTCTGTCGGGAGTTCAAGATCTGCTGGTTGATAACATTGATCTCACCTTCCAAACGTTCATTCTTTAACCGGAGCTCATGCACCTGATTCTTGGATGCATCGATTGCCTGATTGATCTCCTCTAACGCCTGCTCGATACGCTCATATTCTTCCTTTGTATGCTCCAGTTCTTCTTTATTCTGCGTGAGATCATTATTTAAGATTTCCCGATTCTCTGTATCTTTATCAAGAATCTCTTTTAAATGCTCCATTTCAAGGAAAAAAGCATTGATATCCAGTTTCTTCAGTTCGTCCTTAAACAACAGATATTTTCTCGCTGTTTCTGACTGCTTCTGTAATGGACCGACCTGCTTTTCCAACTCATATAAAATATCATTGACACGACTTAGATTGTCACGCTCTGCTTCTAATGATTTCTCGGCTGCCGCTTTGTTCTTTTTAAATTTTACGATTCCTGCCGCTTCATCGAACAGTTCCCGTCGTTCCTCCGGTTTACCATTTAAGATCTTCTCAATCTGACCCTGTCCGATAATGGAATATCCCTCTTTACCGATACCGGTATCAAAGAACAGCGAATTTACATCCTTTAAACGACTGACTGTACCATTAATAAGATATTCACTTTCCCCCGAACGATACACACGTCTGGCAACCGTTACTTCATTATAATCAATCGGCAGATGATGATCACTGTTATCTAACGTGATTGCTACATAAGCAGAACCCTGTGGCTTACGAAGCTGTGTACCGGAGAAGATTACATCCTCCATCTTAGAGCCTCGGAGACTCTTTGCACTCTGTTCACCAAGTACCCAGCGGACAGCATCCGCCACGTTACTCTTTCCCGAACCATTCGGTCCAACGATACAGGTTATTCCATGATTGAATTTGAATACGATTTTATTTGCAAATGATTTGAAGCCGTTTACTTCAATACTTTTTAAATACATATATTAACCCTGCTTTTTCTTTATTTGTAACAGTGCATTATATGCTGCCGTCTGCTCCGAAGCCTTTCTGGATGCTCCTTCACCTGTCGCAACATGCTCCCCGTTAATGCACACCTCGGATACATAAGATTTATTATGATCCGGCCCCTTTTCCTCTAACAAGGCATAAGTAAGGGTTTTTTCTTCTTTCTGCGCAAGCTCCTGCAAGGTTGACTTGGCATCATAAAACAGTGAATGAGTCTCTACATCATCAAGTAGAAACCGGTGAACAAATTTCTTTGCTTCATCTAATCCGCCATCCAGATAGATCGCACCGAGAACCGCCTCAAACAGATCACACATGATCGAGTTCCGATTTCTCCCTCCGGTCAGATCTTCTCCCTTGCTGAGCAGAACATAATGTCCAAACTTTAGTTCCTTGGATATCTGGGATAAGGTAAATTCACATACCAGACTTGCTCGGAGCTTTGTTAATTTTCCTTCCGGATATTCCGGATAATTATGATAAAGATATTCACTGACAACGAATTCCAGGATCGCATCTCCAAGGAATTCCGATCGTTCATAGGATTCTACCTTATTGATCTTGCGTTCATTTGCATATGACTTATGTGTTAATGCCGTTACAAGCAGATCCAGATCACGAAAGGTATACCCAATGATATCTTCTATATTATGAAATCGTTCTGTATTCATAATTACTTCGCCACTTCTTTTCCAATATTCTCGGCAATTTTTTCATTTACACCATTTTCCTTGAAATCGATACACTGGAAAATAGCGCTCTTAACCTCTTCGTTATGAGAATTACCATGGATCTTTACAACAAGGCCCTTTAAGCCAAGCAAAGGTGCGCCACCTTTGTTCTTTGCATTAAAACGCTCTTTTAAGCCATTTAATGAACTCTTGATCAGAAGGCCTCCGATCTTGGTCTTAAGTGATGACATGATCGTATTCTTAATCTCACCTAGGAGCATCTTTGCAAGACCTTCATATAATTTTAAGATAACATTTCCGACAAAGGCTTCACAGACAATGACATCCGCTGCACCATTTGGAATCTCTCTTGCCTCGATACTGCCGACAAAATTAATGTCCTTGCATTCTTTTAATAATGGATATGTCTCTTTTACTAGAGCATTTCCCTTTTCTTCTTCATCACCGATATTTACGATTGCAACTCTTGGATTCTTTACATGCTCAATATTCTCCATATAGATAGAACCCATCTTGGCAAACTGTAGCAGATGCTCCGGTCTCGCATCGACATTCGCTCCACAGTCGATCAGAAGGGAATAACCCTTTGATGTAGGAAGTAATGGAGCAAGCGGTGAACGTTTTACACCTTTGGAACGTCCGACTACTAACTGACCTCCTGCAAGGATCGCACCTGAGCTTCCGGCTGAAATAATCGCATCAGCTTCTCCGTTCTTTACCATATTCAGACCAACCACCAGTGAAGAATCCTTCTTGCTTCTGACAGCCTGTACCGGGGCTTCATGACAGGTGATCTCCTCTGTTGCATTTACAACCTCGATCTTTGACTGATCGTAAGTATATTTTGCAAGTTCCTTTTTTATTACATCTTCTTTACCGGTCAGTATTACCTGTGCCTTTGCGCCTTCATTGATTGCTTCTACGGCACCTCTTATGATCCACTCCGGTGCATAATCTCCACCCATGGCATCTACGACTACTCTTGTTACTTCGCTCATCTTATTCCTGTTTCCTTTCTATACCGGAACTATTCCGGCATTTCCATATTTCTTATTATACGAATCGGAGTCCAGACTCCTACGCAGACCAACCCCAGGGTTTGTCAGAATAGGACTCTGCTCTGACCGTATAAATACACAAAGCTATTATATATTTTGCCTTTCTTAAAGTCAACAGGGGATATCGGTGCAAAAAAATAAAGCCTTCCGATCGCTCGGAAAGCTCTATTTATAATTACTCACCTACTGAGATAATCTCTTTCTTGTTGTATGAACCACAATTCTTACATACTCTATGTGGAACCATTAATTCGCCACACTTGCTGCACTTTACTAATGCAGGAGCAGTCATCTTCCAGTTAGCTCTACGCTTATCTCTTCTGGCCTTTGAACTCTTATTCTTTGGACAAATTGACATTAATCACACCTCCTCAACCTTTCAAGATGTTTGCAAAAACTGATAATCTTGGATCCGGAACAAAATCATCACAATCACATGTTTCATGATTCAGATTTGCTCCACACACTTTGCACAGACCTTTGCAATCATCTTTGCATAATATCTGCATCGGGACTAAAGTCATTAGTTCCTTCTGTAAAAGCATGTCCATATTAATAATGTGATCTTCCAGATAATCTAATTCCTCGATCTCATCAACTTTATCTGTTTCAAAGATAGCCATATCGATCATCTCGTCTATGTCCACTTCAAAATCTTCTGTAATTTCATCCAGACAACGGTCACATAACATCTTAAGTGTAACAACACAGCCACCCTTAAGACTTGCTTTTCTCTTTCCTTCATTTCTGGCGGTAAGATGAAAATCCTTTACATTATCGACTACATATACATTTCCGTTGAAAGAAAATTCCTTCAATTCAGATGTAACATCGTAGTCTTTTACCTGTCCTTCTGTCGATAAAATCTCTGATAAATCAATTAACATAATATCTCCTAAAAATCGCACATTGGTTATTATACATATTTGAACACTCTTTGTCAACGATAAAATCACATATTTTTTGCCATATTTTTCTTTTTCGTTACACTAAAGCAACAGTCTCTCTGGCAATCGCAAGCTCCTCATTTGTAGGAACTACGAATACCTTTACTTTTGAATCCGGTGTAGAGATCAGCTTTTCATCTCCCATAACCTTATTTGCTTCCTGATCGATCGTAATACCCATGTATTCCATATCTGTCATTGCAAGATTTCTGACATATGGATTGTTCTCACCGATACCGGCTGTAAATGCAATCGCATCTACGCCACCCATGGCTGCGGCATATGCACCGATATACTTCTTGACACCATATGCAAATACATCAAGCGCAAGGCGACATCTGTCATTTCCTTCTTCCATACCCTTGCCGAGATCTCTGAAATCACTGAATCCGCCGGACAGACCATAAACACCGGACTTTTTATTTAAGATCGTATTGATCTCTTCGATATTCTTTCCTGTCTTGTTTGCAAGGAATTCGATAATGGCAGGATCGATATCGCCGGATCTTGTTCCCATGATCACACCTGCAAGCGGTGTCAGACCCATGGTCGTATCTACTGATTTTCCACCCTTAACCGCTGTAATACTGGAACCATTGCCAAGATGACACACGATAATCTTTGTATCTTCGATATTTTTTCCAAGAAGCTCTGCTGTTCTCTTTGACACGAAGCTGTGGCTTGTGCCGTGGAAACCATATCTTCTGATCTTATAGTCTGTATAATATTCATAAGGAATACCATAGATATATGCTTTATCCGGCATTGTCTGATGAAACGCTGTATCAAATACACCGACATTCGGAACACCCGGCATCAGCTTCCGGCATGCACGAATACCAATCAGGTTTGCCGGATTATGTAATGGCGCAAGATCGTTACATTCTTCAATCGCAGCAATTACTTCATCTGTAATCACAACAGACTGGGCAAATTTCTCACCACCATGTACGATTCTGTGACCTACCGCATCGATCTCGGACAGATCAGCGATCGCGCCTGTCTCTTTATCTGTTAATGCTTCTAATACATAGCTGACTGCTGCATTATGATCCGGCATAGGAAGATCCTTTGTATATTTCTCTTTTCCTGTCGTTGTATGGGTAAGTCTTCCATCTACAGCGATACGTTCACATAAGCCCTTTGCAAGAAGTTCTTCTGTATCAGAATCGATCAACTGATACTTCAATGATGAACTGCCACAGTTAATAACTAAAACCTTCATATTAAATATCCTCACTTTATATATTTTGTTCTGACTGGCACAAAGCCTGTCGAATATAACATAATTTATTTATACAGTTATCTGCTTTATTCTTTGACCTTTAATTTTCGATCTCTTTTCTTCAAGACTTAAACTTTATTTCTCAGACAACACTTTATATTCTACATTCATCTAATATGTGCTTCAAGTCTTTTTTCGTATTTTCAAGCGACCCGGAATTATCAATCTTATAGTCGCAGGCTTCCAGATAAAAAGCTTCCGACTCCTGTGAATCGATAACCGCCTGTGCTCGTTCTCTGGTAAAGCCACGATATTCGCAGAGTCTGGATATCCGGACATCCAAGTCTGCATAGACATAGCACATCTTATCGCAGATACTCTTATATCCATCCTGAATCAGCAAAGCAGCTTCAATCACGAACAGCTTTTTTCCGACATTCTTCTGTTTCTCAATCCGGCGCAGGATTTCTTCTTTCACTAACGGATGTGAGATACTGTTCAGCAAAGCCAGTTTATCTTTATCGTGGAATACGATATCTCCAAGCTTCTTTCTGTCAATCGAGCGGTTAACTGTTGATTGATCGTTGTCTGTCGCTACATTTTCTTCGGCAGATACAGATGTAACTATGTCAGTATCCACCAAAATCTCCGTACCAAATGCATCCACAATTCCCTGATATACCGTTCTTCCTGGATTCATCAGCTCATGTGCCAGATGGTCTGCTTCTATTATATATGCATCATATTCTTCCTTTAATATTGTAAGAACTGCTGTCTTTCCGGAACCGATGCCTCCGGTCAGTCCAAGGATCAGCATGTCGTCTTTATTTTGCATCATACCAATTATCTCCTTCACTGATACCGATCTCAAGCGGTACTGCCATGTCGGCTGCACCCATCATTTCCTTTTCCATGATCTCTTTTACAATATCAACCTCATCCTTTGCGGTCTCTACCAGAAGTTCATCATGGATCTGTAAGATCAGGCGGGATTTCAGTCCTCGTTTTTTCAGTTCCATATTCACACGGAACATAGCAATCTTAATAATATCTGCCGCCGTTCCCTGAATCGGCGAATTCATTGCAACACGTTCACCAAAGCTTCTGGTCATGAAGTTTGAAGACCGAAGCTCCGGTACAGGACGGATACGACCGAACATCGTCCGTACAACACCATCTGCTTTTGCTTCTTCCACCTGACGGTCAAGGAATAACTTTATATTCTTATAGGTTGCAAAATATTTCTCAATATAATCAGCCGCTTCTTTTCTGGATATTCCAAGATCCTCCGACAAGCCAAATGCACTGATTCCATAAACAATACCGAAGTTAACTGCCTTTGCATTTCTTCTCTGCAAGGATGTTACCTGATCGATCGGAACATCGAACACCTCGGAAGCTGTCGTTGCATGAATATCTACATGATTCAAAAAGGCATTCTGCATGACCTGATCTTCGGACAAATGAGCAAGTACACGAAGTTCAATCTGAGAATAATCAGCATCCACAAATACATATCCATCCTCCGGAATAAATGCCTTTCGAATCAGTCTGCCAAGTTCCAACTTCATCGGAATATTCTGGAGGTTCGGATCAGTCGAACTGATACGACCGGTCGCTGTGATCGTCTGGTTAAAGGTTCCGTGAATTCTGCCATCTTCTGATATATATGCCGTCAAGCCCTGCGCATAAGTGGAATTCAGCTTTGTAAGCTGACGATATTCCAGTATCGCAGGTATGATCGGATGGTCATTCTTTATCTTTTCCAGCACATCAACGCTGGTGCTATATCCGGTCTTGGTCTTCTTGCCACCGGGAAGTCCCATATCTTCAAATAAAATAACGCCTAACTGTTTCGGTGAATTGATATTAAACTCTTTTCCTGCATAACCGATGATCTCGGTATGCAGTTCGTCAATCCTGCTCTGCAGCTTTACGCTGTAATCATCCAAGGCTTTTCGGTCAACCCGGATTCCCCGATGCTCCATATCATAAAGCGTATATACCGTCGGCATCTCGATCTCATTATAGAGAGTGAACATCTCCTGTTTTTCCAGACGTTCCATTAGAAGATCACCTGCAAGATATGGGATCAACGCCTTATATGCAAATAATTTCCGGAAGGTCTCATTTGTAAAAGAGAACAGATTCAGTTCATCTTTTCCAACCAATTCTTTTTCGGATGGCAGCGTTGCGCCAAGATAATCTCTTGCGATCGCATCATAGGAATATACATCCTCCATCGGATTTAAGAGATATGCCGCTACACCGATATCATGCACCTTTGTATCACTCTCATCAAACGGAAAGACTGACAATGCTTCCTTTAAATCCAGAATATCAATCTGCATACCATCCCTGGTGACTGACACTATATTCTCTGTCAGTCTGTCATGCTCCATTCCATTCAGATTTGACAAAATAAAGACATCTTTATCGGATATGGCGGCAGCCAGCCCGAATAAGGTTCCATCCTTTCGGATCGGATATAAACCGATCTTATGTGTATTTTTCATCTTATCAGCAAAGAATCCGTCTATCTGCTCTGTTGTTTCAAGCAAGGTGATAACCGGATCGATCTCAGCCGCCTCTGTCACTGTGTCAAACTTTTTTAACAGACTGTTAAAGCCTAATCTTTTAAAAATCTTATATGAATCTTCATTAAATAATGATTCGGTCGTCATTTCATCCAGAGAGACATCCAGCTTGCAGTCCAGTTTGATCGTTGCAAGATCCTTTGACATAACTGCAAGATCCATATTCTCTGTCAGATTCTTCTGAACACGCGGAGGCTTTACCGTATCCAGATGATCCAGAATATTCTCCATGCTTCCGTATTCGATCATCAGCTTTGCCGCTGTCTTTTCTCCGATTCCCGGAACTCCCGGAATATTATCTGAAGTATCTCCCATAAGGCCCTTCATATCTATAAACTGAACCGGTGTAACGCCATATGCCTCAACAACATCCTTTGCATAATAATTTTCTATCGTTGTTCCGGTTGCTTTTGTCTTTGGAATACGCACAAGTATTGTATCCGTTGCAAGCTGTAGAAGATCTCTGTCACCCGATACAATAACAGTTGCATAACCATCCCGTTCTGCCATTCTTGATATCGTACCGATAATATCATCTGCCTCATATCCGCCTTTTTCCACGATCGTGACATGCATGGCTGTAAGCACTTCTTTCATAAGCGGAACCTGTTCCCGAAGCTCCTCCGGCATTGGTTTTCTGGTTCCTTTATAAGCACTGTATTTCAGATGGCGGAATGTCGGTTCATGCACATCAAATGCTACGCACATATGATCCGGCTTTTCTTCGTCCATGATCTTAAATATAATGTTAAGAAAACCAAGAACTGCATTTGTATGCAGTCCTTCATAGTTTGTAAGATCCGGCAGACCATAGAATGCACGGTTTAATATACTGTGTCCATCAATTAATAATATTTTATTCATTTTCTATATCGTCCTTCTCTGCCGTTTCCTCGGCGACTTCCAGATAATTTTTATGTGTCTGGTTATATTTCTTTATTTTATCCATAAACTGTACATTCTTATCACTGTTTCCCGGAAGATCCTCATCTTTATATAAAATATTTTCCAGATATTCAATCATATACTTATTACCGAATAACAACTTTTCGCCGAATGTATCGCTGTAATAATATTCTGTCTGTGATTTCTGCTTGGCATTCTGTTCATAATGATAAACCTTTTCAAGTACGCCACTGTATACCCACAAAAGCCCTGTGATAATAGCCGCAAGAACGAGAACAATCGTAGATGTTGCAATTCGTTTTACAGCTGTCATACGTGTCATTTCTTCATCCAGCTTATCATCCAGTTCCTTTTTAAAGTTAGTTGAAAGATTCTCTTCATTATCCAACTCTTTCATCCCAACGATCAGGGTGTAATAGATTTCCAGTTCCTCTGAACAATTATCACAGTTTTTGACATGCTTAATAAACTCCTTTAACTCGTCATCCGGGAGCTTATTCTCTATAAATGCCATGATCTTCGATTGTGCTTCCAAACATGTCATCTGACTGTCACCTTCTTCATCCTGTCCGTATTTTTTATCGTCTATCGAATATGATCCCGGGATTCATCGGTTGTCTTAACAATCTCCCGTATCACAATATGAAACGGGTCACCCTTTCCCGGAACCACCTCTACACGGTCACCGACTTTATGTCCAAGCAATGCTTTCCCCATTGGAGATATATTACTGATAATGCCGTTTAATACATCTTCACGTACTGTCGTCACAATACGATAAGTATCTTCTTCTTCATCCTCTTCAAAATAAACACGAACGGTATTATTCAAGCCAACTTCATCATCTGCTGATTCATCCTTTATGATCTCAGCAGTTCTTACCATACGATCCAGATAACGGATTCTCTTTTCATTCGCATTCTTATCCTTCTTCGCAGCATAATATTCAAAATTCTCACTCAGATCTCCCTGTGCTCTTGCTTCCTTCACAGCTTCCAACTTTTCTTTACGAACTACGACTTTTCTATATTCGATTTCTTCTTCCATCTTCTTGATGTCAGATTCTGTTAACTGATTAAACATTAAACCAACCACCCTGTTCACATTTTTGCTAACAGTATAGCACAAAACATTTTTGGATACAACAAAAGCAGATCTTACGTCCGAAAACATAAAATCTGCTTCTGTTATTATATGAAATAAAATATATTTACTTCAGATTAGTTGTTGATGAGCTTGTCTTCACCATTCCAGCTGTACAGCTTTCTGATGCTTTCGCCAACGATCTCTGATGGATGCTCAGCAGCTTTCTTTCTCATAGCCTTGAAGTGAACCTGACGTCCTGCAGGTGACATATCAAGTAAGAATTCCTTAGCAAATGTACCATCCTGAATATCAGAAAGAACTTTCTTCATAGCCTTCTTTGTATCTTCTGTAATGATCTTAGGACCTGTTACATAATCACCATACTCAGCAGTATTTGAGATAGAATATCTCATTCCCTTGAAGCCTGACTGGTAGATCAGATCTACGATCAGCTTCATCTCATGAATACACTCAAAGTATGCATTTCTTGGATCGTAACCGGCTTCGCAAAGTGTCTCGAAACCAGCCTGCATAAGTGCACATACACCACCGCAAAGAACTGCCTGCTCACCAAAGAGGTCTGTCTCTGTCTCTGTTCTGAATGTTGTCTCAAGAACGCCAGCACGAGCTCCGCCGATACCAAGTGCATAAGCTAATGCTCTGTCAAGAGCCTTTCCTGTGTAATCCTGCTCTACAGCTACAAGACAAGGTGTACCCTTTCCTGCCTGATACTCAGAACGTACTGTGTGACCAGGTGCCTTAGGAGCGATCATGGTTACATCAACATTCTTAGGCGGAACAATTGTTCCGAAGTGGATATTGAAACCATGAGCAAACATTAACATATTGCCTTCTTCAAGGTTTGGCTCGATATCGTTCTTGTACATATCAGCCTGTAACTCATCATTAATAAGAATCATGATAATGTCTGCTTTCTTAGCAGCTTCTGCAGCTGTATATACTTCAAATCCCTGTGCTTCAGCCTTTGCCCAAGACTTGCTTCCTTCATAAAGACCGATAATTACGTTACAGCCTGATTCTTTTAAGTTAAGGGCATGTGCATGTCCCTGTGAACCATAACCGATAATAGCGATTGTCTGTCCGTCCAGTAATGATAAATTACAGTCTTCCTGATAATAAATTTTTGCTTCTGCCATTATTTTGTCCTCCTGATATAAATGACTTCTTTATAATAATTAACTGCATAATTGCAATCAATCTATCAATAGTTAACTAAGGTGCACATGATTAATTCTGACGCTGACCTCTCACCAGTCCTGTCAGACCGGTACGAACCAGTTCAATGATCTCAAATCCATCTAACAGTCCGAGAAATGCTTCACACTTCGAGGTTGCACCTGTTAGCTCAATGATCATGGAACCTTTTGAAACATCAACGATGTTTGCTCGGAATATATTTGCAATGGACATGATATCCTGACGGGTATCCTTATCACTTCTCACCTTTACGAGTACAAGCTCTCTGCATACTGATTTGCCCGGCTCCAGTTCAACGATCTCTACGACATCCTCGAGCTTATTCAACTGTTTCTTGATCTGGCTCAGACTTGCATTATCTCCGCTTACTGCTACAGTCATTCTGGAATATGCAGGATTCTCCGTAACACCTACCGTAACGCTGTCAATATTATAACCTCTGCGGCTGAATAAACCTGAAACTCTGCTCAGTACACCTGATGTATTATCTACAAGAAGTGACAAAACTATATTATCCATCAATAAGTACCACCTTTCAAACCTATGAAACGGCTGTATAATCAATACAGCACAAATCCTTGTTTTATTATAGTTATCTTGTCAATTATTGTCAACGAAGAATTACTCAATATCAAGCAATCTTTTTACAACCTGAACACATTCTGCCGCATCCTCTGAATAACCATCTGCATGAATCTCTTCAGCAAAGCTCTCTGTGATAACAGCTCCGCCGATAACGACCTTAATATCCAGATTTTTTGCTTTTACCAGTTCCACGACATCCACCATTTTCATCATAGTTGTTGTCATCAGTGCCGAAAGTCCGATGACTTTGGCATCATTTTCTATGGCTGCATCTACGATCACATCCGCAGGTACATCTTTTCCAAGATCAATAACCGGGAATCCGTAGTTTCGAAGCATCAAGACAACCAGATTCTTTCCGATATCATGGATATCTCCCTCTACGGTAGCAACCACGATCGCAGGCATTGACTTTCCATCATCCTCCCGTACGATAAGTGGTGTGATATGATTGATCGCAAGCTCCATCGTCTCTGCGCTGGCGATTAACTGTGGCAGAAAGTATTTTTTCTGTTCAAATAATTTTCCAACACGGTTAATTGCCGGAATCAGCTCATCATCAATAATCTTCTGCGGATCTATCCCCTGTTCCAGTTCTTTTTTGACATCTTCTGTAATATTTCTTTTATTTCCTTTTACAACATCTGTGTAGATAACACTTTTTTCTTTTTCATCCTCCTGACTGCCTCCATTCTGTACAGGTGCAGCCGTTGTGATCCCGAGAGGTTTTACATTCTGGATATACCGGATATCTCCTTCGTCTTTGTTAAGAAGCATATCCGATGCATATGCCATATTCATAAGCATGGTCTGTGACGGATTTGCAATTGCCATCGTAAGACCATTCTGGATCGCCATCGTAAGAAAAGCTGCATTTACAAACATACGCTCCGGCAATCCAAATGAGATATTCGAAAGTCCGCATATCGTAGCAAGCCCCATATCATGGCAATAACGGATTGTTTTCAGGCAGTTGACAGCAGCAGCTTTCTCTGCTCCGACTGTTGCAACCAGACCATCGACCACAACATCCTCTTTCTGAAAGCCCATCTTATAAGCAGCATCCAGAACTGTATGTATAATGCTTTCTTTTTCATCACTGTCCTTTGGAAGTCCCTCATCAGAAAGCGGAAGAAGAATGAACATCGCACCATATTTTCTGACCAACGGAAGGATCTCCTGCATTTTTACCTTTTCCAGAGATACAGAATTCACAAGTGCACGTCCCGGATAGATACGAAGTGCCGCTTCGATAACAGCAGGGTTACTGGAATCAATACATAACGGAAGATTCACTGCCTGTGACACCTCATATACAACCCTTACCATCATTTCTTTCTCATCAATACCATTCATGCCGACATTGATATCAAGAATTGATGCACCCTTTTCCATCTGTTCTTCTGCCATCGTCATAACAGTATCGAGAACCCCTTCCCGAAGCTCTGCCTGCAGTTTCTTCTTACCGGTTGGATTGATACGTTCTCCGACCACCATAAAAGGACCATCCAGACTGATCTGTCTTGTCATGCGTTCTGATGATAGCAAACGTTCTTTCTTGTCTGATATCTCAGGAATATCCATTGTCTTTGCCATATCAGAAAGTGCTTTGATATGGGCAGGAGTTGTTCCGCAGCAGCCGCCGACCATACCGGCTCCTGCTTCTATGATCATCTTCATATCTTCTGCAAAGGTTTCCGGTGTCATGGCATATACACTTTTACCATCCACAAGTTCAGGCATACCGGCATTCGGCTTCGCAAATACAGGAACAAATGCTACCTCTTTCATGGCAGCCACAAGCTCTGTCATCTTGTCCGGTCCTGTGGAACAGTTTACACCTATCGCGTCCACGCCAAGATTCTGTAATACATTGACCGCGGTTACCGGATCCGTTCCATATAAGGTTCTTCCGTCCTCGTTAAATGTAAGGCTCGCCATGACAGGGAGATCACAGATCTCATTTGCAGCGATCACAGCAGCTCTGGTTTCGGCAAGGCTCATCATAGTTTCTACAACCAGAAGATCACAGCCCGCCTCAACAAGAACTTTGATCTGTTCTTTATAGATATCAACCAACTCTTCAAACTGAAGTTTTCCCATCGGATATAACATCTCACCTGTCATGGTAAGATCGCCTGCGACATAACCATGCCCGCACTCAGCAACGGCCTGCTTTGACAGAGCTACCAGATCCATATTCATCTGATAGAGATCATTCTCCAGTCCATATTCACGAAGCTTTAAACGATTACAGGTAAATGTCGGAGCATATAAGATATCTGTGCCTGCATTCAGATACGACGTCTGAAGTTCCAGCATAACTTCTTTGTGCTCCAGTATGTATTTTTCCGGACATACACCAAGCGGCATGCCTGCATTCATCAGATTTGTTCCGGTTGCTCCATCTAAGATCAGTATTTTCTCATTGAACAGTTGTCTAAATTCGTGTTTATTCATTCGTTATCACACCTTCGTCGTCTATTTTGTTATCTCCGTCTGCCGCTGTCGTTGCAAGCATATCACATCGTTCATTCATCGGATGTCCTGCATGTCCCTTTACCCAGTGAAAGGTTACTGTATGCGGTTCTTTTGCTTTTAACAGTCGTTCCCACAGATCCCGGTTCTTTACCGGTTCATTCTTGCCACGTTTCCAGCCCTTCTTGATCCAGCCCCATATCCAGCCTTCATTAAATGCCTTTACAAGATACTGGGAATCTGAATATAAATCCACATTACAGGGTTTTATCAATGCTTCTAAACCAACAATAGCTGCCATAAGCTCCATGCGGTTATTTGTAGTCTTATTATAGCCCTGTGAAAATTCCCGTTCATGGAGCGTTCCTTTTCCATCAATAAACTGGATAACCGTACCATATCCGCCCGGTCCGTCCGGATTACCTCTCGCTGCACCATCTGTATATATCTTTACATCCATTCTTTTCACACCTCATATCCATTCTAATTAATCCATATCCGCTTATAAATGACTGATTATCACTTTTCATCAAATGATCGGAATATTTTATTCTGTGCCATCACTATAACTTTCGATCAATTCTGTAAGGAGTCTGCTCATTTTATCAGACATCTCCTTACTGCGATCCAGAATATCCTCATGCTTTAATTCAGCACCAAGTCCTGCCGCTTTATTTGAAATTGCCGAAAAACCGGATACACGGATTCCCATATGGCAGGCCGCGATTGCCTCACATGCTGTACTCATGCCGACCGCATCTGCGCCGAGCAACTGAAACATCCTTATCTCAGCCGGTGTTTCATATTGTGGACCGGTCGCCTGAATGTAGGTTCCTTCCACAACATGAAGTCCAAGCTGCTCAAATACTTCCCTGCTTATCTGTATTTTTTCTTTATCATATATATGGCTCATATCCGGGAATCTGACGCCAAACTCATCTATATTTCTTCCAATCAACGGAGATGGAACAAAGCTTGATATCTGATCCGAAATGATCATGATATCTCCCGGTGCCAGCTCTTCACTGATTCCTCCCGCCGCATTGGTAAGGATCAGCCACCGTATTCCTAGAAGCCCCATCAGCCGGATCGGCTTCACGACATCCTGCATGGAATATCCCTCATAGTAATGAACTCTTCCCTGCATGACAACAATCGGCTTTCCACAGGAATAACCAAATATAAACCGTCCCTTATGACCGGCAACCGTCGAAACAGGAAAACCCGGAATCTCTTTATAATAAACATACACCGGATCATCCACGGTAAATGCATCGCCCAGTCCGCTTCCAAGTACGATCCCTATCTCCGGCTTCATCTTTATTTTGTCAGTGATATAACGAACAGCCTCATCATACATAAATAACATCTCCTTATCCCGGTGCTGCAGCTCACCTGTACCCAGTCTCTGAAATACATAATTCTGAGTTTTCCCATATATCCATATGGTAAAAAAGCTGACACCCATCTGAATGTCAGCTTATTTTCATAAAACGGAGATAGAGAGATTTGAACTCTCGCGCCGGTTGCCCGACCTACCGCTTTTCGAGAGCGGACCCTTCAGCCACTTGGGTATATCTCCTTTTTCCTATGACTTTGCTATAATACCATTAATACACAAAATATACAACTATTTTTTATGATACTTTCTGATGCCTTTTCACCGGACATGGTCATACAATGGTAACACTTAAAACTAATAGTAGCAGATTACAGGCATCCCGGCATAGATATTCTCATAAATAACCGCGGCTTTCTGATATGGCAGATTAACGCAGCCATGCGAACCGCCGGAATAATAAATGTCTCCGCCGAACTTATCACGCCATGTCGCATCATGAAGCCCGATTCCACGATTAAAAGGCATCCAGAAATTGACCTTTGTCTCATAATCCTCTCCTCTTAAAACAGAAGGTGATTCCTTATATGTGATCGAATATAACCCATCCGGTGTACCATGTCCTTCCTTTACACAACCTGTTACACAGGGAGAATCTTCAACCAATTTTCCATCTATGATCAAATATACATGCTGGTTTGACAGATCGACCTCTACATAAGAATAACCGATATCCCCGTATTTGTTATATGCTGCTCCCGTCTGGGAAAACTCCGGTGTACGCTCCTGTGATTTCCCACTTGCAAGTGCTTCCCGCAAGCCCTTTGTCTCCGCTTCTACATCAATTGCCCATCCATAACGATTGCCTGTTTCTTCTACATATCTTCCTGTATAAGTCTGAAAGGTTCTCGTTGTTCCGACTGTATCATATGTCTCTGCAAGCTGTCTCACATATGCCTGAACCGATTTCTTTTTGAACTTCCATTTTCCGTTATCATAATAGAGCCAGCTGCCAAATGTTGATGCATCAAGCGTCCATGATACACGATCAATGCTGTAGTCGATCTGAACCGTAAGATATGTTTCCAGTGCTTTTTTCCGGTCTGCGATCTCCTTACTGTCTGCCGTGATCTCTGCATTCTCATAACACGCTTCTTTATCAAGGTCAGTAGCAGCTTTCACCTGTTCAAGCGCCGTTTCTATCACTTCATGAACCTTATCTGTATCCAGATAACTGCCTTCTGTCTCTGGTATGATAACCGCCTCGCTCTTATCAACTGCTACATAGGCATCCTTTGGTTTTTCCATATTCTTTTCCTGCATACAGTCCTGATCTTTTAAAAATTGATACAGTTTTTTCTTATCATAGGTTACCTCATAACTGGTTTTATAATCTTTTCGCTTATTATTCAGATATAAAAACCACAGAAAGCCATTTTGCTTCTTCTTAATGCTTTTCTCATTGGAAACTGCCTGTATCGTCATATCGATATCTTCCGGACGGATCACAAATGATGCATGTTCTCTGCCGTTTACGCTTAAAGTATATCCACTCATATATGTATCGATCGTGTTTTTTACGGATTTTACTGTATGATAGGATACATTCTGTCCGTCAATATATGTATTCTTGTTAAAATGGAAACTAAACCAGATCGACAATGTAAGATAACAAAGTAAAATAACTCCGCCCACAGAAATTGATATAATCGCAGCGATCTTTTTTCCTTTTTTTCGTTTATCGATCTGTTCATAGACACTCTTATCGACAAAGACATCCGATGGTATAGCAGCAGCCGTGGCAGCAACCTCCGGCTGGTCTTTTGTTTCTATTTCTTCAGCCTCCGCCTGGTCTGTCTCTTGGTCTGCTTCAGTTTCAATCTCCATCTGCCCAGCCTCTTTGCCTGCCTCATTCTCTTCTTTGTCTGCGCTGTTTTCTGTTTGCTCTTCTTTAGTCTCTATTTGTGTTGCCTCTTTATCCGCTTCGCATTCTGTTTGTTCTGCATCTTTGACGGCTTTGCTCTCTATCTGCTCTACTTCTTTGTTTTCCTCACTCATAATCTTCCCCTGTTATTCTCCTTCCAAATGGATCACGCATATCTCCGGTTTATTATTGACCCGAAACTTTAAAGTATGACCACCAAGTCCACCTGTTAAGATCATTTTTTTATTGCGATATTCATACATACCCCGGTAATATTTCGGAAACAGTCGTACCATCGGTGATATAACTCCCCCAAAAAACGGAAGTATGATCATGCCCCCGTGTACATGACCGGATAACACCAGATCTGCTCCCCATTCCGCATAAACCGAAAAGTAATCCGGGTTATGCGCAAGTAATATCGTATATGCATCCTGATGTCTCGTTGGAAGAAGCTCCACCAGATAGTCCGTCTCCATCTTCATAAGCCGGAATCTTCTGTAATAAGCCGCATCCATGTCAAGCCCCACCACCCGGATATTTTCAGATGTCAGAATCATTTCCTCATTTATAAGCCATTGAACATAATCCTTTGTCTGTTCATATAGATTTTCCCAGATATCTCCATACTGCTCTGTATATAAACTGGTTCGCATCTCATGATTTCCCTTTGAAATATAAACAGGGAATTCACTTCCAAGCTTTTGCAGAAGGTCTATCGCAACACCCGAACCGACATCTTTCTTTCCGACTATAACATCTCCTGCGATCAAAACTGCATCAGGGGCAATCTTTTTTATCTCTTTTATGAGCTCCTCATTTTTATCTCCGAATTCCGCATTATGAAGATCTGCGATCATCGCAAATGTAGCAGACTTTTTGATTCTTTTATCCGTGATCGTATAATGAGATACCGAAAGCATGTGATTCTCCCGTCTGCTTTCAATCAGAACTGCGCACAGACAGATAAGCGCAAATATACAGATGATACTGATGATATCGAATAACATTTCCTCTTCCTCTAGGAACGAAAGGCAAGATATAATACTTTTTTAAAACTATAGCCAAACGTCATTTTCTTTATATTTTCTGCAGCAACAATCTCAACTGAACCAAGTACACGGCCATTGATCGAATATTCCATTTTTCCGATCACGTCTCCTTTGTTGATCGGTGCAGTAAGCGTCTCTTCCTGAACCGGTGTCTTCTTCACATCATCTGCCTTTTCTCCGCGAAGCAGAACGGATGAGAAGTCCGATGCATTTTCAATCGCCAGTTCGTCACTGATACCATTTTCTATAGAAACGCTGCAGGTGTCAAGTACATTTTCATCTTTATACAGATTGCAGTTTGCATATCCATAATCGAATAGCTTGCAGACCTCTTTATTTCTGATATCCTTTGTTTCAGCTCCCATGATAACTGCGATCAATGTAATGCCGTTTCTGTTCGCCGTCGCCGACATACAGTATTTGGCTGTCGCCGTATATCCGGTTTTAAGCCCGGTCGCCCCGGTGTACATATTAAGGAATTTATTTGTATTAGCAAGGTCAAATCTTGACTCGCCCCTTGCGGTTTTATGTATGATCGAATCCATCCAGATACCGGAATATTTCAGGATCTCAGGATGTTCGTCAATTAACTGTCTGGACATAATTGCAATGTCTCTTGCCGATGTCTCATGTCCATCTGCATCCAGTCCACAGGCATTGACAAAATGTGTATGCTCCATTCCAAGTTCCTTTGCCCGGTCATTCATTCTCTGAACAAAGGCTTCCTCGCTTCCTGCCGTGAATTCTGCCATAGCAACTGCCGCATCGTTTCCTGATGCAATAATGATACATTTTATCATATCTTCAACCGTCTGCTGTTCACCGGTTTCAAAGAAACATTGTGAACCACCCATAGAAGCTGCATGTTCACTCACAGTTACAATATCAGACATCTGATAATCGCCTGCCTTCATTGCCTCAAAAACCAGAAGCAGCGTCATTACCTTTGTGACGGATGCAGGTTTCCTTGCCTCGTCTGCATTTTTCTCATATAATACCGTTCCTGTTGTTGCTTCCATAAGGATACAGGATGGTGATTCCAATTGAAGTCCGGACTGATCTGTCGCTATTTCATCTGTTACTGTTCTATCTGTTACAGTTTCATTTGTTACGGCTTCATCTGTAAGCGGTTCTTCCTGTACGTTTTCCTCAGTTACCACCTCTGGCTCAGCAACACTATATATTACCGATCGGTCGGTATGTCCGACTACAAGTGCTATTCCAAGAACCATACCTATAAATGCTCTGCCTACCCTCTTTCCCATTTTAACCCGTTTCAATAACATCCCTCTAATCTGTTCATTTATACAATTTATGCTTAAAAAAATGAATAAAGAATGTTTGTGTTGATATTTTTCTTTCATAATTAATTATATTCTGCTATAATACTACAGAATTATGCGCAATATGCGGTAATTTAATAAATAATGACACTTTCGTCATTTATTAACTGGACAAATTATAACAGGAGGAAAATCAATGAGTATGAAATTGGTTAAACGAGTACCAACCGGTGAAGAGATCAAAGAATTATATCCTCTCTCACAGGAACTCAAAGACATTAAAGCAAAACGAGACGAAGAGATCAGAAAAATTTTTACCGGAGAAGACAAGCGATTTATATTTATAATTGGTCCATGTTCCGCTGATAACGAAGATGCTGTATGCGACTATCAGAACAGACTGGCAAAGGTTGCAGAACAGGTCAAAGATAAAATTCTTGTAATTCCACGTATATATACGAACAAACCAAGAACAACGGGTGATGGATACAAAGGGATGTTACATCAGCCGGATCCGAATAAGGCTTCTGATATGTTAGAAGGTTTATATGCGATTCGTAAAATGCATATCCGCGCGATCAAAGAAACCGGACTCACAGCAGCAGACGAAATGCTCTATTCCGAGAACTGGCAATATGTTGACGACATCTTATCCTATGTAGCGATCGGTGCACGTTCCGTTGAGGATCAGCAGCACAGATTAACGGCAAGTGGAATGGACATTCCGGTCGGCATGAAGAATCCAACCAGTGGTGATTATACTGTTATGATGAATTCTTGTCTTGCCGGACAGCATCCGCATACTTTCTTATATTCCGGATGGGAAGCCCACACAGACGGAAACCCACTGACCCATTGTATCTTAAGAGGTGCATTAAACAAACACGGCCGTTCAATCTCAAACTACCACTACGAAGATCTGCGTCTTTTATATGAATCATACCAGAAGTTCAATCTGGTAAATCATTCATGTATCGTTGATGCAAATCATAACAATTCAGGCAAAAAATTCGATGAGCAGCCAAGAATCGTAAAAGAGGTTATCCACAGCCGCAATTATGATCCTGATATCAAAGAACTTGTAAAAGGTGTTATGGTTGAAAGTTATATCGAAGATGGTAATCAGCCGGTTGGCGGAGGATGCTATGGCAAATCCATCACAGACCCTTGTCTCGGATGGGAAAAGACAGAACGTCTCTTAAAAGAAGTTGCAGATCTGTTATAAAAAACGATAAAAGAATATGAAATTTCTTTTTAATAACAATTATATGTATGATAAAAAGGAACCTGCCAAATAACAACTGGCAGGTTCCTTTTTTAATCCTTTATGATGCGTGATAGAAAATTTCTACCTAACGACACATCTCCGGTAATATTCAATTTTCCGGTTGCATATGCATAAATCGGATCCATCACTCCATTTATTACTTTCTCCAGGCAGGATACTGTAACGATAAACTGAACATTTCGTTGCTTATATTCCCCCGAAGCGACCTCAAATGTATCATCTTTCAAATGAATGTAAAAATGCCCGCTATCACGTCCAATAACATCAAACTGGAAATACGTATCATCCTTTAATCCATCTATATTCTTATGCAAGGATAATTCATTAAAATAATCAAGACATTCCCTGTATGTCATATAAACAAACCCGCTTTATAAGAACTCGAAATCGTCTTCCTCGTCGCCATCACCGATCAGAACCTGATTACGCTTAACGCCTTCTTCGATTTCTCCTACAATTACTTCATCTTCTTCATCCTCTGTTACAGCACTCTTACCTGCAAATGCCTGTGGCTTGCTTTCCTCTTTCGGTTCTTCCTTTGGCTTCATCTTTAACTTCTGAGGTTCATTTGTTGTCTGGGACTTCATCTTCAGCTTAGTAATAGGATCAGCTTCTAACGCATCCTCATTAATGGATGAAGCAGTACCTGCTGTTGCTGTTGCAACACCACCATTTGCCTTAATCTCTTCCATCTCTGCTTTTAACTTTGCAAGCTCTGCCTTTGCATTTGAAAGGACTTCATTTGCACGCTTCTTTGCATCGTTAATGATTCTGTTGGCTTCATTGTTTGCTGCATTCTGTTCCTTTTTGGAACCCGGAGCAGCCTGCTCCAACTGTTTCTCTAATTCATAGATCTTTACACTATTCTCTCTGAGAGAATTCTGAGCCAGTTCATTTTCTGCTGCAGCTGCATCATATTTTGCCTGTAATGAAGCAAACTCATCCGATACTTCTCTCATAAATGAATTTACTTCATCTTTATTATAACCAAAAAGTCCCTTTTTAAAGGTCTTTTCTTCAATGCTTTCCTTTGTTAACATTATAGTGCTTCTCCTTTTCGTGTTTTTTTAACATAACCTAAACTTAATTATATTAATTCTTTGTATGTTTTTCAAGAAATAATCGTATGTTTTTAAAAAAATTTACAATTTTTCATGAAAGATATTCAAGTCTAAGCTATTTTCATGTATTCTTTTACATTTCTTGACTATCAAGCAGAATTGTAAACGGTCCGTCATTAGACAGATCCACTCTCATATCCGCACCGAAAACGCCGCTTTCCGTAACAGTATTCTTCTCTCTACAGGCAGACAGGATATATTCATATAACTTATTTGCCTTATCGGGGTTACCCGCCTTTGTAAAAGAAGGACGATTTCCTTTCCTGCAGTCTGCACATAAAGTAAACTGTGATACGATCAGAAGCTCACCTTTTACATCTGTAAGAGAAAGATTTGTCTTGCCATTTTCGTCTGCAAATATACGAAGCCCCAGCAGTTTACGGATCAATTTATCTGCAACTTCTTCTGTATCTTCTTCGAATACACCTACAAATACCAGCAGACCTTTTCCGATCTTTCCGACCTCTTTATCATCTACTGTTACACTTGCATGATTCACTCTTTGAATCAGAAATCTCATAATCTTTTTCCCCTTTAACGTTCTGACATACTGATTGCTTCTACAGCAACACTTCCCCCTCGAACGACCTCGATTCGGTTCGGAAAACTCTGTTTGAATAATTTGATCGCATCATTATTCTGATTCTCTGTCTGTAAACACTCTACCAGAATATTCTTTTTATCGTAGTCGGTAATTCTAAAATTAAATGCATTTGCAATGCGGAATACCTCATCCTTATCATCCGTATTACATTCCTTGACCTTAATAAACAAAATCTCTTTATTATGAATCGGAATATCTGTATAATCAACCACCTTGATTACTTCCACACTACGGTTTAACTGCTTCTTTACCTGCTCAAAAATACGATCATCGCTTGTAAAACTGATTGTCATTCTGGATATAGTCGTATCCTCTGTCTCACCAACTGTCAGGCTGTTCAGATTATACGATTTGCCTGAAAAAAGGCCGGAAATCCTTGCAAGTACACCTATTTCGTTTTCAACATATAAACATATCCATCTTTTCTTTTCACTCATATGTCCATCCTCCTTAACAATCCATGATCATATCATTTAATGACTTACCGCCCGGAACCATCGGGAATACATTTGCAGTCGGATCAATATAGAACTCTATAACTGTAGGTCCCTTTGTATTTGCCTTTGCCTGCTCAAATGCTGCCTTGATCTCTTCTTCCTTTGTAACACGGATTCCAAGTGCCTCATAGCTTTCCGCCAGTTTTACAAAATCCGGTGTATATTTCGGACAGCATTTGTCCGGATTCTGACAATCATGATTACAGCTCTTTCTGTATCGCAGACATGTACTGCTGTAACGCTTGTTGAAGAACAACTCCTGCCACTGACGTACATTTCCAAGATAACCGTTATTTAAGATACAGATCGTGATCGGAAGCTCCTGTGCAACCGCAGTCGCCATCTCCTGAATATTCATCTGCACACCACCGTCACCGGAAATACAGATAACATTTTTATCCGGATTACCAATCTTTGCACCGATGGCAGCAGGAAGTCCATATCCCATCGTACCAAGGCCACCGGAGGTTAAGAGCTGGTTCTCTCCGCCAAGTGCGATATACTGTGTTGTCCATAACTGATTCTGCCCTACATCGGTTGTAATGATGAAATCGTCATACATCTCATTAATGGTCTTAATGATCTTCTCCGGTGTAACACCTTTATAAGAATTCATGTTGATCGGATACTGTCTCTTCACTTCCATGATCTCATCTACCCAATCGCTTATATCTAATTTCTTTGCATATTTTAACATCTTTGTAATCGCAAGCTTTGCATCTGCTACGATTGGGATGTCTACCTCGATATTTCTGGAGATTGATGCTGCGTCGATATCGATATGTATGATCTTTGCATTCTTTGCAAATGTGTCGATCGTACCGGTGATACGGTCATTGAATCTGGTTCCGATTGAGAACAAGACATCACATTCCATGATTGCTTTATTGGATGCAAGATTTCCATGCATTCCGATATTACCAACATATAAAGGATGGTCCGTCGGAATTGCTCCCTTACCCATGATCGTAGTAACAACAGGGATTCCTGTCAATTCACATAATTCCTGCATTTCTTTTCTTGCATGCGCGATATTTACACCACCGCCGATCAAAAATACCGGTTTTTTGGCACGATTTAATTCTGCCAGAGCCTTCTTAAGCTGACCGGAATGTACGCCTTCAGACGGCTTATATCCTCTGATATTTACCTCATCCGGATATTCATCCGACCCCATTGCCAACTGGATATCCTTCGGTATATCAACCAGTACCGGACCCGGCTTACCTGTTCTTGCGATATAGAATGCATTCTTAATAATCCTTGCCAGATCTTCTCTCTTTCTGACTGTTACCGCATACTTACAAATACTTCTCGTGATACCTACGATGTCAACCTCCTGAAAGGCATCGTTACCGATCAGATTCATCGGTACCTGTCCAGTAAAACATACAAGTGGAACACTGTCATAGTTTGCTGTTGCAATTCCTGTAACCAGATTGGTTGCACCGGGACCGCTGGTAACCAAGCATACACCAACCTTCCCTGTTGATCTTGCATATCCATCTGCCGCATGAACAAGTGCCTGTTCATGTCTTGGAAGGATCATATCGATTCCTTCCGCATCATATAATGCGTCAAATAAGTCGATCGCTGTTCCACCCGGATAGGCAAACAGTGTATCAACATGTTCTTCCTGTAATGCTTTTACAAACATCTGTGCTCCATTAATCTCCATAACCTATATCCTCCTTTAATTTCATTCATATAAATTTCCTAAAAGAGCTTTTTCACATCCATTAAAAAAGCCCTAAGCCGTATATCAGCTTAGGGCGAATAATCATATCCGTGGTACCACCTAAATTCAGGTTCTTCCTGCTCTTATCCGATACTTGCAAGTTTTACCTGTGTCATATCGTTTTCCTGTAACGGGGAAATCCGTTGAATCCTACTTAGCACTTCATAAGAAATTATGCTTTTCAGTCCACTGCTCGAAGGCTACTTCCATACATCCTAGCTGAAGATTCTCACCACCATCTTCTCTCTGGGAGCCGGTCCTGTATGTACTCCTCCTTGTCATTGCATTTGACATATAAACTGTTGTTACTTTAGCATAAATGAGGAAAAAAGTCAACGTGTTATTTAGGAATAATAACCAAATACTTCTCATACAATTATACGAAAAACATGAAGTGAGTTAGCTATGTGTTCTATCTCTGGATTCTATAATGTACATGGCAGATATACCGAAGCAGAAAATCATTTTCAAAATATTCTATCTGACATGAACATAAAACAAAAACACCGCGGGCCGGATGATGACGGTATCCTTCTGACGGATACCTGCGGTCTGTCGCATACCAGATTATCCATCCGTGATATCAAGGCCGGAATCCAACCAATGACCCGTACGGTCGCAGGCAGAAGCTTTACGATTGTATTTAATGGTGAGATCTATAATACAGATGAATTAAAGCAGCCTCTTATCTCACATGGATACAGTTTTACCACAACATCGGACACCGAAGTTCTGCTGCTCTCCTACATATACTACGGACCTGATTTTGTAGAAAAGGTAAATGGTATTTTTGCATTTGCGATCTATGACCATATGGAGCAGTCCATCTTCCTTTACCGTGATCCGTTCGGGGTAAAACCACTTTACTATACTTTTCTGTCTGACGAAACGCTGGTATTTGCCTCAGAGCGAAAGGCACTGTTCTGTTATCCCGGCACATTTCCTAGACTGGATAAAAAAGGCTTATGTGAAATCTTCGCCATTGGGCCGTCCAAAACTCTGGGCTGTGGCGTATTTAAAGGAATAAATGAAATCAAGCCAGGATATTATCTGCGGTACGATCGTTTCGGTCAATCCACGATCTGCTATTTCCGAATAAAGAGCATGCCTCATACCGACGATTACGAAACAACGATCGAGAAGACTGCCGATCTTCTTAAAAATGCGATCAAACGACAGATTGTATCCGATGTTCCAATCTGTACCTTCCTGTCAGGAGGTATCGATTCCTCGATCGTAAGTGCGGTCTGTGCAAATGAATTAAAAGAACGCGGACAGGTGCTTGATACCTATTCCTTTGACTTTACAGATAATGCACGTTATTTCAAATCAAATGCCTTTCAGCCGGAACAGGATCGCCCTTATGTTGATCAGATGGTATCCTATCTCGGAACCTCCCATCACTACTTAACCTGTAATATGGAGGAACTTGCCGATCTTCTCTATGACTCGGTTCTGTCGAGGGATCAACCAACCATGGCAGATGTCGACTCTTCGTTATTGTATTTCTGTAAAATGGTATCCGAACATAATAAGGTTGTCCTAACCGGCGAATGTGCAGACGAGATATTCGGTGGTTATCCATGGTTCTACCGGGAAGATCTGCTTGCATCCGATACATTTCCATGGATGATCGATCTCACACCGAGAAAGCAGCTGTTAGATCCGGAGTTTGCAGATGCCTTACAGATGGATGACTATGTGAAAAATCTTTACCACCAGATCATCTCGGAGATTCCGGTTCTGCCGGAAGAATCAGATATCGAGAAATCCCGCCGCCGGATCGGCTATATGAACATCCGGATGTTTATGCAGACCCTGCTTGACCGTATGGATCGTACCAGTATGTATAATGGTCTGGAAGCCAGAGTACCATTTGCGGATATTCATCTTCTGCAATATGTCTTTAATGTACCATGGGAATATAAATACAGAAATCAGACCGAAAAAAGCCTGCTCCGCCATGCTGCCGTGAATCTCGTGCCAAATGAGATCCTGTTCCGGAAGAAAAGCCCGTATCCCAAGACCTATAACCCGCTTTATGAAACGATCCTTGCCGACCGCTTAAGAGAAGTGATCGATGATCCTGCAAGCCCTGTCAACCGATTTCTGGAAAAAAAAGCAGTTCTGCAGTTTCTGGAATCACCGAAAGATTACGGAAAGCCTTGGTATGGTCAGTTGATGGCAGGTCCACAGATGATGGCGTACTTATTACAGATCAACTACTGGTTGAAAGAATACCAGATCTCCATCGAATTCTGATCATAACACCCACCAGCCGGTGGGTGTTTATATCTTATATACCAGAACTCCAAAATGCCCGATACTCTATCGCCCCTTTTCCAGCAGATTATTTATCTTATAAAAACAAACCTCCTATAAAGTAAATAAAGAGCATGTAACCTATAATTCAGTATGATGCCCTACATAAATTACTAACATTTGCGTAATTTCGTTATGAGACTTGCACCAGCTGTCAGCACCAAGCCCATGTTTGAACCCGTTAGGGTGAGTTTGGGCGACTGCTGACAAATACGCGTGCGAGTCGAATAGAAATGAAGCAAGTCATGTAATTATATAGGGCATCAAATGAAATTAAGGTTACAGGCTCTCATTCTTTTTATTTGTCACATAACACCGGCTGAATCTGCTTCCCCTTTAAAGCCTCCTCTATCGTATCCGGTATCATAGACAGTTTTCCGATCAGGGAATTCGGTTTCTTTACAGGATCATCCTGATAAAAAGGAACAAAATAAATATTTTTCATATTCATAAGCATTCCGATATTCTTAAAATTCATTCCCATCGCATCATTTGTCGATATGCTGATGATCAGTGGTTTATTATTCCTGATATGTGCCTTTGCTGCCATCAGCACAGGAGAATCCGTTATACCGTTACACAGCTTTGCGAGTGTATTTCCGGTACATGGGGCGATCACCAATACATCCAGATATGCCTTAGGACCGATCGGTTCTGCCTCCTGAATCGTAAATATTCCCTTCTTCCCTGTAATCCTCTGAATGTCTTTTACAAATTCATCACTTTTACCAAATCTGGTGTCGTATGTCGCCGAACGATCAGAAAAGATCGGATACACCGATATTCCCATTTTCGTCATTTTCTCTATCTCTATCTTTACTTTATCAAAAGTACAAAAAGAACCGGTTATTGCAACGCCGCAATTGCACCCTGATAAACTCATATCTATAATCCTTTCCATGCTATATGAACTCCATAAAATCAATATCCCGGCAGGTAGTCAGGTTTTTATTTAATTAACTCATAAAACAATTACCTTTGCAGAGAAATTTTATGTTTATTATAGATTATGCAGAACATCATGACATGTGACTCAAAAAAGCAGATACCCCAGAACCGCCTCTCCAAGGATCTCGCCCGAAGTCTTCGGTGAATAGCGTCCCGGAATACCCAGACTATGTCGGTATCTTATCCCTCTTTCATCCAGATAGGAAAAATCTGTTTCACCGGGCATCGATGCGATATCAAGGATCACTATATTTTGTCGGAACTTTGATAATATATCTCGATTTAATACAGGCGCAGGTATGGTATTATAACAAAAATCAAACTGATCAAGCTTATTGTCTGAGCCAAGCTGATCTAACAGAATCGTATGGCAGTCTCCCATTGCCGCCTTAAAACATGCTTCCACACTTCTGGCTGTAACCGTTACCTCAGCACCCATACGAAGGAGCTTCTGTGCAAGCACACGGCCACATCTTCCATATCCGGTGACAAGACATTTGCTGTTCTCAATATTAATATCACTCATCATAAAGCTTTCAGCTATAGCCCCCTCCGCCGTAGCAACTGCGTTCTTTAACGCCACACAATCATCCTTCATATAATCATAATATGGTACGCCGGCTGCTGTACAGGCATCTGTCAGCCCGGATGGGAGCACTCCCCCGCATACAAAATCAAAAGCTGTAAGACTCCCTGCAATATTTTCTATCGCAAGCTCTGTACATCCATTGATATGGATTCCGTCTTTTGCAACCGGAACAGGTAATAACAATACCCTTTCTTCAACAGTACTGTCATTTCTGAAAGTTTCAGAAAGCATTGGCCAGCTGCTGTATTCATCCTCACAGTCTGGCACTTTATATGTTGTAACATATACTCCCTGTTCTTTTAAATATGCTGCCAGATAATGACAACGCATATCTCCGCCTATCATTACAAACTGTCTCAAATTATATCCTCCTTATAGACTTTCTTACATCTGTCATCTATTATAGATCATACTCTTTCCGATTACTGAATTATTACTGTCTAATCAGAAGAAATTCCTGTCTATGTAGTCTTTTACATATTCCTTCATGAAATCATGCAAAGATTCACTTTGAACATTTTCTGTTATTGTCACCGGATAGATTGCAAATGCTTTCCCATCAATTAACAACACCACAGAACCAGCCTGCATTCCTGCATATATCGGGCATTTCAGATACTCAGGCAGCAGATACTTAACCGAGATCTGTTCATCTGTCCGCAAAAGCAGAGTTTCCGAAAAATGGCATTTCCAGCCAACTGTCTCTGTATCTTCTTTTATTGTTCCATAAACAGAATCCGAAAGAACCGGTATCTTATTCTTTTGAAGTATATCATCAGTAATTACATGCTCCTGATAATTTGCCAGTCCGTAATTCATTAATTTTTTTGTATCTGCCCATTTATAGGTCTTATTTCCCGGCCACCCACAGCCAAGAAGGGCAACGATCAGTATTTTTCCATCCCGCTCCAACGCTCCGACATAACAATATCCTGCAGATCCGGTAAATCCCGTTTTCCCGGTCAAAGCTCCATCCATCATATTCAGAAAAGCATTATGATTGGAACAGCTAAAGCTTCTCGTTTCCCCTACATTTGTAAAGGAATATGTAGCTGTTCTTGTTATAGCAAGAAACTGTTCCCGTTTCGGTGACTCTCTGATACAATACCTCATGATCCGGGCAAGATCCTCTGCGGTCGTTCCGTGAATCCCATATTCATCCTTTGCATCCAGTCCATTAGGCGTAATAAAATGTGTATTTGTACAGCCGACTTCTATTGCTTTTCGGTTCATCAGATCGGCAAATGCTTCAACGCTTCCACCAATATATTCAGCTATTGCAACAGCACTGTCGTTATGACTTTCAAGCATCAGCGAATAAAGCAGATCTTTTAACCGGTATTCTTCACCCTCTCTGATATTCAACTGAACATCCGGCATCTTTGCCGCATAAGAGGATACTATAACGATATCATCGGGATCACCATATTCCAGCGCAAGGATACAGGTTAAAATCTTCGTTGTACTGGCATTTGCCCGAACCTCTTCACCAGCTTTATCATACAGTACCCTGCCATTTTTTCCATCCAACAGGATAGCTGATAAAGCATGAAGGTCATTGTCCGAGAGCTTCACTTCTGAAGCAGTCCGACCGGTATTATTATCCTGCCTGATGCCCTCCGTTCGATAATATGGTATCTGGCATACAGGCATATTTAACGCTTTTACAGGAATCACGGAACCAAGCAGCACGGCTGCTGTCAGAAACCATGCAAACAGAAAACCTGCCGGAATTTTTTGTTTCATTCTTCCCGCAGGTTTCTTTCTTTTTTTATAATATTTTTTATATATTTCAGTCATATCATCACCGGATATATTCTTTATTCATAAAATTATATTCCGTATCCGGCTGCTTTATGACTCATTATCCAAACCAAGTGTGATCTCGTTTGCCTCTTCCTGAGCTTCTTTCTTGAAATCCTCAATCTTATCCGGGCTGATCATCGGAAGTTCTTCCGTGGATGCAACACCAAAGCTTCGCAGAAACTCTTCTGTTGTTCCAAAAAGAATCGGTCGTCCCGGAGCATCCAACCGTCCAACCTCATCTACTAATCCATATTCCATAAGCTTATTGATCGCATGTGCACAGGAAACTCCTCGAATAGCCTCTATCTCCGGTCTGGTGATTGGCTGTTTATAAGCTACGATTGATAAGGTTTCAAGAAGTACATCTGTCAGATTCGGCTTCTTAGGTGTACAGACAACCTTTGTAAGTACATCGTAGTATTCATTTCTGGTACATAATTGATAAGCGTTTTCAAGTTCTACCATCTTGATGCCACGATCTGACTGATTGTAGATCGCAAGTACCTCTTCCATCTGTTTGGACAGCTTTTTTATTTCCATCTCAAGTGCCTTTGCCAATCTGTCAACCGACACAGATTCTCCGATGGAAAACAGTATAGCCTCAACCGCAGATACAAGATATTCTGTACTGTATTCTTTATAAGTAACCGGCTGTTTCTCTGTATTCTCCGGCGTCATATCTTGCTCACCTGCATCTGACAGATCTGCCTGAACTGTTCTGGATACATCTTCCTCATTACTCTTATCGCTGTCATATTCTTTTAAATTATATGCTGCTTCGTTCTCTTTTATCTTATCCATACCTGTTTTATCCTCGTCTTGTCTCATCCGTTTCATTATCAGCCTCTTAAATCGTGTCCGGCTTTTCCTCTGCGGAAGCAGACTCATTCGTATCTTCTTTATCTGCGCTGACAGCAAAACTGTTCAACTCATATGTTTCAATGTCATCCCGGGAATCAATGATGATCTCTCCAAAGATTTCTTCCTGCCGAATCTGGATCGCTCCGATTTTCATAAGCTCTAAGATTGCAAGAAACGTTACTATAATGTTCGACCTTGAAGCCTGCATCTCAAGCAGCGTCCGAAAGTTGATTCCTGCAAGTCCACGAACCTGTTCCCGAATCTCAGCCATCTTAGCTTCCAGAGAGATTTCTTCTCTTTCAATGTTCTTAAACTTACTACGGATCGGATCTACCTTTTCAACCTGTTTCCGCATCACAGACTTAAAAATCTCATTCAGCCTTTCCAGATTGATGTCATATTCAGAGATCAAAGCAACCGTATCAACTGCTGGCTTGAAATTCTTCACCTCAGCAGGAATGCTTTCTTTTTTATAGAATGCCTTTGCACCATCAAGCTCCAGATCCTTCAGCTCACTTGCTGCATATTTGTACATCTTATATTCCAACAGCCTTCGAACAAGCTCGTCTCTTGGATCTTCTTCCTCTTCGTCATCTTCCGTCACTTTAGGAAGAAGCATTTTGGATTTAATACGAATCAGAGTTGCCGCCATTACGAGGAACTCACTCATAACATCCAGATCTTCCTCCTCCATATGATTCACATAATCCAGATACTGTTCTGTGATCGTTACAATCGGTATATCATAGATATTTACTTTATTCTTTTCGATCAGATGAAGGAGCAGATCAAGCGGTCCTTCAAATACGTTAAGTTTTACATCGATTGCCGACATAGTTTCTCCCTTTATCACTCACAGATACCATGAAGTCTCTGCATCTGTTCTTTGTATGATTATATAATAATACAGACCAGTCCACCATTTCCGTCATTCACGATCTTTTCCATGGTGTCCTGTAACTTCTGCTTACTTTCTACATTCATCTTGTTTGTCTTAGTATTTAATCCATCTTCTACAAGCTGCTCGATCGATTTTCCAAATATATTAACATCCCAGATATCTTCTCCGTTCTCTCCGGTACTGGTCTTAATATACTCTACCAGATCTTCTGCTTGTTCCTTCGTACCAATGATAGGTGCGATCTCCGTTGTGATATTCGCCTTGATCATATGTACGGAGGGCGCTTCTGCTTTGATCTTAACACCATATTTGTTACCGGATTTTATAAGCTCCGGTGTCTCAAGCGTAATATCCTCTTTTTCGGGCATTACAAGCCCGTATCCGCCATTTTTTACACCTTCAAGTGCATTCATGACTCCATTGCAGAATTTCTTCTTTTCTGCCATTTCCTTTATTTCAGTTATAAAATCATATTCATTATGAATATCTGTTCCCAGCATATCGGAAAGCATCTCGTAATAATATCTGTTATAGATCGTTACCTGTACATTCAATGAACCGTCTGCCAGATTTATATTGTTATATGTATATTTTTCCACATATTCGTTTTCAGGGAACGAACAATGAACCATGTCATAGATATGCTGATTGCCATTCAGTATATCCATGGCATTCTCGATGACACTCTTTTTGATCTTGTTTTCATTTTCCGATACTTCTAACCATTTGGGAATTACAAAATTAATACATGTGATCGGAAAACTGTATAACATGGAAGTAAAGATCTCATTGATATCCTTCCTGTTCAGTTGATCGCAGTTAACCGGAAGAACAGCTACTCCATACTTTTCTACCATCAAATCTGCCAGTTCCTTTGTCTCGGCTGCACCCGGACGATTCGAATTCAATATAACAACAAAGGGTTTCCCGATTGACTTTAACTCTGCAATTGTTTTTTCCTCTGCATCGATATAACTCTCTCTGGCAAGATCGCCAAAGCTTCCATCACAGGTCACCACAATCCCGACCGTTGAATGACTGTTTATAACCTTCTTCGTTCCGATCTCTGCCGCCTTGGCAAATGGAATATCATAATCATACCATGGTGTCTTAACCATACGCTCTTTTCCATCTTCCGTCTGCCCTTCAGCTCCGTCTACCACATATCCGACACAATCGATCAGACGAACCCTCATATCAATCTCATCATCTACCCGGATTTCCACCCCTTCTTTCGGAATGAATTTCGGTTCTGTCGTCATGATTGTCTTACCGGATGCCGATTGCGGCATCTCATCCAGAGCAATTTCGCGGTCATTCTCATCTTTTATGTTCGGAAGAACCATCATCTCCATAAAACGTTTGATAAATGTTGATTTTCCTGTCCGAACAGGTCCGACAATACCCAGATAGATCTCTCCGTTTGTTCTGGCATTGATGTCATTATACACATTAAAGCCTTCCATATATACCTCCTGCATTTCTTACACATTTTCCGTTCCTGTTTTTGTATTCCGCAATATATGTGTCCAACCCGAAATACAAAATCTGTTTCCTATGTAAAGATTATCATATAAGTAATATATGAATGTACTTTTATAAGTATGTCAGAAAATTATTCCTCTACGGATATCTCTGCTTTTCTGTCTCTGGTAAGCAGATCTACCACTGCTTCACGAGCAGACTTTCCCTCGAACAAGACCTTGTTCACCTCTTCAACGATTGGCATATCAACACCATATTTCTTTGCAAGCTTCAGGGTTGCTTTTGCCGAGTATACTCCCTCTACAACCATTTTAACCTCAGCCATTGCTTCTTTATAGCTTTTCCCCTGCCCGATCAGATAACCGGCATTCCTATTACGGCTGTGTCTGGACGTACAGGTCACGATCAAATCTCCCATACCTGACAAACCGGCAAGAGTCTCAACGTGAGCGCCCATTGCAGTACCGAGTCTTATAATTTCTGCCATGCCTCTGGTCATTAACGCTGCTTTTGTATTATCTCCGAATCCTAATCCGTCTGTAATTCCGGCAGCCAGTGCGATAACATTCTTAACCGAGCCTCCAAGCTCGATTCCTGTCACATCTGTACTTGTATAGACACGGAACACATCATTCATAAATGTATTCTGAATCAGCTTTGCCGTATCCATATCACGTGCACCTGCTACAACAGTAGTCGGAATACCGATACCGACTTCCTCCGCATGGCTTGGACCTGAAAGAACTGCGACCTTTACCCCTGGTATCTCACTCTCGATGATCTCTACAATCGGAGTCAGGGTTGCCTCCTCAATACCCTTGCTGACATTAACGATCAGCTGTTCATTTGTAATATAAGGTGCTATCTTTTTTGCAGTGCTTCGGATAAAAGGAGATGGAACCGCACAGATGATCATTTTCTTACCATCTATCGTCTGTTCCAGATCTGTTGTAAATACAATTGTATCGTTCAAATGAACACCCGGCAGACGATCCTTCTGTTCCCTGTATGTATTCAACATCTCGATTTCTTTTTCATCTATAGACCAGACTGTTACATCATGTCCATTTCCAGCCAACAGGTTTGCAAGTGCTGACCCCCAGCTTCCTGCTCCTAAAATACCAATTATCATACTATATACCTCTCCATCTTATAAAACTTCATGACCGATTAAACCACAAATTATAATCCTATGCCTGTTCTTCTTTTGTTTTACTTTTATCTTTTAATGAAAACTTATTCTCTGTACCTTTTATAAGTCTTACAATATTCTGTTTGTGCCTGTAAATAGCAAGCAGAGTAATAAGCCCTAATACAATACAGCTTTCAAGCTTCATGGAATCAGATGTAAAACCATAAGAACCGGTGTATGCAAATATCGTATAGGAAACCATCAGCCCGAGTACCAGACAAATAGAACCTACCGATACATATTTTGTTACCACTACGCAAAATACAAACAGTCCAAGCTCGATCAGTGCAACTCTCCAGTCAAGCAGACCGATCGCAATACCGGAAGTCGCTGCAATTCCCTTACCGCCTTTAAACTGCATATAAAATGGGAAATTGTGCCCAAGAACAACACCTGCCGCTGTGTAGATCACGAACAAATACACATTCTCAATACCAAGTGCATTCATAATGATATGTGTGATACTGCAGGCTACAACTGATTTGAAAAGATCTCCCAGAAAGACAACCGCTCCCGCTTTCTTTCCCAGAACCCGAAGTGCATTTGTAGTGCCCGCATTTCCACTTCCATATTCACGGATATCGATACCATGTAATTTACCATAGATATAGCTTGTCTGGATAATCCCGAAAAAATATCCTCCGACCAGACATATGATTCTTGCTAAGATTAACATTATTTTTCTTTTCTCTCCCTGATAATGAATTTTAGAGGTGTACCTCGGAAACCAAATGCTTCTCTGATCTTATTTTCAATATAACGTGTGTATGAGAAATGCATCAGTTCTTTATCATTTACAAATATTACAAATGTAGGAGGTTTAACCGCTACCTGAGTAATATAAAACAGCTTCAAACGTTTTCCTTTATCTGTAGGCGGCTGCTGCATAGCAACTGCTTCTGTCATAATCTCATTCAACACACCGGTCGCAACACGGAGCGAATGATTTTCGATAACCGCATCGATCGTTTCGAATAATTTCGGAAGTCTCTGACCTGTGGCTGCTGACACAAATAATAATTCTGCATATGGCATATAGGACAGCTTCTCACGGATCTCCTTTGTAAACTTATAAATAGTCTTATCGTCTTTCTCCACCGCATCCCATTTATTTACAACAATGATCATTCCTTTTCCACGTTCATGGGCAATGCCTGCGATCTTTGCATCCTGATCCGTGACACCCTCTGTCGCGTCAATAACCAGTACAGCTACATTACAGCGTTCAACAGCCGATACAGTACGAATGATACTATAACGCTCGATATCCTCCTTGATCTTGCTCTTTCTTCGAAGTCCTGCAGTATCAATAAATACGTATTCCGTTCCATTTCTCACAATCTCGGTATCAATCGCATCTCTGGTCGTTCCGGCAATATCAGATACGATCACACGGTTTTCTCCGAGAAGCTTGTTGATGATCGATGACTTACCTACATTCGGCTTACCGATAATGGCAATTCTAGGTCTGTCATCTTCCTCTTCATTCTTGGAATCTTCATCAAAATGAGAGACAACCTCATCCAGCATATCTCCGATTCCAAGTCTGGATGCTCCTGATATCGGAACAGGATCTCCAAGTCCAAGGTTATAGAACTCGTATACGTCATTCATATATTTTTCAAAGCTATCTACCTTATTAACCACAAGGATCACCGGCTTCTTGGATTTACGAAGCATCTGGACTACCTTATGATCATCATCCACAAGTCCCTGTCTGACATCTGTCATAAATATAATAACATCCGCAGTTTCAATGGCAATCTCTGCCTGCTCCCGCATACTTTTTAAAATAATATTGTCACTTTCCGGCTCAATTCCACCGGTATCTATAATCGTAAAATTATAATCGAGCCAGCTCACATCTGCATAGATTCTGTCTCTGGTTACGCCTGGCGTATCTTTTACAATTGAAATTTTCTCTCCTGCCAGTGCATTGAACAGGGTAGATTTACCTACATTTGGTCGTCCAACGATGGCTACTATCGGTTTACTCATTTACGTTTCCTCCGTCTGCTGTCGATTTCAGCATGATAACAGCTCCCAGATTGCCACGTTTTCCATGGCTCGCCCTATGTGAAAACAGAAAATCCGGATTGCAGCATGTACATATGTCGGTTACATTTATATGTTCAGGCAATATACCTGCACCAGTCAGATTATAATAATTTGCCCGGTGTAAATCAAGCAAATACTTACCATTTCCAATATCTTTTGTCATTTTCATGTACTGTTCCGGTAAATAAGCATCCTTAAATGCCTCAGCTACATCCTCACTTACCTCATAACAGTTCTGACAAATAGACGGTCCGACTGCACAGATCAGATCCGAAGCCTCACAGCCATATTCTTTATTTAGTGCTTCAACCATATGCCGGCTGATATTCTTAACTGTTCCCCGCCAACCGGAATGATTCATGGCTACAACTTCTTTTACCGGATCATAGAAGAATACCGGTACACAGTCCGCATAAAATGTGATAAGCGGAAGATCCTTTACATTCGTCATCAGGCCGTCCGTTTCTGTTATATCTGATTCCCTTGTGATCCCTTTTCCGGCATCTTCTTCTGTCACTTTGCGGATCACGGTTTCATGTACCTGATCGGAAAATACCAGTCTTCGGTGATCATATCCGACTGCCTGTGCCAGTCTCCTATGGTTCTCCATCACCGCATCCATATCATCTCCACGATGAAAGCTCAAGTTCATCGTAGAATAGATTCCCTCACTGACACCTCCAAGCCTTGTCGAAAACCCATGCACGATACCGGGCAGTTCCAGATTCTTGAATACGATATACGGAACTCCGTTCTTCACTTTTATCTCTGTAGTCTTATCCTGATTGATATATATTATGTTATACATCTTCATACCTCATAGCCTTAATAATATCCTTGATAAGGAAACGCATCCTTAATATGACGAATCTCATTTTCCGTCACCGCAATAACATCAAATCTTACCGGTGTGTTATACGGATCATATCCATATCGTTTCATATAATACACAGCTACCTTACTGATCTGCCGTTGCTTGGCAGACGTTACTGCCGATTCCGGTGAACCATGTCTGCTGTTGCTCCGGTATTTTACTTCTACAAATATCAGATACCCGTCTTTTCCTACGATCAGGTCGATCTCTCCGGCGGCAATCCGATAATTTCTGGCAAATATCCGATACCCTGTATCTTTCAGATATAATGCAGCCATGTCTTCATATTCTTTTCCTTTTTTTCTCGTATTATAGCGCTCGATACTGACTGTTCCCCTTTTTTCTTTCTACTGTTCTTTCCAGAAATGTGTAATAAATGATCTTCTGTGGATCTCACATGGTCCAAATGTTTTTAATGCTTCTATATGCTCTTTCGAACCATACCCTTTATTCTTTGCAAATCCATACCCGGGATAGATCTCATCATAAGCGACCATTAACCGATCCCTCGTTACCTTTGCAATAATACTGGCAGCGGCGATCGAAGCCGACTTTGCATCTCCTTTAATGATCGATACCTGTGGTATCTCTACCTCCGGTATTCTGACAGCATCGTTTAATAACAGCTCCGGCTTCACGGCAAGCTTATGTATCGCGATCCGCATGGCCTCATAATCTGCATTTAAAATATTGATCTGATCGATCAGCTTCTCATCTGCCATACCGATTCCGTAAGCAACCGCTTTTTCTATAATCTCATCATATAATTCTTCACGCTTCTTTTCAGAGAGCTGCTTGGAATCATTCAGGTATAGAATATCGCAATTCTCCGGCAGAATGACAGCCGCAGCTACTACCGGACCTGCAAGCGGGCCACGGCCTACCTCATCAATTCCACAGATATACTGACAGTCCGCATGCTGTCTCTCATATTCAAACATATGCTCCATCCGGTCAAGCTCTTTTTGATGTGCTGTAAGCTTCTTTTCAGCAGAAAGAATCAGTTTTTTTACACCTTCCCTGTCATCCTCTGCATATCTTTCCATCACATGCCTGACTGAATGTATATCTGCATTTGCAAATTCGGATTTAATCTCTGTTATACTTTTTCTTTTATTTTCCATCTCATCCTCATATAAGCATAAATGGCTGTTGTTTCTTACACGACAGCCATTTATCTGTACTTATTGTTCTTCTTTATTTAAAAAACCGAATCCACCGGTAAAACGGAATACTGCTTTACCAACAAACTTGTCCTTATGTATATTTCCGACATCTGACAATCTGCTGTCCCGGCTGTTATTCCGGTTGTCTCCCATTACGAAATACTCATCATTTCCGAGCGTAACCGCTTCTGCCGCGAGCCCTCGATGATTTTCTTCGATTACTTCTTTACCATAATTTTCTTCTAACGGCTCATCATTAATATAGATCACACCATCTTCATCAATATAAACGGTTTCGCCCGGAAGACCGATGATTCGTTTGATATAATAGGTCTCATCCTCTTCCTCATAAGGAAATACCACAATATCAAATCTTTCAGGATCTTTAAATCGATAAGACAGCTTATCGATCCATAAACTATCACCATCATGCAGAGTATCATTCATGGAATCTCCGCTTACTTCTGTACGCTGCCCCACATAGGTAAGAATCAGCCAGCATACCGCAACGATCGCAAGAATATAAATGGCAAGACTAATTAAATCTTTTACGATATTGATCTCCTCTTTCTCCTGCTTTTTCTTTTCTTTTTTCTTCTTTTTTTTCGGCTTATCAACTTCATCCTGAACATGAGTGTTCGATGCCGGATCGGATTCTGCGAAATAATTGGTTATCGCTTCTCCATCCTCATTTAAAACCTTATCAGATGCTTCCTTTTCGTCTGCATCCGCCTCTTTTACTGCTTCTTCTGATCTCTGCTGTTCCGGATCAATTCCTTTTTTTTGCAGCTTCGCAAGCTGCTTTTCACGTTTCTTTTCAAGCCGTCTGATCTCTTTTTCGCGCTCTTTCTGCATGGGATCATCATCAAATATTGCATTTAACGCCTCTACGCGTTCATTATCTTCTTTCATAATAACTATTTATCCTTTACCATACTCGGACGTTCCAGTGAGATTCTGCCCAGTTTGCCCGAACGATAATCATCAAGCAGGAGAGCAGCCGCCTTATCAATGTCTAATTCTCCACCCTTTTTGATGCACGCACGTTTCTCGGCAATTTGTTCCAGAATATGAACACTGTCGTCATCATCATTAATATTATACCTATCTGCAAGGCTCTGACAATAGTTTAATTGTAAAAATTTGATCAATTCATACGCAAGGTCGGTAATACTTAAGATTTCATCATTGATTGATCCGATAAATGCAAGTCGTAATCCAACCTCTTTATCATCAAATTTGGGCCATAATATTCCAGGGGTATCCAATAATTCAATATCTTTTCCAAGACGTATCCATTGCTTTCCTTTTGTAACACCCGGCTTGTTGCCAACCTTTGTACACGCCTTTCTGGCATAAGAATTAATAAAGGTAGACTTACCGACATTTGGAATACCGACGATCATGGCACGAAGCGGACGATTAATGATTCCACGCTTTCTATCACGTTCAATTTTCTCCTTACATGCTTTCTTTACTACATTGCTGATATTCTTCATTCCATCCCCGGATCTGGCATTGATCTTAGCAACAAAAACACCTTTTTCCTTATAATATGCTTCCCATTCCGCGGTCACAGCTGCGTCTGCCAGATCTGTTTTATTCAATAAAATCAGTCTGTATTTATTCGCAGCTAAAGCATCAATATCAGGATTTTTACTGCTGTATGGCACTCTGGCATCGATCAGCTCGATCACAACATCGATCAGCTTGATATCTTCCTGCATCATACGTTTTGCTTTTGTCATATGTCCCGGATACCACTGTATATTCATCGTTTCTTTATCCTTCCTAATAACTCAGCTTTTTTCACGTTTCCCACTTTTAAGAAACGGGAATCTTCGCTGTTATTCACATTATCTCCAAGAAGAAAATATTCATCATCAGCAAGTGTGATCGTGTTCTCTGCAAGCCCTGCCGTAAAGATATAATCACTGAACGGAGTATCCGTAAGTTCTTTATCATTAATGTAGACCTTGCCATCCTTTATCTGCACGGCCTCTCCCGGTAAACCGATCACACGTTTAATATCATAATATTCATCCGGTGTATCAACACTTCTATATGCTACTATGTCATATCGATCCGGAGAGCCAAGAAGGTAACATAACTTATTTACTGTAACCTTATCTTGATTTATGCACACCGGACTCATCGAGTCCCCAACCACATACACAGTCTGAAAACAATAAGATACCATTCCATATCCCAGTACGATTGCAATCAAAACAGACAACAACCAGCCAAATATCGTTCTGACTGTACGTTTAAAGCTTCTTTCTTTTCTTCTCTGCCGCCGCTTTTCCCGTCTTATTCTCTTTCTGCGTTCACTTTTATCGCTCATATTCTTACTCCAATATGCTCATATTGCAAAAATGGCTGGAGCTATTAACCCCAGCCACTTTTTCATGTAACCTGTAAAAATTATTTAACAAGCTCTTTAACCTTTGAAGCTTTACCAACTCTTGAACGTAAGTAGTAAATCTTAGCTCGTCTTACTTTACCATGTCTAACTACTTCAATCTTCTCAACAAATGGTGAATGTACCGGCCATGTCTTTTCTACGCCAACACCATTTGAGAACTTTCTGACTGTGAAAGTCTCTCTGTTGCTTCCACCCTGTCTCTTAATAACAGTTCCTTCGAAAATCTGGATTCTCTCTCTGTTACCTTCTTTGATCTTGTTGTGTACCTTAACAGTATCACCTACTGCAAAGTCAGCAACTTCTGCCTTCATCTGAGAAGCTTCAAGATTCTTAATGTAATCGCTATTCATTTTGTGTGACCTCCTTGATATTTAGATGTTCTTACTACCACACCGGTACAGAGGACCATCGATTTTTTTCACAACTCGTTCAGTTTACCATACAAATAAAAAGAATGCAAGAAAAATCTACATCTTTTTGGATGTATGACCTTGCATTCTTTTTGCCATAGTTCATGCTATGGAGCTGGTGGGATTCGAACCCACGTCCAAAAGCTCATTCATCACGGCATCTCCCATCACATTCCGTATTTTAACATTTCCTCAATACCACGCCTACGGACAGGCTGGATACATCGGTAGCTTCATGAATTTTCCGATACCGCAAAGCTTAAGCACCGGAGTTTCCCGTTGGATGATACCAGATCTAAAAGGTACGGGGAACCTTAAAGCTGGCAGTTGCCTTTAATTAGGCAGCGTAAGCTAAATTATCGTTAGCGTTTATATTTAGTCTAAGTTTTAACGTGGTCCTAGTCCACGGATGGCTTCCATGACTGCAAAACCCCTGTCGAAACCAGTCAACCCCTGGTTTATAAAGGAAAGCTCTGTTATCAGGTGCTTTCATATATTACTCAGCAGCTTCTGTGGTATCAGTCTCTGCTGTAGTTGTCGTTTCAGATGTAGTATCTGCTTCAGAAGCTGTATCTTCAGAAGTATCACTGTCAGTATCTTCAACATCCGTACTGTCTCCGTCGGATGCATCAGATGAAGTTGCAGGGAAAATACTTCCATATCCCTGTTCTGCCCATGTCTGGCTGACATATGCACCGAGCTTCTCAGCCTCTACATACTTTGGAATGGCCTTGTATATCTTTACGCCCAGTGTAGCTGCAAGAATGCATCCGACTAACACGCCAAATATACACCATCCAAGGATTTTCTTTCTCTTTTCGCGCTTCATGATCGCTGCGCGGTTCTTCTTCTCATATTTTCTTTTATCTACTTTACTCTGGCTCACTTGCCTGACCTCCCAGTAAAAATCTTATTGGAGTATATCACATCTGCATGAAATATTCCAGCATTTCACAAAATCTTTAAAACTTCATACAAAATATCGGGAATAATTCTGTTTATCATACTCGGATATTTCTGAAATTCTTTATCAGATCTTACAAATTACGGATCTTGAACTCACGCTCATTCTCTCGCTTGACATCCTTCTTCGCGATGTCCTGACGTTTGTCGTATAATTTCTTACCCTTTGCCAGCCCGATCTCCATCTTGACCAGGCCGTCACGGATATAGACCTTTAATGGAACGATCGTATATCCTTTTACCTGTTGGGCTCCCATCAGTTTATTGATCTCATACTTATGAAGCAACAGCTTTCTGGTACGAAGTGGGTCTTTATTGAATATATTGCCTTTTTCATATGGGCTGATATTCATACGATAAATGTAGATTTCTCCTTTATCGATACTGATAAAAGATTCTTTGATGCTACAATGTCCCTGTCTGACTGATTTCACTTCTGTTCCGGCCAGTGCGATCCCTGCCTCGTACTTTTCTTCTATGAAATAATCAAAATATGCCTTTTTGTTATTTGCGATGAGTTTGTTTCCTCTTTCCTTTGCCATGTCCTGCTTCATCTCCTTCTTTGGCATCTGACCGGATCACAAATTCGATCCGTCTGCTCTGTTTGTCTGCAAGCTTTACTTTTACCTTAACGGTATCACCGATCGAGTATTTCTTTCCGGTTGATTCTCCGATCATAGCATATTCATCCTGCGAATACACATAAAAATCGTCATAAAGTGTCGACACATCTACAAATCCCTCAATAGTATTTGGAAGCTCTACAAAGATACCACGGTTGATGACTCCTGATATGATACCTTCAAATTCTTCTCCGATATGATGCTCCATGTATTCCACTTTCTTTAAACGCTCGACCTGACGTTCTGCTTCTTCCGCGCGGCGTTCTTTTCTGGAATTATCATCGCTTACCTTTGGAAGGATCGCATCATAATGCGAAAGTCTTCTGTCATCCAATCTTCCATGGATATTATCCTTAATGATCCTGTGGATCTGAAGATCCGGATATCTTCGGATCGGCGATGTAAAATGGCAGTAATATTTACAGGACAATCCAAAATGTCCTTCACATTCCGTCGAATATCTCGCCTGCCGCATCGTACGAAGTGTCATACGGCTGATCAGATTCTCACATGGCTCACCCTCGATTTTTGATAACAGCTTCTGGAACTCCTTCGGATGAATATTCTCTTTGGATGCCTTAAAGTAATATCCGAACTTGCTGATCAGAATGGATAACTGCTTTACACGCTCCGTATCCGGTGCTTCATGGATACGATATTCAAATGGAATCTGTTGCCAGAAATAGTCTTCAGCGATCGTCTCATTTGCAGCCAGCATAAAGTCTTCAATAATCTGATTCGAACGTCTTCTCTCATACACTCCGATATAAGATACCTGACCGTCTTCATCAACTGTAATCTTAGACTCATCAAAATCAAAATCAATCGAACCTCGCTCATGTCGGATCGTTCTTAACAACTCTGACACATGAAGCATTAATTCAAACATAGGAACCAGTTCTTTATATTTTTCTGTTTCTGCCGGATCATGATCCTCTACGATTGCAGATACACTTGTATATGACATTCTGCGGTCAACATTGATCACCGATTCACAGATCTTATGATTGATGATCTTGCCGTTTGCATCTATATCCATCAGGCAGCTAAGCGTCAGACGGTCTTTTCCCTCGTTCAGTGAACAGATACCGTTTGACAGCTTATGCGGCAGCATCGGTATGACCTTATCGATCAGATAACAGCTTGTTCCACGCTTCAATGCTTCTTTATCAAGCGGAGAATTCTCCCTTACATAATGTGTAACATCTGCAATATGAACGCCAAGCTTATATAACCCGTTTTCCTCATAGAGTGTGATCGCATCATCCAGATCCTTTGCATCCTCTCCATCGATCGTAACGGTCTGCAACTGTCTGAGATCGGTTCTTCCTGCCATTTCTTTTGATGTTACCTCATCCGGTATATTCTTCACCTCTGCCATAACAACATCCGGAAAATCAACCGGAATATCAAGATCTCTTACAACCGATAATACATCCGTCTCCGGATCATTGATATGTCCAAGTATCTCAACGACACGTCCCTCTGCAGATTTGGACTTTTCTCCATAATTTGTGATTTCCACAACAACCTTATGTCCGGTTACTGCTCCCATGGATTTCTTCTCCGGTATAAAGATGTCACTGTCTAATTTACCATTATCCGGAATCACAAAACCAAAGTTCCGGTTCTTCTGATAGGTTCCGACCAACTGCTTTAAGCCTCGTTCCAGAATCCGTTCTACATGTGCTTCCGTTGATCTGCCCCGGTTACCGGATGCAACACGGATCAGCACCTTATCATTATGAAATGCGCCCATCGTATACTTCTGTGGTACAAAGAAGTCTTCCTTATATCCTTCCACACGGACAAATCCAAATCCTCTCTGATTGCTGATGAATGTACCGACAAGGACACCCTTTCCAAGTTTCTGATACTTACCTTTGGAGGTTTTCTCGATCCTGCCCTCATCGACAAGCTCATTTAAGATTTCTAACAGGTCATCCTTATCACGTCCTCCGATCTGAAGCAGATAACAAAGCTCTTTAAATTTCAATGGTCTGTAATCATCGTCATTGATCAGGGTATATATATTCTCTTTTCTTTCATTCTTTAATTCTTCTGTCATAAATACCTCTCCGTATATCTAAAAAGTGCTTACATATAGGATATATGTAAGCACTGATAAATTCTGTATATGAACTAGAACAGCTTAGAATCAAGAAGCAATGCAATTACTATAAAAAGAACACCAAGCACTGTTGTGATTTTTCTGAGAACCGCATCTTTTGAACTTCCTTTATTCTTGCCCCAGTATGAATTATCATAATTACCGCCGGTAATTGAACTTGTCAGACTGGCTGATTTACCTTCCTGTGACAGGACAATAATTGTTAATGCTATACATATAATTACATATACGACCATGATAATTGTCTTTACCATATTGCCACCTCCATTCCAAGTGTTCTGGTGTCAAATGCGCTTTTACACCAACTTTGTCCATAATAACATAGTCATTTGAGATTCGCAACCACTTTTTTCATGATTCTGTAAATCTGCTTTTCAGATCAAAGCCGTGATTCATAGGTCCGCTTCCATGTCCCAGATCCATGCCATCTGCAAGCGCACCGGATATATAGTCTTTTGCGTTCTTTATTGCTTCATCGATCTTATACCCTTTTGCAAGATTTGATGCGATTGCACTTGATAGTGTGCATCCGGTTCCATGAGTATTCGGATTATCGATTCGTTTTCCATAATACCAGTTGACTTTTCCGTCTGAATATAAGACATCATTTGCATCGTTGATACTGTGTCCTCCCTTGCAGAGAACCGCGCAGCCATAGACTTCTGATATTTTTTCAGCTGCACGAACCATATCCTGTTCATCACGGATCATCATTCCGGCCAATACCTCTGCTTCCGGAATATTCGGAGTAATAACCTCTGCGATCGGAAGCAGACATTCTTTTAAAGCACCGATCGCATCCTCGTCGATCAGCCGGTGTCCGCTGGTTGACACCATAACAGTATCCACAACTACATGTTCTGCCTGATATTCTTTTAACTTATCTGCGATCACACGGATCAACTTCTCGGATGCGACCATACCGATCTTAATCGCATCCGGCCGGATATCCGTAAATACGGCGTCAAGCTGTAAAGCAAGCATCTCAGGCGTTGTCTCCTGAATCCCGGTCACTCCCATTGTATTTTGGGCGGTCAATGCGGTGATTGCGCTCATGGCATAACAACCGTTTGCCATAATGGTCTTTATATCTGCCTGGATTCCCGCACCGCCGCCGGAATCGCTTCCGGCTATTGTAAGAACTGTCTTCAACCCTTTGTCTCCTTTACTTTTAAAAATACTTTAGTTATCGGTTTTCTGTACATTTTCATCCATTCTGTGTCATACCGTTTTCTTTAAAGAAAGAAAATATTATATAATTCCTTTGTATTGTCAACATACAGCGTACTGTATTTTTTTAACTCATTTACATGCTCCGCACTCGCAGCATCATAGATACCACATACTTTGAAGCCTGCATCAAATGCCGTTCTTGCTCCATGATAAGCGTCCTCAAACACCCATGTATCAGCAATGTTCGTCTGCATATACTTTGCTGCCTGAATATAGATATCCGGATGTTCTTTTCCGATTCCTACCTCCGAGCAGGTAAAGATCTTCTTGAAAAAATGATCCATATGATTATGCTTCAGTACGGCTTCGATATGAAACCTGTCTGTCGCAGTCGCTACTGTCATTGGAATTTTCCGCTCCTGTAAGGCAGATAAGAACTCTATGATCCCCGGCTTTGGTTCTGCTTCATTTCTGTAAAATGCTCCAATAGTTTCATTGATTCCATCTATGATATCAGGAATCGTTTTTGACAAGCCGTAATTCTTTTTAAGGTATTCCGCAGATTCTGTAATCGTAAATGTATACAGTTTTTTTTGAAGATGTGGTTCTGCCTTGATATTCATTTCTGCCAGATATCGTTCTGCCGCATGCTCCCACATTCCCATGGAATCGATCAGTGTTCCGTCTATATCAAAGATCGCACCTTTTATCATCCTTATTCTCCTAACATCTTCTTTGTCTGTTTTTTTAGATCTGCCGTAGCTGCCTCAATATTTGTCTGACCAAAGATCGCGCTGATAACTGCGATACCACAAATTCCGCTTTGACTTAATTCCACAACATTATCTCTGGTTATGCCGCCGATTGCAATAACCGGAATATGCACATGCTCACAGATTTCCTGCAACGTCTCAAAACTGACTTCTGTTGCATCATTCTTAGATCCGGTTGGAAATACCGCACCAACGCCCAGATAATCCGCTCCATGCTTTTCAGCCAGTTCTGCCTGTTCCACTGTCTGTGCGGATACTCCGATGATCTTATCGTCTCCCAGCACCTTTCTGACATCTAAGGCTTCCATATCCGACTGTCCGACATGCACACCATCTGCACCAATCTTCTTTGCCAGCTCCACATTATCATTGATTACAAACGGCACCTTATATTCTTTGCATAATTTCTGGATCTCAAGAGCTTCCTGATAAAATGCTTTATCATCCAGATTTTTTTCACGAAGCTGGATAAAGGTTGCTCCGCCTTTTAATGCTGCCTCAACCTGACTGATCAGAGTTGCCCCATTCAACCAGTGTCTGTCTGTTACTGCATATAGCAAAAGCTCCTCCGGCTTTATATGTGTCTGCTTACTCATAGCCTCGTTCACTCCTTATCTGATCTCATACTTTGCCATACTGCAAAGCTTATCTGCATCCATATTATAGATTGCGTCAATAATGCGGTTTCTATAAGTTGAATTGCCATCTGTGGACTCCATATTCGCAAATCCAACTTCTCCTGCAACTCCCATCAGTATAACGGCAGTTGCAGCAGCTTCCAGTTTGTTATCCGGATTTGCTGTCAGATAAGCTGTCATAAGACCGGACAACTGGCATCCGGTTCCTGTGATCTTACCCATCTCCGGTCTTCCGTTCCGGATCACATAACAGGTATCTGCATCTGCTACCAGATCGATTGCTCCTGTAACAGCGATGATACAGCCGAGTTTTCCCGCAAATTTTTTCACAAAATCAACCGCCTGATCGAGAGTATCTTCTGTAACTGTATCAGCCACATCTGCATCTACGCCTTTTGTACTGCCGGAACCAAATGCAAGAGTCTTGATTTCTGATATATTTCCACGGATCACATCAAATTTTATCTCATTTAAAAGCTTCATCGCTGTCTCTGTACGTAGTCTGCTGGCTCCTGCGCCCACCGGATCAAGCAGCACGGCATGTCCCAGCTCATTTGCCTTTTTACCGGCAGCAAGCATGGATGGGATCGTATTCTTATTTAAGGTCCCAATATTAATATTTAAACCACCACAGATACCGGTGATATCTTCCACATCGTCAATATCATCTGCCATGATCGGACTTCCTCCACATGCCAGAAGCACATTTGCAACATCATTTACTGTTACATAATTCGTAATATTATGCACCAGCGGAGTTTTCGCCTTTACATTTTCAAAACACACCTTGATCATTTTATCTACCTCCTGTAATAGCAGCTTAACTATACTCAGTTTTCTTCCCTTTTTCAACTATTTTACCTGAAAATGCTTTACCTTATCTGAGATTCTCCTGTTAATCTATCTGTTTTTTGTTTGTAAATACCATACGCAAATTAAAAAATTTATAATTCATAGTAATTACTCTTTTTTCATAAAATACAGATGAACAAATAAACCGGAGTTTTCCCTATGAAGCATCCTGCCTTATCTATCCGCTCATTCTGCTTATATTCTGCTTTCATCCTGCTTGTTATCACACTCTGTCTGAATTCTTCATTTGTTTCCAAAAGTTTTGCAGAGGGTCTTGTACTGTGGTATAACAATCTGGTCCCTCTGCTGCTTCCTTTTCTTCTGATCTCGGGTTTCTTCCTGTCTATGATTGACTGGGAGCATCCAAACCGGGCAGGCTGTCTGATCCTGTTATTCTTATGCGGTCTGTTCTGCGGCTACCCGGTCGGCGCAATCGCTATAGGCAGGCTCTACAAAAATCAAGTTATATCAAAAGATTTCGCCCATGCCATTATGCCCCTCTGTAACAACATCAGCCCTATGTTTCTGATGGGATATGTCTGTAACCGATATCTAAACGGGCAGATAAATACCATCACTGTTCTGGCAGTCATCTATCTGCCACAGATCTGCTATGCCATCCTGTACTATGTGTTATCCAAAAAGCAGTTATATATTTTACATTTTAAGCCAATCAAAAAAACAGCTCATCTCTCTTCTGATGATCAACCAAATCACCGAATATATCTCTCTGAAACTGCAGGCACTCTGTCCGAACATGCAACGGCACAAGATGATAACTATATGTCTTCTGTTATCGAAAACAGTATAACAACTATCACCATCATAGGAATCTATGTTGCCATTTTCTCTGTTCTATATGATCTTGTAATCGCATTTACCGGAGGCATACCGATTCTTCATATTCTCGCCTGTTACCTTGAGATAACAAAGGGACTGTCGGAATTATCTGCGCTCTCCCTTTCTCATGTACAAAAAACAGCTTTGATCCTTTCTGTTACATCATTTGGCGGAATATCCTCCCTGTGCCAATCCATGCATATCCTAAAAGGTACAAAGCTGTCTTTTATATGCTATACATTTGGTAAATGTATCTGCGCAACGTTTAGTTATCTGATAATCTTGTTGCTTTTAAGCTAAAATCCGACAATCTCTAGTCATCCAGAAAGTCATCGTCAAAATCATCATCTTCATCGTCTTCTTCATCATCGGAATACTCAGTCTTACCATATACATTATAATTCCGATCCTCTTCTGCAGTTACTTTCTCTTCCGGTACTGCCTGTGGATCATCCTCAGGAGCCGCAGCCTGCTGCGCTGCTCCGGTCATATTTGCAATATCTCCATTGATCTCATTTGTATTATTCAATACAATATCCAGATTTGACTGTAAGGACTGAATCAGGTTATCGTAATTTGCCTTTTCAGCCTCTAATGTTGCATTAATATAATTGCTGACCTCTGTAAGCTTATCCTTAGTGTAATACATAGAACCCAGACGGATCTCATTTGCATCTGCATTTGCTTCGTTTACAATCTGATCAGCCTGACTTCTTGCCATATCTAAAATCTCATTTGCACGGATATTTGCAAGTTCAACTATCTGGCTCTGATCTACCAGCTTATTTGCCTCCGCAACAGATTCTGTGATAATAGAATCTGCTCTTGTTCTTGCATCTGCAAGGATAGCTTCTTTATTACGCATGATCTTTTTGCAACGCTCAATCTCATTTGGAAGCTTTAACTTCAGTTCATTTAACATCTGTTCCAGATCATCCTTTGGAACAACGATCTTACTGGATGATAACGGCTGATACTTACAATTATCTATAAAAATCTCAATCTCAGAAATCATTTCCTCAATGCCTTTTTTTGCCATGACTTATTTCCTCCTAAAATGCTCTGTTATATTTTTCTTTTATACGATCGACAACTTCTATTGGAACAAACTGTGTAACATCTACCCCATATCTTGCATACTCCTTCACGATACTGGAACTCAGATATGCATATTCAATACTCGTTGTCAAAAATACGGTGTCAATCTCCGGTGCAACTTTACGATTACTCTGTGCAATCTGCAATTCATATTCAAAATCTGTTACAGCTCTTAAGCCTCTGATAATCGTTTTTACACCATTCTGTCTGGCAAAATCAATCAGCAGTCCCCCAAAGCTCTCAACACGAACATTCGGTATATCTGACACCACTTCAGACAACATATTAACACGTTCTTTTACAGAAAACAATGGAGTTTTTGAAGTATTGTTCAAAACGCCGATGATCACTTCATCAAACATCTCTGCAGAGCGTTTAATCACATCCAAATGCCCCAATGTGACCGGGTCAAAACTTCCCGGATAAATTGCACTACTCATTTTATAAAATCTCCTGTATAAATGTATGTTTATTCGTCTTATACTTCTTCACACGATCGATTTCGAATCCTATATCTGTTAAATAATCATATTCTGTATTCAGATCCGATTCAACAATGATCCATGTGTTTTTATCAACAATACCTGAAGACGCAAGACGGTTCAATACCTGTTTTTCTAATAATTTTCCATATGGAGGATCCATAAATATAATATCAAACACAAGTCCTGACCGTTCCAGACTGTCAATCGCCGCAACACAGTCTCCTGTGATGACCCTGGCCTTGTCTTTTAATCCGGTAAATTCCAGATTGCGGTTAATGCAGTCTACTGCCTTCCGATTCTGTTCTACAAGGACTGCCTGCTTTGCTCCACGACTCAATGCTTCGATCGCGATCGCTCCGCTTCCACTGAACAGATCCAGAAATGTACAATCCGGCAATTCTCTCGATATGATATTAAATAAGGTCTCTTTGATCCGGTCTGTTGTCGGTCTGGTATCCATCGTGTCGATCGTTTCCAGACGAAGACTTCTGGCAGTTCCCGCTATTACTCTCATAAATCATGATCTCCCATAGGTTGTTAAAATCTTTTTTTATTGTATATATTTCATCCCTTTTGTCAATAGGAACTCTCAATTTTTTCCTTAATATACCTTCCGCTGTCTGACAGATCATCATCTGTAAAGCCACTTTTCTTTGTACAGGAGGAATCAAATAATGACGATGTCTCGGCTTTATTTGAAATATTCCATGCCGCATAGCTTAGATTCTTATCATCGATCAGATCAAACCATGCATCGGACTGATCATAATCAATCGAACCGTTTCCTGATGCATCACACAAGCCAAACTCCGATACAAAAACCGGGAGTCCGGAATCAAGTGCAGACTGAACCTTATTTCTCAGATCATCCTTATGGGTTGCGGCATAGAAATGAACCGCATACATCAGATTTGTCTGATCTGTGATCGGATCTGCAGCTGCCACATCTACATCCTGACTCCAAGTTGGTGTTCCGACAATGATAATAGCATCCGGCGCATTTTTTCGTATGATCGGGATGATCGTTTCCGCATAGCTCTTTACGGAATCCCAGGTTGTTCCCCCATTAGGTTCATTTGCGATCTCATAGATCACATTTCCGTAAGAAGCATATTTCTTTGATATCCGATCAAAGAAATCCTTTGCATCATCTATATGCATATTCGGGTCATTGTCATTTAAAATATGCCAGTCAATGATCGCATACAGTCCAAGATCCGTTGCTGCATCAACACCTTTTCCAAGAAGCTCCTCGATCTCTGATTTATTTCCGCCGGAACAATATCCATAGGAATCTCCTGTATCTGTATACATCGCAAAACGCACCAGATTGATACCAAAGGAATCTTTAAAATACTGATAGGTGTCCTTACTTACAAAATCAGCAAACCAGGTAAGTCCGTGTGTACTGACACCTTTTAACCGGAATTTACTGCCGGATGCATCCACCAGATCCGTTCCCGATACTGCAAGTTTTCCATGTACCTTATACGGATCATCTTCTTTTTTACCGATTTTGCTGTCGGTGACCTTATCGCTGCCGGACTGATCTTTTTTATCGCTGTCAACGGACTGCCCATCTGTCTGAGCTGCATTCTCATCATTTTTCTGCTGATCATCGCCGGTGACAGTTGTTACTTCTTTTCCTGCGATCATCAATGTACAACGAACAGGCTTCACATCCGATGCTGACAAATTATATCCAAAATCAATGCTGCCACCAGCCGGTATCTCCTCATTATAGCTTTCTGCGGTTACATGAACCACCGATCCATCTGCCGTATACTTTCCATTCCAGAGCTGGTCGATCGTTACTTTCCCGGAAAATTCCAGATCAACGCTCCAATCCGTTGCAGCTTTATCGGTCTTATTATAGATCGTGACCGTCTCTGTAGCGGCTGTCATCCCGTTATTTTCCCATGTACTTCCAACCGTTACTTCTGCATATAAGGTCTTCTTGTCATCTGTCGACTTCTGAGTATCGGATGCACCCTTTTTCTTCTTTTGATCAGCGCCATCCTCAGCCTTTTGCTCCGCATCCTGCCCGGATTCCTCTATCACAGCTTCTGTTCCGGCATTCTTCTGTTCGTCCGGATCATTATTTTTCCGACTTTTTGTCACCAGTATAACTGACAGTGCCACAACAGCCGCTGCAAGTACTATGATGACTCCCCATAATACAATCGCCTTTTTCTTCTGGTTCATTTTTGCACTACTCCCTTTTTATTTGCCTTTTTCATTCACCCTTTTATTCTGTCCTGATGCCGCTTTCATTTCTCGTATAACATGGTTGTCCACTTCTCCGGCTCCATATCGGATCTGTTCATATATAGCAGAAATACCCTCTACATTTCCAACCTCCGTCTCTGTTATCTCCTGCCTGATATCTTCACAGGTCATCCGTTTGTTAAGTGTGATCACATCCTTATATCGCAGGATCGACTTCTTATAAATTTTTCTTGCCCGTTCTTCAGCTGTCAACCTGTGCATTATGCGTCTATCTGTTATACGTTCTTTATATTGCCTCGGTTCTTCGGCGATAAGCTCGATCACATCATCTGCATGGCTTCTCGGTTTCAAAAGGAAACGGATCACCTGCAACAATATCCGTACCAGAAAGAATATCAGAAGAAGAACTACAAATACCTTTAATATCAAGGTAAATACATCATATCCCTTTACACTGTTCTGATAATATTCATTTAAGGTATCCTGATAATCGAGACCGGTTGCTGCCGTTCCTCCCTTCGTAAGCAGCGTCAGCACAAATACCCATATGACCATGATCGCACCAAATACTGTCTGAACCACCTTTGCAAATGCACGCGCAAGTACATTTACAAACCCGGACAGATCAAGGAAACGACAGGCTCCCATTAATAACAACACAAGCACTGCAAGGAATAATACAACCCTGCCATTTATAACTGCGATATCCCGGATGGATTGCTCCGATACTTCTGTTGTGTGTGAGATATAGCGTTTCAACCCCTGTATATACCGGATCATCATATATATAGCCATAAGTAATGCAACTGCAATATAAGACAGGTTCGACAAAACAGACAGTTTCATGCCGATACTTGCAAAATAAATAATAATTCCTGCTAAGATCGATGGCCATGGTTCGCTCATATCTGTAAGTCCGGAACCTCTCTTTGCATAAGCAACCGCACATGGCAGCAGATACCCGATATCATAAATCCCTGTAACCATTCGGATCCATACTGTGCCCGGCAAGATAACTAAAAGTCCCGCAAGCACCAGATGTCCAATGGTAAGTAATATATGATTCGGTGCAAAATCTCTGATCAGATAGGACAACAGAAATATTCCTGCGATCCAAATGGCATCCGTAAACCGCGGATCTTGTCTCATAAATATCATGCAGAATGTATACATGAACAATTCCGCCGCTACCACCTCATAAAGATAACGTAATCTTCGCTCTGCCCAATATATCTTATGTGTCATTTAACTCTACCTCCATTCCATGAAGATAAGGTCTGATATCATCGCACCCCTGTATATTCAGATATGGAACTATCATATAAATATTCTTTCCTTTTTCAGCCATATGATCAAGTTCATTCAGCAAATCCTTTTTATGGTATGCAGATACGATCAGATATGTTGTATTACTGTCTACATCTGTCACTTCCTGCTTCAAGACTTCAACAAATCTATCAATTCCGGCATTTTCCGTTATCCGTGCCAGATATTTATCAACCGTAAATCGATGTTCTCCGGAAGAACCAAAATCCACCCATTCCACCTCACCGGATAACAGATCATATCCATTTGCCCGTATCATGACAGGAATCCGGTTATCCAGAAAGTAAGATGCTGCCGTGGATGCTATACTGATACACATTTCCTGTATATAATGAACTCTTATCATGGTGTTCGGCTCCAGGCAGACAAGTATCTTCACCCTCTGTTCTGCCGTGTGCTCATATACATTTACCATCAGGTCGTCGCATCTGGCTGTTGCTTTCCAGTTAATGCTCTTTCTCGGATCTCCCACGCTGTAAGTCCGCAGGCCGGAAAAAGCAAACGGATCCGGAAAAAGACTTCTCCTTGATGTCAGATCACCCAACATACCATCTAAGACCGTATCAAGCTGTATATTAGAAAGTTTTTCAGGGAAAACATACAGATATGCCTGATTTTCTACAGACAGCGCAAATGTCTTCGACATCAGAAAATCCTTTGCCATCAGCTTTACAGCACTGATAAAAAACAAGCCTCGCTCTTTCGCCGTAAATGAAAGCTTTCTGACTACCTTCCGGTTTCCCATAATCGAAAACGGATCATTTCTATGATAAAAATCCGTAACAACCGCATTCTCATTTTCCTGAAACTGTAAGGATCTCGCTGTGGAAAACTTCACATGTAAAGTTGTAAGAGGCAGCATCTTTCGATTTGTAATTGTCTCTGTTATCCCTGATTTATCGCCAATCTCCAGATACCTGTCATCAAAATCCAGATCAAGAGAAAGCCCCTGATCCCAGTATTTGCGGTAAATAACAGTCTGTCCGAGATAGATCACCAGAAAACACAATACTGCTATCAGTATCTCCATATTAATTCTCCCAATCTTCAACAGGAACAGCGATCTGATCGACCAGTTCCCTGATCACTGCCTTTTCCTTTTTCTCATCCATGTGCCCTGCCATGATCACACGATGTGCCAGAACATACGGTGCCATATACCGGACGTCATCCGGACGGACAAAGGTTCTGCCCTCCATAGCAGCATATGCCTGCGACAAACGAAGAAGCCCTACCGTACCTCTGGAGCTTGCACCAACCTGTATCCGGCTGTTATTCCTGGTCGCAAGGATCATGTCTGCTATATATTCCTTTACGCAAGGATGAACAAAAACTTCTCTGACCGCTTCCTGCATCGTCTTTATATGATCTGTATCACAGACCGTCTGAAGTGTATCAAACGGATTCTCAGACATAAAACGATCCATGATCGAAACCTCTGTAGCCTTTGAATTATCTCCCATGGAGATCTTTATAAGGAAACGATCAAGCTGGGCTTCCGGAAGCGGGTATGTACCGGTCGTCTCGATCGGATTCTCTGTTGCAATAACAAAAAACGGTGCTTCAAGCCTATGACTTTCTCCATCGATCGTCACCTGCTGCTCTTCCATTGCCTCAAGCAGACTGGACTGTGTTCTCGGTGTTGCACGATTGATCTCATCTGCAAGCAGGATATTTGTAAATACAGGTCCCTTCACCAATACAAAATCTTCTGATTTACGATTATAGATACTTAAGCCTGTAATATCGGATGGCATAAGATCAGGTGTGAACTGAACTCTCTTAAACTGTCCTCCGATGCTTTTGGCAAATGTCTTTGCTAAAAGTGTCTTACCGGTTCCCGGTCTGTCCTCCACCAGTACATGACCTCCCGCAAAAAGTGCAGCCAGTATCACACGTATCTCCTTCTCTCTGCCGATCAGTACTCTCGATATATTCTCACAGATCTTATCTGCCTGTTCTTTTACCTCTTCTATCTCCATCGTTCTAATCTCCTTATAATATCGGTTTTCCATACATCTCATTTCTTGCTGCTACACTTCGGTCAAATTCTGTCCGTATGCGGTCACCATACTTCTCATATACATCCGATGCTGCCTTTAACATGTCGGCATGTTTATAGATATCTCCCATCTTAAACAGCACATCTCCGCTCTGTCTGATACCAAAGAAATCTCCCGGTCCTCTCCGTTTCAGATCTTCTCCCGCAATATAAAAACCATCGTTTGAATCTGCAAGTACATTTAATCGTTCCATCACTTCTTTATTTTTCTTTCCACTGATAAAGATACAATAAGACTGCAGATTTCCACGTCCCACACGCCCACGGAGCTGATGCAGAGCTGCCAGTCCAAACCGTTCTGCATTTTCTACCATCATAACCGTGGCATTCGGATTATTGATCCCTACCTCGATAACCGTTGTAGATACCAGTACATCAACCTTTTTTTCATAAAAATCCGTCAGGATACGGTTCTTCTCATCCCCTGTCATCTTGCCATGCAGATAGGCCACATGTATGCTGCTGTCAAGCTTCTGTGACAGATCTTCCGAATACTCAACTACATTTGCCACATCATCTAAGGCTTCGCTTTCCTCCACCATCGGGCATACCACATAGACCTGATGTCCTTTCTTAACCTCTGCCCGGATAAACGCCTGTGCTTTCGGGCGGTAGCTCTCATCCACTACACAGTTTTTGATCGGAATCCGTCCTGCCGGCAGTTCATTAATTACCGAAATATCAAGATCTCCGTACATAATGATCGCAAGGGTTCTCGGAATCGGTGTCGCACTCATAACAAGAACATGTGGTGTTCCCCCTTTTAACGATAATTTCTCTCTCTGTCTTACGCCAAACCGATGCTGCTCATCCGTCACAACAAGCGCCAGATTATCATATTCCACCTTGTCCTGTATCAACGCATGCGTTCCTACGATCACATCCGCACGATGCTCTGCAATCTCCTGATACGCTTCCCGTTTCTCCTTTGCCGTCATCGAACCGGTCAACAGCGTAACATGGATTCCATATGGTTCAAATAAGCCGGTCAGTTCTTTAAAGTGCTGATTTGCAAGTACCTCGGTCGGCGCCATGATCACACCCTGATAACCCTGCGTCGCACAGGCAAATAAAGCGATCGCAGCAACGATCGTTTTACCGGAACCGACATCCCCCTGCACAAGACGGTTCATCACATGCTCTGAATTCATATCTGCCATGATATCTCGAACCGCATCCATCTGTGCCCCAGTCAGACGATACGGAAGGCTCTCGATAAACCCTGTCACCTGCTCCGTAAATGGTATCTTCGCCTGATTGTATTTCACCGTATCATGTTCTTTAAGACTATGCATATTCTCTATAAATTCATAAAATTCATCAAAGGCAACCCGCTTGATCGCAGCTCTTAAGTGATCCTCCGTATCCGGGAAATGGATATGGGTTACGGCTTCATTTGCCCTCATCAGATCATATTCATCCCGAATGTCCTCCGGTATATAATCTGAAAGCGTCTGTATCAGAGGAAGTGTTCCCTTTACCGCTTTCTGGATCGTCTTGCTTGTAATACCCGCCGTACAACCATATACAGGCTGCCATTCTTTTAAAATTTCCTGATATTGGGGCACTGTATAGTACTCCGGCTGGCTCATCGTATACATGCCATTCTTATATTTCACTTCTCCGACAAAGATATAACGATCTCCAATATGAAAATAATTACGCAGAAAAGGACAATTAAACCATATCAGTTTAATTGTCCCGGTATAATCTTTGGCATAGGCAGTCGCAATCGAGAATCCGCGAAGCTTCTTCACTTCCACCCGACTGTTGATCGTCACACTTACTGCCTGACGCTCATCTGCCTGTATATCCTGAATGTCAACAGGATCCATATATGTAATATAAGTTCTTGGATAATAATGGATAAGGTCACTCACTGTAGAGATACCAAGCTTTGCCAGATTACCGGCTGTTTTTTCTCCTATCCCTTTAATACAAGTTACCTTATCCTTTAATTCCATGTAGTTTTTCTCCCTTTATTCTACAGAAACAATGTAATAATAGATTGGCTGACCACCATAGTAGTTCTGTACATCGCAGTCCGGGAAGCTTTCTTCCACTCTTGCCGCAAATGCCTCTGCATCCTCCTTCTTTACATCTGCTCCGTAATAAATACTGATCAGTTCGCTGTCTTCATCTACTGCATCTTTGATCAGATCGAATGTAACATCCGAAATGTCATTACCAACGGATACCAGTCCCTTATCACCGATACCCATGATATCTCCCTCATGGATGGCTTTTCCATCGATGGAGGTATCTCTGACCGCATATGTTACCTGTCCGCTCTTTACATTTGATACAGCTTCTAACATATTGTTTTTGTTATCCTCTAATGTCATCGTACTGTCAAACGCTATCATTGCACTGATACCCTGTGGCGCATTTGCCGTTGCAAGGACGATGATATTCTTATCTTCACATAAGCCGGCTGCCTGATTGGCTGCAAGAACAACATTTTTATTATTTGGGAATATAAATATATTCTCGGCATGAACCTTCTCGATCGCATTCAGCATATCCTCAGTGCTTGGATTCATCGTCTGACCACCTTCGATCACATAATCAACTCCAAGCTCCGTAAAGAACTCCTTTAATCCATCACCCATGGATACTGCGATGAAACCATATTGTTTCTTTGGCTGCTGTTTTTCTTTCTCTGCCTGTCTTGCAGCTTCCTGTCTGGCTGCTTCTTCCCGTTCTGCCTGCTTGATGACCTTCTCATGATGCTCCAGTCTCATATTATCGACCTTCATATTTGACAGATAACCAAGGGTAAGACCTTTTTCAAATGCCTGGCCCGGATGGTTTGTGTGAACATGGATCTTTACGATCTCATCATCTGATACACAGACAATGGAATCACCGATCGACTCTAAGAACTGTTTCAGCTCTTCTTCCTCTTTTATGCCGTATGGTTTTTCCAGATTAATAATAAATTCTGTACAATATCCGAACTTGATATCGGCCGACAGATCTTCAGAATACTTTGGATTGTCAACACCGGATACTCCTGCTCCGGAAGGCTTTGTATCTGCAATTACGACACGTCCGAGAATACAGTCAACTGCACCTTTTAATACTTCCATCAGGCCCTGTCCGCCGGAATCCACAACACCGGCCTCTTTTAATACCGGAAGCAGCTCCGGTGTGGAAGCAAGCACTTCATCTCCATGCTTAATGATGGTTTCGCAGAATTCCTCCAATGTAATATCTGTACCTGCACATTCTCTGGCCTTAGTAGCAATACCTCTGGCAACTGTAAGGATCGTTCCTTCCTTTGGCTTCATAACAGCCTTATAAGCTGTCTCAACCGCCTTCTGGAATGCATCAGCAATCTCGATTACTCCGATCTCTGTTTTATCCCCGATCTTCTTGCTGAAACCACGAAGAAGCTGAGAAAGGATTACACCTGAATTACCTCTGGCTCCACGAAGGGAACCGGTTGACATTGCCTTTGCGATATCACTCATTGTCTCCTTACAGGATTCAACTTCCCTTTTTGCTGACATGATTGTCATTGTCATATTTGTACCGGTATCTCCATCCGGTACAGGGAACACATTCAGCTCATTAATATAATCTTTTTTATTATCAAGGTTATTCGCACCGGCTATAAATGCTTTCTTCAGTGCAAGTGCATCAATCGTATTTTTCACTTCTACAGTTCCTCCGTCTAATCCAGAATCTTTACATCTTCAACAAATACATTTACCTGACTGACCTTAAGAGATGTAAAATCTTCTACTTTATATTTTACAGACTGCATCAGATTATCTGTTACAGCCTTGATGCTGACACCATATGCCACAACGATATGAAGCTCTACCACAATATCTCCATTCTCATCAAACGTAACATGAATTCCCTGCGTGATATTGTTTCCTTTTAACTGTTTTACGATTCCGTCTTTTACACTGACAATACCCATACCAACAATGCCAAAGCAATCGAGTGCTGTCATACCTGCTACCTGTGCAACCACATTCTCATCCAGACTGACGGTTCCATTATCATTATTTATATATTCGTTCATAGAAAACCTCCCATGCTTTTGTCCTGTTATATGATGTGCAGGAATCCCATCTCCTTGTCATTCTGAAAAGTATATTTAAAAATAGGCAAACCTGTCTCACCATAATTATAAACACATAGTTCTATTATAACAGAGAATATGCAAATTTCAAGACAACCGTTTATTGTCTATTCTTTTAAAAAAAATTAAAAATATGCTTGCATATAACAAAATTATCTGATATAGTAACACTTGTTGTGAACTTATGAGAGGATAAGTTTAATAAAAATAAGGAGGTGCTATCATGGCAAAATGTTCAGTTTGTAATAAAGGTGCTCATTTCGGTATCAAAGTGAGCCATTCACATAGAAGAGCAAATAAGATGTGGAAATCAAATGTTAAGTCTGTTAAGGCTATCGTAGATGGTTCTCCAAAGAAGATTTATGTTTGTACTTCATGTTTAAAATCTGGAAAGGTTGAGCGTGCATAGTTCACCTCGTATTCTTTCTAAAAAAGACTGCCATAAAACAATGGCAGTCTTTTTTGTTTTCTTTTTTCAGACTGCCGGCCAGGTTTCTATCATAAATTCTCAAAATCTCTCCTGCCGTAACCCGGTCAGGTCATTGACTTTTAGCATCTGCAAAATAATATATATGCCATTAAAAAAAAGATTACAATAATCAAAAATTCCAGAAACCCTTCTACCAGATAGCTGAATATCATTCCGATCGCAACGAAAAAGAGGGCAAATCCAACTACACGCTTCAAACAACATCACCGCCAAAAAAAGACTTCACATACCATTATAAGATATGCAAAGTCTTTTTCTTTTATGTCTGTTTTATTCCTCTGCCGGTTTCGATGCTTCTTCTACCGCCTGTTCGATCTGCTCTTCTTCCTCTGTCTTTTCCTTCTTAAAGAAGCCGGTGATCCGGTCAACGATCTCAGGTGCCATATCAATGATCTTGCTGATGGCATCCTGATTCTTAATATTAACAAGTCTTGTCTTACCGTTTGAGATAACCAGAACCGCAGCCGGACTGAGCTTTGCTCCGATACCACCGGCCGCATTATTGCCGGTCTGTTTATTGAACGCACCGGCCGCCATACCGAAATTCACATCAAGAAGTGGAATAATGATCGTATCTCCTACCTTGATAGGATCTCCCACTACAGATTTGGATGAAACAAATCCATCCATTCCATGAAACAAAGTGCTGATCGTTCCGTCAATATTTGTATTTGCCATTACTTATTTCCTCCCGAAATCTTTTTTAAATATGCCATAGATCTTTTCACGTATTTATTAAAGTATACCTTGCAGCAATAATATAATATATTATAAACCCTGATTCTTCCTTTTATGAAAATATCCCCTTCCAATATCTTCTTGGAAAAATCCGGAGTTATATCTATTTTATTATAATATAACGGTAAAATCAAACTCAGATATCCAAGCTGTTTTCCGGTAGATGCCGGATCTCCTGAACCATATGTTACCTGCCCTTTGATCTTTGTCGGATTCAGATGCTTTAATAACAGGATCACGTTTCGCTTTAACACCTGAAATGCCTGCTTCGTTGTACCCGCCCGGACGAATTTCTTATACTGCTCCGCCTTATCTTTCATATGGTGCAGTTTTCTTACAACTGCTTCGATCTTATCCTTTACCGCAATAACAAATCGGTCGAACTTCTTACCGATACGGGTAAATATCGTCTCCGGACTTTTTTGAAATTCCGAATGATCTTCTGCAAATTCCCGGTTAGCATCTCTATCTTCTCTGTCGGGATCTGCATCCTGCATCATCTGATCTGACAAACCATCCTGCTGATCGGATTCAGCATCTTCTGCTTCCTGCTTTTCCGTTTTTTTCGCTTTTTCGGCTTCTGCCTGTTCGCGTTTTTCCTGTTTTTTTGCTTTTCGAATCTCTGCCTTTTCCTGTTTTTTCAGTTTTTTTGCTTCTCTGACTTCAGCTTTTTCCCGCATACGAGTTTCTTTTTCACTTTCTGTGACTTCTGTCTCCGTATCTGTTTCTTCCTGGCTTTCTTCCGAAAATCCACCTTCATTGGATACCAGCGTTCCGCCGAATGACCGCAGCCAATATACAAAGCCGTTTTCATCATAATTTGCTTTGAAGCAGAATACAAAACCCAACCATGAGGCTTTTAATTTGCATATAAAATTGTCATGTTTTTCTGCATAAAACCGATACCGGACAGGAACGAATAATAATAAAAGCAACAGTACAAGTACAAGCCCTATCAGGATCAATACTGTAATCAACAGAATCTTTAATATCAATAAGAAAATATGTAACATATGCTCCCCTTATATCAGCACACTGTCATGTCATATAGAAAATAGTCCTTACAATCAAACTTTCCGGTCATACCATATACATCCCGGATAATATCCCGTATAAGAAAAAACGCTCCGGCCTTTGTCATCGACATTCCAACGATAACGATATCATCTGTTCGTTTCTTATAGTACGGCTGCAGGAATTCATTTGCCTCATAAACCTCTAACAGTCCGTCCTCAAACAATGGAAGTGTTATGACATAAACATCCGCACAGGGCTTCCGCTTTTTTATTCTTTTTATCAGTCGGGATGCCGTCTTATCCGGCATAACTCCGGTATAAAGCCGCTTTGCTATTGTCATTTTTTCACTCCCCTGCTCTGTCCGACCTCTCTCTAATCTTCCATAATTCCCTGAATAATCACATAACATGCAAGAACCTCGCTGCGATTTGAACAGCGCACCAGTGCATTATCAATATAATCTTTGATCTCCTGCTGTGTATTAAAGAACACAGGAATTGTAGAAAGTATCTTCGCCATGACCGCACGATTAACTACCTGTGAGTTTCCGGTAAATACCTCTCCGAATTCTTCTATGAGTTTATCCTTTTTCGAAATAATATATTCAGAATCCGCAAGTGCGCCTGTCTCAATCTTCACATGATCGATATCTACAAACATACTGCCGGATAACAGCTTTTCCAGTGTATCAATACGATGATAAGCATCCTCCAGACCAAGGCGGATAATATCCGGCTGATTGGAAGATATGATATCATAGATCGGAGCTTCAAGCACCATCCGGTGTTCTCCCGCTTCCTCCTGTGCGCCTTCATTTGCAACCAGCATATCATATGCATCCGTCGGGAATTCATCTTCATTTTCCATGGATTCATAGATACGTCTGATAATGGATAATGCCCGCATACAGGATTCCGATACTCCTGACTTGCATTCAGCCGCAAGCATCATGCTGTACAGATCATTTACCAGCTCGATCAGCATCATATAATCAGATACGACATCATTGATAAAGCCTGCACTTTTATCCAGAACCGTTGACAGATTCCTGTATCCGTCAAAATCAAGATGTGCATAATCTCCCTCTTTAATAATCTCGTACGCTTCATGCAGAGAAGAATATTCTGTCTCGAATTTCTCCGGAAGCTGTAATAAGGCAGTTTCTTCTACTGTCTCTATAAAATCATCCAATGAACTGATCTCACAACCATTATAAATTGATAAAGTCTGTCCGATAATATCGTAAAATCTTGCCTTTGTCATACGAAGCGGAAGCTGACCTACGATCTGCTGGATCTTCGCATTTACCGCTACCTTATCCTTGTCTGCAAAGATGAAGTTAAAGACCTCCGCACTGAACTGCTCTGCATCAAATTCCTCAAACATCTTCTCAAGTTCTTCGTCCACATTTTCCTCGAATCCATATTCTTTTCGGTTCAGGATATATTCGTACAACTCAAACGCATCAGTATATGCAGTAAGTACCTTCATCTTCTCCGTGATCTTATTTCTCATTCCGGAGATAAACGCCAGATCCTTGTCATCCAATTGATCCGCATCTCCTGCCAGATAAGTTCCGACCAGCTTATTGATTCCCATAACACATTCATAAATATATGGATCCTCTGCAAAATCTTTGTCTGCCATCAGTTCACGGATCACGACATAGTTTAACGCAAATTTCTGACAGGCATATTCGAAATCTGCCGTCATTACTGCATCTGCAAATTTTGCAAGATTCTCATCCATATTGTTCTTACGGGTTATCTCTGTGATCAGTTTTTTATCTTCATTATACATAACTATCTATTATCCTCTCATCCTTAATTAAATCCATCTCTTATTTATGCTCGTGCGTGAACAAATGATCCTGGCAATATTCCTTGTTGCCTGTACATCTGGAGCAATAACGGAACTGCATGTCCGGTGCTTCCTTATCTGTGATGCCGCATACATAACATTTATGTGTCACATTCTCTGAATTGTTGACACGCACCTGCTTCGCATAATTCCTCCTTCGCTTGATCTGCTTTGGAGAAAGCCGTCTGAAATCCTTTGTGCTGAAATAGAAAATTACAAAGTTTAAAAGTGACATTACGATATTTACACGTCCCATCAGGTTTGCGTTCATAAAATAATATCCTATAAACACCAGATACAAAACAGATAACCACTTCATCTTAACCGGAATGATCATTGCATACAGTACCTGCATATCCGGATAACAAACTGCAACTGCCAAAAATAAAGACAGGCAGATATAATAACTGGATACGATATAGATATGAGAATCCCATGACATCGGAATATGAAATACATACTGACAAAGTATATATGCGATCATCGTTCCTGCCATCGTGAGAAACATACCACCAAATATATACAGGTTGTACAAAAACGTACCGATTGAACGTTCTAATAGATTACCGATACTATAATAAAAAAACAACATAATGATAGTAAAAATACTGACACTTAATTCCGGAGGAGTGATTACCCATGTAAGCAATCTCCAAACTTCTCCCTGCATAACAAATGCAGGAATAAGAATCAGCTTTGATAAAACCTGTGGTGCAAACATCAGAAGCAGATAGCCAATGACATATCCAAGGATCAGATACAGGGACAGATTCTTGATCGCATACCGACCAAACTTCCTTTCAAGCTTGTTTATCATCTTCATGAATGGATCTCCTTTTAATTTCATTCAAACTATTTGTTTTCGGTATATAAACAGATTTTCCAACATCTGTTATATCCACAAATCAGGGAACTGCCATATTCCCATCCAATGAGAATATGGCTGATAGTATCCCGACATTATCAAATTATATAATAGAACGAAAAACTTTACAACAGCACAATCATGAAGAATTTCTAACTTTTATATATCTTAATCCACAACCAGCTCCAATCCTTCCGGCAAAACGACCTGATACAAGTTCTTATTGTTCTCAAATAATTCCTGTGGACCGACACCAAAATACATGAATACAGATTCAAAAGTATCTCCTTTTTTCACTGTATAATGCATCTTTCCATCTCCGGATCCTTCCTGTTCTATCGGAATACAGATTTCTTCCCCTTCCTGCATATTATAGACATTTACATACGGATTTGCAGTTATGATGTCACAGAGATTACATTTGTAGTGTTTTGAAAGCTTATATAATGTATCCCCTTTTTCTACTACATGGATCACTCCATTGCAATGATCATAATTTTCCATTTCATACCATCCGGCTTTTTTTATTATTATATTCGGAATCTGAAAAATGTTCCCTTTTCTTCTTATTAAAATATAAATCTTTCTCTGCCTTTTTCTAAAATAAAAATTAAATAATAAAAAATCAAGGAAAATCAATCCTAAAATAAATATTAAGTTCGTCAGAAAAGGGAAAAAATCATTGTTTTTTGTAAAACGTTCCACTATAATAGATTCGGTTCAATAAAGAGAAAATTTTGCAAAAAGATTAGGATGGTTTTTATGTACAAATTAGGAATTGACATTGGCTCAACAACCGTTAAAGTTGTTGTTCTTGATGATTCACACAAGATTTTATTTTCTGATTACAGAAGACACTACGCAAACATAAAGGAGACATTACAGTCTCTTATAAATGATGCAAAAGCCAGGCTTGGTGATGTAGAAGTTACTCCGGCGATCACCGGCTCCGGCGGTCTTGCGCTGGCAGAGGTTATCGGTGTACCTTTTACGCAGGAGGTAGTCTGTGTTTCCGAAGCATTACAGGACTATGCTCCACAGACGGATGTTGCGATCGAGCTTGGTGGCGAAGATGCTAAGATCATATATTTTACAAATGGAATCGAACAGCGTATGAATGGTGTCTGTGCCGGTGGTACAGGTTCCTTCATCGACCAGATGGCTACTCTTCTTCAGACAGATGCCAGTGGTCTGAACGAATATGCAAAGGACTATGATACGATCTATCCGATCGCTGCCCGCTGTGGTGTATTTGCCAAGACAGATATCCAGCCTCTGATCAATGAAGGTGCAACCAAGCCGAATCTGGCTGCGTCTATCTTTCAGGCTGTTGTCAACCAGACAATTTCCGGTCTTGCATGTGGTAAGCCGATCAAAGGAAATGTTGCGTTCTTAGGCGGCCCGCTTCATTTCCTCCCGGAACTGAAAAATGCATTTATCCGTACTCTGAATCTGACCGGGGATGCGATCATCGATCCGGGTCATTCTCATCTTTTTGCTGCAACAGGTGCTGCCCTGAATTCCAAGCCGGAGGTATCCAGAACGCTCGGCGAACTCAGCCATTCCTTAGACGGCGAGTTACATATGGCTGAAAATGTACTCCGTCTCCCTCCATTATTCGAAGACGAAGCAGCCTATGAAGCATTCAAGGAGGAGCACAATAAATATAAAGTAAAACGCGGTGACCTTGCTACATATAAAGGAAACTGCTTCATCGGTGTTGATGCCGGTTCTACAACCACCAAGGTAGCTCTTGTCGGTTCAAATGGTGAATTATTATACGACTTCTATAGCAGCAACAACGGAAGTCCGTTAAATACGACGATCAAAGCGATCAAGGATATCTATTCCAAGCTGCCGGAGGGTGCTGTCATCGCCGGTTCATGCTCTACCGGTTACGGCGAAGCCCTGATCAAGCAGGCACTTTCTCTTGATTTTGGCGAAGTAGAAACGATTGCCCACTATACGGCTGCAGCATTCTTTGATCCTGAAGTTGACTGTATCCTCGATATCGGCGGTCAGGATATGAAATGTATCAAGATCAAGAACAAAGTCGTAGATAATGTCATGTTAAATGAAGCATGTTCCTCCGGCTGTGGTTCTTTCATTGAAACATTTGCCAAATCCTTAAATTATGATATTGCGGATTTTGCAAAGATCGCTACAACTGCCAAGACTCCTATCGACCTTGGTTCCAGATGTACGGTATTCATGAATTCAAAAGTAAAACAGGCACAGAAGGAAGGTGCGTCTGTAGCTGATATCTCAGCCGGTCTGGCATATTCCGTTATTAAGAATGCACTTTTAAAGGTTATCAAACTGACGGATCCAAAGGATCTCGGTAAGAACATCGTCGTACAGGGTGGTACCTTCTACAACGATGCTGTCTTAAAGAGCTTCGAGGTGATCTCCGGCAGAACCGCTATCCGACCGGATATCTCCGGTATCATGGGTGCTTTCGGTGCTGCCCTTATTGCCATGAATAAATATAAAGAGGGCTTTAAGACTTCTATGCTGTCGATCGATGAGATCAGCAAGCTGACTTATACCACAAATATGACCAGATGTAAGGGCTGTACCAACAACTGTCTGCTGACGATCAACCGTTTCTCAAACGGTAAGAACTTCATTACCGGAAATCGTTGTGAAAAGGGTGTCGGTCTTAAGAAGAATGCTGATAACATCCCGAATCTGTTCGAATATAAATTAAACAGGATCTTCGACTATACCCCGCTTACACCTGATATGGCAAAACGTGGTGTGATCGGTATCCCTCGTGTTCTGAATATGTATGAAAATTATCCATTCTGGTTCACTTTCCTGACAAAGCTCGGATTCTCGGTAGTACTTTCTCCAAAGTCATCCAGAGATATCTACAGTCTTGGTATTGAATCGATTCCAAGTGAATCCGAATGTTATCCGGCTAAGATCTCACACGGACATGTTATGTGGCTGTTAAAGAATGGTATCACATCCATTTTCTATCCTTGTGTTCCATATGAAATGAACGAAACACCGGAAGCAAATAACCACTACAACTGCCCGATTGTTACATCCTATGCCGAAAATATCAAAAACAACATGGAAGAATTAAAGGATGACAAGATCACCTTTATCCGTCCGTTCGTCGCACTGGATAATGAACAGGCTCTTGTCGATCGTATGTATCGTGAAATGAAAAAATACTACGATGTTACAACCGATGAGATCGCATCTGCTGTCCGTGCTGCATATGAAGAAGCAGAAAAAGTAAAGACCGATATCCGTGAAAAAGGCGAAGAAACTCTTCGATATATCGATGAACACGACATCCTTGGAATCGTCCTTGCCGGTCGTCCATACCATATCGACCCTGAGATCAACCACGGTCTTCCGGAACTGATCAACTCATATAAGATCGCTGTTCTGACAGAGGATTCCGTTGCTCATCTGGGACAGGTAGATCGTCCGCTTATCGTATCTGACCAGTGGATGTACCACTCCAGATTATATAAGGCAGCAAACTATGTTAAGACCTGTGACAATCTGGAACTGATCCAGTTGAACTCCTTCGGCTGTGGTCTGGATGCCGTAACAACCGACTGTGTAAATGATATCCTGACAAAATCAGGAAAGATTTATACCGTTTTGAAGATTGATGAAGTAAGTAACCTTGGTGCTGCCAGAATCCGTATCCGTTCACTGATCAGCGCCGTTAATTCCAGAAAGGAACAAAACTACAAGACCTGCCCGTCAAGCAGTGCTATCAACCGAATCGAATTTACCAAGGATATGATGAAGGACTACACCGTTCTTGCTCCACAGATGTCACCGATCCATTTCAATCTGTTGGAATCTGCATTCAAAGTTATGGGACTTAATATCGAGATCCTTCCGGATGCAACCAAGGAAACGATCGATGTCGGATTAAAATATGTAAATAACGATGCCTGTTATCCATCTCTGATCGTCGTCGGTCAGTTGATGAGTGCCATCACATCCGGTAAATATGATGTAAATAAACTTGCAGTTATCATGAGCCAGACCGGTGGTGGCTGCCGTGCAACCAACTATGTTGGATTTATCAGACGTGCGCTTGCAAAAGCAGGTTACGGTCAGATCCCTGTAATCGCATTATCAGCTCAGGGATTTGAGAAGAACTCCGGTTTCCCTATCACCTTAAAGCTTGCAAAACGGGCAATTCAGGCACTTGTCTATGGTGATGTCTTCATGCGTTGTCTTTACCATACAAGACCATACGAGAAAGAACCGGGATCTGCAAATGCGATCCATAAGAAATGGGAAAAGATCTGTAAGAAGACACTGGAAGAAACAGGAAGCACAGCAAGATTTAAAAAGAATATCAATGGAATTGTACATGACTTCGATACTCTCCCACTTCTTGACATCAAGAAGCCAAGAGTCGGTATCGTTGGAGAGATCCTTGTAAAGTTCCTTCCATCTGCAAACAACCATCTGGTTGATCTGCTGGAATCGGAAGGTGCTGAAGCTGTTATGCCGGATCTGCTTGATTTCTTCATGTACTGCTTCTACAACAGTAATTACAAATATGAATATCTGGGCAAGACACACAAAGGCGCAATCATCGGAAATGCAGCCATATCGCTCCTTGAGCATATGAGAAAGCCTGCAACTGATGCTTTAAAGGCAAGCAAACGTTTTGATCCACCTACACCGATCACGCATCTTGCAGAATATGCCAGACCTTTTGTATCCATCGGTAACCAAACCGGTGAAGGCTGGTTCTTAACAGGTGAAATGATCGAGCTGATCAACAGCGGTGCCGCAAATATTGTCTGTGCACAGCCATTTGCCTGTCTGCCAAACCACATTGTCGGCAAGGGTGTTATCAAGCATCTTCGTGAGGCTTATCCGGATGCTAACATTGTGGCAGTCGACTACGATCCTGGGGCATCCGAGGTTAACCAGATCAACCGTATTAAGCTGATGCTGGCAGCGGCCAACAAGAAGCTCCGGTAACAAAATACATGCAGTTATAGCTTGTGATATAAAAAACAGCTACATATATCTTCTATTCCGCAGATCACTTGCGTTCTGTTTTTCACGTAACGGTACTAAATTCACCGCTTATCGCGGTTCATTAAGGACCGACGTGAAAAAAGGTCTGCTTCATAGAGATATTGTAGCTGTTTTCATTTACCCTTTTTTCTGCATGTATTTTGTTCTTATAGTAAGATAATATCTTATATCATCCGCATAGGGATGCCACGTTCACTTAAATACTTCTTCAGATCTGAGATCTCAAGCTCTTTGTAATGGAATAATGATGCTGCGAGTGCAGCTTCTGCTTTTCCTTCTGTCAGAGCATCGTAGAAGTGTTCTTTGGTTCCTGCTCCACCGGAAGCAATAACCGGTACATTTACATTCTCTGCAATCGTTCTGGTAAGGTCGATATCGTATCCGGCTTTCGTGCCATCACAATCCATACTGGTAAGAAGGATTTCTCCTGCACCGAGTTCAACTGCTTTCATTGCCCATTCCACTGCATCGATACCGCAATCGATCCTTCCGCCATGTTTGAAGATATTCCAACCGCCATCCGATCGTTTCTTTGCATCAATGGCAAGAACTACGCATTGACTTCCAAACTTATCGGCTGCTTCTGCGATCAGATTCGGATTGTCGATCGCTGCTGAATTAACTGATACCTTATCTGCACCTTCGCGGAGAATGGCTTTGAAATCATCAACGGTACGGATACCACCGCCAACCGTAAATGGAATAAAGATCGTCTCAGCCACACGTCTGACCATATCCACTACGATATTTCTCTGATCGGAGGATGCAGTGATATCTAAGAATACAAGCTCGTCCGCACCGGCTTTATCATAAGCTGAAGCAACCTGAACCGGATCTCCGGCATCTACCAGATTTACAAAATTAATACCCTTTACAACTCGTCCGTTTTTCACATCCAGACATGGAATAATTCTCTTTGTATGCATGATTACGCCTCCAATTCTATAAAATTCTTCAGGATCTGAAGTCCAACGGTTGAACTTTTCTCCGGATGGAACTGGCAGGCAAATACATTACCATGTTCGATCGAAGCATGGATATTCGTTGAGTAAAATGTGGATGCAGCTACATCCTCCTCATGATCTGCCTTCAGATAATACGAATGAACGAAATATACATATGGATGTTCCGGAAGTCCTTTAAATAACCTTGCTTTCGGATTGATATCAAGTGAGTTCCATCCGATCTGTGGAATCTTAAGTCCCGGCGCATCCGGAATCCGAAGGATCTGTCCATCTACGATTCCCAATCCTGTTACTCCCGGTGTCTCCTCGCTTGTCTTAAATAATAACTGAAGTCCAAGACAGATACCCAGAAACGGCTTGCCGGAATCAACGACATCATAAATTACATTTTTCAATCCATATTCATTGATCTTTCCCATTGCATCGCCAAAACTTCCAACGCCCGGAAGAATAACTCCGGAGCTGTCCATAATGACATCCCTGTCTCTTGTAATTATGGCTTCTTCGCCAAGAAATTGTACGGCTTTTTCGACGCTTTTGATGTTACCTGCATCGTAATCAATAATCGCTATCATTTGTCTATTTCCTTTCAAATCAGGTATATTTATCAGTATCACTATGCAAATATTTTAACTACAAATCAAACAGTGGTATTATAGCATAAAAAAATATATGTGTCTAACCGGAATGACTGGAGAGAAATGATTGTTTATTCTGCAAATTTGTATGAAGTGTCAGTACATCTTTTATTTCTTAATAACAATCCAACGGCCACTTCTATTGGAACCTTCTCTTTCAAGAATATGCATCTCTTGTAATTCCCTCATATCTTTTTGCACTTGTTTTCTGGTTAAATCCAATTTTTCCATGATTTTGGTTTGTGTAATGTTTGGATCTATTTCAATTAATTTTAAAATCTCTTTTTTTCTTATATCGCCTTTTATCGGCTCCTTTTCGGCTCCTTTGTTTTTATCGTTTGTTTTTTCGTGAACTCGAGCGATAAACGAGTTCTATCTGGATTACAACTTTCCTCTACAACAGGCGCAGACCATCCTTCATTTTCCCAAACCTGATATATATCCGGGATGCCACTTTCGGCTCTTTCTCCAATACCAATCATATTAAACATTTTCATTAAAGTCTTATTTCTTGGATCCGAAATACCGTCACGAAGCATCCCCTTAATCTCTGCTTTGGAGCAATGATAATCCCCCTCCCAATCTCTACGATAAGTTCCACCAAACAAATCATTATTAATATAAACAGGTTTCTGGTCACGTTTTGCCCTTGGCACATAAATAACTAAAATTGTATCACCATTAATCTCATAAGATTCTATATTTTTATCCGATAATAGATTCATGCTTACTTTCTTAGTATCATGGATTGTATTCCAAAAATTTCTTTTCAGCTTATCTGCATTTTTAAGTCCTGTAGTATACCAGGTTCCATCCTGACGTTCACCTACGCCCAGAATAATTACTCCGCCATTCGAATTAGCAAATGAGGAATATGACTCCCATAATGCTACAGGCAATCCACCCTCTGCCTTCTCCACATATCTTATTATTATTTTATATTATCTTTAATTTATACATTAATTCTATTCATATAAAAATGTGGAAAGCCTACGCTTCCCACTCATTAAAGTTCATCTCTTTTTATGATTCAAGACCATATAGTTAACGAAAAGATTTTTGTAATTATAATATTGCAACTATCAGATTGTGTCAACTAGATAAATATATAAGATTAATATCACAATTGTAATTGGAGATAACCTTTTACAGTTATCTCACCTTATTGATTTATCTTATATTTGACTTTTCGATCTCATCTCGTATCTTCATCAAGATAATGCCAAGCTGATTTGCTCCAACGCCATTTACTGTTCCCCAAACTCTGTCACCCCAAGTGTTACCTTCCTCTAAGTGAGCGTCACCAGTAGCAAGTAATTTGTCTGCAAGTTCTGCGTTTTGTGTGAACTTTGCACGCACGACTTCTTCCATAATGGATACTTTGACGTCTTCCCAGTCTTTCCGTAAACTTACTCGCCTGCCTAATCTCTTGGCTTCACTAGGACTTAGCTTCATAAACTGAATTCTCTCAGCATCATTTACACATTTCTGTGCCTGAAAAGCTGCCTCATTATTAGTATAAGTGAGCTGCTTGTATGTTACTGGACAATTATAAAAATTGCTCAAAAAGAAAAAATCCCCACGAAACTGTCTGATTGCTTTTTCCATAAAAATTCCCTCCAATTTCTAAATTTAGACATAAAAACAGAGCAACCTTTTACAATTGCCCTGCCTAATTTACTAAAATGTTATCTTTTCATAACGACCATTTCTGGCAACATACACCGGTAACTCTGCATACTCGCTGTAAGCCTTAACACCACATCTATCACTCAGATCCATATTACTGTAATAACGTTCAGACACTACAATACCGATCTGTCTAGCTTTCTGTGATAACAGAACTTCATTCTCCCTTTTTAGGACATCCAGTGTAATTGCAGGGTATGCACCACACAGATTCATAACAATCTCCATATCTGTTGGTATTGGAATACCAAGTAGTAAATGACTCTCAACAAAAGAATCTGAAAAGCATAGACCTTTTCCTGTTACATAAGTTGCACAGGTACTTCCATTATCTGTACATAAATCCGAGGCACTCATATAAATTAAATGCTCGTAATCAAGATCATAGATTAATGCGATCTCGCGCATATTATTCTGATACCAATCTGCTGTACCATCAAGAGTGTTTACAACTCTTGTGGAAATTGTATAAGGTTTGCACATTTCTTCTAAGTAAGATTTCTTCAGACTAAACACAGTTTTTATCAATACAGGCCCAATCAAATTATCATCCACTGCTTTATTTATTGTAATAATATTACAATAGAACTTTTTTAACACTTTTTGCAATGCCTGTAATGACTCAAGCAGACTGAATAGAAGTTTTTTAAATTTACAATATTCCTTTTCTTCCACAGTCTGAATCTTATCCTGGAAAAAGGTCTTTAAAGCTGCTAAAAAGGCTGCTTTCGTCTTACCGTCTAAAAGAAAATCCTCTTCTGTTAATTCATAATTTTCCTCAGAATCTGTTAAAAAGCTATACAGGTTTCGCATGTCGCTTATAAAATTCGTCATGAAAATATCAACATCGTCTGAAATATCATGAGATTTAGCTAACTTATAGCTACTTAGAAGCGATTTCAAATAAATAGAATAATTAGTAAAATTACATAAATACCGAGCATCTAAACCGTTCTTTCTGATTGAATCCATAATAACACCTAGCATTATAACTACCTCCTTTAGATAGTCATAACGCATTTTCCTTTCTTTGTAAATAATTAAAGAGACAACTACTAGTATCTGAGCAGGCATTGAGTAAGAGATTACAAAATCAAAAGAAAATGTCTATTGAGCTATAAAAGCTTTGGTAGACATTTTTTATTGTGCGCTGACCGCACATGCTTTTAAAGTCCAAATTCACCCAATAGTGAAAAGCTGAATCTGGGAACAGAAATTCTTCTTCTTTTGTAAGTAATTATTCAACAAAACTACTTATATGATAGGCCGTAACACCTTTTTCTTCTGCGTATTTTAAATAAGGTAACACATCATCAATAAATACAGTTTTTTCTAGCTCAGTAAAATTATGACTTACAATCCAGTCCCATATGCGAGTTTTAGAACCTTTCATAATTGCGCCATATTCAGTTTCAATACAGGTATCATCCTTAGATACCTTGTAAATTAAATTATTATAGTGATCAAAATAATTAAGAAACGAATCCCAATATTCTTCTGGCACAAACCAAAACTTACCGTTGAACTCAATGTCCTTGCAGTTTTCTTTAAGCCATACAATTTTGTCTTGTAATTCCACAGTTGATATGATAGCACCACATATCCAAATCCCATCATGTTTTGCTCTTTTAAGTGTTTTAATTATAGATTTTAATGGTCTACTATGCAAAAAAATATGATTCTCTATCTCTTCTCTAGTTTGCCCGTTAGTAGTCCCATCTTTTGCACTTACATGATTATTAAAGCGGTATTCAGCTAAAGTGCCGTCTATATCTACATAAACATATTTATTCCTCAAAGCTTTTATCATTCTTTTACTCATACGTTTCCTTTCCCTAAAAACACCTCCCTTTCTTTTTCAAAAAAGAGAAGAATGTAATTTTTAGCTTAACTTAACAACACCTAGCATTATAGCTACCTCCTTTAGATAGCCATAATGCATTTTCCTTTCCTTGTAAATGATTAAAAAGACAAATTAAACATAAAACAATGAGGTAACCTTTTACAGTTACCTCACCGAAATTAAAATAAACTTAGATTTTCGCACAAACTGAAAATCTCGAAGACTCTAAATCTCCAAAAGATTTTCAGTTTGCAGGAATAATCTAAGTTTATTTAAGAACAACATCCTTATTAACAAGAACAATAGAACACTGACCAATTTTCCAGTCATCACTTGAATAAACGACACTAAGACCAATAAAGCTACCATAAAATTCTGAAGAAGCATCAGAATCAACACATTCTCTACCAGTCTGATCAGCATTTGTTCTAAAGTGCTCTACATATTGTTTCTTTGTAGTATCCCAACGGTAGAAATTATTATGAGGAGCAGTTACCCAGTATGTCTTGCCATTATTAGTGTACTTGTACGCAGTAGTACCATTTGTATCATCGTCTGTGTCACCAATAATAGTTCCTACATGACAATCCTCCCGATGTTTCGAAATTTTAACTCCCTCTATAGTAAGATCTGAGCCACAAGTGTTACACCAAATATGGGTTTCACATCCCTCATATACATAGTACTGTTTTACAACACCATTCTCTACATAAACAAGGTTGTAACTTTTCCCTGAAGTTAAATGATAGAACTCAATTGCTGCATCTGATGGTCTTTCATAGTCTAAACCCTGATAGATTGCCCATCCAGTAAAGAGATCCCCACTTTTAGTTCTTACTTTATAATCAACTGCTTTTCCAGATTCATAAAGCTTACCCTCATATTCTCCGGTGTAATCAACCCACTCAAGATGATAGTACTTATTGTCTCTCTTAATAAAGTTAACATAGTTATCTACATTAAATGTAGACTCGATACCCATCTCCAGCTTTCCATCTCGGAAGTTCCAAAGATTAGGAAATGTACCAATATCTCCAGTATAAAGCACTGCCTCACAATGCTGTAACTTTCCAGAATTAGTTCTGAATTCTCCTTCAGTAAGCTTTTCTTCATCCTTGTCACTGCTGTCATCACTCTGCGCTACACCGTCTACATACTTCACGCCATCATAAGTACCATTTGCAAGTACGCCATCTACATAGTACTTATTATTAGACTTACGCATACCGGTGTAAAGTTCACCATCTTTGTAGAACTTGCCATTACAAGTGCCAGTGCCTAAGACGCCATCCTTGTAGTATTTACTCTTGTAAATACCAGTGTAAAGTTCGCCATCCTTGTAGTATTTATTCTTGTAGCTTCCGGTAGCAAGTTCACCATTTACATAGTATTTACCATTGGATTTACGCATACCAGTGTAAAGTTCACCATTCTTGTAGAACTTGTTCTTGTAATCACCAGTAAGTAAACTGCCCTCAGAGTATCGCTTGCCATTGTAGCTTCCAGTACCTAAAACGCCATCCTTGTAATATTTATTCTCGCAGATACCGGTAGCAAGCTTACCACTTCTGTAGTATTTGCCATCAACAATGCCACTGGCATAATCGCCATTTACATAGTATAGCTTTTTGTAAGTCCCAGTAAATTTCTTCCAATTCTTACCATCCCACTTTACACGCAAGCCAGACTGGTCAGTAGTAATAGTGTCCTTTTCAGGGGTAGTGTCAACCTTTCCATTAACATAATAATCTCTACCAACAACACCACTATACTTCTTCCAAGTACCATTTAAATCCAGATTATCTGTAGACTGCTCGCCAATTTTAGCTACGAAAACATAGCACACATCTTTTTCAATCTTAAAAGATGCTGTTGCAGCTTTATTAAAATAGTACCGCACATCCTTGACCTGTTTCCAACCAGTTACATTTTCAGGGTTACCCTTTGCATTTTTGTAAACAGCCGTTGTTTTATCAGTCCCAGCAGTAATTGATGACTTAATCGTTCCTCTCTTACCGATACTAAATCGGTAAGTTTTACCATCACTTAAAGTAAATACTCCAGTATACTTTTGGTAAGACTTCTTGGTCTTATTCCATTTTTTAAGTGTCTTTTTATCTGAATAGTACACATATGTTGCAGATTTATTACCCTTTCCGAAGTAATACTGTGTTTTACCAGTTTTCCATTTATCACAGCTTTTTGAATAAACAGTTTGCTTACCACCTTTGTAATAATAGTATTTACCACTCTTTTTTACAATACCATTTGCTTTCTTGCCCTTATTAAAGTAGTAAGACTTGTCATTGCTTAATCGTTTGGTACCAGTATACTTCTTAAAGCTTCCATTTTGCCATTTGTAAAGAGTCTTGTTCTGCCACTTGTAAGAAGCTATTTTCTTATTTTTTCCAAAATAGTACTGAACACCAGATTTCTTATACCAGCCAGCTTTGTGACTTGTATCCTTTGTTGTGACTTTTCCACTTTTCTTATTAATGGTAATTTCTTCTATTGCATTACCATTTTTAATACTAATTGTCTTTGCATCTACAACGCTTCCACTTACTGGACAACTTGCAATAATAACACAGGCTACAATTAATGCAATAATGATTCTTTTGAAATTTTTCATAGAAATTCCTCCTTCAACATACACATTTATTTGGTTATCTGCTGTACTGGAAATCTTCTTCCTTCATTACAACATTAATTATTAATAAAGATTTAAAATTATCTTTAAGGTCTGTAAATTCAATAATTGTAAGAGAATTTATCTTATTACACTAACTTTTATCAACAATTCTTAAAACTTATCAAGATGTAACATTGCTGTCATACCAAGTTCTTTTGTATCAATGATAAAACTTTTACTATAACCAGTCAGATTTTCTATTTCCTCTATAGATTTTCCTTGTGATAGTAATCTGGTCACTATACTTATACGTTCCTGATCAATACCCTGTGCTATTATAACACACAAGCGGTATAGTGTCTAATTACTCTTTGTAGTAACTTATTTTTTTAATTGAACATTTGTTCTGTTCATGTTATACTATTGTTGTATAATTGAAAAGAAAGCAGGATGTGATGTTCCGATTATTATATGCCCTCTAGTTTACAAAGGAGGGTGATGCCCTATGAACACGCTTGAAGTTTTAACTTTAGTGCTAGTAATTTTTGCGGCTCTGTCTTACATAGACAATCATAATAATAATAAAAAGAAATAGCATCCTCCGACCAAAGTGAATGCTATTTCTTAATAAATATCATATTACTGAGGGCAAATCGGATATTACATCCGATTACCTTTCTAAGTAGATTATATACTAGGGCATTTGTTTTTTCAAGTGCCCTTTTTTCATCATCCCGTAACTCTTTTACAATCTCTACTTTTTCCCATTTAGTACAACCTTTTTACATTGATTTTTCTTCCAAATAATCAGTTAAATCGTCTATTCAACCACCTTATCATTTAAAGTCAGATTTTTTCAGAAAGTCTTTAACTTATGCCTTCTACATAAATATTTTTATCAGTCTATATCTTCATCCATATTATCATTGTATCCAACTTCCATTTCAGAAATTGCTACACTATCTAAGTTTTCTATATTAAGAAAAACTGTATTATATTTTTCACTAACGTTTTTAGTACTTAGTACATATACATAACATTCTTTTCCGATTGCCGAATCTAGTAAACTAAGTTTATTATTTTTTCCATACCTGCAATTAGAAATTAAATCCTTGTGAATAATACATTTTACTTGTTTTTGTGAGTCTAAAAATTTATCTAAAAATATGATACTGTAACTACTATCCTGTCTCTTATAAATCTTAGCTTTTGCATAATATATGTAGTGATTTCTGTCTTTTTCAGTAATTTCTTTTTCTGTACTTATTTTTTTAAATAAATTGTCTAATGAGTAAGTATATTTTCTGCCTTTTCCAAAATCTATTTCAACAGAATCTATCTTTGTTTTATCACTTTTGTTAGACTCTACAAAAAACCAAACCAAAGAATTCAACCAATAATAATTAGATTTTCGTTCTTTATTACTATTATTATAATTGCTTCTTTTTTTATCATATTCATTTTCTTTTTTATCGTGGTTATTTACATTTACTTTATTTACTATTCCATGATTCTTTGGACGCACTAAATGAAAACAGACTTTCTTCCCTATAACCGGATTCTGTCCATTAACTGTATGATTTTCTTTTGTATAAACATTCAATTTATTTTCTTTATTTATTTGACATTTAGGACTATGCATATTTGTCCTACTAGCCATTATAAAATGTGGATTCATTTTTCTTTTATCTGCATAAGTATCCATATTTTTACATGTTATCTTTGCATCACATGCAGGATCAGGACATACAAACGCTTTTTTATCAAATAATCTACCTTCAATCCACATCTCATTTGCTTCCATTGCATCAATTACTTCATCTATTTCTAAGCTATATGCTAAATCTATTTTTGCCACATTCATCTCTCCTTATTTATTTTACAACGTGTAGTATTTGAATCTATTTCAATTAGTTTTAAAACTTTTTCTTATTTTCGACTCCTTTTTAGCACTTTGGTATTACCGTTTGTTTTATTGCTGACTCAAGTAATAAACAAGTTTTATTTAAATTATAACCTTTTTTAATTATTAGGTACAGTACAAACTTATATTTTTATTCTGCTTCTTTTAAGCTATTGTATATTTCATCTAAGAAAATACCAAGTACTTTTTTTCATCATTGCTTAATAATAAACTGAGACAGCTTGATTCTACTTCACTTTTTCCCTTATATTTCTGTGCTACACATCTTGATGAAAATACAACAATCTCTGTTTCAAACAAAATTTCACCAGACACAACAAGGCACACCAGATACCTCCGTATCTGATATGCCTTATCCGTACATTCATATTTAATTTGCCCTAATTCTATTTCAGCGCAAATATGGTAATATGCTGCTTTTACTTTCTTCCCTACAACCGCAGCTTTGTTCCTTTACTGCCGCGTTTACATGCTTTGATTCGTGTAAACAGGATCTCTGTATTGTCTACAAAGAAGCTGTCCTTTGTGCTGCCGACTGCTACTTCTTCGATCTCGTCATCGTCGGTGATGTTTACCAGGCGGATGCAGCCTGCGCCTTTTCCCTTGACCGGGATCTCGCTGATCTGGATTCTTGCATAGTAGCCAAGCATACTCTTTACAACGATGAAATCTTCCATCTCGGCATCATGGATAAAGATGATATCTTCTTCCTGCTTGGATGCTGCGATCATCTTACGAAGTACATCGTAGTTATTTCCCGGAACCAGCTTTGCCTGACCATGCTTGGTCACAAATAACAGGTTCTTATCTATGATCTGCTCGATGCAGCACATATATAATATGTTTTCATTTCCATTCATATTGCAGAATTCAAAGATCTGAATACCCTTATCCGACAATCTGCCGATCAGACCGGAACCATTTCCCTTTTTACCGGTATTCTTCTTTGCCTGAAGCTTGATGATATCAGCAACCTTGATCATATACATCTGATTATTATCTGCAAATACACCGACACGTTCTGTGTTCTTACATTTGAATGAGAACCGGTAGTCTTTGTCGATCTGCGCTTTGTTTTTATCATAAAGATTGGCATCAACGACCTTGATATAGTAGAAACGATCGAGAAGTACAGCAACCTCTGTCTCGACTGCCTGTGCCTTCTTAACGACAACTTCGCCACAGTCTGCGATCACAGTCTTTCTTGGAATCGCATATTTCTCCTTGATCTCTAACATATCTGCGATCATCTGCTTCTTCATATTGCTCTTGCTTTCAAGCAGCTTTGAATACTTCTTGATCAGCTTCTCTGCATCTTCCAGTTCTTTCTTAAGGGCATTTACTTCCAGACCGATGAGCTTCTGTAAACGCATGGCAAGGATCGCATCTGCCTGTTTCTCGGTAAAGCATAAGAACTTTGCATCTGCCTCTGAACCTTTGAACCGGAATGTAATATTGGAGGTATCTCCATGCATCAGACATGCCTTTGCATCCGCTACCTTCTTACTTCCACGCAGAATCTCTATGATCAGGTCGATACAGTCAACCGCTGTAAGAAGACCGGTCTTGATCTCCCGTACTTCCATCTGATTTTCTAACAACTTCGTGTATTTGGTATTGTATAGTCCGTATTTGAAATCTGTATAGATTGACAGGATCCGCTTCAGTCCCATGACCTCCGGCTTGCCGTCATAAATACAGTTGATATTTACACCAAAGGTATCCTCAAGTCCTGCCTTTTTATATAAAATATTAATGATATTCCGGATTTCTTCATCTGTTGTACCCTTCTTTACATCAATACACAAACATTCTCCGTTCTTATCTCCACGGTCAGCGATATCTACAACGGCCGGTAATTCACGGTTTCTGGTAAGCTCTGCAACCGTATCCAAGAACTTCGCTGTTCCACCAATCATCGTAAACGGGATCTCGGTTACACAGATACTTTTTCTTCCATGACCGATATCACGGATCTCCACCTTACCTCTGACCTTGATCCTGCCAAGTCCTGTTTCATAGACCTGCATCAGATCTTCCTTGGATGCATTGATAATGCCGCCGGTTGCGAAATCCGGTCCTTTCATCACATCTAACAGATCCTCAAGCGGTACTTCCGGATCATTCAGATACATCACGGTTGCATCGATCACTTCTCCGAGATTATGTGTCGGAATATTGGTCGCCATACCAACTGCAATTCCGGTCGAACCACTGACTAGGATATTCGGAACCTGAAACGGAAGAAATGTAGGCTCTGTCTCTGTTCCGTCGAAGTTTGGAATAAACTGATCCTTAAAGAAAGACAGATCCTTCATGCAGACATCCTCGGTATATTTGGATATTCTTGCCTCGGTATATCGCATTGCCGCTGCACCGGAGCCATCTACCGAACCAAAGTTACCATGCGGATCTACAAGCGGGATCGGAAGCTTCCAGTTCTGCGCCATATTTACAAGACCTTCATAGATTGAACTGTCTCCATGTGGATGATATTTACCCATCGTATCACCGACGATTCTCGCACATTTACGATGTGGCTTATCTGAACCTGCCAGACCATTTAATGAATACAGGATACGACGCTGTACCGGCTTTAAACCGTCCCTGACATCAGGGAGCGCACGTTCTGTTATAACGCTCATGGAATAATCTACATAGGATTGTCCCATTTCACTTTCATAATCAACATTTAAGATTTTTTCAGACATAGATTTCCTCTTTCCTCTTAGATATCAAGCACTGCATCTGTACTGTGTGTCTCAATATATTCTCGTCTCGGTGCTACTTCTGTTCCCATCAACGTCTGTGTCAGCTTATTTGCTTCCACGATACTGTTGATCGATACCTGCTTTAACACACGGCTCTCCGGGTTCATCGTTGTCTCATAGAGCTGGTCTGCATCCATTTCTCCAAGACCTTTGTAACGCTGGATCGTGAATTTACCGGTATGCTTCTTTCGATAACGGTTCAGTTCTTCATCTGAATACAGATACTGCATATGCTTGCCCTCGCCCACTCTGTAAAGCGGCGGGATCGCGATATAGATATGACCCTCATTGATCAGATCCGGATAAAACCGATAGAAAAATGTCAGAAGCAATGTAGCGATATGCGCGCCATCGACATCGGCATCAGTCATAATGATGATCTTGTCATAGTTTAATTTATTAATATCAAAATCGTTGCCATAGCCCTGCATAAAGCCGCATCCAAATGCATTAATAAGTGCTTTGATCTCGGCATTCTCAAGAACCTTGGCTACTGTTTTCTTCTCTACGTTTAAGATCTTACCACGAAGTGGCAGGATCGCCTGATATTTACGGTTTCTGGCTGTTTTAGCAGAGCCGCCGGCAGAATCACCCTCGACTATGAAAATCTCGCATTTGGACGAATCATTGGATTCCTGCTTGGCAAGCTTTCCATTTCCTTCAAAGGAGAATTTATTCAGATTGATCTTGGATTTTTCCAGAGCCTTCTTCTTAGACAGGCTGACTGCACGATCACAGATATCCTTTAAGACATCGTAGTTACGGTCAAAATAAACGGTAAGCTGTTCTTTTACAATATCATCGACTGCCTTTGTAACGTCTGTATTCGACAGCTTCGTCTTCGTCTGCCCTTCAAACTGCGGATCCGGATGCTTTACAGATATGATCGCCTGCATACCGGAACGAATATCCGCACCACTTAAGTTTGCATCCTTTTCCTTTAATAACCCAAGCTCATTTCTTGCATACGAATTGATCAGCTTTGCAAATCCTGACTTAAAACCTGTTACATGTGTTCCGCCTTCCGGATTCGTGATATTATTTGTAAAACCGATGATGTTTTCTTCCCCATCCTCTGTCATAACGAATACGATATCAGCAGTTATATTCTCTTTCTCTCCACTGATCGCAATGATCGGTGAAGTATGTGTAAGTCCTTCCGATATATCCTCTACAAATGCGGACAGACCGCCCGGCTGATGGAATACGACCGGTTCCTTGCCGTCTCTCTTATTATGAAATGTGATCGTAAGCTCCGGATTCAGATATGCCGTTTCCTTGATTCTCTGCATGATCGCATCGGCTTTGAATTTTACTGTTTCAAAAATCGTATCATCCGGATATAGGGTTACCTTTGTTCCGGTTCGTTTCTCTTTTAACCGGGTACGCGGCAGATTTCCTTCCGGAGTCAGCTCCGTTACCGGAACGCCATACTCATAGCTGTCCGTGTAGAGATATCCGTCTCTTGCGACCTCAACCAGCAGCTTCTTTGATAATGCATTTACAACAGCAGAACCTACACCATGAAGACCACCACTGATCTTATATGTGGAGCTGTTGAACTTACCACCGGCATGCAGTACGGTATATACGACACGTTCCGCAGGTATTCCCTCTGTCTCATGTATATCAACAGGAACACCCCGTCCATCATCTGACACGGTCGCTGAACCGTCTTCATTGATACTGACATATATATTTTTACAATAACCTGCAAGGTGCTCGTCCACGGAGTTATCGATCAGCTCCTGAATCAGATGGTTCAGACCGCTTCTTCCGGTGTTACCGATATACATACCCGGTCTGAGTCTTACAGGCTCCAGTCCCTTCAGCACCTCTATATTTTTTGCACTATACGACATAACATTTCCTCTCTATCCACATAATCATTGATTAGTATATTCTGTATTCCATTTTTTTGCAAAGAAATTATTCTGTTTCTTTCTTTTCAATACCGATTTTTTCTTCGATATCGTCTGTCTCCCCGATAATATCCAGATCAAAATAGAATACAACTCCATCTTTTACATTATACACACCATAGCACTTCTTATGTGCCTGCATGGTAGCCGCGACAATGGACAGACCGATGCCGCTTCCGCCATATTCTCTGGTTCTTGCCTTATCTACCTTGTAGAACTTGATGAACAGCTTCTCCAGTTCGCCCTCCGGTACATTTGGTCCCTGATCATATACATAGACACGGAGATTTCCAAGGATCGATCCTTCTTCATATGTGTCTCCCGGTTTTTCATACATATATTTTTCTGTCCAGACACGGACTTCTTTCTCTTTATAGCAGTAATGGATCGCATTTGTCAGATAATTACGGAAGACTTCTTCGATCATGAATTCGTCCGCATAGACATTGATCGGATCTACATCATCATAAACGATCGTAACCTGACTCTGCTCTGCAAGGATTGCAGACGAATCGATGGAATTATGGATCAGATCAACGATATTGAACATTTCCTTATTCACTCGGTTCTGCCCGAATTCTATCTCATTCAGATCAAGTAACTGCTTTACCAGCTTATTCATCTTGTTTGCTTCATCAACAATGACATCACAATAAAAATTCTTACTTTCTTCATCATCATTGATATTATCCCGCAAGCCTTCTGCATAACCCTGTACCAGTGCGATTGGTGTCTTTAATTCATGTGATACATGTGACAGGAATTCCTTACGCATCTCGTCAATCTTGATCTTCTCATCAATTTCCACCTGAAGCTTCTGGTTTGTCTCCTTAAGCTCCGTCAGCGTCTTATTCAGCTTATACGACAGATCATTCATATAACAGGACAGCTCACCGATCTCATCATTGGACGGATGCTCGATCCTTGCATCAAAATCAAGAGTTGCCATTCGTTTTGCAACCCTGGTAAGCCGTTTGATCGGTCCGGCAAATATCTCACTGACAAAATACATCAGAATACAACTGATGATTGCTGTTGTAATCAGTACAGCCATAAAATATTTGATCGTTGTCTGGATCGTGGAATCCACTCTGGCAATTGTGGTACGCACGATAATAACAAATCCATTATCCAGAAATCCGAGCAGATCAAAATAACTCTGAGCTGTATCCTTATCCTTTGTGATCTGTATCTTATAATCCTTATGCTTCTCGACCTCTTCCCGTTCGATCTGGGAATTATTCGCATCTATACTGTCTGAGAACATCAGGAACTCACCGATACTTTTCAGATTGTTAAATACAGCCGTATCCTCATTTACCGTTGTATAGATCTTCATATGAACATCATCCACAATATAGATCATCGCATCGGATTTATTCTCGAGCAGGCTCTCCATGCTGTCAAGGTCATAGCTGCCATCTCTGTTCTTATTTGATGAATCTTTGAAAAAAGCATCACATTCCTGATAGGTCTGGATCAGATTATTTTTCAGTTCATTGTAATAATATTTTTTAATGAAGATAACGGACAAAATGCCTGACAGCAGGATCATCACAGTAATGATCGCCATCAGACAAAGTGTTATCTTACTCCTTATCGACCTTTTTCTCATCATCCACCTCGAACTTATATCCCATGCCCCAGATCGTCTTGATATAGTCACCTTTATCCTTCAACTTGCTTCTGAGCTTCTTTACATGGGTATCGATCGTTCTGGCATCTCCAAAATAATCATAATTCCATACATTATTCAGTATCTTCTCTCTGGATAATGCAACTCCTTTATTCACCATAAAATAATTCAACAGTTCAAATTCTTTATAACTGAGCTCGATCGGTTCTCCATCGATCGTTACGATATGGGCTGCAAGATCCATCGTGATACCGCCTGCTGAGATCACACTGTCAGCCGGTACATCACTGGTTCTTCTTAAGATTGCTTCTACTCTGGCAACCAGGATCTTCGGACTGAACGGCTTCGTGATATATTCATCAATACCAAGTTCAAATCCCAGAAGTTCATCTCTTTCATCTGACTTTGCAGTCAGCATGATGATCGGAACCTGTGAGAACTTCCGTATCTCCTTACAGGTCTCCCAGCCATCCATCTTCGGCATCATAACATCTAAAATGATCAGTCCGATGTCTTTATTATTCATAAAGATATCAACCGCTTCTTCACCGTCTCCTGCTTCCAGAACGATATATCCTTTCTTACTCAGGAAATCCTTGACCAACTTACGCATTCTGCTCTCATCGTCAACTACCAATATCTTTATACTATCCATATGCGACCTCCTGTTATTTCCATTTCTTGCTGTATTCTAACAAACATCTATGTCATAAATGTGAATTTCAATCGGGAAATTTACCTTTTTCTCTTTTTCTTCTCCACAACCGGGTGATTTGCTTCATATTTCGCATACAGATCCGGTCGCCGTTCTTTTGTCCGGCTGATCGACTGTTCCAATCTCCATGCCTCTATATTCTTATGATGACCGGAAAGCAGCACATCCGGAACCTTCTTCCCCATGAATTCTACCGGTCTTGTATATTGTGGATATTCTAACAGATCGTCATGAAAGGATTCGATCTCCGCACTGTCATCATTGTTCAATACCCCAGGAACCAGTCTGGATACAGTATCAATGATTGCCATTGCCGGAAGCTCACCACCGGTTAAGACAAAATCACCGATCGATACATAATCCGTTACGATCAGCTCCAGCACACGTTCATCGATACCCTCATAATGTCCGCATAAAAGCACCAGATCATCTTCAACGGCAAATTTTTCTGCCACCTTCTGTGTAAATGTCCGTCCCTGCGGTGTCATATATACAACCTTTAATTTCTTTCCTGTCTTTTCACACAAATACTGATAGGCATTATAAACCGGCTCCGCCTGCATCACCATTCCGGCTCCGCCGCCATACGGATAATCGTCTACATGCTTATGCTTATCCTTTGTAAAATCCCTGATATTCACTGCTTCAATATGGATCAGCCCTGCTTCCATCGCCCGACCGGTAATACTGGTTCTAAGCCCGTCCATGATCATATCGGGGAATAATGTAAGAACATAAAAATTCATCATTCTCTCCATTCGTTCTAATCTTCTGCGATTTTCAGAAGATGTACCTTTACCGTTTTATTTACCGTATCAATATCTGTTACCCATTCCTTTACAACCGGAACATAGATATCGTCCTGTCCTTTTTTCTTTATAACAAAGATATGATTCGCCGGTGTCTCCAGTACATCATCGATCACACCGATCTCTGTGTCATTCTGATCATATACCTTTGATCCGATCACATCACAGATAAAGAACTCACCATCCTCTAAGGCTACGGCATCCTCTCTGTTTACAAGAATATCATACTGTCTTAAAGCTTCTACATCATTTATACTATCATACCCTGCAAACTTCAAAACTACCATGTTTTTTAAAAATTTACAGGATGTACATTCAGTTTCAATCTCTTTGCTGCCTGATACCAGAAAACATTTTTTCAGGCTTTTAAATCGATTCAGGTCATCCGTTGTCGGATATACTTTTACCTCTCCCTTGATACCATGCGGTGCTGTGATCACACCCACTCTCAGTCTGTCTTCCAAAATTATATCTTTCCTCCACTATAACTAAAAATGGGGGAGTTATGATAACTCCCCCAAAAAGATCTTTGTACTACTTAATATCTACAATTACCTTTTTGTCACCCTTTGAAGCAGCTGCTTTTACAACTGTACGGATGGATTTGGCAATTCTGCCTTGTTTTCCGATAACCTTGCCCATATCCTCTGGTGCAACAGTCAGTTCAACTTTAATTATATCGTCTTTCTCTGTCTCAGTAACAGATATTTGCTCTGGATGATCTACTAGGGATTTTGCAATGATTTCAACTAAATCTTTCATTTAAACACCTCCCTGGTGATATTATTTTTCAATACCTGCCTGCTTAAATAACTTAGCAACAGTCTCAGTTGGCTGAGCACCTGTCTGAAGCCACTTCTTAGCTGCTTCTTCATCGATCTTTACTACGCTTGGCTCCTGGTTAGGATCATATGTTCCGATCTCCTCGATGAATCTACCATCTCTTGGGGATCTTGAATCTGCAACGATTACTCTGTAAAAAGGATGCTTCTTATAACCCATTCTTCTTAATCTGATTTTTACTGCCATTTTGTTTGTTCCTCCTGAAATAAAATATAAAATATAAAAATTTATTTAAATCCAAACGGAAGCTTGAATCCACCGTGGCGTTTCTTGCCACCCATCATACCGGACATCTGCTTCATCATTTTCTTGGATTGTTCAAACTGCTTTAAGAAACGGTTGACTTCCGCGATCTGAACGCCCGCGCCGTCTGCAATACGTTTCTTTCTGGATGGTGAGATCGGATCCTTCAGACATCTCTCATTCGGTGTCATGGACTGAATGATCGCCTTCGGCTTCTTGCCTGCATCTTCATCGATCTGTACATTCTTCATCTGACTGGACATTCCGGGCATCATGGAGAGCAGGTCTCCGATTCCACCCATCTTCTCAAGCTGATCCATCTGTTCCATAAAATCATTGAAATCAAAGGATGCTTTCCGGAACTTCTGTTCCATCTCTTTCGCTTTCTCATCATCGATCGCATTCTGTGCTTTCTCGATCAGCGATTCCACATCACCCATTCCAAGAATACGGCTCGCCATACGGCTAGGATAAAATGGTTCCAGATCTGTCAGCTTCTCACCCATTCCTGCATACAGGATCGGCTTTCCGGTAACAGCCTTAATGGAAAGTGCCGCACCACCTCTGGTGTCACCATCTAACTTCGTTAGGATCACACCATCTATACCAATCTTATCGTTAAATGTCGTTGCAACATTGACAGCATCCTGTCCTGTCATCGCATCAACGGTAAGAACTGTATATGTAACATTGATATTTTCCTTGATCTCCGCAAGCTCATCCATCATATCTTCATCTACATGAAGTCGTCCGGCAGTATCGATAAATACCAGATTCATATGATTCTTTTCTGCATGCAGGATCGCAGCCTTGGCAATATCAAGCGGCTTATGATTATCTCCCATCGTAAAGACAGGCACGCCAACCTTTTCACCATTGATCTGCAGCTGCTTGATCGCAGCCGGTCTGTATACATCACAGGCAACTAACAATGGTTTCTTGCCTTTATTCTTAAACTGATATGCAAGTTTTGCAGCCGTTGTTGTCTTACCGGCACCCTGAAGACCGCACATCATAATGACTGTAATCTCATTTGACGGAAGTAATTTCAGCTCTGTTACATCAGAACCCATCAGCTTATCCATCTCTTCTTTTACAATCTTAATGACCATGTGTCCGGGATTCAAACCCTTAAGGACTTCTTCACCAACAGCTCTGTCACTTACAGCTTTGATAAATGATTTAACAACCTTGAAGTTTACATCGGCTTCCAGTAAAGCACGCTTTACTTCTTTCATTGCCTCTTTTACATCATCTTCTGTAAGAACACCCTTGCTTCTCAGTTTCTTGAAAACATTTTGAAGCTTGTCAGATAAACTGTCAAAAGCCATGAATATCTCCCTTCGTTCCTAACACTCATCTACTAAAACTCGTCCAGTATCCGATCCGATAACCGGTCGATTGCTTCTATCTTCGAATTCAGCCTGTCATCCCGATTTTCCTCCATCAGCTCCGAAATGCAGTCTTTCATCTTCTCGACCTGCTTTCTCGCTTTCATGAATTTGTCAACAAGCTGTAACTTATCTTCATATTCTTCCAAGATCTTATCGCAGCGCTTGATCATGTCATAGACACCCTGTCTGCTGATCTGATTCATTCTGGCAATCTCGGAATAGGACATATCATTATTGACCACATCTTCATAAATTGCTTTCTGATGCTCTGTCAAAAGCTCTCCATAAAAATCATATAATAAAGACTGTCTGACTATTTTCTCCATACGATCACCGCCTGTAAAGTATTTTCCCTTTACCATGGGTTATTCTATACCATGCCTGCATCGTTGTCAAGTAAAATATCTTGACAAATTAATTTTTATCCGAATATCCTCTGTTTTGCCACTTCCATGTCTGCAAGCATCTGTGCTTTTAATTCTGAAACACCTGAAAATTTCTGCTCTCCGCGAATAAAGGATAACAATTCCACGACCAGCTTCTGTTCATAGATATCCTCATCAAAATCAAAGATATACGTCTCGATCGTTACCCTGCGATCTGTATTCACCGTCGGATTGTCTCCGATATTCGTAATCCCATAACAGACCCTGCCGTCCTCCAGATGTATCCTTGATGCATAAACACCCGTCACCGGATAGATTTTCCCATGCTTTGGAAGCAGATTTGCCGTCGGAACCTGGATTGTCCTGCCAAGCTCTCTGCCATGCACTACATGACCGGACAGAAAATAAGGTCTGCCAAGGAAGGTTTCTGCTTCTTCCATTTTCCCCTCACTGATCAACATTCTGATATAAGTGGAACTTACAATGACATCATGGATTTTTTTCTTTTCTATCACGATCACCTGATAGCCGTATTCGCCGGCCATCTTCCGCAGAAGTTCTACATTCCCGCGTTTCTTTTTTCCAAATCCGTAATCGGTTCCTACGACTACATATCCGGCATGTAACCTTTTTACAAGGATATCCGTTACGAAAGCTTCCGGTTCCATCGATGCAAATGCATCATCAAACGGATACTCCACCAGTACATCGATTCCCATCTGTTCTGCAAGCATACATTTTTCTTCCGAGGTTATGATGCTTTGAAGCTTATCTACATCAAAGATCGAATTTTTACGAATATCAAAGGTAAATACAACTCCGGTATATCCATCCTTCTGTAAACGAAGCACCTCGTCAAGCAGCAGCTTGTGGCCCTGATGAAAACCGTCAAACTTGCCAAGTGCAACGACGGAACCTTTTTCTGTATTGATCTGTATATCTTTCTGATTAAAATAATGCTGCATTGTCTTCTATCCTATCATCTATCTGTCTCTGCATTCTTCGGAAACATCTTTACCGGCTGGCAGATGCTCTTTTCCTTTTCATATCGGTATATCGCTGCAAAGCTGTCCGTTTCATCATAGACACGGATGCCCGGAACATCTGTAACCGTTTCAGGACTCACAGCTTCCGCAAACTGGGAAAGCTGAAGTTTATTTCCATTTCTTAACAGCTTTCTTGCATATTCATCTGTACCGATATGAAGCTCCGGATACTCCGGCAGCAATAGTTCTTTCTTCATTACATATGAAGCGATCGTTCCCTGATCTCTCGCCTGCTCGATCTCCGCAAGTGTCAGGCTGTCTTCAACCCTGAAGTTCTTCACTTCAGTACGGACCAGCTTCTCCATGACTGCTCCGCAGCCAAGCTTTTCTCCGATATCCCGGCATAAGCTTCTGATATACGTTCCTTTGGAACAATGTATGGTAAATGTAACCCTTGGAAGCGACACATCCTCTATCTTTACCTCAAAGATTGTTACCTCTCTCGGACTCCGTTCGATCTCAATTCCCTGTCTGGCATATTCATAGAGCTTTTTGCCGTTTACCTTGATAGCCGAATACATTGGCGGTATCTGTCCATAAGTGCCGATAAAGCTGTTTACCGCTTCTATTACCGATGCTTCATCCGGGATATCTGCTGTCTCTGTAAGGACTTTTCCTGTTACATCCTCTGTATCTGTTGTCTTTCCGAGCAGCATGACACAGCGGTATGTTTTATCCTTATCGATCAGCATTTCGCTTAATTTTGTTGCCTGTCCAAGACACACCAAAAGCACACCTTCCGCCATCGGATCAAGTGTGCCTGTGTGACCGATCTTCTTCTGTTTTAAAATACCACGAAGCTTGGCTACTACATCAAATGATGTATAGCCCTGCTCCTTGTATACATTCAAAAAGCCGTCTAGCATAACTGTTCCTTAATCTCCTCTATCACGCCGGCAAGGATCTCTTTGATATCTCCCTTCATGCTGAAACCTGCAGCACGAACATGACCACCGCCGCCATGATTGCAGGATATCCTGCTTACATCAACGATATTATTCGACCGAAGTGAAATCTTGTATTCATCTTCTCCTGTCTGATAGATAAATACCGCCGTTTCCGTTCCCTCTGTGATCCGAAGCTGATCAACGATACCATCCGTATCGATCTTGCCTGCACCACTTTTTCGGAAATCCTCTGTCTCAAGCACTGTGCTGATGATCCTGCCATCTGCATGCTGCTCTGCTTTTGTCAGAGCGATTCCAAGCAGCTTATTTGCGACAAATGTCTTCTTATAGAAAGTTTCATCTATAATAAATGACGGATTTGCACCCTTTTCGATCAGATCACCCGCTATACTCATCGCACTCTTTGTTGTATTGCTGTGTTTGAATACGCCTGTATCATGTACAATTCCCATATAGAGTGCCTCGGCAGCATTCTTATTAATCTTGTCCTGTTCCATCAGCTTATAAAGTGCTTCTGCCGCGGAACACGCTTCTTCATCCACATAGCATACCTCACCAAATCCCGGATTGGAGATATGATGATCCACACACATTGTACGCTTCGCATGTTCAAAGATCGGAAGAAAATCTCCCTGTCTTTCCTTATCACCACAATCCACCGCAATACACAGATCATAGACCTGATCTGTCGGTGTATGACTGATCTTATTTGCATCATGTAAAAACAGAAAATCCTTGGAGAATTCCTCCAGATAGATCTGTACCTGCTTATCATAATTGCTGATGATATAATTATATAATCCAACCGTTGAGCCTACACAGTCGCCATCCGGACGTACATGTCCGGTTATAGCGATTGTGTCTGCCTGCTCGATCATGGTAAGAAAATCATTCTTCATTTTCTGTATCATCCTCATCATCTTCGATGTCTTTTACAACATCATCAATCTTTTTGGACATTGTTACACCGTATTCGATCGACTGATCCATGATAAATGTGATCTCAGGTGTATTTCTGAGATTAATGGAATGTGCAAGTTCTCTTCTGATAAATCCCATTGCACTGTTCAGTCCCTCCAGTGTGGAGTTTACGGAATCCTGATCTCCAAGGACACTGATGTATGCCTTGCAGTATTTCAGATCCGGTGTTACAACTGCCTCTACTACGGATGTCATCGGATTAATGCGGGGATCCTTGATCTCTCTGCTGATGATCCGTGAGAGTTCTCTCTGAACCTCTGCATTAATTCTTGTATTTTTTACACTGTTCTTTCTCATTATTTTCTTGGAACCTCTACCATCTGATATGCTTCAATCTGATCCTCTACCTGAATGTCATTAAAGTTCTCAAGAACAATACCACATTCAAATCCCGACTTAACTTCCTTCACATCATCCTTGAATCTCTTTAAGGAAGCCATCTTGCCTTCGTAGATCAGATTTCCTTCACGGGTTATTCTTACGCTGCAATTCCGGTTGATGATACCATCTAATACATAAGAACCTGCGATCATACCGACACCGGAAGCCTTGTAGGTCTGTCTGATCTCTGCATGACCAATTACCTGTTCTTCAAAGATAGGATCTAACATACCCTTCATTGCAGACTCAATATCTTCAATTGCATTGTAGATGACTCTGTATAAACGAACATCTACACCTTCTGTCTCTGCTGTCTCTTTTGCTCTTGCATCCGGCCGGATATTGAAACCGATTACGATTGCATTGGATGCGGATGCCAGAATGATATCTGACTCGTTGATCGCACCAACACCGGAATGGATACATTTTACTGCAACTTCATCATTTGAAAGCTTTAACAGACTCTGCTTAACAGCCTCTACAGAACCCTGTACATCAGCTTTGATAATGATGTTCAGTTCCTTGACATTACCTGCCTGGATCTGGCTGTACAGATCATCCAGTGACATTCTGGATTTCGTCTCAGCAAGCATCTTCACTCTGCTCTGCGAAATGTATGTCTCGGAAATCTGTCTTGCCTCCTTCTCATTATCAACCGCCATAAAGATCTCACCGGCTGATGGAACTGTATCCAGACCAAGGATCTGCACCGGAGTGGATGGAGTTGCTTCTGTTACACGGACACCTTTTGAATTGTGCATTGCACGAACCTTACCATGGGAAGATCCGACTGCAAGATAATCTCCTACATGAAGTGTACCCTTCTGCACTAACATAGTTGCAACAGGACCACGTCCCTTATCAAGCTCTGCTTCGATTACGATACCACGGGCATTTCTGTTTGGATTTGCCTTTAACTCAAGAACCTCTGCAGTTAACAGGATCATCTCAAGCAGGTTATCCAGTCCTTCACCTGTATGTGCGGAAACCGGGCAGAAGATCGTTGATCCGCCCCAGTCCTCAGGGATCAGTTCATATTCTGTAAGCTCCTGCTTTACACGCTCGATATTTGCACTTGGTTTATCGATCTTATTGATCGCAACGATGATCTCGATACCGGCTGCCTTTGCATGGTTAATAGCCTCAATCGTCTGTGGCATAACACCATCATCTGCTGCTACAACAAGGATAGCAATATCGGTAGACTGTGCGCCACGCATACGCATAGCTGTGAACGCCTCATGTCCCGGTGTATCTAAGAATGTGATCGTCTGTCCATTGATCTCTACTACAGATGCACCGATCGCCTGTGTGATACCACCGGCCTCGGCAGATGTTACATTTGTCTTACGGATCGCATCCAGAAGGGATGTTTTACCATGGTCAACGTGACCCATAACGCAGACAACAGGTGGTCTTGGAACCATATCCTTCTCGTCTTCTTCATCCTCTTTTAAGAGCTCCTCGATCACATCGACTTTCTCTTCCTCTTCAGCAATACAGTTATATTCCAACGCGATCTCTGCTGCTGTTTCAAAGTCTAACTCAGAGTTCACGTTATACATCTTACCTGCAAGGAAAAGCTTCTTGATCAGCGCATTTACAGGCTCCTTAATAATGTCTGCAAGTTCTTTGATCGTTATAACCTCCGGAAGTGTGATCGTACGGATCGTTTCCTTGTCCTCTGCCTGCTGCTGAGGCTGCTGTGGCTGATGATGCTTGTTTCTGACATTTTTAGCCAGTCTGCTGATATCTGCCTCAACCTCTTCCGGAGATCTTCTGTTGCCCTTACGAGGCTTATTCTTATCTCTGTTATAATTGTCTCTGTTCTGGCTCTTTAAATCCTTGCCCGGCATCTCTTTTGCTTCAAAATCCTTACGGGTATTTGCTCTTGGACTTCTTCTCTGATTATTATTATCATCCTCGTCATCCTTGCCGAATCCCATCGGAGTATTGTTTCTGTTATTGTTGAACCGGTTGTTTCTGTTATCCGGCCTGTCACCGAACTTCGGCTTGTCGAAGCCGCCCTGACGATCTCCGTTTCCGGAAAATCTGCCACGATCCTGACCACCACGGCCATTGTTAGAGAATCTTCCTCTGTCCTGACCATTTCTGTCATTGTTAAATCTCGGTCTGTCAGAATTATTTCTGTCACCGGAATTATTGTATCTTGGTCTGTCAGTGTTATTTCTGTCATTGTTATTTCTGTCATTGTTGTATCTTGGTCTGTCGGAATTGTTTCTGTCAGTACCGTTTCTGTCATTATTATATCTCGGTCTGTCAGAATTATTTCTATCACCATTTGTAAATCTTACACGGTCACCGTTATTTCTGTCGTTGTTATATCTTGGTCTGTCATTTCCCTGCTTGTCGCCAAATCTTGTCTTATCAGAATTCATACGCTCACTATTGTTAAATCTTACTCTCTCATTATTTTGTCTGTCGGAATTATTTCTGTTTCTGTCATCTCTGACAAATCTCGTATGTCCCTCATCTTTACCCTGTTTCGGCTTATTCGCTTCCCCTGTAGCCGGTCGATCATTTCTTGCAACCGTTTTCTTAGGCTCTTCTTTTACTGGAATTTCTTTCTGAACCTTTTCCGGCGCTGTCTTTGCCGCCTTTACGTCCTCCGGCTTCTTCTCCGGTACAGGCTTTGCTGCCGGCGCATCTGCTTTCTTTGTACCGGTTCCGCATGCCTTCTTAACGATATTGATCATATTCTCATCAACAGCCGACATATGGCTCTTGATCTCGATACCATTTTTGCCAAGGATTGCTTTGATTTCATTGTTACTTATATTCAGCTCTTTTGCCAATTCGTGTACTCTCAGTTTCGTCAAAAGTTACACCTCCATATTTTCACTCAAACTCATGTATTTTATGATCTGTTTCGCAAATCCTTCATCTAAGATTGCGATCGACGTCCGGAATTCTTTTCCAACGAATTTTCCCAGACTGTCTTTGTCTCCAAATTCAAAATATGGGATCTCATAAAAATTACATTTTTGATCAAATAGTTTCTTTGTATTATGGGCTGCATCACATGCCACAATCACGGCACATGCGCTTCCGTTTTTTACGGCCTTTTCTACTGAAAAGTTTCCGCTTACCAGCCTTCCGGCCTTTGCACATAAGGAAATCATGGAATAAATCTTCTTACTGTTCAATTGCCTCTAACTCCTTATCCAGTTTCTCATAAACCTCTTTTGGAATCTGCATCTTGAATGAGCGTTCCAGAGATTTACTCTTCATAGCTTTTTTCAGGCACTCTGCCTTACGGCATATATATGCCCCCCGTCCATTCATCTTGCCGGTCAGGTCGATCGCAAAATTATTCTCATTATCCTTCACGATACGGATGAGTTCTTTTTTCGGTATCATCTCATTACAACCAAGGCACTGTCTGAGCGGTATCTTCTTTGCCATAACATCACTTCCTATGCTTATATATTTATCTCCGTTCCAATCGGCATGGTACCCGGTCAGAACTTCATTTTATTCTTCGTCTTCTTTTACTTTTTCCGTATCCTGCTGCTCCAGAGATTCTTCATAAGAACCATCAACGATATCGTCGATATTGTCAAATGCTTCTTCCTGCTCCGGCTCTTTATAGTCATCATTTTCTTCTGAGAAATATCCCATCTCTTCTGCCTGTGACTCACTCTTAATGTCGATCTTATATCCTGTCAGCTTTGCAGCAAGTCTTGCATTCTGACCTTTCTTACCGATTGCAAGTGATAACTGGTAATCCGGTACAACGACAAATGCGCTCTTTTCATTCAGATCTACATCAACTGCGATAACCTCTGATGGACTTAATGCATTCTTGATGAAGATTGCCGGATTCTCATCCCAACAGATAATATCGATCTTCTCGCCGTTCAGATCTTCAACTACATTATTAACACGGCTTCCGTTTACACCTACACATGCACCTACCGGATCTACATTCTCATCATGAGAATAAACAGCGATCTTGGAACGGGAACCGGCCTCACGGCAGGAGCTCTTGATCTCTACTGTACCGTCTGCGATCTCGGTTACTTCCTTTTCAAATAAACGCTTTACCAGATCAGGATGTGTTCTGGATACTGTGATCTTAGGTCCTCTGGATCCTTTCTTTACTTCTGTTACATATAATTTGATACGGTCACCTCTGTTATATACTTCGCCGGGAACCATCTCAGACTCTTTTAAGATTGCTTCTGTCTTGTCATCCAGACTGACATTGATGTTGTTTCCAACATATCTCTGAACGATACCTGTGATGATATCCTTCTCTTTTGTATAGAAGTGATCGTAGATCGCATCTCTTTCGCTCTCATTAATTGCCTGAACGATTACATTTCTTGCTCTCTGTGCTGCGATTCTTCCGAAATCCTTTGTTGTGATCTCGATGTTGATGATATCTCCGAGATCATACTTGGAATTCATCATCTTAGCTTTTTCCAGAGAAATCTGTGTCGCAGGTCTTTCAACCTCTTCTACAACCTCTTTCTTCGCATATACATGAAACTCACCGGTCTCACGATCCATAACAACATCGATATTCTCATCGGTATCAAAGTCCTTCTTGCAGGCCGCCTTTAAGGATCTTTCGATCGCATCCAGCAGAATATCCTTGCTGATGTTTTTCTCCTTTTCTAATTGATTTAATGCTTCGATAATTTCTGACACTTTTTTATCCTCCCGCTTCTTTTATTAATATACAAATGCAAGTCTTATCATCGATATATCTTTTCTTGCAATCTTCAGTTCTTTCTCATCTTCTGTCAAAATGGTAACTGTTTCTTCATCGTATGCTGTAAGTTCACCTTCAAAATCTTTACAGTTATCGATCTTGGTATATGTCTTGATCTCTACAATCTTACCAATACTCCGTTTAAAGTCATTTTCCTTCTTTAATGGTCTTGTAAGCCCCGGAGAGCTGACCTCCAGAATATAGGCATCCTTAATGAAGTCATCTGCATCCAGCAGATCACTCATGGCTCTGTTCACGATCTCACAATCTCCGATCGTTATTCCACCTTCTTTATCTGCATAGATCCGCAGATAATAATCACTGCCTTCTTTTACATATTCCACATCAACCAGTTCAAGGTTATTTGCTTCAATGATCGGCAGAACCATCTCTGTTGCTTTTGCTTCAATATCTGTTTTCTTCGTAGCAATACCACCTTTCTACAAAAACTAAGAGTGGGCCAAAACCCACTCTTAATAGTTACCATAATCTTACTAAAACAAGATTATAACACGTTATAAGGAAAATGCAAGTATTTTTTATCGCATGCCCTTCGCTCTCAGCTCATCTTCCTTCGCATAACGATCCAGAATCTTATTTGCCTTTCGGTCATCGATCATGTACTTATTGCTGATTGCCTGTTTGATGATCTCATCCAGTGCCAGTTCCCTTAAATAAGTATCCTTGATATTAATGGATGCAATCTCCCGGTATGCTCCCATCTTTCTGGTCAGGGTTCCGTACTCATAAGGAATCAGCTTCTCGATCATATTACGGATCTCCTTTGCTACATTTGAACTGTAGCCTCCTGTTGTGACCCCTATCACCAAGTCTTCACGCATAACAATTCCGGGGAACAAGAAGCTGCTGACATCCTTGTTATCTGCTACATTGACTGGAATATTATGTTCGTTACAATACTTTCCGATCTTAGCATTTACATCATCCCTCTTAGTTGCTGCAATTACCATATCTGCCGTATCAAGCGCATCTAATGTCATATTCGACTCATGTACACTGATTCCCTGTACTGTCTTGATCTCATCGCAGATCCTCGGTGCGATAACTGCGATCTTACAGTCAAACTTTATCAGAGAGTTAATCTTTCGAAGTGCGGTCTTTCCTCCGCCAAGTACGATTACTTTTTTGTTTTCCAGATTGATAAACATTGGAAAATATGCCATAGTGAAACCTCCTGTCGCTTCTTTTCTTTTATATTACTTTTCAATAAATTCTTTTTTCATATACCTCATCATTATATACCATGCATAACATACCTTTCTGTAAACAACTGATTATGTTTTTCCTGTTTCAGCATTGATAAAGTATTATTGGCATGAAATGCAACTTTGCTTCATATAATAAACAGATTATAATTCAGGATTACTAAAATGGCAAATGGAAACAATAACGGAACATTAAAAATCAGGATCATCTCGGAACAGACTGCATATCCGGTAACCGATGCGGTCGTTTCTGTCGCATCAACCGGAACTCCGGATGAAGTAATAGAGGAACTGCAAACAGACAGTGACGGTATCATCGACGGCATCACCCTTGAAACTCCTCCACTGGAATACAGCATGGAACCATCTGACAACCAGCCATATTCCGAATACAATCTGAAAATCAATGCACCCGGATTTGAACCACGTATTATCTCCGGTGTACAGATGTTTACTGAACAAAAGGGCATTCAGGCAGTTAAACTACGTGTTTCTGACACTGACCAATCGAGCTATAACCCAACGGTGATCGGTGCTCATACCCTCTGGGAAAAATATCCGCCAAAGATTGCTGAGGATGAGATTAAAACAGTTGCAGAGACAGGCGAGATCGTCTTAAGCCGTGTCGTGATTCCTGAAACCATCGTGGTTCATGATGGAGCACCTTCTGACCCAACTGCAATCGACTACTATGTACCTTACAAAGACTACATAAAGAATGTTGCATCAAATGAAATCTACTCCACGTGGCCGGATGCTTCTCTGCGAGCCAATATTCTTGCAATTATGTCCTTCACATTAAACCGTGTCTATACAGAATGGTATCGTGGAAAGGGATACGATTTTACGATCACATCTTCAACCGCTTACGATCAGAAATGGATCTATAACAAGACTATATATAAAAATATCTCCCGTATCGTCGATGAACAATTTGCCAATTATCTGTCAAGGCCGGGTGTCACACAACCAATCTTTACACAATATTGTGACGGGAAACGTGTCACCTGTCCAAACTGGATGACCCAATGGGGTTCCAAGCATCTTGCCGATCAGGGACTGTCTGCGATAGAGATCTTACGCTACTACTATGGCGATTCCATTTATATCAACTCTGCCGAAACCATTGCCGGTATTCCATCCTCTTATCCGGGATATGATCTGTCAATCGGCGCAACCGGTGACAAGGTTCGTCAGCTTCAGGAACAGTTAAATCGTATCGCACAGAATTATCCGTCCATACCAACTGTCTCCGCCGATGGGATCTATGGACCTGCCACAGCCGATGCCGTCAGACGCTTTCAGCAGATCTTCGACCTGCCCGTTACCGGCATCACCGACTACTCCACCTGGTACAAAGTCTCCCAAATCTACGTTGGCGTCACCAAGATAGCCGAGAATATCTGATCACTGGACGATTTGGCTCCGGGCTATATCCTTTTTTCCGCAAAACGCTCTCGCTCTATTTCTCACGTAGCAGTACTAAGCTTGCCGCTTCCGCGGCTCGCTAAGGACTGACGTGAGAAAAGGTTTGCTACACAAAGATATAGCCCGGAGCCAAATCTGTCTATGATAAGATATAGTCTACTTCGATACTTGATTCCACTGACAGATCAAAAGTGCGTTGTTGCTTTTTTAATGGCATCTTGCTTTTATAAAATAAAAGATCGTATCTGGTTGTTCAGCAATCACTTTACCTTATAATTTAAAATGAGAACTGATATTACTATTATGAAGCAAGCCTGCCTGAGCGTTGGTACTTAGGCTGCGTCTTTTGCAGCCTTATGTACCACTACGTCGAAGGTAGAGCGAAAGCGTCTTGCGGAATAATATGTAATATCAGCTCTCATTTAATCGTCAAAGCATACCTCTTGCTGAACAACCAAATACGATCTTACATTACCGATCAAAGCAAACTACTATCGTATAAAGCAGCAACGTACTTTTGATCGTCCTCGTTAATATGTATCGTGGTCGTCGTAGTCGTCGAATTCATCGCGTTCATGATCCATGAACTCACGGCTGGAAACCTTCTTTTTGGTACGTTCATCTTCTACCATATTTGATAACATTTCCTTAACCTCTCTGGACTTCTTGATGTTCTTGATCTCGAAATCTCCCATTGTCTTATCTGCGGAACAGCATTTGATCGTTCCAAGTCCGCACATTCTCTGCCATAATTTACGTTCCAATGAAACATCCATGATGCGATAAAGTCGTACTTCATCTTCTTTCACACTGAAGAACCCCGTACTGATAAATAACCGATCCTCTGATAAGCTGTACTTTGTAAATGTCCATGGTAATCCGAAAAATATACGTTTACGATCCTTCCATATAATCTCTGCCATTTCAAAACCTCCCATATTTTTATAAATCTGTAAAAATACTAACACACCTCCCGCTAAAGTTCAACAAATGGATTTTCTCATCCGGCTGTTTTCAGATTTCCGATTGCAACCTTTCCTCTTTTCCTGTAAACTAAAAGCATCATTTTATCGCGATCCGTTGTTTATGGCAGGGAGGTAAGAGCTGCATATGCTTAATATAGAAATTACTGAAACAAAAAACTTCGTTAAAAAGCTTTTGATGGAACCGGTCTTTGACACATTTTTGCTGGTGGAAGCCTATGTCCGTTCCGACGTTTCTTATACGATCGACGGCAGACTGAATCCATCTTTTTTTGATACGGAAGAACTGGAAGAAATGACCTCAAAGACTTATACGACATGGGGGGCTGTCAGACATCATATCTTCAATGTCATCAAGGGCAATAAACTCCCATTAAACTTCAAGATCGTGCTGATCTTATCGGACGCGAACATTAACCGGATCATTGAACAGAACCATCTGAATCTCACGACATCCGACATTGCAAATCTGTCTTTAAACATCTACTTTGACGGAGAAAAGATCTCACTTACAACGATGGCATCCATGAACATTTTCTCCATGGATAAAACACTTGCAAACATCTGGGATGCAAATGTATCTGCTTTTTTTAAACAGAATCAGATCTTTTAACCACCTGTTACAGCATTCATTTCTAAATAAACCATAAAATATTTGTGAATTATTAGCACTCAACGTATTTGAGTGCTAATTTTGTCTTGACTTCTATTTTTTTCTGATTTATGATATCTGTTAGTGATAACACAGAACAGATAGGGCAGATATTTCTCTCATTACACATATATATATTTGCGTATTCCGATTTGTTCTGACAACTGGAATAATATAGAATTTATATAAGGAGATGCATTTTTTATGAAAAAAGGAAGTTTATCAATTAACAGCGAAAACATTTTCCCTGTCATCAAGAAATGGCTGTATTCCGACCATGATATCTTTGTCAGGGAATTAATCTCAAACGGCTGTGATGCTGTAACAAAATTAAAGAAATTATCTCTGATGGGCGAATTTGACGAACCGGACGAGCCTTATCGTATCGATGTGATCGCAAGCCCGGACAACAAGACCTTACAGTTTATTGATAATGGTATCGGTATGACTGCTGAAGAAGTCGAAAAGTATATTAATCAGATTGCATTTTCCGGTGCTGCTGCTTTCCTTGAGCAGTACAAGGACAAGGCAACAGAGGAACAGATCATCGGTCATTTCGGACTCGGTTTCTACTCCGCATTCATGGTTGCCGATAAGGTAACGATCGAATCCCTTTCCTACAAACAGGACGCAGAACCTGTATATTGGGAATGTGAGAACGGAACAGACTTCTCCATGGATAAAGGCGACAAAGAAACCAGAGGTACTGTTATCACCCTGTATCTGAATGAAGACAGCTATGAATTTGCAAATGAATACCGTATCAAAGAAGTAATCGACAAATACTGCTCTTTCATGCCTGTAGAGATCTACTTTACAAATGCAGATGCCCCTGCAAAAGATGAAGAAGAAAAGGCAACCGAAGCTGAAGCATCAGAAGAAGCTACTGCTGAAACCGATGAAACAAAGGATGCTGCCGAAAAGAAAGAAAAAGAAGCACCAAAGCCTTTAAATACTACAACACCTCTCTGGACCAAGCATCCAAATGACTGTACAGACGATGAATACAAAGACTTCTATCATAAAGTATTCCATGATTACAAAGATCCATTGTTCTGGATCCACCTGAACATGGACTATCCATTTAACCTGAAAGGAATCCTGTACTTCCCTAAGATCAATACCCAGTATGATAATCTGGAAGGAACGATCAAGTTGTATAACAACCAGGTATTCGTAGCTGATAATATCAAAGAAGTTATCCCTGAATTCCTGATGCTGTTAAAAGGTACCATCGACTGTCCGGATCTTCCGCTGAACGTATCCAGAAGTGCTCTGCAGAATGATGGATTTGTTAAGAAGATCTCCGATTACATCACAAAGAAGGTAGCCGATAAATTATCCGGTATGTATAAGGTTCACAGAGAAGATTATGAGAAATATTGGGATGACATCAACCCATTTATCAAATTCGGCTGCTTAAAGGATGAGAAATTCTTAGAGAAGATGAAAGACTTCTGTATCTACAAGAATCTGGAAGGCAAATACCTGACTCTGCCGGAATATCTGGAAGCCGGAAAAGAAAAATACGAAAACAAAGTCTTCTATGTTACGGATGAAGTTGCTCAGTCACAGTACATTAACATGTTCAAAGAGGAAGGCATGGATGCCCTGATCATGACACAGACGATTGACAGCCCATTTATCACGCTTCTGGAACAGAAAAATGAAAATGTACATTTCTACAGAATCGATGCAGATCTGTCCGATAATTTTGTAGACGAAGCATTATCCGAGGACACCGCAAAGGAATATACGGATAAGCTCACAGAGACTTTCAAGAAGGCATTGGGCGTAGAAAATATCACGATCAAGGTCGAAGCATTAAAGAATGAGAACCTGTCTTCTATGCTGACTCTGTCTGAGGAATCCAGACGTATGCAGGAAATGATGAAGATGTATGGTATGGCCGGCATGGGCATGGATCCTGCCATGTTTGGCGGCAAGGGCGAAACACTGGTATTAAATGCCAACAATAATCTGGTCAAATATGTCCTTGACAACCCGGATGGTGAGAACACTCCTACCATCTGCTGTCAGTTATATGACTTGGCAGTCCTTGCAAACCGTCCATTATCTGCCGATGCCATGACCAAGTTCGTCGCAAGAAGCAACGAGATCTTAAGCATTCTGGCAAAATAATGCCATTCATTTAAAATATAAAACACAGGGATTGCCCCTATACAGACCATAAGCCCCATTATAATATGACATTTAGTGAAGGTTTCGTCGTGAAATGCATATTGCCAGTAAATACGAGCGCTTGTCTGAGCCAACGTTTAGTTGGCGAGTTAGCGCAGGAGTATTTACGAATCAGGCATATGCATTGAACAGAAACCGTAACGAGTCATTCATAATGGGGCTTATGGTCTGTATAGGGGCAATCCCTGTGTTTTGTATAATTATATGAAAGTATTATTTGGCCAAAATCTCAATTCCGTGCTCGGTCATAAGAAGGGTGTATTCCCACTGGGCAGATGGCTTGCCATCATCTGTACGGATCGTCCAGCCATCATCAGCATCCTGCCATACGTCAGGCACACCAAGATTGATCATCGGCTCGATCGTAAATGTCATGCTTGGAGCAATTACATAATCCTTGCCCGGCTGTCCGATATGGCTGACATACGGATCTTCATGGATATCAAGTCCCACACCATGTCCGCCGATCTCACGGACGACAGAATAGCCCTGCTCTTTGGCAAATGTATTGATCGCATATCCGATATCACCGATCGTTGAATATGGCTTACATACTTCTACTCCAAGATCCAGTGCTTTCTTTGTATCCTCTACCAGCTTCTTCCAGACCGGATCAACATCTCCGATCATGAACATACGGGATGAATCACCAAAATATCCATTATATTTCGTTGTACAGTCAATGTTGACAATATCTCCATTTTTCAGGATTGTTTTCTCATCCGGTATACCATGACAGACAACATCGTTGATCGATATACAGACACTCTTCGGATATCCTTCATATCCAAGGCAGGCAGGTATTGCATTGATTGATTTCGTATATTCATAGATTCTTCGATCAAGCTCACCTGTAGATACTCCTTCTTTTACAAATGGAGTGATGAAATCAAGCACCTCTGTATTTACCTTGGATGCCACGCGGATTCCTTCGATCTGTTCCGGTGAACGCATCATTCTTCTCGTCGGGATCTTATATCCCTTTAGCTTCATTTCTTCCAGTTTGCTGTCGATGTTCAAATGGCAGGATTTGTATTTCTTTCCACTTCCGCACCAGCAGATATCATTTCTTCCTAGTTTCATTTTTCTACCAACCGTTTCTACTTTACGCCATAAATGTCATAATAAGCATCGATCGCAGCCTTTAACTTATCATCGATTATGACTTTTCCCTTATATTCTTTATTATATAAATGCTCTACAACCTCTGCCATTGTAACAATAGCAGTTGTCTGGATACCATATTCTTCCTGAATCTCTGTCAGTGCACTCTTTTTGCCCTGTCCACGCTCCATACGGTCAACAGAAACAACGAGTCCCATAACATCTACATCTCCCTGTGCCTTAATGATCGGCATAGTCTCCTGGATTGATGTTCCGGCTGTTGTTACATCTTCAATGATAACAACCTTATCACCATCTGAGATCGGGCTTCCGAGTAAGATCCCCTTATCTCCATGATCCTTGATCTCTTTTCTGTTTGAGCAATATTTGATGTCTTCATCATACATTTCTGCAATTGACATGGTAGTTGCTACTGAAAGCGGAATTCCCTTGTATGCAGGTCCAAACAATACATCAAAATCAAGACCAAACGCACTGTTGATTGCTTCCGCATAGAACTCACCCAGTCTCTTTAACTGTGCCCCTGTTCTGTAAAATCCGGTATTTACAAAGAAAGGTGTTTTTCTTCCACTCTTTGTTGTAAAATCTCCAAATTTTAATACATTACAATCGATCATAAATTCTATAAATTCCTGTTTGTACTGTTCCATTTTTCTTTCATTTCTCCTTGATTTCAGACCATTTATGTACCCTTTAGTTAGGCATTTCAAACTCATTCTAGCACAAATGGTTTCGAAACACAAATGGTTACTTTTTTCTGTTCCATTTTGTATCTAATTGTTGTACAATAGCCAAAGGTCTATATTTTTCGACATACCTTTAGAACAATTCCGTCCTATATTACCATATTTACGAAAAAATATATACATTAGAAAGGAAATTTTATCAATATGAAGAAAAAAACAGCACTTTTTCTCTGTCTGATCCTGCTTATTTCCACTATCGGAACAGGATGCAGCAGCAAAAAAGACGCCATCCGATTCGGTGCGGCGGATATCGGCGGTATCTATTATACCTTTGCAAATGCTTATGCCGGTCTGGTCAACAACGATGCCCCTGATTACAGCATTGAAGCAAAAAAGACTGCCGGATCTGCGGCAAATCTACGACTGCTTGCCGACGGTTACATTGATCTCTGTATTGCACAAAATGATATGATTGACGATGCAGTAAATGGAACAGGCACATTTGCGGGGAAATCGATCAGTGGATATTCCGCTATCGCCTCTCTGTATCCGGAAGCCTGCCAGATCATTGTAAAAAAAGATTCAAACATCAAGTCTCTCGATGACCTGACCGGAAAAACCATAAGCATCGGAGCATCCGATTCCGGTACGGAACGAAATGCAAAACAGATCCTTGAGGTTGCCGGTCTGAATAACGATCTGGTCAAAACCACAAACCTTGACTATATCGATGCTGCCGAAAGCCTGGTTTCCGGTGAAATTGATGCTTTCTTTGTTACAGCAGGCATTCAGACCACGGTCATTGAAGAGCTGACAAGAACCTGTGATATCCGTTTGATCGGACTTAACGACAGTTGTAAAAATAAGCTATTGTCTGCTTATTCGTATTACTCCGATTTTACCATTCCCGCAAATACCTATTCCGGTCAGACCGAGGATGTATCAACGGTCTGTGTGCAGGCTGTCATGCTTGCAGATAACGACTTATCGAAGGATACTGTAGAAGATCTTACGAGACTGCTGTTTGAACATGCAAATGATCTGCAATATTCACTTTCGATCGATATGCAGTTAAATGAACAGGCAGCAACAAAGGGCGTCACGATCCCATTTCACAAAGGGGCTGCTGCTTACTACAAAGAAAAAGGGATTACCGTTGATGTACGATAATTTCTGAACATAAGAAAGGGTAATTATGAAAATTCAATTAGATATGTATCAGACACTTGCGATTGCCGTCCTTGTGTTGATGCTTGGAACATTTTTGAAAAAAAGAATCTTCTTTCTGGAAAAATTCTGTATACCTTCTCCTGTTATAGGCGGACTCTTATTTGCAATTTTCACCTGCATCTGTTACAGTACGGGATTGGCAGAATTTTCCTTTGATGATACCCTACGGGAAGTCTGTATGGTATTCTTCTTTACCTCTGTAGGTTTTCAGGCAAATCTAAAGGTCTTAAAGAGCGGTGGCAAATCACTGGCTGTCTTTCTGGGACTTGTTATTGCTCTGATCGTACTTCAAAACCTACTCGCTGTCGGCATGTCCAGGATCCTTGGACTTGACCCTCTGATCGGTATGTGTACCGGATCAATCCCAATGGTCGGCGGACACGGAACCGCAGGTGCCTTCGGTCCGGTTCTGGAAGACTTTGACATATCCGGTGCAACCACAATCTGTACTGCAGCTGCAACCTTTGGTTTGATCGCCGGAAGTCTGATCGGCGGTCCACTCGGAAAACGACTGATTGAGAAGAAGAATCTGTTAGAAACGGTTGTGCCTGAAGATGACAGCCTTTTAATCGAAGAAGAAAAGAAACATGAACGTCATACAAATATGTATGCAGCCGCTGTTTTTCAATTGATCCTTGCAATAGGACTCGGAACGATATTCTCATGGTTACTGACAAAAACCGGGTTAACTTTTCCAATCTACATCGGTGCTATGATCGCAGCCGCACTGATTCGAAATATCGGTGAATATTCCGGTAAGTTCACGATTCATATGGGTGAGATCAACGACCTTGGCGGTATTGCTCTCTCCCTGTTCCTCGGTATTGCAATGATCACATTAAAACTATGGCAGCTTGCATCTCTCGCTCTTCCATTATTTATCCTGCTGACCAGTCAGGTTATTCTGATCTGTCTGTTCACATACTTTGTTGAATTCAACATCATGGGACGTGACTACGATGCTGCTGTTCTGGTTGCCGGAACCTGTGGTTTTGGAATGGGGGCAACACCAAATGCCATGGCAAATATGCAGGCGATCTGTGATAAATATTCGCCATCCGTAAAAGCCTATCTCCTGATTCCGCTTGTTGGCAGTTTATTTGCAGACTTTATCAACAGCCTTGTTATTACATTCTTCATCAACCTGTTATAAAAGGAGGATATTCTCATGTTCGGACATAGAAAAGATAAGAAAAAAGATTATAATCTGACTTACGACAATCTCGCAATTCCTGAAATTCATACGCAGTCAGACTTGGATTCGAATGACGCTGACGCTTCGAATCCTGTACATACAAAATCTTCCGAGGAGGAAGCGAACATCTCCTATGATGTGGCCATCCCGGAAGTTCATATCAGGAAGAAAAAATAAAAAACTCCCTACAGTCAATATCACTGTAGGGAGTCTTTTATTTATTCTTCTCTTTTCATATAGACCTGCTCAAAGGATTCGATATTCACAGGCTTGCTGTACAGATAGCCCTGAATATGGTTGCATCCCATTTCCTTCAGGTATTCTGCCTGTTCCTTGGTCTCTACTCCTTCCGCTATACATTCCACTCCAAGATCTGTGCACATCTCAACCAGATGTCTTAGAATCGTTCTGCTGGCTATATTCTTGTCTATATTATAAACCATACTCCGATCCAGCTTGATCACATCAAACTTCATAGAAGAAAGAATCGATACATTGGAATATTTTGTTCCAAAGTCATCCATGGCAATCCTGAAACCTGCAGTATGCAGTTTATTTGCAATTCTGGTAACCATCTCATGTTCCATCTCACCAACAGACTCTGTAATCTCGATCTCGATCATATCCTTTGGAACTCCATAAGATTCAACAATCGCATTGATACGCTCCGGCATATCTTCTTCCAACAGAGATATTCTGGAAAAATTACAGGAGACCGGGATCAGATTATACCCTTCTTTTTTCCAACGTATAAGCATTTTACATACATTTTCAAGCACAAAGAGATCCATATACTTTATATTTCTGCTTTTTTCCAGACGATCGATCACATTTGCGAGGTTATCCGGTTTGGCATATCTCACCAGTGCTTCTGCACCATAACAACGACCATTCGAATAGTCCACCTTCGGCTGTAAATACACAAAGAACATTCCGTCTTTAATGTCTTTTTTTACAAGCTCTCTCGTTAATGTACTCCATTTATAAGAATGTTCATCCTTCTGATCGTACCACTTCTGTTTCTCCATATAGAGCATATCATACGCATGGTTTTCCATCCGCTTGATATCTTTCTCATAATCATCCCATACATATCCGATACATGCCGTAAAATCGCCAATCTTAAGCTGACCTTTCAATGCACGAACCTGATCCAGGAAATCACACTGTGAAATATTCTCACAAATTACAGCAAAATCGTCATCCCCAATCCGATAAATACAGGATTTCGGAAATACCTTATCTAACAGTCTGTAATAATCAATCATCAGATTATCAACAAAGGACTGTCCAAATTCATCAAATATATTACGCACTTCATTGATATCAATAATCACGATACCCACTGATTCCAGATTCTGTCTGCGGTTTATATAATCCATATAGCAGATACGATTATATGCTCCCGTTATACGATCATGCGTCACTTCATAATTTCGTTCTTCTGCAAGCGCCCGGCTGACAATATCATTTCCAATATACAAAGACAAAAGATTCATAAGCTTCAGGTCACCACTGTGAAGCTGCGGATTAAAGATAATGATCCTTCCAATAATCTCAGACTTATTGTCTTTGATCGGAACAGAATACATTGACCATATCCTGTTTTCCAAAAAAAACGAATACAGATCCGATGTTTTGTATGGGTAGTCCGGAATATGATTAATGATCAGTGCACCTTTTTTACTAGATATACTCTGCAGTTCTTTCCGGACAGTTTCTTTATAAAAGATCTCCAGTTTTTTCCCATACGAATTACTATTTGCTGATTTCCATTCATGACATTCATATAACTTATTGGAATCACATTCCACCAGACAAGCATGTTTTGCGCCATAATACTCTCCAAGTGTTTCTAACAGTTTGCTGTAATTTAAGGAATGCTCTACTCCTGTAGAAATCTGTGTAATACTGGATACCAACGCATCCTCAATATCATAACGGTTAGAAAGAACCTGTGTTACTTTATCGGCATCAGAAATATCAACAGCCATCTCCATACGACACTTTCTTCCATGCCAGTTTACAATCCTGTCTTTTAAAACATATTCTTTTCCGTTATTGAGATTCTTATGATGCGAGATAAAACTCTTCTCCGTTGATAACAGCTTATTCGTGCAGAAGCTGCACGGAAGATCCATACCCTGAAGCACCTTATAACAATGCTTGTCAATATAAGAAGTATCATCTTCATCCAGACCAACACCAAGCTTGGCTGCCTTATTCATATATTGCAGCTTATAAGAATTCATCTCCGTTACATATACAACATCTGAGATGTCATCCAACAGATAATCCTCTTCATCCGAATAACTGCTGAACTTGGAATTTAATACCGGTTTAGCCTCATCCATCTTCTCACAGAAAAGCATACAGCGGTCTTTGCCCTGCCGCTTGGAATAATATAACGCCTGATCTGCTTTATAATATAAAGAATCGAATTTCAACGACTTTGATATAGTATCAACTGCAATACCGATTGATGCCGAGTGCTCCGCCTTACATTTAATCGCACGAATTCCTTTATTAAGTGTCTTCGCAACCATGCATGCCGTATCTTCATCGACTATATCCGGAATAAACATAGAAAATTCATCTCCACCGAGACGACCACAAAATCCACCATATGTATTTGCAACACTCTCCAGAACAACTGCTGTGTCACACAACAAATCATCTCCGGCATAATGTCCCAATGCGTCATTTACTAATTTAAAATCATCCAGATCGATCATATAGAGTGCACACAGCGTCTCATCAAATTCCACAAGAAACCTGGATACTTTAGACACAAAGGTGCTATGATTATAAACCCCTGTAAGGGAATCACGTTCCGCACGCAGAATTAATTCCTGACTCTGCAGTTTCTCCTCATGAATCGAATACAACTTACCTACAATCTTTTTTACCACACCGTTTGTATCAGCAACACTGACAAGCATTGCACGATGCCAGAGATACATACCGTTACCGATAAAATCGACCCTGATTTCAACGGTTTCGGTATCCTTAACAGCTGTCAGTTCAGCCAATACGTCTGATACCTCTTTTTTGTCTTCCGAGTAGATCAACTGACACTGAGCAAGGTTTGCAATAAAATCTTTATCATCAAAAACCGTTACGGTTCTGCCATCCATATATTTAGATATAACCATGCTGTCATCTTCAACCGTATAGGTAAACAAGAGTTCATCACTTCCCTGCGCCACTAACTTCAACATCTCGGTCTGTGCACTCTTTTCCAGTTCTTCTTTCTTTTTATTCGTAATATCTACACAAACAGCGCATATGGAAAAAACGCTTTTTCTTGCTGCAAGGAGCGACAGGCATACCTGCACCCAATAATATGATTCCGGATTATTTTTATTAATAAAGCGATATTCACCAATTGTCATCTTATTTGACAACAAGGTCTCCTTAATCTGTCGTTTCAGTTCTTTCCGATCTTCTGCAAATGCCAGATTGATATATTCATTTCCTTCTGTACCAAGCTGACCTTTTTTCAGGTTGAACATCTTATAAAAGCTCTCACTGATATATTCTACTGTGATCTTCTTATTTCCGATATCAAATACTCCGACACCGCCCGCCAGATTATTGAGAATAGACTCCAGCATACGATTCTTATCCGCTAATTCCATATTTAGTTCAGAATTGATATCGGTCAGATTTTCAAGCTGCTTCGACAACTTCTTGGTATTTGTTATATCTGTAATAAGGATCTCCCCGCACATTTCTCCTTCTTCCGACTGAAATGCCCTCCCAAAACAAAATACATATATAATTTCACCATTTTTCTTTTTTAACCGATGTCCCAGATATGCTTCTCCCCGGCTCGACATCTTTGCATAGATGATCTTTGTATAATCCTCCCAATCTTCATCCAGCATAATATCCTTTACATGAAGCTGTAAGCGCTCTACATCTTCCGCGGAATAACCAAGGATCTGTTCAAATCCCTCATCTACCTTTAGAATCTTCATATCTCTGATACGTGCCTGATATCTGGAATATATAATTTCCTCAAATTGTTTTTCCATAACCAACTAACTGCCTCCCCAATACATCCTGTAAAGCAGATAACCCAATATCTTTTATTTTACACACCCAATCAACTCATTTATATCATCAATCTGATTCTCGATCAGATACTTCTCAATTCCATCTGTAATCTCCACTGTTGCATATGGATTATTGAAGTTTGCTGTGCCAACTGCAATTGCCGATGCACCTGCCATGATCATTTCGAGAGCATCCTCAGTCGTAGCGATACCGCCCATGCCTATGATCGGAAGCTTGACAGCATTTGCGACCTGATACACCATCCGTACTGCGATCGGATGGATCGCGGGACCTGATACACCGGCAGTCTTATTCTTTACAGCAAATGTGCGACGCTTAACATCAATCTTCATGCCTGTAAGTGTATTAATAAGTGACAGCGCATCTGCTCCGCCTGCTTCCGCAGCTCTTGCCATCTCAGTAATATCTGTAACATTCGGACTGAGCTTCATGATCACCGGCTGCTTTGCAACCTTCTTTACTGCCTGTGTTATATCATAAAGAGCTTCCGGCTTCTGACCAAATGCAATTCCTCCCTCTTTTACATTCGGGCAGGATACATTCATCTCAAGCATATCAATATCTGTATCTGCCAGCCGTTCTACGACATCTATATAATCTTCCTTTGACTTTCCGCATACATTTACGATCACTTTTGTATCATATTTTGCAAGGAACGGAAGATCTCTTTTTATAAAAGTATCAATACCCGGATTTTGAAGTCCGATGGCATTCATCATTCCGCCATATGTCTCTGCAATTCTGGGTGTCGGATTGCCCGGCCACGGAACATTTGCCACACCCTTTGTCGTAACTGCTCCCAGACGGTTCAGATCGACAAATTCCGAATACTCCATACCTGAACCAAATGTACCGGATGCAACTGTAATTGGATTCTTCCATTCTACTCCTGCGATGTTTACCGCCATATTTACTTTACTCATTACAGTTCCACCTCCTCAGCATAAAAGACAGGACCATCTGCACAGATCCTTGCATTGTGTACCTTTGAATGCTCATCCACATTCTTTGTCTGACAGACACAGGCAAGACAGGCACCTACACCACATGCCATCTTTTCTTCCAATGAAATCTCACAACGGATATTCTGCTCTGCCGCATACTGTTTGATTCCCCGAAGCATCGGAGTCGGGCCACAGGCATATATGATATCACCAGTTACCGCACATGCTTTGATCGCATCTATTACATTTCCCTTTGTTCCATGCATTCCATCTTCGGAAGACAGATACACACTACCATATGGTTCAAATTCTTCATTTAAGAAAAGCTCATCCCGGTATCCAAGTACGATGGACTTCTCACAGTCCAGCTCCTTTGCAAGCTGCAGCATCGGCGGAATACCGATTCCTCCACCGATCAGAATTGCTTTTCCGGACTCCTTCATAAAGCCATTTCCAAGCGGACCAAGAATATCAACCGTATCTCCTGCCTGTAATTTTGAGAACTCATTTGTTCCCTTTCCTGCGATACGATATACCAGACGAAGCGTACCTGCTTCTTTATCAATTCCACATAAACTGATCGGTCTTGGAAGCATACGGCTTCCATCCTTTGAATATACAGAAACAAACTGACCTGCAACCGCCTGCGATGCAATCTCTCCTGCTTTCAGGATCAGACTATATATATCTGTTGCTATACAGGTCTGGCTCACAACCTCTGCTGTTATCTTTACTTTTCCCATGTATCTATGTCCTCCCGTGATCTCTTCCATATGATCTGTACGCCTCCACTATCACCACACATCGTGTACTGCATACTGTTTTTCTGATAAATCCGATATTTATAATACGCTGTTGATATCTTCGATCATATCAACAACTGCCTGACGGGAAGCATCTGCATAATTTGCTTCGCCAAATGAAGCATATTTCTCCTGCTTGTATGCTGCAATGATTCCTCTGGATGAATTTACGATCGCACCAAGTCCGTCTTCATTGAAATAATGTACCAGATCAGCAGCCTTACCGCCCTGTGCTCCGTAGCCCGGAACAAGGATAAATGACTTCGGCATGATTTTACGAAGTACCTTGCCCATCTCCGGATAGGTTGCTCCTACTACAGCTCCTACACTGCTGTATCCACTCTCTCCGATCACGTCCTTACCCCATTCATCAACCATAGCACCAACCAGCTCATATAGTGGCTTACCATCGACCAGACGATCCTGGAATTCTCCGGATGATGGATTGGAGGTCTTAACCAATACGAAGATACCTTTCTTTTCTTCCTTACATACATCAACAAAAGGCTTGATACCATCTGTACCAAGATATGGATTAACCGTAGCAAAATCCTCATCAAATGCTGCATAAGTTCTGCTTCCGACTGTAACCTTTCCAAGATGTCCGACTGCATATGCTGCAGATGTCGATCCGATATCGCCTCTCTTAACATCACCGATCACGACCAGATCCTTTGATTTACAATAATCAACCGTCTTCTGGAATACCTTTAAGCCTTCGATACCGAACTGCTCATACATCGCGATCTGTGGCTTTACAGCAGGGATCAGGTCATATACCGCATCTACGATTCCCTTATTGTACTGCCAGATAGCTTCTGCAGCGCCCTCTAAAGTCTCCCCATACTCATCAAATGCTGCCTTCTTTATATATTCCGGCACATAGGAAAGCATTGGGTCCAGTCCAACAACGATCGGTGCCTTTGTCTCTTTGATCTTTTTTACCAGTTTGTCTATCATGTCATTTCTCCCTTATATATAAATATTTATTGCTCACAATAATAACTTCCAAGTATCTTAAATGTCTCTGTTTCATTTATCAGCTGGAATACAAGTGCCTGGATCTCTTTCTGAAGCAGGTTTCCGTTTAACTCAATATAAAACCGATAATTCCATTCTCCTCCACGGAACGGCACCGAATGGATCTCGGTCAGATTCACACCATAATCGGATATCATCGATAATACACTCGCCAGACTTCCGCTCTTATTCTTACAGACAAAGACGATCTTTAACCGGTTATGCTCCGGCAGAACTACCAGTTGTTTTCCGAATGTAACGACCTTCTTCCGGTGTCCCTCGTCCAATACCTCATCGCACCTGTAAATATAGAAATCATTCATGGTAAGTGCCTCATGCAGCGAATCCGACACACCATAGCTGATATCCTCAAATATACCCATTCCGGCATCTGCTTCATCCTTCCGGATCAGCTCCATGACCTGTTCATAATCACTGACTGTATTTACCAGATCTCTGGAATAGCCCTGACATATGTAAAGTTCATGCTTCAGCATGGCAAGCTTCTTTACCTTCGGTTCCTCCGTCACAAACGATACATCCAGACAATTACGAAGTTCTAATGTTCTCCCATACTGATACTTTCTGCTGACCTCCATAATACGCTTGATCAATGCCGTATATTCTTTCTTTATGCTGTCGTCTACATCCCCGGTCAGCTTCGTTATGATCGCTTCTTCCCGATCCGGCTTATATATAGCATCCTCTGATTCTGCCTTTACCCTTGCGACCTGATCTGCAAGTATCATTCGTTCCTTAAACAGCACCTTGATCTGCTTATCAACCACGTCGATCTGCTTTCTAACTTCCTCTAATGTCATTTCTCCGGCTCCTTTTGGCATAACATATATTCATTAATATATCATTTTTTCAGCATGAAGTAAACCGCTGCACACGGAAATGGTCGAAGTCCTGCGTCAGTTTTTCAAAACGGGACAAATAGCAGAGCGACAAATGCTGCAACTAACAGCACTCCCAAAAGTACTCCACAAATGATCTTCCATTTCGTATTCTTAGACAGAATCATACATATTAGAACAATCAACACTCCTGCCATATCGATCCCGACATCTATCATTTTTCCGCTCCTGCCCGGAACCAATAACTGATGCATCTCATCCGAACATGCATATAATAACGAAATTAAGACAGCTATGCTTCTGTTATAAAATCTGCTCTGGCTCATGGATATCTTCACCGTTGCCAGATATGAAAGTAAGAACAGGATCGCATATTCTGTCATATGTGCAGCCTTTCTTATAACAAGCTCCAGAATATCCTGTAGATTCTGCATCTCCTGTGGTGAATCCTGCCGTACCTTTTCCAAGAGATCAGTTATAAACAAACTGATCTTCCCACTTTGTCCGGAGGATTCCTGCCCGGTCTTTCCTGACATATAGAATATAAATACCATCCATATGATAACCGGAATCAGATACAGGAAACGTTTTTTACTGTCTGCTGTATTGTGTTTTCTTTTTGCTGATGATGCCTTGCTGTTTGCAGATTTGTCTGTATTTTTATTTGCTTTTCTATTTGTTGTTCTTGATCCGCCTGAATTTTTAGCTTTATTTATATTTGTGGATTTTACTTTATTGGTTGAATAATTCTTCTGCATCTCTGTCCGAATCCTTTTCTGATCTGTTTATTTTACTCATTCTTTATTCTTTTACCCTACTGTTCTTTCACTTTACTATTCTTTCACTTTACTGTTCCTTCTTCTGTTTTTTCTGAAATAATATACTCTGGTCAAATTATCCAAAAAATAATATTCAAACATCCCGCATACCTTTATAATAGCTGCTTTTTTTCAGCAGATTTCACATTGTCGAAAAATGGCAGATTTGATAAAATTTCAAAAGAGCGTAACTTGTACTCTATTGTACTACAAAAAGAAGATTTTTGCTCACAAAAACAAAAATGGGAGGACATTACATGTTTAAAAACAATTCAAAAAGAAAGAGACTTTCAGATCTCCTTATTCCCGGCATTATATTCGCAGTCATTGGTGCTATATTTACCTTTCAGGGGATTCGTGATTACAACAATCTGAACGGCGATCTTCTCAATCTAAATACTGCATCAGTAAGCGATCTGGCTGATGGCAAATATGTAGAGATCAATGTTGAATATGCCAATTATTCATTCTGTGAAAATGTCGAAACTACCAATTATGTATTCAAAAGAACTACAGAACAATATTATCTGATCAATGCACTTGAAAATAATGATTACTATCTCGGACTGAATGTCTCAGAATCAAAGAAAGATGATCTCGAAAAATTATCGGACTATACCTGGTATCATTCAGATACCAATCCGGGGCCATTGCACTATACCGGAAAGCTATGCAAATCAAACAATGAAATCATGGGGTATATGAGAGATTTTGTCTATGATATGTATGCATCCTCTTATGACATCACCCTTACCTCTGAAGACAAAACACTATTGGATTCCTATATGCAGCCATACTACATCAAGGTCATGACAAAAGAAGGATGCCGCACGTCTATTATCATAGGACTTGTATTCTTTGTCATCGGAATCCTGCTCGCTGTATTTGCTTTCATCAGACATAAAAATATGGTCTATACACCAGAAATTCCATCAGCACCTTATCCGGATGCATATGGTGATCCAAATACTCCTAATATGAATACCGGTATAAACTATACAGATTCCGGCGTACAAAATCCGGGTATGAACTATACTGGTTCAGGCGCACAGAATCCGGGTATGAATGATACATACAGCCCTTATAATGGAACAATGCAGTACGATGATCAGGCATATGCAAATACAAATCCTGAAACCTCTGAGCCAACCACTCCATTCTCAAACACAGATGGCACAAATACAGATACTGCAAGTGGCTTAGATCCTAACACCTTTAACGGCAATGGTAATTCATCTTTTAAATTAAAAGATTAATCAATATTATAAATATAATCTCTATATTTAAAAGAAAAATTCAATAGAAAATTAATATCGAACGAACTTCTAAAAGAGGTTGATTCCGTATAATAAAAAATCCGACTGTCAAAAAATTCTGACAATCGGATTTTTTTATTAGAGTGTATTATATATTTACTTCATAATTATTTTGCCGTGCCATTTCTCATGCACGCTCATTCATAGAATGATTAACCGAAGTATCTCTTTAAGAGACCTTCAAATGCCTTTCCATGTCTTGCCTCATCTCTTGCCATCTCATGAACAGTGTCATGGATTGCATCCAGATTCAGTGCCTTTGCACGTTTTGCAAGATCTGTCTTACCGGCAGTTGCACCATGCTCTGCTTCTACTCTCATCTCAAGGTTCTTCTTTGTTGAATCTGTAACTACTTCACCAAGAAGCTCTGCAAACTTAGCTGCATGCTCTGCTTCTTCATAAGCTGCTTTCTCCCAGTAATTACCAATCTCAGGATAGCCTTCTCTGAATGCTACACGAGCCATTGCAAGGTACATACCAACTTCTGAACATTCGCCCTGGAAGTTTGCTCTTAAATCTTCCATGATATCTTCCGGTGCACCCTGTGCTACACCTACAACATGCTCAGATGCCCATGTCTTATCATCACTCTGTTTGATGAACTTCTCAGCAGGTGCCTTACATACAGGGCACTGTGCAGGAGCTGCTTCTCCTTCATATACATATCCACATACACTACATACAAACTTTGCCATAATTAAAATCTCCTTTGCTTTTTTCTATTATTTATTCTTATTGAGAAACGTTATCAATTTCTATAATTCTATTTTACACACTTTTTGATAAATGTCAATAGTTATTAGGAATGATTCTCAATTATTTTTTTAATCAACCTTTGTTCCGGCTATCCTTATTCTGTAAGATGCTGTTTATCTGTGTTCTCCAAGGAAGAACAATGCCAGTGTTCCCGGACCCGAATGTGCTCCGATCACTGGACCGACATAGGATATCGTGATCCTGTCATTGCCGAATCGCTCTTTAATAATAGAAGCAAGTTTCTCTGCATCTTCTATACAATCACCATGACTGATAAAAATATCCTGGTCTTCCGGATGTACCGCCAGCTTCTCCATCCGATTTACAAGTTCTGTGATTGCTGCTTTCCGTCCTCTGACCTTACTTACATTGATCAGATGTCCCTCGTCGTCCACATGCAGGATTGGCTTGATCGACAGCATCGTTCCAACCGTTGCTGTCACACCTGATATACGGCCTCCTCTTTTTAAAAAGAAAAGATCGTCTACTGTAAACCAATGGCATAGCTTTAACTTGATATCTTCTATATACTGTGCATTCTCCTCCAGACTTTTTCCTGCATCTTTTGCCTGACATGCTTTGTATACCAAAAGTCCCTGTCCCATAGATGCCGCAAGGGTATCAACACTGATCATCTTTCGTTCCGGATACTCCTCCATTAATTCCTGACCGGCCATATACACGGTCTGATAAGTAGAACTAAGTCCGGATGAAAAGCCCAGATATAAGATATCTTTCTTCTGATTAAATAAAGCTTCTATCGCCTCCGATGCCTGCGAGATATTCGCTGCAGAAGTCTTGATATTTGCCCCATTCCTTAATTTGCTATATACTTTCTCAATATCTGCCTGATCATTATGAAAGCTTCCCTCCCCCTCAACAATAAAATCAAGCTGTAAGATCTCCAGTTGATATTTCTTCACGATATCATCCGGCAGATCACAGGATGAATCTGTCAATATAACATAATCATTCATTTTAACATCCTCCATTACCTTTTTATGGCAAATATGGTTTTTAAAACCACATGATATATTTTACCAGATCGCTATGTAAAGTATACCACACCTTATAAACAGGCACAACAAAAAGGTGCTGACATATAATCTCTTCTGATATATATATCAACACCTTTTCATTAATTCTATATTTTAATTATCTGTATGTTACCATTAAAGACTCTGTAAGTCCTGTACTCTTCTGATACATAGTAACGAACACATCTGCATATTTCTTGTTCAATGTGATTTTCTTGGAAAAACTGGATTTATTTACATCGTAATGTTTACTCTTACCATTATATACACTTACTGATTTAATCGTCCAGCCCTTTTTAGCCTTTATGTTCAGTGCCTTCTTTGATACCTTTTTTGAAATATAGATATAATCATTTTTCGCAAATTTCGAAGTATATTTCTTGCTTCCAATCTTGATTGAACTTACAGGATTGGTATATTTCTTTACAGTAAATGTAGTTTTCAGCTTAACACCCTTTACTGTACATGTAATAGTTGCCTTACCTGCCTTCTTTCCATAGTCTACACGAATATATCCGTCTTTTGCCGATACCTTCATATCTTTGTTTGAACATTTTAACTTTTTGATCTGAGATGCCTTTGTACATCCCATAATACTGATAACACCAGCTACCTGAGTTACACGATCCGGCTTATAGGAAACAACTCTGTCACTATACGGGTTAATATACACAGTCTTACTGGTTGCGGCACTTACATCCTTCATGCTTGTTGCAGGTACTGCTAATAATGTGAATACCATTGCAAGAGCTAAAAATGCAGCTAATAATCTCTTTGTTGCTTTTTTCATTTTTTTACTACCTCCATAAAATCATCTTTTATCCGGCGGCATTCTGACCTCTCATCTGTATGCCCCAAATTTAGTTTTATTTTATACTATTTCCCATTTTTTTACAATAGGGACAACTTATTTTAATCCTAAATTAATGTACCTTATTCATCTTCTCCATACCATTTAAAGAAACGTTTTGCATACTTCTCTGCCTTGTTTCTTGAGAAGTTAAATCCACGGATCGCACCTTTTTCTTTATAGGTATCCCGAATTCCATTAAAATACCATTCCATTCTGTCATACGAGAAGCCCTTGATATCCTTATAATTATTATATTTGTTATAATAATCGTCGTATTGGTAGTTATCGTACTCGTAGTAATCATCATCCTGTCCCGTCATATAGTTATCTACGATGAACTCATATACTTCTTCCGCTCCATCTGCACCAAGTGACGTCACATACCGGAAATCCACATCCTTTGGATCCTGATTTTCCAGATTATATCTGGCAACCAGATAAGCCGGTCGAAGGAATGATACGATGATATATACAGTAACGATCACAAACATCGAATAACGCACCAGCGGAAAACGGTCAGCATAGATTCTGACGATCACGCCTGCAAGCACCACAGCAAGAACAGCCAGTGCTGCAAATACCAGAATCCTCATATAAGTAAGATCATATGCTTTGATATACATTGTCATACGAAGTGCCGAAGATGCGATCATCACGTAGGTACAAGCCGACATAATAGTCAGTACGATATTAAGCACCGTACTTTTACTGAAAATTGCATGACAGATCAATACCAGTATCACATTCAGCACCGATACGAACATAAGCTGGAAGAATCCCTGTCTGGCATATTCCGCATAAGTCATATCATCCGGCAGTGACATATTATTTGTAAACAGATATAGGATCTGGATCACTGAAAACAACAGATACACCAGGGTAAGAAGCCCCATTGCCGTGATCGCAATGATAGGTTCATGTGTTCCCTCTTTTGTCTGTCTGTGATGTCTGCTTCCAAACGGTGCTGACACAATGATACCATATGTAAATAATAACGCCGCAAATGCAAATACAAGAAACCAGATTGCATCCCATGACAGGAAAATATTTCCAAGTAATGTTTCAACTGCATCTCCAAAGATCTGATCTGCACTGGAAAGCAGGCTGATCATTACGAACAGCAACGGAATCGCAACAACAACACCGATCAGAATATAGACAAATTTCGCACGTTTTCTTGCATTTTCATGTTCTCTGTTATATTGTCTGTAGTCTGAGAAAAAACGGTCAAAACAGGTAAACGGCTCTGCCATCTTCTCGATAACCGTAAGACCATATTCCACAAATCCCATGTTTTTAAGATCATCAAAATACCGGAGAAGCCCTGCACACACAAGGAATAAAATGCAAAGATGATCCAAAACTATCAAAAATGAATCATCAGTCCTGCAAACTGATACCCCAAGCAAAAGGATACCTGCATAATGCGGAATCAGCTTCGTCTGCTTTCCCAAAAGTTTCCCAAAAGATAACGATTCTCCGTCATTTACCGGCAGATTCTTCTCATGGCGCATGATACTGAAGCTCATAAACAAAACGGTCATAACCGCCATGAATACAGCACAGATACTTGCATAATTTCGATACATCAGCACACTGTAGATCATGGCATAACCAAACGCAAAACCGCCAAAAATCTCAAACCGTTCGGGCGATACCCCCGGTCTTGATCTTCTCGGCTTATAATCGTAATTTGACTGCCATCCAAAATTTGGCGGTGTGTTAAAATTCTGCTGTCCTCCAAAGTTTGGCGGCACGTTATTATAATTCTGTTGTTCACCGAAGTTTGGCGGCACGTTATTATAATTTGGCTGTCCGTCATAATTCGGTGGTGTTCTATTTATATCCATATTAAGTTACCTCCCATTCCATCCTGTAACAAAAAACCTACATCCATAGTTTCATGTTACCTGTTTTTTGTCAAGTAAATATTTCTTAACAACCGATTCTCTTTTTAATAACCAACTCTCTTCGCCAATCCTACTGTCTGAGATCTGTGTACATACCAAACAATAAAAAGATACAGATCATTAATCGAAATAATAAAATATCCCCGAGTAATGAATCATAAATTTTGAACGTATCATCACCCGGGGGTATATTATAATATTATGAGCATAACTCACATCTGTTATCTATACTTTTACAAATTGCTGATTTCCTTTACACTTGATACAAGAATATCCAGACCCTTTACCAACTGATCATCTGGAATCGTAAGTGCAGGCATTAATTTCACTACATCATTATCGCGACCTGCGCGTTCAATGATAAGTCCCTTCTCAAAGCATCTGTTAGCGATCGCAAGTGCCGTCTTTCCATCAGCAACCTGAATACCCCAGATAAGACCGATTCCGCGAATCTGAACCGCATCCCCCTGCAAATTATCATTAAAGTATGTTCTGACAATTTCCTCTTTACGTTTTACTTCTGCTTCTACATTATTTTCAAGCATATACTGAAGACCGTATCTGGCAGCAACCATAGAGAGCTGATTTCCACGGAAGGTTCCATTATGCTCGCCCGGTGCCCATATATCCAGTTCCGGTTTGAACATTGTAAGCGCAAATGGCATACCATATCCACCGATTGATTTGGACATTACGACCATATCCGGTACGATTCCTGCACGTTCAAATGAGAAGAAAGTGCCGGTTCTTGCACAGCCAACCTGAATATCGTCAACGATCAGAAGGATACCATATTTATCACATAATTCTCTGACAGCCTTTAAGTATTCAACCGAGAATACCTGAACACCGCCCTCTGCCTGAACGGTCTCAATAAATAAAGCCGCCGGCTTCTCAACGCCTGAATGGTCATCTGTCAGCAACGTCTCCATATATTTGATCGTATCAAATTCAGGAAACATATATGGTGCAGGAATATGTGTAACATCGTTTAAACATACACCGCCTCCTTTTCTGCTTCCGGAATCACTGGTAAGAGCCAGAGCTCCGAGTGTCATTCCATGGAAACAACCCATAAGTGCCCAGATCTGATTTGTCTTTTTAACTTTCCTTGCAAGTTTTAATGCTGCTTCAACTGCATTTGTTCCTGTTGGGCCGGGGAACATGATCTTATAATTCAAGCCTCGCTTCTGAAGAACTTCTTCCTCAAAATAACGGATAAATTCTTCCTTTGGCTCTGTCATCATATCAAGAGAATGGATAATGCCATCATTTGCAAGATAATCGATCAGCTTTCCTTTAATAAAATCATTGTTATGACCATAATTTACCGCTCCCGCTCCACAGAAGAAATCAATATAATCTGTACCATCCGTACTGGTAATGATCGATCCCTTTGCTTTTGTAAAGATTGCAGGAAAACTTCTGCAATATGATCTTACCTCTGATTCGTATGTTTCAAATACCTCTTTACCATTCATTGTCTTTGTGCCTCCTTAGCTGTTAAGATCTTATTCGTATCTCAACTTTTCATCTTCAAATTCTGAAAGTCTCTGTCTGTACGCCTTCATAATGACTTCTTCATATGCAAGCTTTGGTTCCTTAATTCCAAGAAGTGTCATCAGATATTTAACAAATAACGGATTTAATACAAGAAACGGTCCTACCGTATAAGTACCGAAGAAATTGTTTCTCTTTAATCCTTCTGTCTGTACACCCGGATGAAGTCCATCACCGCGGATCACATCATAAAAATAACAGTTTGAATTATCTCCATAGGAATGACTGAACTGTGCTTTAAATCCTACCAGTTTGATATCTTCATATTTTCCGAGGATCAATGAATTATAACGATGCATCATATCTCTCTTCGCATAAGTATCAAAGAAGCCCAGTCCGGTTATCTTACTTCCATCTTCATTCTCAATGTACATTTCCATGATTTCCATGGCATTACCCGTGAATAAAAATACTGTTCCTGCATCAATCTGTGCTGCAAGCTCTTCCTTATACGGCGTTAATGCTTCTATCGCCAGCTCCTGCTGGTTCTCTGTCATGGAACCCATATATACAAAATCCGCTCCGCCATCCGCAAACGCCGGTTTGTCATGCAGTCCAGTGTAGATCACCTCTGCATCAGGAATGCATGATTTCAGATAATTAACATTCTGCAGCTCTCCGAAAAGATTGGCAAATTCACCATAAAGGACTTCGATCTTAATACCTGTTCCCATTTTTCTATGCCTCCTTTTCGTTTATATACTGCTTAACACTGTCTCTGAGTTTCATAGCCGTATCTGCTGCATATAACTCATGAAGTATATAGATACTGTCTGTATCATTTAATTCCAGAAGTTTATAAGCACCTTCTTCATCAGAAGTCTCTTTTAACTTCTCTTCAGGCACACCTGCCATCATCAGACGAAGTTTATAATCAGTTGTACGGACACCCGCAATAACAATATTGGTAATATTCGGCTGATTTAAGAATTCAAAATCGCAGTCAAAAATCCATGTCATGTTTTCGGATGAACCCCGTCTGTCAAAGATATCATCCAATAACAAGATGATCTCTTTCTTACCCGGTTCCTTTGCTACATACTCAAATACACAGGAGCATGCGATCGGATTCTGACCTTTCGCCATATGGGTAATTACATTAATGCCCTTTACAGATTCCTTTGAGTAACGGGACTCTACAATATTCAGATTGTCAAATGATTTCTGAACCTGTTCTTCTGTAAGTCCGGCTTCCCGAAGTGTCGTAATCGCTGTTAACTGGTTATACAGATTAAAGATGCTGTTGCTTACCATATGGTAATTTTCTGTCTTATCTCCATGTGCAACAGCCATAACATTTTTATCAAAATCAAGCTCTGCCTTATAATCTCCAACCGGTGATGCATAGCCACAAAATTCACACTTTGCATTTCCGATGTGATGATATCTGACGTAGTTATATTTCAATTTGTGATGACATTTTGGACAGATTCTCATATCATTGATCAGATTAATGCTCTCTTCCCTGTCCGAAGGCAGTCTGTTGATTGAAAAATATGTTTTTTTATTTTTCTCTCCAAGGTTACAACTGATCAGATCATCTGCATTTAATATCAAATGAGATTCTTCCGGCAGACTGCTGTTTATAATATTGAATATAAATTCCGGATTAGCATTTCTGTGAATGGAATCACGGAACAGATTCGTACATACTGCAAATGTCGGCTTTATATATGGATATATCAGTTTTGAGCTTCTCTCATCGATTTCAAATACTGCGATCTTTTTCCTTGTTTTTCCTGAAAGCTTGCTTTCAGCGATCAGGGCACTTGCAACTCCGGCATTAATATTTGATCCGGCACGATTACTTAAGACATCGTAACCATTTTTTTCCAGTGCATCAATGATCATATTACATACTGTAGTCTTACCATTTGTACCTGTAACACTGATGATCGTCTCCGGCTTTTCTATTCTTCCAAGGAAATCAGGACAAAGCTTGATCGCCAGCTTTCCCGGAAAATAACTTGCGTTCATCTTCAACATTCTCTGCATGGTTCTTGCCAGCTTACTCATGAACAAAGCAAAGAAGAACCTTACATTCTTTTTATACATCTAGCTACCTCGTTTCGTATCTGTAAATTATCATTAGTATGTCCATTTAAGCCACATATAATATAACCACTTATTCAAAAATATGTCAATCAATTTGAACTATTTATTCGGTTTATTTCGCCAACACCCTCTTTTACTTAAAAATGGCATCTGCCGGATCAGGCAGATGCCAACTTGGTTTTTTCAATATCGAGGGTTTCTTTTATTCTTCATCATTTACCTGAGAAAGCTTGGCTGCCTGATCTGCTGCGATCAGACTGTCGATAATCTCATTCAGATCACCGTTTAAGATCTGTTCCAGCTTATACAAGGTGAGTTTGATTCTGTGATCGGTTACACGGCCTTCCGGGAAGTTATAAGTACGAATCTTCTCTGAACGATCTCCGGTTCCGATCTGGCTCTTACGGTCTGCAGCTTCTGCATCATGCTGTTTCTGAAGCTCCATATCATACAGCTTGGAACGGAGCAGCGCAAATGCCTTCGCCTTATTCTGAAGCTGGGACTTCTCGGTCTGGCTGTAAATTACGATACCGGTTGGTATATGTGTCAGACGAACGGCTGAATCTGTTGTATTGACACACTGACCACCGTTACCGGATGCTCGCATGACATCGATACGGATATCATTTTCATTGATCTCTACATCAACTTCCTCTGCTTCTGGCATAACTGCAACTGTTACAGTTGAGGTATGGATTCTTCCGCCAGACTCTGTCTTCGGGATTCTCTGTACACGGTGAACTCCACTCTCATATTTCATCTTGGAATATGCACCATCACCTGTAATCATAAATACCGCTTCCTTGAAACCACCGATTCCATTCTCATTTACACTCATCAGTTCTACTTTCCATTTGAACTGATCAACGTATTTCTGATACATTCTGTAGATCTCATATGCAAATAATGCGGCTTCATCTCCGCCTGCACCTGCACGGATCTCGACGATAACATTCTTGGAATCGTTCGGATCTTTTGGAAGAAGCAGAATCTTTAATTCATTTTCCGTCTTTTCTACTGTTGCCTTTGCTTCATTTAATTCTTCCTTCGCCATTTCACGAAACTCTTCATCATTTTCTTCTTCAAGCATAAGCAGACTGTCTTCGATCGTCTGTTTTGCATCTTTATATTCTTTGTACTTTTCTACGATAGGAGTCAGTTCACTCTGCTCCTTCATTAATTTGCGGAATTTGTTCTGATCGGATACGATATCCGGATCTGTCAACTGGTTATTTAATGTATCAAGTCTGTCTACTAAATCTTCTAATTTATCAAACATAATAATCCTCCTGCAGCACATGCTCATTTCCTGTTCATGTGTCTGTTAATATATCCAGCCTTTTTTCAGGCTTTTCTTCCAATTACAACCCTGTCATTTTCTGCGAGGTCTTTCACCACGCGTACATCTTCGAAATGCTTATCTACAAGGAGCTGCTGCACATCATGTGCCTGATGATTACCAATTTCAAATAAAATATATCCTTTTTCATTTAAATAACTCTCCGCATTCTCTATAATTGCTCTGTAAAACTTCAATCCGTCCGCATCGCCGTCCAATGCCAGCCTCGGCTCATAATCCCGAACCTCCGGCATCAATCCGTCAATCACTTTGCTCTCTATATATGGTGGGTTGGACAGGATCATATCATATCTTTTATCTATCTTATCAAATAAATCTGATTTTATAACAGTATAATCAGATACCTCTAATCGTTTCGCATTTTTTGTCGTAAGTGCGATCGCGGAATCTGAGATATCACACAGATCTATATGAATATCCTGATTCATAAGTGCTACCGACAATCCGATGCACCCGGAACCACAGCACATATCCAGCACAGACATCTTATCAGAATGTATGTCCTGAATCAAGCGGTTTGCCTGTTCCACCAGAACTTCTGTGTCAAATCTTGGAATCAGTACATCCGGTGCAGTCTCAAAATCATACCCCATAAAGCACTGTATGCCTGTTATATATTGTAACGGAATACGTTTTGACCTTTTATCGATCAACGCTTCATAGGAAGAACGGATCGTTTCGGTAACATCTTCCTGCCGGTTCATAATATATGCCATCTTATCCTGCTTTGATACAAAGAGCCATAATAACTCTGCATCGATATCTGCATCCGGCACATTATGTTCGTTCAGTTTTTCTTTTCCTGCTGTTACAAGCTGATACTGAGTCATACGTCTATTTCCCTTTACATTCACTGGCATCATTTCAACTTCTTAATCTTCGATCTCTCCACGCTTCATAGCGTCCTGATAAGCACGCCAGTCGATCACCGCTTCTACCGAACGAATTGCCACCTCACACATCTCAAGATCCGGTTCCTTCGTCGTGAGACGCTGTACCCACATACCGGGTACACTTAATATATTCGCAAGCTTTGAGTCACTTCTGCCTGCAAACATGATAAATTCATACGAGATTCCCGCAATAATCGGAACCAGAAGTACACGCGACAGCAATCGCAGCCACATAGACTTCACATTTATAAACATAAATACAATAATGCTTATGATCATAACGACTACCAAAAAACTGGTTCCACAGCGTTTATGGTATCTGGAATGTTTCTTTACATTTTCCGGAGTCAGCGGATCGCCTGCTTCAAAACAGTTGATCGTCTTATGCTCTGCACCATGATACATAAATACACGTTTGATATCCTTCATCAATGATATTAATACTACATATGCAAGAAAGATCACCAGGCGAAGCACACCTTCCGCTACCGCTATCAATGCACTGCTTTTTGTCACATGCTCAAGCAGTCCTGCAATAAATGCCGGAAGCAGCATGAATAATGCGATCGCAATGGCAAGTGATACAATAACGGTCCCGATCATCATCAGATCATCTCCTGTACTGCTTTCTTTTTTATTGTTTTTACTGTCGTTCTCACCTGAACCGCTTCCATTATTACTTTCTGTATCTGACAACCTGGAATCATCTTTATTTTCACTCTTTCCAGCCGGTTCTTCCTCTTCATAAAAATCGGCTGAATATGTCAGCGTTTTAACTCCAATTACCAGCGACTCAAAGAAATTAACCACTCCACGAAGGATCGGCAATTTCAGAATTTTATATTTTTCACCTATCGGTGTATAGCTTTCAACTTTAACTTCAATTTCCTGATCCGGCTTTCTGACTGCTACTGCGTACTGATCCTCGTATTTCATCATTACGCCTTCGATCACCGCCTGACCACCTATTCTGGCTCTTTTCAAATTCTATACCTCGTTAAATTGTTTCCTAAAACAAAAATAGGCTGAGATTAAAAGCTTTAACCTCAACCTATCATCCTTTTTATTAGTTTGACTGTGAAACACCGTACTTACGGTTGAACATATCAATTCTACCACGAGCCTTAGCTGCCTTCTGCTGGCCTGTATAGAATGAATGACACTTTGAGCAAATTTCTACATGAATTTCTTCTTTTGTAGAACCTGTAACAAATTCGTTTCCGCAGTTACATACAACCTTTGCCTGATAATAATTTGGATGTATTCCTTCTCTCATTTAATCTCACCTCTTTATTATATTATTGATATATGAGAATAGGCCATCAGCCTCACTTCTTCATAAAACACAGCTTTTGTATTCTAACACAAACCGACATAGAAATGCAAGTGTTTTTTTATTTTCTTAACAATGATTTTTTAACATAATAGATAAACTCTTTATTATTCTTGGTTCGGACGAATAATTTCAGTACATCCTCCAGCATATCCTCTGCCTTATTGCCGGATAAGATCTTATGAAGTGCATATACAACTTCCTGTTCTTCCGGTGATAATAACAGATCATCCCGTCTGGTACTGGATTTTGCAATGTCGATTGCAGGGAAGATTCTCTTTTCTGCGAGCTTCCGGTCAAGCACCAGTTCCATATTACCGGTTCCTTTGAATTCCTCGAATACAACATCATCCATCTTGCTTCCTGTCTCAACCAGCGCTGTCGCAAGGATCGTAAGACTTCCACCCTCACGCATATTACGGGCAGCACCAAAGAATTTCTTCGGCATATGTAACGCCGCAGGATCAAGACCACCGGATAAGGTTCTTCCACTTGGTGGAACTGTAAGGTTGTACGCTCTTGCAAGTCTTGTAATACTGTCTAATAAGATCACGACATCTTTCTTCTGCTCTACCAGTCGTTTTGCACGTTCGATCACCATTTCCGATACACGCTTATGATGCTCCGGCAGCTCATCAAATGTCGAATAAATAACTTCTACATTTGGTCCCTCTATGGATTCCCTGATATCCGTTACTTCCTCCGGTCTTTCATCGATCAGAAGTACAAGCAGATGGATCTCACTATATCTGGTACTGATGCATTTTGCAATCTGTTTGAGTAATGTCGTCTTACCTGTCTTTGGTGGGGAAACAATCATTCCACGCTGTCCTTTACCGATCGGTGATAACAGATCGATCATACGGATCGGAATCGGACTGTCTTCTCCATCCATATTGATGCGTTCATTTGGAAAGATTGGTGTCAGATCTTCAAATGCTTTTCTTCCTGCTATACTTGCAGGGCTTTCTCCATTTACAGAAGCCACATATAATAATGCACCAAACTTCTCTCCCTGCGTCTTTACACGGATATTTCCGGTTATGATATCTCCGGTCTTAAGTCCAAATCTACGGATCTGCGCCGGTGACACATAGATATCCTGATCTCCCGGCAGATAATTTGCACTTCTTATAAAACCATAGCCTTCCTGCATTACCTCCAGAATTCCATGTGCCATCTTGCCACTGTCAAGCTCCGGTCCGTTTGATTCCTGCTGAGAAAGCGAGTTCTCCTGTCTGTTCTCAGATTTTATCTCCGTTCTTACCTCTGTATCAAAGCCCGGATTTCTTTCTTCCATAACCGGCTTTTCATAAGTCTCTTTCTTATCCGTTATTGCAGTTTTTTCATAAGCTGTCTTCTTGTCTGCCATCACAGATTTTTCAACAGCCGTCTTTTCCGTATTAACTTCCTGCTTTGTCTGTTCAGCTACAACCTGCTTGTTCTCCTGATCAGTGTCTTTTCTTGCGTTATTCGTATTTGATATATTACTTGCACGATTCAAATTATTATTTCTGTTATTATTTCCCTGTGACCGATGATCACGTTCCTGCCTTTTACCGTTCCGATTGGTCTGTCGTCCGGCATTATTTCTGTGCTGTCTTCTACCGGCTTCTCCGGATTTCTGACTATTCTCAGATTTGTTTCTGTCTGATTTTTTTACTACATCTGCCTCTGATTTTTCCTGCTGTTCTGTCGCTTCCGCATTCTTTACCTGCACAGTTTGGTCCGGGCTTGCGGATTTATCCGTATGCTCTGTTTTCCCTTTTTTCTGTGTTTTTCCCGGCCTTCTTTTCTTTTCTGCATCGGCTTTTTGTGGTTTAGCTTCGTTTATTTCTGCTGTATGATCTGTTTCACCATTATAATTCTTCTCAAGGAATTCGATCAGGGCAGATTTGCGGAGTGCTGATACACCCTTTATCTTATGTTCCTTTACGAATTGCTTCAATTCATCTAATGATGCATTTTTAAAATCCATCTTCTACTCCTTCCGATTTTATCCATTCTATTCAATTCAAATATTATTTGGGAAATATTGTTATCGTAATGAATTCTCTTCGAAACAGGCATATCAAATACTATATATGATTACCTGTGCATCCTGTCATGTCGATATCCGGATGCCATGTGATCGTTTAAATTGATAGACTTAGTATAGCATAAAAAACAATTTTGTAAATCTTTTTCTTTTACAGGAATATTACTACATTTCTTTTGTAGAATATTCTTATATAGAAATATTACTTCATTGATTTTATGCTTTTCTTGTGGTACATTTATTCTTACAAAATATACAAAGGATATTATATGAATACAGATTCTATCGTCTTATACAAATTAATTATATTATACATGCTGGATCGGGTGGATTTCACTCTGACTAATTCTCAGATTTCAGATTTTGTTCTGACAAAAGGATATACGAACTACTTCACACTTCAGGAAGCCATCAACGGGCTGATCGAGTGTGATTTTGTCTGTGTATCCATGATACGGTCATCTTCCCACTACAAGATTACAGATAAAGGGGAAGAAGCCTTAAGTATGTTCGAAAATCGTATCCCGTATGCGATCAAGCAGGACATTCTCGACTATTTTGATAATCAGAAGATCAATCTGAAAAACGAATCCGAAATCTATGCAGATTACTCTCTGAATGACTATGGCGAATATTCCGTTAAATGCATTATAAAAGATCGCAAGGAAACCCTTGTCGACCTGAAATTCAACGTACCGACAAAAACGCACGCCATAGCTATCTGCGATAACTGGCGTGCGAAAAGTGCCGAAGTATATGACTATCTCATCAATACTCTCTGGCTGTATTCTGATAATAAGGATGAAAAACAATCCTGATCATTTATATGTATTTCTGTAATACATATAAATGATTTTTTATTTCTCTGATCATATATTATTCAAATTCAGGTTCTGATTCTGCGATCCGGTCTTCGATCAACTGCAGAATCTCTTCTTTCCCCTGCTTGGTCTGTGCCGAAAACGGAATTATAATTGTTCCCTCTACAGGCTGGATCTTCTGTCTGATGATCTTTAAATTCTTCTGAATCTGGCTTCTCTTGATCTTATCAAGCTTTGTCGCAATAATTACCGGTTCGTATCCGTTTTTTACGATCCAGTCATACATGATACAATCATTTTCCGATGGCTCATGTCGAATATCGATCAACAGAAAAACCAGTCTCAGTTGCTTTGAGGTATGCAGATACCGTTCTACCATCTTACCCCATTTTGCACGGATCTCTACGGATACCTGTGCATAGCCATATCCGGGAAGATCGACAAAATACAGATCATGATTAATATTATAATAATTGATCGTCTGTGTCTTACCGGGCTGTGACGATGTTCTGGCAAGTGACTTACGATTTAATAAACCGTTGATCAGTGAGGATTTCCCTACATTGGACTTACCGGCAAATGCAATCTCCGGCATCTCTGTCTCCGGAAGTGTACTTGTAATTCCACATACTGTTTCAAGTTCAGCACTCTTAATTATCATTTCTTTTCTCCTTTTGCAAGTGCGAGGTTCAGCACCTGTTCCATTGTTTTCACACAGGTAATATCCAGTCCGTCTGTGATCTCTGTACTGATATCGTTAAGATCTCTGCGGTTCATCTCAGGGATCAGCACCTTCTTAATACCGATCGTTTTTGCTGCCAAAAGCTTTTCTTTTAAACCACCGATCGGAAGTACGCTTCCTCTCAGGGTGATCTCTCCTGTCATCGCAAGATCTCCCCTTACCGGCTTATTAAATATCGCAGAATAAATGGCGGTTGCCATCGTGATTCCCGCCGAAGGGCCATCCTTTGGAACTGCTCCTTCCGGAATATGAATGTGAATATCATGCTTTTCAAAATAATCTTCACCAAGTGTCTCTGATTCCTTCATCGTACGGATATACGATAAACCTGTAACAGCCGACTCTTTCATGACATCACCTAATTTACCGGTAAGTTGTATACTGCCATTTCCGGGCATAATATTCACTTCTATATTAAGTGTTACACCACCTACAGCTGTCCATGCAAGACCTCGCACAGAGCCTACCTTATTGGTCAAATCGTAGCTGTCATCCATATACTTCTCTGTTCCGAGAAGCTGCGGTATCATGTCCTTTGTTACCTTTACAGTCTCCACCTGTTCTGTAAGGATCATTCTGCAGGCTTTTCTGCATATCTTGTCGATATTCCGCTCCAGATCACGCACACCTGCTTCTCTGGTGTAATGACGGATGATGTATTTGATCGCTGATCCATTGATCTTGAACTGCTTCTTGGTCAGTCCGTTTCTCTCGATCGCCTTATTGACCAGATACAGCTTCGCAATGTTGAACTTCTCATTTTCCGTGTATCCGCTGATCTCGATCATCTCCATACGATCGGCTAACGGTCCGGGGATCAGGGATGCATCATTTGCTGTTGCGATAAATAATACCTTGCTCAGATCGATCGGTACTTCAAAATAATGATCGTAAAATTTATTATTCTGTTCACTGTCCAGAACTTCTAACAGGGCAGATGATACATCTCCCTTGTAGTCGCTGCTCACCTTATCTACCTCATCAAGCAACACCAAAGGATTCTCTGTCTTTGTTTTTGCGATCGACTGTGCGATCCTGCCCGGCATAGCACCGATATAAGTTCTTCTGTGTCCACGGATCTCTGCTTCATCCCGAACGCCGCCAAGTGACATACGTATATATTCTTTTCCTGTCGCGGTAGCGATCGATCTTGCGATCGAAGTCTTACCGGTTCCCGGTGGTCCAACCAGACACAGGATCGGCATATTCCCTTTTTCATTTAAAATATGAACCGCCAGATAATCTATGATCCGTTCCTTGACTTCTTCCAATCCATAATGATCCCGTTCCAGAATCTTAATTGCCTCTTCGAGATTATCGTTCTCCTTTGAGGATTTACCCCATGGATAGTCGAGCAAAGTCTCGATATAATTTATAAGAATGCCTGATTCCGCAGCCATCGGTGGTAATGCACGAAGTCTGGATATCTCTTTCGTAAGCTTCTCTTTGACCTCATCCGGAGCCGTCAGTTCCTGCAAACGCTCCATGTATTCATCTGCCGCTTTTTCTGTATTATCATCCTCACCAAGCTCTTTCTTTATAACCTTCATCTGTTCCCTGAGAACATATTCTCTCTGGTGCTTATTTACACAATCCTGTAATTTCTCCTGAATCTCCTGGCGGATAGCTAAGATCTCCATCTCCTCATCCATCGTCTGAAGAATCTTCATTACACGTTCTTTTACATCGAGGGTTTCCAGTATCTCCTGCTTCTTCGTATATGGCGCAGGAATGAATTCTGTCACTCCATCAGCAAATTTTGCAAGATCATCGATCGTAAGCAGTCTTTTATATAACAGCTTATTTGTTCCCATGCCATTTGCAAATGCCTGTCTGAGCTTATCCGTGAGCATACGGCTCAATGTTTCTTCCTCTGCAGCATCCAGATGGTTTGTTTCTTCTGTATCTATATATTCAAAATCCGCATTATATGCTCCGTCTTCCTTGTAAAATGATACGATCCTGGCACGTTTTTCTGCCTCGATAAGAATTCGGACTGTTTTGTTCGGCATCTTCAGATATTGCTTGATCTTTGCTGTAACACCGATCGGATACAGATCAGGAGCTTTGGCATTCTCCTTCACTTCCTTCGCTGTAACCAACAGGATACTGCAATCACCCTTCATCGCATTAGCAACTGCTTCACAGGACTCCTTACTGATCACATCCAGATGTGAGGAAGTATCCGGCATAATAACAATATTGTTCAAAACGATCATCGGTCTGTTCCAGACGATATTATCCATACTTTTATCTCCTTTATATCAAAAAACCGGGATGTATAACATCCCGGCTCCCTGTTTAAGCTATTTCATCACTGTTTTTTACTGAACGCTTCTTCTTTATCTGCTTTTTCTCAGCCGGATTATCAGAATAAGTGATTTCTGGTTGTGCTCCATCCGTTATAACCTCTTTTGTGATCACGCACTTTGCAACTTTGTCATCCGACGGAATCTCATACATAAGATCAAGCGTTGCTTTCTCTATGATGGAACGAAGTCCTCTGGCTCCGGTCTTTCTCTCCATCGCCTCTTCTGCTATAGCGTAGAGTGCATCTTTATCAAATTCCAATTCCACGCCATCTAATTCAAATAACTTTTTATACTGCTTGCAGATCGCACTCTTTGTATCTGTCAGGATTCTTACAAGTGCATCCTTATTCAACAGATCCAGCGTAACCGTGATTGGCAGACGTCCGACAAATTCAGGTATCAATCCATATTTTACAAAGTCTTGAGGAGTTACCTGCTTTAAAAGTTCTCCAATATCCTGCTCTGTCTTATCTACAACCTCAGCATTGAAGCCAATAGCTTTCTTACCGATTCTGTTATCAATGATCTTTTCCAGACCATCAAATGCTCCACCGCATATAAATAAAATATTCGATGTATCAATCTGTATAAATTCCTGATGTGGATGTTTTCTGCCGCCCTGAGGTGGTACTGATGCAACCGTACCCTCCACGATCTTTAACAAAGCCTGCTGTACCCCTTCACCGGATACATCCCTGGTAATAGATACATTCTCACTCTTTTTCGTGATCTTATCAATCTCATCAATATAGATAATTCCATGCTCTGCACGTTCTACATCATAATCAGCTGCCTGGATCAGCTTCAGAAGAATATTTTCTACATCTTCACCAACATATCCGGCCTCCGTCAATGCAGTTGCATCGGCAATGGCAAACGGAACATTCAGGATCTTTGCAAGCGTCTGTGCCAGATATGTCTTACCGGAACCGGTTGGTCCTACCATGAGAATATTACTCTTTTGAAGCTCTACGTCAAAATCTTTATCTGCCATGATACGTTTGTAATGATTGTATACCGCAACAGATAAGACCTTCTTTGCTTCTTCCTGACCGATTACATACTGATCCAGAAATTCACGGATCTCCTTTGGTTTCAGTAAATTAATGGAATCTTCAGCACCTGTTTCTTCCAGTTCTTCATCAACGATCTCTGCGCATATCTGTACACATTCATCACAAATATAAGCGTTTGGTCCTGCTATAAGTTTTCTGACCTGATCCTGCGTCTTATTGCAGAAGGAACATCTAAGTAGTTTTCTATCTTCACTACGATTTGCCATTCCAATACCTCTTTATACTATCTTTTTGCGATCACACTGTCGATCAGACCATATGCACATGCTTCTTCTGCTGACATCCAGTTATCTCTCTCTGTATCAGCAGCAATTGTCTCATATGGTTTTCCGGTATTCTCGCTTAACATTCTATTTAATTTCTCTTTTGTCTTTAAAATATGCTTTGCAGCAATTTCAATCTCTGTAGCTTGACCCTGTGATCCGCCGGATGGCTGATGGATCATGATCTCGGCATTTGGAAGTGCAAATCTCTTACCTTTTGCACCACCTGCAAGCAGGAATGCACCCATACTTGCTGCCATTCCACAGCAGATTGTAGATACATCACATTTGATGTACTGCATTGTATCATAGATTCCAAGTCCTGCTGTTACAGAACCTCCCGGACTGTTGATATACAATGAAATATCCTTGGATGGATCTTCGGACTCCAGAAACAGGAGCTGTGCGATCACTATACTTGCTGATGTATCATTTACTTCTTCTCCCAGAAAGATAATTCTGTCTTTCAGAAGTCTTGAATAAATATCATATGAACGTTCACCGCGGCTGGTCTGTTCAATGACATAAGGTACTAAACTCATATTTACACCTCCAAAATATCGCAATCAGAAATTATGGATTAAACTTCCTTTGCGTTATCTACAACAACCTTAACTGCCTTTTTAACAGCAAGATCCTTTTTAATGCTATCCTTTTCTGCATCACCCATGAAGCCTTCGATATCTTCTACATTCATCTGATACTGTTTTGCCATAGCTTCCAGTTCTTCGTGTACTTCATCGTCTGATACCTCAATGTTTTCAGCAGCAGCAATTGCTTCCAGAACAAGACGGGATTTGATTCTCTTCTCTGCGTCCGGTTTGATTCTCTCCATTAATGCTTCCTCTGTAATATTGCAGATCTGCATATACTGCTCAAGGTTGATTCCCTGATACTGAAGATTCTGAGCGAACTCATCTTTGATTCTTTCCTGTACATCTGCAACCTGTGCATCTGCAACGTCCATCTTTGCATTCTCGATTACTTTCTCGATCAGCTTGTTTTCTTTCTCGTTCTCAGCATCCTTCTGCTTCTTCTCAGCAGCCTTACTCTTGATATCTTCTTTGTATTCATCTAATGTCTCAAAATCTGAAACTTCACTTGCAAATTCATCATCTAACTCCGGTAATTCTACAGCCTTGATCTCTTTGATCTTGCATTTGAATACTGCCGGCTTACCTGCTAAATCTTCTGCCTGATAATCTTCCGGGAATGTAACATTTACTTCTACATCCTCATCGATGTTCTTACCAACAAGCTGATCTTCGAATGTATCAATGAATGAATGAGAACCAAGAACGAGCTTGTAGTTCTCAGCCTTACCGCCTTCGAAAGGAACACCATCAACAGATCCTTCGAAGTCAAGTGTAACTTCATCATCCATCTGTGCAGCTCTGTCTGTTACAGGGTTATATCTTGAGTTCTCTTTCTGAACTTTTAAAAGCTCTGCCATAACTTCATCATCTGTTACTTCTACGTCAGCCTTTTCTACTTCGAGTCCCTTATAATCTCCAAGTTCAACTTCAGGCTTAACAGCTACTTCTGCTGTAAAGATGAAATCCTTGCCCTTTTCGATCTGAGTTACATCGATAACCGGTCTTGATACAACATCAACATCTGATGCGCTTACTTCCTTTGGATAATACTCATTAATTAATGAATTAGCTGCCTCTTCATAAAATACTGCAGGTCCATACATCTTCTCAATAAATGCCTGTGGTACATGACCCTTTCTGAAACCAGGTACATTGAATTTACCTTTCTGCTTATTGTAGGCAGTTGTCATTGCCTTACCAAACTCCTCTGCCGGTACTGTGATTGTAAGTTTTGCCATACTGTGTTCCAGATTTTCTACTGCTAAACTCATTTTTTTATTTCCTCCTTAAAATTATGCAAATGATGCCTTATGCCATCATCTTTTAATAATATATAAGGCATTATTTAGCATCCATTTATCATTTCGTTTTTATTGTGGGCATAAAAATACCCGCATCAATCATCCGATTATACCATATATACCGGATATATGTCCAGTCCATTTTCTATAATAACGCAGAAAAAGGTTATTGTCTTTTCGACAATAACCCCTTCCTGCTAAGCAAAAGCTATAAGATTCCTCTTATTTTACTGCTTATCTGCCTGACATCTGTTCTTCCTGTCTCTTGATCATCTGACGAACCATCTCGCCACCGATTGATCCGCTCTGAGCAGATGTTAAGTCACCGTTGTAACCATCCTTGAGGTTTACACCAATTTCCTTAGCAACCTCCATTTTGAACTTGTTCATAGCGTCCTTAGCTTCCGGAACACTCATCTTGCTTGTTCCTGTTGAATTTGAACTTGCCATAATACATTTCCTCCAATACATTTATTTAAGACTTTGTTGTCTTGATTCTATTATGTGTATTATAAGAAAAACTATTATGCCAATTTTTGTATTTTTACAGTTCACAGGCAAAATGTCAATCAAGCATCAAATTAATATGTCATCGGCTCTTCTTCGCCATTCATAACTCTTAATGCGCCCTGTGCAAGTGCAAGAAGTTCATCCTCACCAGGATATACTGTAAACGGAGCGATAAATCCGGCTCTCTTTTCCAGTTCCGCACATGTATGCTTGGAATATGCGATACCACCTGTTAAGATGATCTGATCTACTTTGCCGCAAAGTACGGTTGACATAGCACCGATATCCTTTGCTACCTGCTGATGGAATGCGTCCTGAACAAGCTTTGCATGCTCATCACCTTCCTGAACGAGCTTCTCGAGATCTCTTGCATCATTGCTGCCGATATATGCATTAAATCCGCCGTTACCGACAAGCTTCTTTGTAACTTCCTGCTGTGTATATTTTCCTGAAAAGCACATCTTAACAAGATCACCTGATGGAACTCCACCTGCTCTCTCCGGTGAAAATGCACCTTCACCATCCAATGCATTGTTAACATCAACGATACGTCCGTTTAAGTGAGCACCGACAGATACACCACCACCCATGTGTACAACTATCAGATTCAGATCTTCATATTTCTTACCATGCTCTTTTGCATATCTCTTTGCAACTGCCTTCTGGTTTAATGCATGGAATACACTTCTTCTTGGAAGCTCAGGTACACCGGATAAACGGGAGGATGGCATCAGCTCATCTACAACAACCGGGTCTACAATGTAAGATGGAATTCCCAACTCATCGCCGATCTCTCTTGCAAGGATACCACCAAGGTTGGATGCATGCTGTCCCTGCTTACCGATCTTTAAGTCCTCTAACAATTCATCACTTACAGGATATGTACCGCCCGGAATCGGCTTTAACATACCACCACGGCCTACACATACATCTAACGTCTTGATGTCAAAGTTCTTCTCTGCAAGAATGTCAAGGATAACTTTCTTTCTGAAGTCCTTCTGCTCAACGATAAGGTTAAAGCCTGCAAGTTCCTCTGTTGTATGTCTTAATGTTTCTTCAAATAATAAATTCTCGTCTTCAAACACACCTATCTTTGTAGATGTTGAACCCGGATTGATGATCAAAATTTTGTATGACATGTTCTTCCTCCAAAATTCTTATATATTTATTCCGTAACCATAACGGTCTGATTACTGCTCGTTCTTGATCGCCTCTGCAACAACTGCTGCAAGAGCGATAGAATTCATCTTTACTTCAAAGCTGTCTGATCTGGATGTCAGGATAACAGGAGCCTTTGTTCCTGTCAGGATACAACCATTCTTACTTGCTGTTGTATGTGTCAGGCACTTATATACGAGGTTTCCTGCATGGATATCCGGGAATAAGAGGATATCTGCATCACCAACGATCTTACGGTCTTCTGCTCCTTTATGCTTAGCTGCTTCCGGATCAATCGCAAGGTCAAGTGATAATGGTCCGTCAACGATACAGCCTGTTATCTCGCCATTCTCGTTCATCTTTGTAAGCTCTGCTGCATCTACAGTTACAGGCATCTTAGGATTTACAACTTCAACTGCCGCAAGCGGAGCAACCTTTGGACATGGAATACCACAAGCATGAACAACTTTTACTGTATTTTCAATAATTGCTTTTTTATCCTCAAGAGATGGATATGTCATGAATGCTACGTCTGAAAGATATAATAATCTGTCAACACCCGGAACCTCAAAAACTGCTACATGTGATAAAGGCTTACCGGTTCTTAAACCTACCTCCTTATCCAGAACGCTCTTTAAGAAGTTTTTTGTATCAATGATACCCTTCATATACATATCTGCTTTATTATTATGTACCAGCTCAACAGCCTTATGTGCAGCCTGAATACTATCCGGTTCGTTTATGATCTTATACTCATCCAGATTCATATCAAGTTCAGCAGCGATCTTTCTGATCTCAGCTTCATCACCGACGAGGATCGCATCTGCAATACCCTTTTCCTTTGCTGCCTTAACGGCTTCCAGAACAGGCTTGTCCTGAGCACATGCTACTGAAACTGTCTTCTTGCTGCATTTTGCAACCTTGGCTAATAAATCTTCAAAACTCTTACTCATTCGTTTACACCTCTCGCGATTTTTATTCTTTTTCCCATAACTCATGAACTTATTATGGGTTGCCGCTCTCTTCCGGCAATCTTTATCTGTTATCGTATCACTTTGAAAAAAAAAGGTCAACCCTCCGGATAGTTCAGGCGATCTTCGCCTATATTATAAAGAACCTCTTTTAAGAACTTCTCTGCAAGGTAATTTGCCATGTTCAGATTCATGTCCTGATAATTTCCACATTCTCTCGGATTTGCACCCGGAATCGGATCATGATAATGACGTATAAATTCAAACATTGAAATCATCAAATCTACGATATCCTCTGACTTATAATCACCTGCAAGAATCAGATAGAATCCGGTTCTGCATCCCATCGGTCCAAAATAAATTACTTTGTCCTTATAATCCTCATGATTTCTGAGATAAGTAGCTGCGAGATGCTCGATCGTATGAATCTCCGCCGTATTCATGACCGGTTCAAAGTTTGGCTTTGTCATTCGGATATCAAATGTGGTAATAACAGAATCCCCTGCCTTATCCTTTCTGGATACATAAATTCCGGGATTTAATAATAAATGATTAATCTGAAAACTTTTAATCTTTTCCATGGTTTCTTCAGTCTCCTCCTGTTTTATATGATAATTCATCACTTATTTATTTTTACTTCAAGCTTTCTGCTGTCGGTTTTAGCATAATTTTATAAATTCGGTCATAAGCGCTACGCTATTATTGATTGCCATAGCCGCAAAAGACGGATAATCCATTTCCGCACTGTCGTCTGCTTTATCTGAGATCGCACGAATAACCAGATATGGAACCTTATTCATGGTTGCGACATGTCCGATTGATGCTCCCTCCATCTCCGTACAGGTTCCGTCAAATGTATCAACCAGCCATTTCTTCTTGTCCTTACTCGATATAAACTGATCTCCACTGACTACTCGTCCGGTAAAGATATTGACGGAAAGCTCTGCCTGCTTTGCTGCGGCAAGAGCAATCTCCAGCATTTTGACATCTGTCTTGAAGATATTCTCATCTTCTTTTAAATCCGGATTGATTCCCGGTCCATATCCCAGTGCCGAGACATCCATATCATGCTCTAACGCATCCTTTGCTAATACAATATCGCCGATATTGATGTCAGCATTTAACGAGCCTGCGATTCCGGTATTTACAATTCCATCTACCGGAAACAGATCGATCATTGCCTGCGTACACATTGCTGCATGAACCTTACCTACACCACATTTTACCACAACCACTTCATGGTCACACAAAGTACCTCTGTAAAACTGCATACCTGCTTTTTCAATAATATGCACCTGTTCCATTTTTTCTTTTAACTTTGCAACTTCTTCGTCCATTGCTCCTATAATTCCAAGCATGTCTTAATTCCTTTCTTACTGCTTTTTTTCTTTCTTACTGCATTTGTTCTTTTTATCCTGCTTATTCTTCACCAACCAGCTCAATCTGGCACATCTTCATCGTTTCAAGTGCCGCCTTCTTTGATTCAGGCGTAACTCCTGCCGTACATCTGATATCGACTGCCACGCGAATCTCCGGATATAACGCCTTTATGATAAGAGCATTTGAAACTACGCAAATATCGGTACAAAGCCCGACCAGACAGACATCTTCAAATCCATACTGATCCCAGCCTGTATATCCAAAGGATGGCTTATCTATGATCTTACAGCCATCTGCATATATTCCATCTGCGATCTCCCATCCGTTTGTTCCTTTTATACAGTGTTCCACCGGCAGATGTATCCCCTCGTTCGTCTGCAGATAATCTGCCCCATGGGTATCTCTGGTATAAAGCACCTCATCTCCCCTGTTTTTATATTCCTGTATCAACTTCTTGACCGGTTCTACGATTACTTTTGCTTCTTTTGTCCCAAGTGAACCATCAATAAAATCATTCTGCATATCAATTACGATCAGGGTTCGTCTCATTCTTTTCACCATATGACCAGTTCAGGTCACCTTTCCATACATATTTCCATGCGATTACTTTTCGCCAGTCCGTTATAAAAGTCTGATCTGAAAATTTGATCACAAACTGTCGTTTCTTTGATATATATTCTCCGATCTGCCATTGATATATCCCGTTTTTTGTTTTCCAGATATAGATGCATCTGGTACCATTATCCGGGTAACCGAACTTATTTACAAAATTAAAATCCGAAAAATCCAACTGAAAATCGATTGGATCATCTTTTCTGTTATCATCTGTCTGATTTTTAGATTCATCATCTTCCTGCTTATGAAACACATAACGAAATGCTCGTGCTACCCGTGACCAGAATCCCATTTTCCCTGTTTCATTCTTTTTCTGTTCCAACATCGCTTCCCGTTCATGCACCCGATGCATGCTCCACGAATATGTTTCAATATTTTCGATAGCATATTTAATCTTTGTATTAGAAGTAAATTCGCTCTGGATATGAAAACCTTTTTCAAATTCCCTGTGTTCATCCACTATGTGATAATTATTATGCAGAAGTCTGACATTTCCCGGACTGTCTAAATATACGATCTTCCATGTATCTTCTTTGTGATGGATTGTAAGCGTATCCCCATTTATCCTTGTCTTCATATCACAATCAATATACATATGCCGGATCATCTCTACAGACATCATCATAAGTCGGAATAACGCATCATATTCTGCCAATTTGTCATAATCCTCTGCCCCATATCTGAGATACGCTTCTATCGCACACTTTGGGCACTGTTTCATCCACTTCGGATAATTTACCAGATACTTCAGATCATTGTCTTTAATATTTCTTGTAAGAATACAGCTTTTATCATGGATCACATCTTCATTTCTGGAACAGATAAACTTCACATTATCATCCGCCATAATCTTACGTCTGAGTTTTGAATCATTCATCTGTCTGCCGGAATTTCCCTGCTGGCTCTTATCATAATACATTTTCTGCCTCAAGTTCTGTTGTCTGTTATTTTCATTTCGGTAATTTTTCTTTTTTTCATAAGTATTTCGTTCCCCATATACAGATTTGTTCTCTCTCTGGCGGTAATTATTCCTATACTCTGCCAAGTTCCTCTCTCACCACCTTTCCTATCGTTTTTACTTTATAGGACAAATGTACCGTAAAGTAAAAATCGAGCTTATTGTAACATTTTATTCAAACATCTACAATAAATCTAAAAAACTCTTATTCGCCAAATACTGCCTTATAATCTGCCTGAAATTTTGCAATACCCTGATCTGTTAATGGGTGCTTTGTCATCTGCTCGATTACTTTGTATGGTACAGTTGCAATATGTGCGCCTGCCAGAGCACAGTCTGTAACGTGGATTGGATTTCTTACAGAAGCTGCAATAATCTCTGTGTCTAAATCATAATTATCAAATATTGTTACGATATCTTCGATCAGGTTGATACCTGTTGTGCTGATATCATCCAGTCTTCCAAGGAATGGAGATACATAAGATGCGCCTGCTCTTGCTGCAAGAAGTGCCTGATTTGCTGTAAAGATCAGAGTTACATTTGTCTTGATTCCTTCTGCTGATAATACTTTAACTGCCTTTAAGCCTTCTACTGTCATAGGGATCTTAACAACCATGTTTGGATGGATCGCTGCGATCTCTCTGCCTTCTTTGATCATGCCTTCTGCATCTACAGTTGTTGCCTTAACTTCTCCACTGATAGGGCCATCTACGATCGTTGTGATCTCTTTGATAACTTCATTAAAATCTCTGCCTTCTTTTGCGATCAGGGATGGGTTGGTTGTTACACCACAGATAACTCCCATGTCGTTTGCTTTTCTGATGTCATCTACATTTGCAGTATCAATAAAAAATTTCATATTTCTTTACCTCTCTTTGTTTTCCTTTTCATCCACTGTATCTTTCTGCTGATATTACCGTCTCTGCTTATTCTCTCTCAGTTTTTGTCTGTTTTATATAACCTTTTCTAGTTTTCTTTATTTGTGACATTTTTCTTGGTTATCTTTAATAGCGACAGGATTGTCTGGCTGACAACTTTTCGGCTGGCTTCGTCCATCTTCTTGATTGAAGTCAGGATTCTTCCGATATCCTTATACCAGTTATTTTGCAGATCATCCGTGGTCTTCGCATCGCATTCATCTAACAGGTCGAACAGAGAATTTACAAACTGTCTGCGCTGGTCGTAGTCCATATTGTCGATCCATTCTTTTAAAGAAGCATTTAATACACGGCATTCATCTGTGATTCCATCCTCATGGATCAGGGATGGTCCAAGAACCTCCCAACTATATACATCATGCTGCATCAAGCCCTCCTGCATACTTCGGATCACAACATATTTCTCTCTGTGCTCAAGCAGCATTCCCACTACGGAATTCTGTGGTATGTATGTGATCATCCGTGATAGCATTCGGTTGTAACCGGCAAGCTCTAACACATTTGGTTCAAATCCCGGGCCATCCATACTGCATACCTTCAGAATCCTATCCTGCAGAGTACGTTCACAGGTTGCTGCTGCATAGATCGCAAGATTTCCGCCTTTGGAATGTCCGCACAGCAGGAATGTTCCGGGTATCTGTTCTGCTGCCTGCCGCAGATACTCGACTGCTGCCCGCTGAGACGGAACCGGTGAAAGAAATGCCATATTACAATCCTCCCGCCAACCGACAACTGTTTTATCGGTTCCTCGATATACCACGCAGCTTACATCGTCAAATAATTTTACTGTGACTGCTGAAAACTGCTTCTGTATCTCTTCATCCAACTGATTCTCATAACCGCATAAGAGCAGATCACCAAATCGTCTGCTCGCTCCCATTGCAGCAAGCAGCTTCAGATCATCTTCATAAATCACCTGTGTCATGCGTTCCGTATCCCCTAAGAAACGCTCTGCAGCCTCCGCTACCGTGACCGTATGACTAAAATCATCCGGCACGATCCCCTCAAACGGTATATATGAAAATCTTGAAAATACAACTGCATCCACCTCATTAAAAGCCGATGCCTCAAACGACAGATCACCCCGCCATTCCAGATAGTCTAATATATTTGCCATATTCACACCCCCGGCTTTATCTAAAAACCTTCTTTACGTCTCTGTCCTCTGAGTTCTCTCCGTTTCTCTCCTGCCAGCCATTCTGCTTGTTCACTTTCGTTCTCAAGTGTCAGCCCCGGAACCGGTCTTGGTTTGTCATTTTCATCGACAGCCACCAATGTCAGATACGCCCGATTGATCGAACGCCGGATTCCTCTGTGATCCTCGATATAAGTATCCACACGGACATCCATCGAGGTATGTCCGACATAGGTAATACGGCCTACTAATACGATCAGATCCTTCAAATAAGCACCTCGCATAAATTTCAGATTATCAACCGAAGCTGTGATCACATCTCCATTTGAATGACGGATCCCTACAAGCCCTGCAACCTCATCGATCCATGCCATTAACTGTCCGCCAAATAATCGTCCGGCACCATTTAAATGTTCCGGCCGTACCTGAAAGACCTGCTCTACCATTGAATCACTGACTTTTTTCGTATTTCGCTCCATACACACCGTTCCCTTTCTGTATTTTCATCCTGTTTATAATTGGAGTATTCATCCGTTATTATTCCTGTTCCGCCCATTTTACCATAACAGACGCAAATACACAATCAGCAGTCAGTCTGTCCGACAATACTCTTTTATTCCGTCTATCCTGCAATGCTCTCTTGTCCGATCTGTTTAACAACAGGTTTTCTTCTGTCGCGTACATCCATACTTATACACAGTATAAAGCATATAAATCCCGATATCGTGATAATAATTCCCGGTATAAACAAAGGATATACAAAGGAAATCTCTGTGTGCTTCTCATGCACAACAAGAAGATTCATCTGCTCGGAAATCTCCTGATCAGATGTAAATATATCCTGTGCCGCAATCGACGTATTGACGCCTGTTTCCTGATCAAAATCCGCATCAACATCGATCGATAGTCCATCTTCTGTGTATGATATCGTGATCGGTACAAGTTCTCTGTCCGGAAGCTGTTCATTTGATATCCCGAGCACATCATTTAAGATATCGGTCAGTGCCGCATCCTTCCTATTAACAGCTTCATACATCAGATTCAGTCCGAGGAAATATACATTTGGCAGATCATCTTTCATACCTAAAAACGTCAGCTTCTGTTCACCCATCTGAAACGTTCCGATATCGATATCGGTTCCGGTTATATAAGCTGTACTAAAATCCCTGTCTTTCTCCGCAAAGTCATCACTTCGGATCTCGCTGTTCTGATAAGAAAGGACCGGATATCGTTCATCAAAATGGATCTGCTGTGCAAATACTCCGAGAAACATTTCCTGCTTATTGCTCTTATCAGCCGGAACATGAGTACTGTCGATCACAACTCTGGTACCTGCTGCCGCCACGTCCGTAAGTATCGCTTCTGCCTTACTCTGATTCCTGTATTCAAATCCGGTTAAGAACAAAGTATCATACCTGCTCAGTTCTTCCACTGAATAATCCTCGATCACATCCGAGTTTCCTGCCACAAAGGCCGGATAAAGCAGGGTCATTTCATTTGCATATTTTCCGATTGCAAGCCCATAGTATCCGGTGACCGTTCCAAAGTTCTCCGGTGTCTCCCGTTTATAAATATACGCTGTCGTCGTTTCCAGCACCATAGAATAACCGCTAGCTGCAGCATCCTGCTCAATATCAGAGATTGTAATGTCCTGTTTCTCAAGATCAATCTTCCGTATCAGAACCGTATCAGCTCCAAGCTCTACTGCCCGATCAAACAGAAAACGATAGTATTTTCGGTCAAGTGCTTCATTTAACAGAACAATATTATCTCCTGTCTCAGCACCCTGCCATGCCCAGCCATACGTGTACATCGTATGACTGCTGCCACTGATTCCATAGGATGGATAAGAACCGTAAGAACTCTTATCAATGACAGCCGTCCGCTGGTCTGTCAGTTCCGCGAGCTGCTGCATCTCCATTTTCGTTTCATCTGATGTAGCAACGCTGTAAAAATCCAGATTCATACATGATATGCTGTCTACACACAAAAGCGCAGCCAGAAGCACACAATATTTTTTCTTCAGACGAACCCATTCCAGACATGCACTGAAGAAAAAACCATAGGTCATCGGCGCAAACCGGGTCATCCAGAACAACTGGCTGAACGGAAGCTTTACCAATATCTTATATGCAGCAGGCGTTGTACAGGCAAGCATAACCAGTAAAAATACAAAACCGGCTTTCTTTCCGCCTGTTGCAAGCAGGATCCCGGCTATCGCGATCAGTACTGCTGCCAGTCCGAAATAAAAGCTGTCATTTCCTGCACTCAGACGTTTAAATGGATTTAATGAAGTCGCAAGGGGATAGATCAAGGTTGACATAACACTTCCGTCTCCACTCTCCGACGTCACAAGCCCGCCTTTTAAAGAAGGAATCACCCATATACCCGCTGCCAGGATTCCACAGATCATATAGATAAGAGCAAATATTTTTCTTCTAGTATCCTTATTCCATATCTGATCGATCAGCAAATATAAAAATGCAGATACACCCATGATCGCAGTAACCATCAGATGCGTAAAACTCATCAATGTCATACAGACAAACAATCCGACAGCTGCACGATTGTTCTTTTTTCTTACATAGAGCCATAAGAACCAGATCACATATGGTACAAGCATCGTCGTCACCATCTGTGGCAGATTTCCCGCTGTAAAATAAATCCTGATATGCTCCGGCATAAAGAACCAGAGCAGTCCGAAGAAGGTTCCAATCACTCTGCGGTTCTCATGGATCCCCCAGAGAATCCACGGAAGTCCACCGACTACGAATATAACAAAGGCAAGCAGCCTGTAAGCCAGAAGAAGATCGCCCCCTGTAAGAAACATCAGTCCCGCCATAATATAATAAGAGAGCGGTCCCCAATATCTGAAAAGCTGGATTCCGTTATACCAGTATGGGGAGAACAACGGAAAGACGTTTCCTTTTTTCAGGCTCTCATACATTTCCTGCGACTTATAGAGATGTCCCCAGATATCACCACCGGACGGCTCATATCCTGACAGCACAAGATACAGTGCAAGCCCTGCACCTGCAAGTAACAGGATGCTTATACATATGCAGTTTTTCCGGATTCTCTTATGACTGTCTGTCATATCTCTTACTCTCCAATATGTTTTATCTCATCTAAAATCAGGTCTGTAAGCGTCTGCACCGTCTGATTCTGCTCCATCTCCTGCTCATCCAGCATACTGATCACATATGTTCTTCCCGGTGTCTCACTCATCTCGATCATCAGGAAAATCCATCCCATTGCATTTAATATCTCCTGCAATTTTTCTTTAAAATAAAGGCATACGTTTTCGATCGTTGGATTTAATATATCAAACGGCTTTATATCATTCAGATAATTATTCTGAAAAGGTTCCAGAAATTTCTCAACTGCCTTTTCAAGTACATGAAATGGTTCAAAGTTCTCCTTTCCCTTTACCACATGCAGAACGATCTCCCAGGTATGCGGATGTACTTCGCCTAATTTTCCACCGATATAGATAGCATGTCTGGCATCCATATAGAATTTGAATTTATACTGTTGATATCTCATTCCGCTACGCCTCCTCCTGCTTTCTGGTATAAGCATCGTACACATCCAACGGCTTTTTCACTCCAACATCAATTAAGTCATATCGTATCGAGCGATATGCATTCTCGGACTTTCTGATACAGTACCGGTAAATCTCATCCGCCCTGTCTTTTGCCTGCTGTTCATCCAGCCTGTAAATCAGAATAACAAAAAAGCCTTTCTTCACCTCACCCATGATCTCATTTTGATAAAGTCCGGAACGAATCTTTCTCATAAAATGAAAGATCTCCTGTCTGCTGTAATAACGATCCAGCATATCCAGATGAATAAACATATAATGGATCGGTTTTAACGCTTCATCATCCGATTTCTGAAGCAGAATACGAAGAAAATTATTATCATAGAATTCATGCGAACTGTTATATTGATTCTGCACATAGATATTCTTTGCTACCTCGTCATCTGAAGTCTTTTCAAACCCCATATTTCCGGCATTACTCGTCACCTTTTCAAGCTTCCTGTTACGTTTGTCCAGTTCTTTTTTCGTACCCTTCAGATTTTTCTCTGCCTTGTTCCATGATTCCAACAATGCAATCAATAGACCGAGCAGAACGACACTTACAAGTCCTGTTGCAATTACAATATAATATCCATGCTTTATTGTAGATGTCCGTTCCAGAATACTATCCATATCAGACACCACACTGATCGTACATTCTTCCTGTCCGACCGTCCATCTGACTGTATTCACTACAACATCCTGTTCTTGTATCATCTTCCAGAATTCTGTGATCTCTGAATATTTACCTAATGCATTCGTTGTATTCTCATTCTTGGCCCACAGCACTTCCGAACCTCTTGTATATACAAAGAACCGTTCTCCTGCGGAAACTGTCTTCTCTTGTAAAAAAGCAAGAACCTCTGCATCTTTTCCTGACTTCTGAACTGACTGAATGTTGTAGGCTAATAACTGTAGATAGTCCTCCTGATCAGCCTCATATGCCTGTATCACTGCTTCCCGGTTCTGTAATAACTCATAACAGATACATCCCATAAATATCATAATAAACAGGATCACGGTTGCGGATATCGAAAAAATCCTATGATTCGGTGATGTATATAATTTTTTTATCCATGATTGTCTTTTCTCTTTATTCACTGGTATTTACCTCATCTCTGATCTTCTCCAGCACCCGGTGTGCTCCTGCAAAATCATGCATCACGACCTGTTTAAAGTCATTCCATTCTTCATGCAGGTCTCTTGTCCGCCATGTTCTTGTTTTTCTGGTTGAATTAATAATTCCTGCAAACCGGAACCAGAATACAATAAAATTAAACAGCGGAAGTAAAAAGATCAGATACCATTTCCTTGCATAATATTTTCTCAAATATGGAAAATCCTTTAAAAAAAGAATAATACAGATATACAACAGGAAGTTGGCCATACTGTATAAAAAGAATAAGAATACGAGTGATGTCACAATAAGCTTCATCGGATAATTGATAAATGCCAGACAGATAATCGCAAAATACCAGATCATTCGAGGAAACGCAAACGTATGATCATACACAAGGATCCGCATGACGAAATCTTTAAAGAAACTCCTGCCAATGTTCATCTTGTCCTTTCGGAACATATGAAGCACTTCCAGTTCACCGCTCTGCCACCGCTGTCTTTGAACATATAGTTTATTTAAGCTCTCGATCGGATCTACAAAAAAGATCGCATTCGGACAAAGCGCCACACGCTTCTTCATCTGAAACCGTACCTGAAAAGTTACATGAGTATCCTCGCACAGGGTATCCGTATTATATAACTGCGTCTTCATGATCGCAGATTTACGGAACGCCGAAAAAGCACCCGACAGAGTAAAGATACTGTTCAGCTCCGACTGGAAATTACGGCCGGATAGAAATGCCTGACAATATTCTCCAAACTCCATCTTCTGCAGTAACCGTAAAGCGCACCGATTCGTCTGATCGATCAACTCCGGATTCGTCAGTACTGTTCCGGTCAGGCTGTGAACTTCCGGTTCATTCTCAAACATTGTAACAATATTTCTGATAGCATCCGGTTCTAATATTCCATCACTGTCAATATGGATAATATATTTACCCTGGCAGTTAAACAATGCCAGATTAAGGGCTTTGGATTTTCCCTGCTTCGAATTCATCCAATTGATCGAGAGATTCGGGAAATCCTTCTGACATTTGCTGTATATCTCAAAGCTGTTATCCTGACTCATATTATTGACAAGCAGAACAAATATCTTATCCTTCGGGTAATTCGATTGATAGATCGACTGCACACAGGCATACAGGGTTTCTGCCGAATTGTAGACCGGAACGATCAAAGATACCTCCGGATAATGGGATAACGGCTTATATTTCTTCTTCATGATCCTGCGTTTTAACAGGATGATAAAATTCCCGACCGTCGGAATCACTTCCATGATCAACGGAATGATGATCCATGCCACCCAGAAGATCACGGAAGACATAAGCATATTTTTAATTGCTGTCATAACGGAATGCACCTACCTTCTGTCTGACAATCTGTGGTTTCGTAAATACATAGAAATACAGGAATACTGTACATCCATAGAAAAGGATTCTGGCAAATATCGTATGTGCAAAGAAATACATATCGATGCCCCATATATGAACTAGCAGGCAGATAAAAAAGATCCGAAGCACATTTGCAAGGAAGATCGCCATCACTCCGATCATACTTACAACCACTCTCTCATATTTGTCATAGACCGGGAAGAACCAGAGCAGCGCAAGAAACGCCAGCATCTCGATCACACCGGAACACTCAAAATCAATATATAAGGACAGGCTGGTCCCGCCATTCTGGATAAACAGAATCCCCTGCTGAAAATAAGAATCATAGAGATGCGTCAGCCCACCGATCACACCGGCAACAGCAGAGACGGCTTTTTGAAGCGGAACTACGACATACGGTTCTATCAGTATCAGACTGAAAATAAACAATCCCACACTTCCGCAGATATAATACCAGAAATTCAATTTTGCCCGATATAATACTGTTAATATATAGATCCAACCAAGAAGACAGACAAATACCAGCCAGTTCATCCTCTACCTTTTATCCTTTCTTTTCTTTGCAACATAGCCTGCTGCCAGTAACAGAGCGATCAACACACCTACGACCGGTCCTGTAGAAGATCCGGCAATCGACACACCCTGACCTCCGATATTCGGATTCTGGATCGTGATAGTTCCCATCTCATCCGCAGGAATACCTGTTAATTCTGCCAGACGTTTCAGACTGAGCGAGAATTCCACCTCATCTCCCGGCGTATTATCCTTATGTTCTGCATCATACACTGTATATGCTACTTTACTGTCACATTCATTATTATTTCCATATCCGATAAAAGCTTTCAAGTTGGTATGGATTCCTTCTGATCTCGGAACCTGCGTACTCCAGTCGATATTTCCGTTCTTTTCCAGCTGGATCTGCATGGCAAATGTCTTGCCGTTGATCGTCAGATACCAGATCTGAAGCTGCATACCGGAGGTATATAATTCATTCATCTTAAAATGGCCATATAAAGTATCCCCGTCTAATGCAAGCTGACCATAATGATTACACTGTTTGTTATTACTGGAATATGTAATCTCCGTCTTCGGTCTTCCTTCCCAATCATCATAATATCCATCGATCTGGATATTGCCGCCTACATGGATTCCGCCTGTTGTTTCTGTTGTTGCCTCGTCCGTCATTTCTCCGGTAGTGCTTGCATTATTGTTATCCTCCGATGGAGTCTCAGGAATTGTTGCACTGCTGTCTTCTGATTCCGTACCGGATATCTCTGTTGTATCATTTTTTTCAGTTTCAGTTGTATCTTCGGTCGTCAGAATTTCTTCCGTTGAGTCCTTCTCTGTAGCAGATGTAATTTCTTCCGTATTTTCTGTAGAAGCTTCTTCCGTAGTATTCTTTGTTCCAATCGTAACTTCCGTGCTCTGCCCTTTATATGTTACCTTCAGCGTATCAAGATTAAAAGCCTCATAAGTATCAAGTGGAACCTGAATCTTCCATGTCATAAATTCATATCCGTAATATTGTTTTTCCCCGGTATTTGTAACTGTTCCGGAAGCCCCACTGATTTCCGAACTCCATGCATCCTTTACTGAAAATGAACTTCCGTCTCCATTATTTTCATTATTCAATATGATCGCATTCAATCGATCCAGTGACACTCCGTCTGCCGACAGGTCAAAGCGCTCATTCAGATATCCTGACCAGCTTCCATTATAACGGATACACAAATAATTATTATCCGTATATATATCCACTGTATTTCCATTATCCTCAAACGTTGCTGCCTGACTCCTCATTCCTGTCATTGGCATACAGGAAACAGCGATCAATAATACCACTATCCCTACAGTTATTAGTTTTTTACAGATTTTCTTATGTCTCATCATACATGCCTTCTTTCTGTCTGTTTTATGACATTCCACACAAAAAAGACCCATCTTATCCGAATGAGTCCCTATCTATTTTTTCTGGTCAGGCATCTGTTTCTTATAGAACAAGATTGCCTCCAGATTTTCTCTGCTCCGTTTCTCATTAACCGTCGGTAACAAAATGCGATCACATACCTGATACACCCCAAGCGGTGTATCCCCTATATCAAGCTGCATCAGCTCCGCATTCAATTCCGATAATTTTATCTTTAATTGTTCGTAAAAATAATCTCCGATTGCCTCTATACTTGCATTCCCGGCAAAACAGGGAAGTTCATTCAGATACATGCCCTCATATCTACCGAGAAAAATCTCAATCATTCTGTCAAGCCGTTTAAAATCCATATCTCGACCGGAATGATTACGAATATACAGTATCATCGTAAATGTATGACTGTGTACCTGTTCTTTATTTCCATCAAAGCTATGACTGGCGTTAAAATGATACTGACACTTATAATAATCAATCACATTATCACCTCAATCTTCTAGCCGTTTGGGCATTATGCTACCTTTTCGACTGCCATTTTAGTATAGAAAACAAGCAAATTCAAGGAAGTACAACGTTTTTTCACATTTTGGAATAACGAATTTTTTCATCTGTTTCAGTCATTTTGCACAATTTACATGTAAAATCCATATTCTTATATTTCATCTATCAAAAATCTCTGATTATTTCTGAAAAGGTTCAACATTTTGCCTAAAACAAAGCCATTATACAAGAGGTTTTTATTCGATCATTCAAAATTCAAAAAAATCACATTTTTTCCTTGTCTAATCGGCACAATAATATTAAGATAGAGATAATTTGTAAATAAAAATAAAAATGCAGGAGTTTATTATGAAGAAAGTTGTTAAATTTGGTGGAAGTTCCCTTGCAAGTGCAGAGCAGTTCAAGAAGGTCGGTAAAATCATCCATGCAGATGATAGCCGTGTATATGTTGTTCCTTCTGCTCCGGGAAAAAGATTTGATGGAGATACTAAGGTAACCGATATGTTACTTCATGCATATCAGACCGCCAGCGAAGGCAATGATGTTGACGAAGAATTAAAGGCGATCAAAGCAAGATACGATGAGATCATCACAGGTCTTGAGCTGAAGGATTTCAGTCTGGATGACGATTTTGCGGAGATCAAAAAGAACCTCGCCGAGAATCCTCAGAGCGATTATGCTGCATCCAGAGGTGAATACTTAAACGGTAAAGTCATGGCAGCTTACCTTGGTATTCCATTTATCGATTCGGCAGAAGTCATCTTCTTCAACGAAGAAGGAAATCTGAATGATTATAAGACATACAAGCGTCTGACCGAGCGTCTCGCTCAAAATGAACGCGCCGTTATCCCCGGCTTCTACGGAATGGGTAAAGATGGAAATGTTAAGACCTTCTCTCGTGGTGGTTCCGATGTAACAGGTTCTATCGTTGCAAGAGCCAGCCGCGCAGATGTATATGAGAACTGGACAGATGTATCCGGTTTCCTTGTAGCTGACCCAAGAATCGTTCCGGATCCAAAGCCGATAAAATATATCACATACCGCGAGCTTCGTGAGTTATCCTACATGGGTGCTTCCGTTCTCCACGAAGATGCAATCTTCCCTGTAAGAAGCTGTGGTATTCCTATCAATATCAAGAATACAAATGCACCGGAAGATGCAGGAACATGGATCGTTGAAAGCACCTGCCAGAAGCAGGATTATGTCGTAACCGGTATTGCCGGAAAGAAAGATTTCTGTACAATCTTCATTACAAAAGCAATGATGAATTCAGAGATCGGCTTCGGTCGTAAAGTTCTTCAGGCATTTGAGGAAAACAACATCTCCTTTGAGCATATGCCATCCGGTATTGATACTATGACCATCGTTGTTCATGCAGACGAATTCATCGATAAGGAACAGAGCGTTGTATCTGCTATCCATCGTCTGGCAGAACCGGATTCTGTTGAGATTGAATCCGGTCTTGCACTGATCGCGGTTGTAGGTCGTGGTATGAAGTCAGCCAGCGGTACAGCAGGCAAGCTTTTCACTGCTCTCGCAAACAAGGGCATCAATATCAAGATGATCGATCAGGGTTCTTCTGAGCTTAACATCATCATCGGTGTTGAAAACCGTGACTTCGAGACAGCCATCAAAGCAATCTACAGCACCTTTATTACAAAATAATATTTATATCGTGGGCAATTGTCAGAGCACATTGTATAAATACAGACTTTAGCTTATTGTCCTCGCACAGGTAATACAAACGCCTGTCATTGGTTCTTATTCAATCCAATGACAGGCGTTTGTATTCATATTAAATATATTCCCACTTTACCAGACATCATTATAATTCTGATATGTAATTTTTTTAAACTTTCCTAATGATTTTACTTTTTTCTGATAAGCTTTTTTTGTTGTTCTCTTACCATTTACATAATACTCGTTTATTGTTTTATACGTTACCGGATCCATCCGTGTGCTATATTTCGCGACCTCTGTTCCACCCGATTTGGTCTTTTTAAAATATGTTTTTACATATAAGCCCATATGTCCACCAAATTCATCTACAAATGCTTTATCAGACATTTTTGTTATACGTGTATATATACCATGTTGGTCACTCTTTGTACTTTTGCTTCTAAGCTTTCCTTTATAATAATATTTAAACTTTAAAGGTTTCCCATTTGTCTTATATGCTGCCCTCCACTGCCAGGAAGCTCCTGCTGCACTGTAAACCAAAAGTTCTTTTTTTCCATCATTATTAATATCCGCAAATGCTATCTCCGTATGTTCCTTTGTATCATTTACATACGAAGTCCACCAAGATGGCCAATTTGTCTTATAAAAATATTTATCCAAACACTTCTTGTATGTTGCCTTTTGCTTTTTAGTAAGCTTAGATGCTGCCTCGCTTCCACTACATGGCAATATGAGTGCAATGATCAATAATGCACATAATAATAAAATACTTCTTTTTCTTTTTTTCATTTGTAAATGTCTCCCTCCAAATAATTGATATATAAATAATAATATATATTATTTATTATTTCAACCAACTCATTTTCATTTAACGTTTACACAATAAAACATTTGCCCACGACTTCAAGAACAGTTATAAATTTTATCTCTTACTGTACATCCGGTTGGCACATCTTGATCCGTTCTGCCGCATCCTTGTTAATCGCAAGACATCTCCCGTGTACCCGAACGATGACATTTCCGAAAAACGATGATACCACCTGAATCTCATCCCCCGTATCTAACGGACAATCTCCAAATAATGCTTTATCTGCACAGTTCCACGCGATCGTTGAACAAAATCCATCCGCTGCATTTGATAATGACATCATAATAACCACCCTTTCTTCTAACAAATATGTGTCAATCATCTGCTGATATATGCTCAGTATATCCCCGCTTATATAAATTATACTTCCGCACTTCCTGTGCAAGTCAATGCTAATTATTGTTCAATAATCTAATCTTTCTTATCAGAAACTAACTATCTGGTCAACCATGCTTTAGAAACCTTTTTGTTCACAAGTTCTGCTATTTATATTTTGTGTGAATAGTTCTCAAGTCGATGAAAAAAAACTAGAACATTCACAACATTTCCATCAATACTAAATACAACCACATAATTCATCTGTGGCACAACCACCTCATGGTATCCTTTTTGATCAAGGAAGTTATCTCTGCATCGTGGAAACTGCAATGGGTTTTCTTCCAATCTTTCATATATATCATTGATACTATCCAACAAGTGTCTGGCAGCCTGTTCATTCTTAAGTCGATAAAGCAAATAATAAACAAGTCTATCTAACAGTTCCTCTGCATGTTTTGTTATTCTCAAATTATAAGCCATACTTTCCCCTCGTTTCTTGAAGCGAGATTCTTGCATCCCTTACTTGACCTTTTCTTATCTGCTGTTCTGAAATTTCTATATCATGATACATCGCTATTCGATTCATGGTATTTTCGTAATTCTCCATACTCATAATAACCATATCACCATATCCATTTTTTGTAACATAAATTGGTTCTTCAGACTTGTGACACATATCCGATATCTCTGCTGTATTCTTTAATTCCTTAATTGGTATAATCTGTGGCATAATACCCACCTCCTGCTTTATAATGGTATTATTATACCATAATTGTATTCTTTATAAAAGTAATTAACCGTAAAATAAACCGTAAAATAAACTGAATTTCTTTTCATTCTCTTGTTCCTCCTTCTTCTTCAAAAATCATTTTAAAATTAAAATTGTTTTTCTTTTCACATGACTTTTGATTCCTCCTTTGCTTAGTTTCCCTTATATACAATGAAAAGAGTCAGTTACTTTTACATAACTGACTCTCATAAAGGTTTATATTATTTAGTTTGTTGACTTATTTATTTTTCTATTGCACCACAAGTAGTACACTCTTTCCAATGTTCAGTCCAAGCTTCCTTGTCTGTTACTGTTATTGTTTGATCTTCATAAACTGCATCGTGGTGTATTGTTTCTACTACTGGAACATAATCAAAATAATATGAAGAACCACCCTTGCAATCTCCAACATGTATGGTAATATAATCATCACCTTGGTTATAACCTGCTGCAGTAAAGTCCATACCACACCCTCCACAGAACCAATGCTTTACTTCAGTGGTTTTCTCCTCATCCCAAGCTTCCTTGACTAAAACCCTCTTTGTCTCCTTATGTGTTACAGCAGGATGCTCTTTTGTATGCTCTTTCCACGTATGTTTCGCACATTTTATTTTCACATTACATACATATGATTTTCCATTTGTTCCCTGAACTTTTATTTTTACATTTCCAGTCTTAACTGCTTTTACTGTAACAGCATTCTTGCCGTTCTTTTTCACAGTTGCAATGCTTTTATTTGTAGAAGAACATTTCTTTACATTTGTTCCATGCAATACCAATTTATATGTTGAACCTGCTTTTACAGTCTTTTTCGTTGCAGATAAATATGGTTTCTTAACTGTTACTTTGCATTTATATTTTTTACCAGATACCTTTGCTGTGATAACTACTGTTCCGGCTTTCTTAGGTGTTACCTTTCCCTTTGCCGATACTGTAGCAATCTTCTTATTGCTTGATTTCCATGTTACTTTCTTGGTTGTACCTGTGATCTTTAATGTCTTTGGAGTACCCACATACATAGTTGTCTTTGTCTTATTAATCTTTACTTTACTCGCTGCCTGTACATTTACAGGTGATAAAGATACCAGCATTACAAGTACCATCAGACATGCAAGTAACTGATACAATCCCTTTTTTCTTTTGTTCATTTGATTACCCTCCTAAGTAATATCATTTTGTTATATTCTACTACAATACGATAACACACGTCAATTAATCAAAGATACTCATTATTGAGTATCTTTTTTGGTCTGTAATTTCTTTATCACATCTATTTACCACTTACACTTAATGTATTTTTATGCACTCTCTTCTTTCTCATAAAATTTCTTTATAAAATAGCCAATTTAAAACAAAAAAAATCAAATCAAATTAAAAATTAAAATTTTAAATGGAATTCTCCCAAGGAATTTTCTAGAAATTACAAAATTTAGAAAAAGAAAACAACATTATTAGAAAAAGAAACGAACTCGTTATGTGAAGAAAACAGGGCTATTCCCTTAGAAACAATATAGTTTCAAGTATCCCAGTGCTTTTTTTATCAAGGGTCAATACATTTCAATTCTATCCAGCAAGACACCAAACCTGCATTAGGAGGTATCAGCACAGCTGAAATATTTATATAAGGAGGCGTGTCGTTAAATGAAGACACCATATTTCATCAAGCATGATACCAACTACTGGATATATCTCCAGCTGAAAGGACTGGAGGTGTAATCATGGCTAAAAAAAGCAAAATTAACATGGATTTTGATGTAGTTATAGATAACCTACTGCGTTCAACACGTGAAAGCCATAATTTCTCCAGAGAAAAATTATTAGTTAAGGACATATTCTCCAAGGCTCCTATTGTCTTTACTTCCTACCTGTATTTCATTACTGGTTATCTTTCTCTGTTTGATATCCTATACTCATTTCCTATTACTTCTGTCTATGGTTACATAAATATACATGATACCACAGTTACTTGCCACCCTTGTATTGCTTGAACCTATACGAACATCTCGGCTCTTTTCATTGTATATAAGGGAAACTAAGCAAAGGAGGAGCCAAAAGTCATGTAAAAAAAAACGATTTTAATTTTAAGGTGATTTTTGAAGAAGGAGGAACAAGAGAATGAAAAGGAATTGTAGTAAGATACTTTCTTTTGTATTAGCAGTTTCTATGGTGTTGAGTAATTGTCCTACTGCTCTATTAAGTGATCTATATAATATGTGACGTGTGGAAGTCTTATTTACAATACGCTTTATTCTTTATTTTAATCTATGCCAATAATTGCCACATATTTACCAGACTTTTGCCACACTTTTTTTTGATTTCAAGCCCTTTGAAACACTGTGAAACAACTTTTTTCACAAAACAAAAAAATAGCCTAAAAGCCAGCATTTATACGACTTCTAAGGCTATTCCTAATAGCAGGGGATGAGAGAATCGAACTCCCACCAAAGGTTTTGGAGACCCCTATCATACC